>Ga0181587_10000056_pt1 | contig 78332 bp, 74 predicted proteins | sample 071ome_27_FD_132463 | JGI IMG/M metagenome (GOLD analysis project Ga0181587, IMG submission 132463) | Coastal salt marsh microbial communities from the Groves Creek Marsh, Skidaway Island, Georgia - 071409AT metaG (megahit assembly) | ecosystem: Environmental > Aquatic > Marine > Intertidal... | reverse complement strand
GTTGCTTGTCAAACCCGGCGTTTCGTAAACGTTCCAGCATGCCAGGAAAGGACAGAATAGCTTTGGTTCCGGTAGGGCGACTGGCAGCGATGACTTTGGCACCATCTCGCCGTGAGAGTGCCGCGTTGCGAATGCAGTGTGCACCGTCTTTAAGCCAATCCTGCCAGGGCGCTTCTCCAGATTTCTTATCCGGCAGGTTGTCCATAAACATTGTCTCAGCCATATAACTGAGCAAGGTCTGCTTGTTCTCGATGTGCCAGTATAATGAGGGAGCTGCGACCCCCAGGCGCGCTGCAAGGGCGCGGGTACTAAGACCATCCAGACCGACTTCGTCCAGTAATGCCAGCGCTTCCCGCACAATAATCTCAGTGTCGAGTTTGGGTTTGTCGGCAGGTTGTTCCTTCATCGGATAACTTGCTCAGCGACTGGCAGCTCTGTCGCAATTTTTATTGCTGGATCTCTCTTTCTATACCGGCTTCTTCCATGACCTCGAGACGTCTCGCCCCGGCTAATATGCCAATGATGCCGTAGTTACCTTCGTGACAGGCGTATTCATATACGGGTTCATCCATGCGTGTCAGTGGATATTCTCCAGTCCACTGGGCGGTGTATACACTTGGGTCGTCAACGGTAAATCCATAGATCACTTTATCTGGACCTTCGCGACGAAAGGTTTCGATCACAGTGAGGTTATCAACAGGAGCACCCCTGTAAGTAGTAGCGGGGTTGTAATGTTTTGTTTCTACGACCAGTGTATCGCCTTCCCAGCGACCAATGGAGTCCCCAAGCCATTTCTGATGTGTGGCCGCCACAGGACTACGCTCGTCAGTAATCTTGATGATGCGTGCATCGTGCACCATCTCAACAGTAATAGTGACATATCCGGGTGATTGCACTATTTGCATGTGTGAGTTGTACATTACCGGGGACATCACGGGGCCTGAACTATTGCCGAAGGACAGCAGGCAACGCTCACCAAGGCTGCGACCTTCCGGGCCATCATTACGGTCTGGCAGATCACCACGCAACTCGGCCAGGCGTTCGCGAAAACCTGCAACGCGTTCCGGAATACGGCCGTTTGGAGGATCAATTATCGCCGAAGTTCGATACTCGCCATCGATTGTGGGTAAGAACATACCTCTGTCGGTCCAGAACAAATCATAGTTTCCTACTGGTGGTAGCGCAGTTTGCTCAGGAGCCGGCCGGTTAGGGTCAAGTGGTTCATTATCCTCTTCAACCTGAGCCTGAGCTTGCTGTTCCAGTGCCCTTGCTTCTGCTTCGGTATAAGCCCGCTTGTCACCGAGAGAGCGAGAGCGCTCGAATGGCATTACCGTATTGTTTCTCCACACCCCTTGCAGGTCAGGAACACCCCATTCCGTGCGAGGGACCGTATTATTCTGCGCCATAGCAGATGTTGCTAAGCTCAGTGCAAATGCGAGGCTGGTGAGTTTTCCGAAAGGGCTCATAACAATTCTCCGTGGTGTGATATTGGCATTTCTACCCCTATTTGGTGGGTATTCTACGATCACAACGAGTGGATATACAGGCAGCTATAGTCACGAATTGTTACTTGAATGTCGCAAATGATTACGCTTGAGGCTATGTGACGGGTGCCAGCCTTGCCCAGGGCCGGGCCTGTTCAAGCTGGCTGGCAAGCTGCAATAGCAGGGAGTCATTGCCCCATGCGGCGCTGCACATCACTCCGATAGGCAGGCCTGCAGTGTTGCTTGTAAAAGGAATTGAAATACTCGGCTGCCCGGTACCGTTGTAGAGTGCCGTGAAACCGCTCCAGGCTCTGAAGCGCCGGGCATATTCAGGTTCATCCACCGCATTCATATCCAGCCAACCGAGCTTAACAGGAGGCTTGCTGAGAACGGGGCTGAGTATGACGTCGTATTGCCCATGAAATGCCGCCATAGCCAGTTCTGCTTCACGTAGGGTGTCTCTCGCGGCCACATAACTATCCGCATCCATCTGTGCACCGATTTTCGCCATCGAACGAGTCGAATGTTCCAGATTGGCAGAGTCGAGTGTGACATTGCGCAGTTCGAGTTGCTGTTTGAGGGCCTGATAAGTGTGCAGGCAAATTAGTTTTCCCATTGCTGAAACCGGCGCTTTGTAATCGAGAGGTTTGTCGATTGTTTCCACGTGATGGCCGAGGGATTGCAGCAAAACTCCGCATTCTTCCACCGCGGCGCGACATGTGGCATCGGTTTCCAGGGCAAAAGGATGATTGGTTTGTAGCGCAATTCGTAAGCGTGCGACGGGTTTCTCAATAGAAGTTGTGAATGCCGTTGAATGTGCCGGGAGTGGATAGAGCATGGGCTGTTTGAGCGCAACCACATCCAGGAACGCCGCGCTGTCAGCAACTGACTGGCTAACCACATGGTGCGCACTCATTCCGCTCCAGCTCTCTGCCAGGCTGTCCTGCACAGGGGTTAACCCACGACTGGGCTTCAGGCCAACCAGGCCACAACAGGATGCCGGGATACGGATCGAACCACCGCCGTCAGTGGCATGCGCTGCAGGCACAATTCCTGCGCTAACAGCTGCTGCTGCGCCACCGCTGGAGCCGCCAGTTGAGTACTCATGTTGCCAGGGGTTGTGACAAGGGCCATTCGACTGCGGTTCCGTGGTGATGGTCAGGCCCAGTTCCGGAGTGTTGGTCTTGCCCAGGAAAATCAGTCCAGCTTGTCGATAGGCGGTGACGATGTTCGCATCCTGCTCGGCAACATCACCTTGAAATAACCGACTGCCGCGTTGGCAGGACATACCGCGTATCGGGGTCAGATCCTTAATAAGAAATGGTATGCCTGCAAGGGCGCTGTATTGCAGCATTTGTGGATTAGCATCAAATTGGCGGGCCTGCTCGAGGGCCTGTTCGAAGCCTTCCGCGACAATCGCATTGATTGCCGGATTGAGTTTTTCAGCATTGGAGATCGCAGTACTGACCAACTCGACACAAGAGAAGTCTTTGTTGCGTAACGAAGCAGCAAGTTGCAGTGCATCATTACCTCGATAATCAGAATCAGTGAGCATGAAACGGCGACCTAAAACGTCGCGCTGTCATCATCGTCCTTGCCAACCAGGCTGAACCCGCCTTCGTCCTCATCTTCGTCTTCGCGGCCATCCTTGCCTTCATCCAGCTGTATGCGGAGACGCAGGTTGTTTTTGGAGTCGGCGTTCTTGAGAGCTTCTTCGTAGCTGATCTTTTCGGCCTTGTACAGATCGAACAAGGCAGAGTCGAATGTTTTCATGCCTTGCTGTTCGGATTTTTCCATGACCTCTTTGATTTCCATTACATTGCCCTGCTTGATAAGGTCACAGACGCGTGGTGTGCCAATAAGGATCTCAATGGCGGCGGCGCGCTTGCCGTCGGGGGTTGGGATCAGACGCTGGGATATGAAAGCAACCAGGTTAAGTGATAAATCCAGGAATAGCTGCTTATGGCGCTCATCCGGGAAGAAGTTGATTATGCGATCAAGCGCCTGGTTGGCGTTGTTGGCGTGCAGCGTTGATAGACAAAGGTGGCCTGTTTCGGCAAATGCCAGGGCATGTTCCATGGTTTCCTGACTACGAATCTCGCCGATAAGAATGACATCTGGCGCTTGTCTTAATGTATTTTTCAAGGCTTCTTCGTAGCTGTTGGTGTCAACGCCAACTTCCCGCTGATTGACGATGCAGCCTTGGTGAGGATGAACGAATTCCACGGGATCTTCGATCGTTATGATATGGCCGTCGGAATTCTTGTTGCGGTGATCAATCAGAGCGGCGAGGGATGTGGATTTACCTGAACCGGTGCCACCAACGAACAGGATAATGCCACGCTTGCTCATGATCAGTTCGGACAATACAGGTGGCAATCCCAGTGATGCAGGGTCAGGAATCTCTGTTTTGATGTTTCGGGCAACGATGCCGACTTCGCCACATTGCTGAAAAATATTGACGCGAAAACGACCTATGTCTGGGTCGGCTACAGCGAGATTCATTTCAGGGCTTTTTTCAAATTCCTTGATCTGGTCTTCATCCATTATCTGGTATGCGATCTTCTTCACCATACCTTCAGGTAATTTCTTGTCGATCAGGGGAACCAGTTTGCCGTGCGCCTTCATACTGGGGGGAGCGCCGGTTGTGAGGAACAGGTCAGACCCGTCCTTTTCAATCAACATTCTGAGGAAGTCTTTGAATCCCATGGTCTAGCCCTTCTTTGCGTTTCTTGTGTGACTTCGCGCCCGGCCAGGGGCACATAATTCGATGGTCAAACCTATCCTAGTCAAACCTGCCTTCAGTATACCAACCAACTTTCGAAGCGGTTGTCTCAATTTTGTCTGCTACGTCCAGTATAAGCGCGAATAGTGCCATGCGCACCAGGACGCCGTTATCAGTTTGGCGAAATATCGCCAGATTGGGGTGTTGATTGAGGTCGTTGTCCAACTCATTGGCGTCTTCGCGGGAATCCCGTGGGAGAGGGTGCATGATTACCGTATTGGGCTGACAGAAGCGAGTATAGATTGCCTGATTGAGACGAAAGCGACCGCGGTAAATATTAGCTTCCAGTTTATTGGTGAATCTTTCTTCCTGGATGCGAGTGAGATAAAGGGTGTCATTGTCGACCAGCCCTTGCTCCATATCTTCGGTTTCTATGACCTTGTGTCCTGCAGCTTTGAGGTCTGCAACAATGTCTTCTGGCATTTTTAACTCAGTTGGAGAAATCAGCGTACAGGTAATGTCTTTATAGAGCATGAGGAGTTGCGACAGAGAGTGGACCGTACGCCCGTGTTTCAGGTCTCCAACCATTGCGATATGCATACCGTCAATCGCTTTGCCCTGGGAAACAAGCTCCTGCTTTATTGTGTAGAGATCGAGCAGCGCCTGGGATGGGTGTTCATTGGAACCATCGCCTCCGTTGATGACGGGGACCCGGCTGGCCTCGGCGAACTCCGCAACCGAGCCTACCTTGGGGTGGCGCATGACAATGACGTCACTGTAGCCACTGATTACCCGTGCAGTGTCGTAGAGTGACTCGCCCTTGGATATGGAGGAGGCTTTGACATCGGTGGTTTCTCGAACATGACCACCAAGCAGATTAAAGGCGCAGCCAAAGCTTACGCGTGTGCGGGTGCTGGGTTCAAAAAACATATTGCCGAGAATGGCACCTTCGAGGGCCTTGGTGACTCGTTCCCTGTGCGCGAAAGGAATCATGCTGTCAGCAACCTGGAAAATCGTATCGATATCGGCTCGCTCGAACTGCGTTACACTAAGAATATGGGCGCCGCGAAAATCCATGGTTATTCAAGTTCTGACTGATCAAGGGGATACTACTACAAATGGCGGTTTGAGAGTAATTTCGCTCTTATTCTAATCAGACTGCGGGGAAGCTAAAAGGCAGGGAATGGGAAAAAACTCAATCTATTGGTATGACTTCGAAACCTTTGGTGCCAATCCGCGCCGGGACAGGGCATCCCAGTTTGCCGGGCGTCGTACTTCCGAAGATCTCGAACCACTGGAAGAGCCTCTGGTTATGTACTGCAAGCCGGCAGACGATTTCATCCCGGACCCCATGGCGTGCCTGATCACCGGGATAACGCCAGCGAAAGCCCGGAAAGAAGGCTTGATCGAGGTCGAGTTCATTGCCGCAATAGAGCAGGAATTTTCCCGTCCGGGCACCTGCGTGGCGGGTTACAACAGCATTCGATTCGATGACGAAATGACGCGCCAGCTGTTATATCGCAATTTCTATGACCCCTACGAACGCGAGTGGAAGAACGGTAATTCACGTTGGGATATCCTGGATATGCTTAGACTGTGCGCTGCAACGCGGCCTCAGGGTATCGAATGGCCGCGCAGGGGAGATGGCAATCCCAGTTTTCGACTGGAGGATTTGACTGCTGCCAATAATATTGAACACAGCGATGCCCACGATGCATTGTCAGATGTTGAAGCAACCATTGCGCTTGCAAAACTTGTAAAGGACAAGCAACCCAAATTGTTTGAGTATGTCTACAGTTTGCGAGACAAGCATCGGGTGCAGGCAGAATTAGATCTGGTTACACGCAAACCAGTTTTGCATATATCCGGCATGTATCCGTCGCATCGCGGTTGTCTGGCGCTGGTTATGCCCTTATGCCAATTTCCCGGGAACAAGAATGGCATTATTGTTTACGATCTGCGGCAGGATCCGAGAAGCTGGTTTGATTTACCAGTTCAAGAGATACGTGAATTGCTCTTTACTGCCAGTAAAGATATGCCTGAGGACGCAGAACGCATTGCGCTAAAGGTTATTCATATCAATCGCTGCCCGGTCTTTGCATCACCAGCGGTACTATCTCCGGAACGCGCCAGGCACTTCGAACTGGATATAGATGAGTGCAAGCGGCACTGGGAATTGCTTGCCCGGCATTCTGAAGTTATCAAAAAGCTCCAGGCCGTATACTCCGAAGAGCCAGTTGAAACATCCAATGATCCGGACTTTATGATTTATACGGGCGGATTCTTCTCCGATTCAGATAAAGCCCTCATGCGGACTGTACGCGAAACGGCACCATCTGACCTGGCACGCCTTGATCTGCCTTTCCGGGACTCGAGGATGCAAGAAATGTTACTGCGGTTTCGAGCGCGGAATTACCCTGAGACCTTGTCATCTGAAGAGCGCGAAGACTGGGAAGCGTTTCGCAAGTCACGCTTGCTGGATCCGCTGGCACAAGCCGAATTCAAAGCCAGTCTCGATGAGGCTATAGAGCGTGCAGATGAATCTGGCAGTGCCGTGCTGGCAGAGCTGGAGTCTTATGTGGATGGCCTGCTGGAATCAGTCAGAGAATAGAGTCGCACTGCATTGTCGTGAAACAGTTGTGCTTTCTCGGCTATGGAAAAATCCTGTGCCAGGCGCTTGAAGGCATTCCACAACACTGCATAGGAGCATGACACTTTATCCACGGGGAAGTTGCTTTCAAACATGCAGCGCGCAGTACCAAACTCCTCAATACAATGTGAGATATACGGGGCCATTGCTGCTGCGAGGTCGCTTGAGGATGGAGGGTGAGCCCGCTTGTGCCAATCAAAGCCATTTATCGCCATGGCCATTCCACCCAGTTTGACATGTACATTTGCTTGTTGTGCCAATAAGCTCATCGATTCGCGCCATTGATTAAACACTTCTTCGCGTTTGCCAGCAAAAGGACCTATGCCGAGCGGGCCACCCACATGATCGATAATAAATGTCTGATCAGGGAACAGCTGCGCGAGTGTTCTTAACTCTTCGAGTTGCGTGTGATAAAGCCAGGCATCAAATACGAGGTCGAATTCTTGCAGACAGGCAAACCCGGCCTGAAAGTCAGGGTCCAGATACAAATGCGGCGGCGGGTTAGTATGAGAATTGCGGATACTTGCATCTGCGTCCCAGCCACAGGCATGCCTGATTCCCTTGAGGCGTCCGCCTGCCGCATCAAGATGCGCATCAATCACCTGTTCAACAGACTTCCCGAGGCGTAGGTCAGCGAATGCCACAATGCCATCGGCGACTCGCGTGGCATGATCAGGATTGTAATCCTGTTGAGTTTGCCGCATGACGAAGCGGGTTTCGCCCACAGGCGCCAGAGCTGAACCCAGAGAATCTTCATAGGCTGACATGCATTCTACAAATACGGTTGACCGGATATTGTGTCCGGAGCCAGTATCCTGCAACAGTTCAGGCACGAGATAGCGGCTATCAGGATAATCCCACAAGTGGTGATGAGGGTCGCAAATAGGTAGTTCAGGTTCGAGAATCTCTTCCTGATGCTGTGACAACCATTGAGGATTTACAGGCATGTATATTACTTCATGTCAGAATCAGCATTGAATCTGCACAGTATGGCAAATTTAATTCTGTAGGTGAATTCATTGCTGCCTATATGTCGCGCTCGAGCAGATTTATTATCGATTGGTTAAGCCTATTTGAAGGATTTAAGACGTCAGAGACCGCAAGGTAATTGCTGAGAAATCGCTTGAATGAGAGGTGGGTTTTGGCATTTTATAAAGGGCTACATAAAGATTGGCAAAGCAGTTAGAATGCACATCTTTCTTGCTCGTATCTCCAGACGACTTTAGATTATAAACTTATCTAGTTGATTTAATTGAATAATGCAATGACGGATCAATTTAGGGATATTCGGCCTTATCAGGATGCCGAGATTCGCCCAGTTTTGGATCGGCTGATTACCGACTCCGAATTTCTGGAAAGTATTGCCAGCTTTTACTATCCCCGCCTGACGAAATTATTTGCTCCTGTTATGCGTAATTTGGCTCAGCGCAAACTGCGGCAGCAGGTTGATGCCGTGCACGATGTTAAATCCATGCAGGATGTCATCGCCGGGTATATGGACAAGATGATTGAGGACACGACCACCAGCCTGACTCATTCAGGGATGGAAAACCTCGGTCAGGACAGGAACTACCTTTTTATTTGCAATCACCGGGATATCACCATGGATCCCGCGTTCGTTAATTACATGCTGTATCACGCGGGCTGCGACACACTACAGATAGCGATTGGAGATAATTTGCTTAAAAAACCCTTTGTCACAGATCTAATGCGGTTAAACAAGAGTTTCATTGTGCGTCGATCTCTCAAGGGCAGAGAGTTGTTAAAGTCATTAAGCCAACTTTCTCAATATATGCATTATTGTATCGGAAATGGTGAAAACGTCTGGATTGCGCAACGCGAAGGTCGCGCCAAAAATGGCATCGACCGTACCGACCCGGCTTTATTAAAGATGTTGGCGATGGGGCGCCGTGATTTGCCGCTGGGAGAGAGCCTGACGCAGTTACATATCGTCCCCGTGTCGATTTCCTATGAATACGACGCTTGCGATGTACTCAAGGCCAGGGAACTGTACGCGATTGATACTACGGGCAGTTTTCAGAAAACTGATCAGTCAGACATAGATAGCATCGTCAGAGGTATGATTGGTGAGAAAGGAGCAGTCCATGTGGCATTCGGCGAGGAACTGGATATCACCAGTGACGATCCTGACCAGATTGCGGCACAGATTGATACTCAGATAATTCATAACTATAGGCTGAATGACTCAAATCATATTGCAGTACAATTGCTGGAAGAGAGAGGTATGCTGGAAGCGGTGGATCTTGGTGAGATTCCGACCAGACAAGTCAGTAGCAGCAGCCTTGCTGCGTTCAACGAACGGCTGGCCCAGGTAGATGAAACGCTACACAAACACTTTCTTTTAAGCTACGCCAACCCGGTGTTGAATCGTTACGGTCTCTGCAGCTAGGTTGGTAGTCAGCGCAATTTTGCGATAGCCGCTTGCAGACGATCCTGCAGTGCTGATGAGGTTTTCGGCTCGAGCGGGCCAATACATAGCGAACGCATCTCGAGATCGAATACAAATTTAGCATTCTGCTTCGCGTTGGGTTTGGCGTGACCAAACACATCCTTGAGTTGCTGTAACTGAATTTCCATGCGTGCGGCTTGATCCTCTGCGGGGCTTTCAATCCCGGCCCGAATTTCCAGCTCTATACACAAACGTCGAAAGGCGTGTTCTGCTTTTGTTGCGACCTCTTCAAGCTGCGCTCGTGTCTCGATATTTTTGTAACTCTGTAAACGTTTCTGCAGCAAGTCATAGCAGGCAGTGTTGGAGGGCCGCTGCGAATTCATCAGGTCATCTAGCGGATATTCTTGAAGCTGTTGCGTGTGTTCAGGATATGCTGCCTCGTCTGTGCATTCCCATAAGGATTGTTCCAGATTACGAATTGCATTGATCGCGCTGGTAATGGCGTTTTTCTCTTCCAGTTGCTTCTTGTCTGGCAGGGATTTTAATCTAAAATCTATTTTGCGCTTGACAGTATTAAATTTTTCCAGCCATTGATCGCGCTGCTTCCTGCCACTGTTGTCAAGATCCAGATTAAACTGCTGACTGATATCCTTTACATCATTTCTTCTGGCTCTCAATTCGTCATCAGATATCTCTGCCAATTGTTGAAGCTGCTTAAGGCTGTCCGCGAGTTGTGTATCGGTTTGTTGAAATTCCTTCTGTTTGACAGACTTTTTCTGCTTGCCTTTAGCGAATATCTGATCACAAATGGCTCTGAAATCCTCCCAGTACTTTCTGTCTTCCTTAAATGAAGTTGGCCCAATTTGCTTCCACTCTCTTTGAATTCCCTTGGCAGCTTCCATTGCTTGCCGATTGTCGTCTTCGGTTAACAACGCTTTGGCCTTGTCTATCAGGCCTTGTTTTGCCTGTGCATGATCACGAAAATTCTCCTTGCGGAGTTTGCGTAGCTGATTGACCAAACCGTAATAACGTTTCTGCAAGGTCTTGATTTTCGATTGCTCAACCGGTGCATATTGCTTCCAATCACGCTCGGCTTCAGAGACTAACTTATTCAATTGGCTAATATTTACATTGTCTTTGTCGATTTCTTCCAGCGCTTTATCAAGCTGCTCGCAAATATTCCGACGCTTGACAAGATTTTCAGCCATTTGTATTTTGCGTTGCTTGAAAAATTCTTTGCATGGGGTGTAGGCCAGATCAGATAATTTTTTAAACTGTTTCCACATGCGTTCATTTTCATTGGATCGGCCAAGGTTCTTCCAGTCCTTGTGCATTTTGCTTATCGTGCGAGAGAGTTCCGGAGGAGTCAGCTTGCGATTCGGCAGGTTACGCATCTGCTCAATGAGTTCTTTCTTCTTCTCCGTCGCTGCAAAGACTTTCCAATCTCGCAGTTCATCCAGTTTTTCCTTGAAAGGGTTAACCGATTTAAGCAATTGATTGCGGGTTTTTCCGCTGGTATTGCTGATATTGCCCTGGATCCGATCCCAATTTTCCATGGCAATCTGTGATTGACCTTCTTCCAATGCCACGCTCAGTTTTTCAATTAGTTCATTGGAGGTTGTTAGCAATTCCTGCTGAAATTTATCGTTCTCCAGCTGTTTGGCTTGTAGGTATTTTTCAATCTCTTGCAGGCCAGTTAATATTGCTTCGTCAGTGTCTTGGCACTGTTTTTTCAGCGACTTGTATTCGCCCTGGATTTTGTTCAGTTTTGCTGTATTGCGTGGAGATAGTTTACTGGTGACCGCCACTAACTGCTGAACCTGAGAGGCGAGGTCAGCAGGTTTCTCTGCAGTTTTCGGAGCGGGGTTCGTGTCGGCTATGGCCTTGGCTGGTGATGACATGAATTACTGATCTTTTATTCGAGATATTTATGCCGAAAAAGTGGGTGAGACGTATATATAAGACATAAGTGTAACAGAACTTGTTCCAGCGCCGACATCAATTAACACTGTAACAATTTACGAACTGTAAACTCCCCAATGCTATAATTATCGGTACATGCCCACCTTTTTTCCACCTTCCGAGAGTACGCTTCATGCTGGCAGATGATGTCAAAGGCCGAATTCAGGCTGCCTATAGCCAGATGTTGAATTCTTACGATCTGGTACCTCGCTACGGGCAACGGCTGATGATTGCCGAAATTGCTAAAGCGATCGCGCAACTTGTAGATGAAGACCATGAAAACACCCCAATTTGTGCAATAGAAGCAGGCACCGGCACTGGCAAAACATTAGCCTATCTGCTCGCAAGCATTCCACTGGCAAAGGAAATGGGATTTCAGGTAGTGGTTGCGACTGCCACAGTAGCATTGCAAGAGCAGGTGATCCTCAAGGATATCCCGGAATTGCTTCAAGGTACGGATCTGGATTTCAGCTTTGCGCTGGCCAAGGGTCGCGGTCGCTACGTGTGCCTGTCCAAGCTGGATGCCCATTTAAGTGGAAGCGATAGTTCCCAGGCCATGCTCGAACTCTATGGTGAAGAGGTAGATGATCTTCAGGGAGGCAATCACGCGCTCTATCAGGAGATGCTCGACGCGCTTTCTGCAGGTAACTGGCAAGGTGACCGGGATGATTGGCCTAAAATCGTCAGTGATCGGGATTGGCAACCTTTGACTGTCGACAATGCCGGGTGTCTCGGTTCCAGATGCAGCAATTTCAGTAATTGCTGCTTCTATCGTGCACGCGATTCGATGGATAAGGCAGACTGCATAATTAGCAATCATGATCTTGTGTTATCGGATTTGGCGCTGGGCGGCGGTGTAATACTGCCGGACCCGGGCAAGTGCATATATATCTTTGATGAAGCCCACCACCTTCCGTTAAAAAGCAATAATCATTTTGCCCGCTACTCACCTGTAAAGGCGACTATGACCTGGTTAGAGCGCTTACAAAATATGAGTCGCGGGCTATTGCAGGACGAGTTTATCCAGCCTGATGAGCAAGAAGCACTGGAGTCGCTACTAACGACTACGGGCAAGCAACTGCAACAGACATATTACATACTGCTGGATATGGTTAATGAGCAGTCCAGTGAACAGCATTACGAAAACCGGAGGCAGCTTACATTCAAATCCGGAATTGTGCCCGAAGCGATTCTCCTTGAAGCCGATAATCTGGCTGGCTATTTCACGCAGTTGACAACTCGCTGGCAGAAAATCAACGAGCAGTTGAAAGCCGAATTAGAGGAAAGCTCAAGTGTGGATCATAGCGAACGCGCCGAGCAGTGGTTCCCTCTGGTGGGGGCCAGTGCCAAGCGCGCAGAAGCAAATATGGAATTGTGGCTGGCCTTTAGTCAACCGGATATTGTTGGCAAGGCGCCGATGGCGCGCTGGATCAGTGCTTCTACTGATGAAACCGAAGAATTGCATATGTCCGCTACACCAGTTTTGGCTGCGGATAACTTACAACAAAGACTATGGGAATCATGTGCGGCTGCGGTGCTGACTTCGGCCACCTTAACTTCACTCGATAGTTTTGAAATGTTGATAATGCGGGCAGGACTGCCTGAGCACACGCAGTTTTTACGTATCCCGAGTCCATTTCGCTTTGCTGAAGCCGCGACGATTTCAGTGCCACGCTTGAATTGTGATCCGTCTGACAACCTGCGTCATACCGAACTCATTGTGGCGGCTATTCCAAAGCTGCTGGCAACGACTGACGCTGCGCTCATGTTGTTTTCCAGTCGACGGCAGATGCGGGATGTGCTCGATGGGCTGGACGATGAATGGCGTGATCGGGTGTTGTGTCAGGACGATTTTCAGAAATCGCAGCTTTTGAAGTATCACCGCAAACGTGTGGATGATGGTGAGGGGAGCATTATTTTTGGTCTGGCCAGCTTTGCAGAAGGGATCGACTTGCCCAGTAAGTATTGTACCCATGTACTCATAGCTAAACTCCCGTTCTCTGTACCAAACGATCCGGTCGAAATGACTCTGGCAGATTGGGTGGAAGAGCAGGGACATAATCCATTCATGAAGCTCGCCGTGCCAGATGCAGCATTCCGATTGTTGCAAGCCACCGGTCGATTGCTGCGCAACGAACAGGACACTGGCCAGATTACACTCTTCGATGAAAGGATTGTGACGCGGCGCTACGGCAAAGCCATTCTTGATTCACTGCCACCCTACAGGCGTGAATTACTTACGCTGGACCTGAGTGAGTCACTGGCGGATTCAGCCTAGAGGCTGTTGCAATACGCCTAGTGCTTGCGGCGCTGTTGGCGCTGATTTATGTAGTAGGCGGCCCCAGTGCCAATTCCAGCGCCGACTATCATTGAAATGATTACATTGCCCATTAGCGGTCCAAGCCCCAAACCAACGATCAGGCCTGCTGTTATGCACAATGCATACGTACCTTGTTCTGCTTTCTTCTTGTTTTTCTTTGACATAGACCGTGTCCTGCCTCTAAAAATCAAAGCCTAGTTTACCCGCTCTGCAGAGTATATGACTGCTGCTGAACGTAAGTCCTGTAAGGGATCGATAGCGAACCGCCCGATACTGTCTATCACACTCATACCCTCAACAATTCTGCCAATTACTGTGTGGCGACCAGTTAGCCATGGTGCATCTTGCAGGGCAATGAAAAATTCCGGACCATTGCTGTCTGGCCCTTTGTTCGCCAACGCCACAACGCCACGTGTGACAGCTCGCGATGGGCCCGCATAGGTATACCGGTAGCCCTGGTTTTCAAGCACATCCTTTACCGTCATGCCGCGTATTCGATCTGAGATATCATACTGCCGTCGTTGCACATCACCGGCCGCGTCGATGTTCATATCCCGATAAAGAGGTCGCAACACGGCGTTAGCAAAGCTGGCTTCGGAAGTGACATTCAATACAGGGTGAAATGTACCGTCGGGATTGACGGCGGGCATGGCATTCATGCCAAGGAAATCCGCATTGATCTCATCATTGAGCCTGCGCTGCGGGGCGCCGAGTTGGTGTAAGACGGGACTGCCGGCCTGCACTACGAAACCCGGGATAACGCGATGGAATCTGACACCATCATAGTAAGGAAGCAGGGATTCATTGCCGTCCTCGTCAAAGAGGGGAACATTCCCGGCAGTCAGGTCGAGAATGTTTTGTATGTTTTCCGGTGCTTCATCCGGGAACAGTTCAATATAGATGTTGCCTTGCGAGGAATTTAGTAGCAACAATGGATTAGCGGCGTTTTCCATGCTGGACATTGCCGAATTAATATCTGCGCTCGCCAGCGGCACAGCCGTTAGTGTGAGCAGTGCTGAGATGAACAACTGATTGATTCTGACAGGGAGCATTAATAGACCTATTGCAGCAAGTGATGGTCTTCGGGAAGGTTTTTGGATATCCAGATAGCCAGTTTGTGCCGCATGTTCTGCACATTCTCGTCTTGTTTGGCAAGTGGCTGTATAACACCATCTTTTACCAGAAGGAGGTAAATCGCGCGTACTTTCATGTCGGCGTGATCAGTGGCTTCGAATTTCCCTGCACCACGTGCCTCAAAGTAACGACTACCGACACGAATCGCTTCTTTTAATAGTTCTGCTTCGTTCTTTAGCTTTTTCATGAGCCCGGGATCTGCAAATAGTCTGCGAGGATTGTAGAGTGAAAGCGAAGCAAGGCGCAATAACACCCTGTTTTCTATGACTCAGGCGCTGCACTCAGGTCGGCGGGGGTGTCGATGTCGAACAGTATGGCGGAATCATCCGCTGTCAGCTCGATCACAGCTAACGGGTTCTTGTTCACGATGATGCGGCCGCCGTTGTCACCGCTAAGCTGGCTTAATTCTTCAAAAAATTTACGACCAAAAGCCACTGGGTTTCCGGGTTTTCCTGCATGGAATGGCACAACAATGTGCTCGGTGTCAGCGCGATCAGCAATAGTGTGATAGGTGTCCGTAGCGATGTAGGGCATGTCTCCCAGACAGACCAGGCAGGCATCCCAGTGTGTGGGTAATCTAGCGACTCCATAGGCGAGGCTGGCGCCCATGCCTAATTCGGAGTTTTCAAACACGTGAATATTTTTGCTATGTGGGAGGATGCAAGAAACGAGTTCGGGGCGGGTGACTACATGCACTTCCGGAATGGCTGCAACAAGACGTGCGTGAGTTTGAGCAAATACGGTCTTGCCGGATGGCAGTATTGCATTGAGTTTGGGACCGCCATACCGACGGCTAAATCCGGCTGCCAATATCAAGGCGCCTACGGTCACTGCGGGTTACCTGTAAAAACGGTCGCTGCCACGGAGCGCGACAGCAACCAAATAATCAATGAAGTGTTTTGTTATTCTTGCGCTCTTCGTCAGTCTCGGGTTGGCTGATTTCAACGACGAAGCTTTCCTGCGATTTTGGTGCCTCAGCTTCAGCAGCAGTGGCTGCCTCTTGCGTAGCACTTTGCTGGTCAGCCTCGTCTGCTTCCTTTTCCAACGTTTGTGCCTTGATCTGCTCACTCAGATGCTGGCGCAGGCGATTCACTACGCTGGTCATGACCTCAATGGTTTGACTAAGCTGGTCTAGCGTAATCAGAGTGCGTTCCGGATCATTCTCTGTGTACTTCTCATCGCTCATAGCGTAATCCTCAGTAGCAAAACCACCGGTTGGAATCTCAGTCCCAAGACAGCGCTCCGCCAGTTTGATATTCGATAACCCGGGTTTCGAAGAAGTTCTTTTCTTTTCGCAAGTCCATAATTTCTGACATCCAGGGAAAAGGATTGCTTACGCCTTTGAATTGCTCAGGCAAACCAATCTGCACGAGGCGGCGGTTGGCGATAAACTGCAAGTATTCTTCCATCATGGCAGCATTCATACCGAGCACGCCTCTGGGCATTGTGTCGCGGGCATATTCGATTTCCAGCTGCGTGGCTTGCAGTATCATTTGCGTGGCTTCCTCTTTCATGGCATCGGTCCACAAAGCAGGATTTTCCAGTTTGATCTGGTTGATCATGTCGATGCCAAAATTCAGGTGCATGGACTCGTCGCGCAAAATGTACTGGAATTGTTCTGACGTGCCCGTCATCTTGTTGCGACGACCCATTGAAAGTATTTGGGTGAATCCACAGTAAAAGAAGATTCCCTCGAGGCAGCAATAGAAGGCAATAAGGTTCTTCAACAATTCCTGATCTTTCTCTGTGGTTCCTGTTTGGAAATTTGGATCAGACAGCGATTGGGTATACTTCAGGCCCCAGGAAGCTTTCTTCGCAACTGAGGGTACTTCGTGATACATGTTGAATATGGCGCCTTCATCCATACCCAATGACTCAATGCAATACTGGTAGGCATGAGTATGAATGGCCTCTTCGAAAGCCTGGCGCAGAATGTACTGGCGACATTCAGGATTGGTAATCAGCCGATAAATAGCCAGCACCAGATTATTTGCAACAAGCGAGTCTGCTGTGGAGAAAAAGCCCAGATTGCGCTGTACGATGAGACGCTCATCTTTAGTCAATCCATTGGGATTCTTCCACAGGGCGATGTCCGCATTCATGTTAACTTCCTGCGGCATCCAGTGATTGGCACAGCCATCCAGATACTTCTGCCAGGCCCAGTCATATTTGAAAGGCACTAACTGGTTCAGGTCGGCGCGGCAATTAATCATGCGTTTGTCATCTACTGCAACCCGATTGGCAGTGCCTTCGAGTTCTTCGATGCCGGCTTCAACGTCGAGGTTTTCCAGGTCGTTGATAGCCTGTTGCAGCGCTGCTTCGTTATTTTTTTCGTCAGCGGCTTCAATATTGGATTCGTAGCCGGTCGGAGTTTCATTGCCCACAGGAGCAGGGGCCGGCGCCGCAGCGGGTTGTCGCGGTGCGTCGTGCATTGCCTGATTGGCCGCTGCCGGCGGTTTTACATTGACTTTAGCTGGTGCGGGTTGCACAGGTGCGGGCGCTTCATCGTGGTTGAATTCGTCCCAGGAAAGCATATATATACCTCTAATTCTGTTTTTTATGTTCGTTTATATCTGTATCGTTCAATTCTTGTTATTGACAAGCCTCACAATCAGGATCGTCAATCGAGCAGGCTGCAGGTACTGCTGCAGCTTCTGATCCGCTGGAAACCTTGTTCAGCTTATTGTCTGAAACAGTCGATTTCTCGGTCGTGGTCGCCGCCAGTGCGCGCAGGTAGTAAGTGGTTTTGAGTCCACGCAACCAGGCCATGCGATAAGTAATATCCAGTTTCTTGCCATTGGCACCTGCAATATAAAGGTTCAGAGACTGCGCCTGATCGATCCATTTCTGCCGTCGGCTGGCAGCATCTACCAGCCATCTTGGTTCGATTTCGAAAGCAGTGGCATAAACTTCCTTGATTTCCTGTGGCACTCGATCAATGCGCTGCACGCTGCCTTCGTAGTATTTGAGATCATTGACCATGACGCTGTCCCAAAGATTAATTTTCTTCAGGTCATCGACAAGATAGGGATTGACTACCGTGAACTCGCCAGACAGATTCGATTTGACGAACAGGTTCTGATAAGTAGGTTCAATGGACTGCGATACACCGGTAATGTTGGCGATCGTTGCAGTCGGGGCAATTGCCATGACATTGGAGTTGCGCATACCAGTCTGTTTGATGCGGTTGCGCAGTGATTCCCAATCCAGGCGTTGTTCCATATTGACGTCGAGATAGTCATCACCGCGCGTCTCAGCCAGTAAATTCAGCGAGTCGATCGGCAATATGCTCTGATCCCAAAGTGAGCCTTCATAGGACTGATAGCGACCGCGTTCTTCGGCCAGTTCGGTAGAGGCGTTGATGGCGTAGTAGCTAACCATTTCCATCGACACATCAGCAAATTCCACTGCCTTGTCGGAGGCATAGGGGATACGCAATTTATAAAGCGCATCCTGGAATCCCATGATGCCCATACCGATAGGGCGATGCTTGAGGTTGGAATTCTCTGCCTGTGGCACTGAGTAATAGTTGATGTCGATAACATTATCGAGCATACGCACAGCGGTGCGGATAGTGCGCTGCAATTTCTCCTGATCCAGGCCGTTTTCATCAACATGATTAACCATGTTGATGGAGCCGAGATTGCACACAGCGATCTCATCCTCGCTGGTATTCAGGGTGATCTCTGTACACAGGTTGGAAGAGTGAATGGTGCCCACGTGTTGCTGGGGTGAACGCACATTACAGGCGTCCTTGAATGTCATCCAGGGGTGACCGGTTTCGAACAGCATGGACAGCATCTTGCGCCACAAATCCGCAGCACGGACTGTCTTGTATGGTTTGATTTCACCCGCTGCAGCCTTGCGCTCATACTCTTCATAGGCAGCTTCAAAAGCCAGGCCATGCAGATCGTGCAATTCGGGCACAGTGTTAGGTGAAAATAATGTCCATTCCTGATCATTGAAGACACGCTTCATGAACAGGTCGGGAATCCAGTTGGCGGTGTTCATGTCATGCGCGCGACGTCGATCATCACCGGTGTTCTTGCGCAGTTCCAAAAACTCCTCAATATCCAGGTGCCATGTTTCAAGATACGAGCACACAGCGCCTTTGCGCTTGCCACCCTGATTAACCGCGACTGCAGTGTCGTTTACTACCTTGAGAAACGGCACAATACCTTGTGACTTGCCATTAGTGCCTTTGATATGGGCGCCCATGGCACGCACTGGCGTCCAGTCATTGCCGAGACCGCCAGCCCATTTGGAGAGCATGGCGTTGTCTTTGATGGCCGAGTAAATACCGTGCAGATCATCAGGCACGGTAGTCAGGAAACAGGAAGACAATTGCGGGCGTAACGTACCGGAGTTAAACAACTGCGGCGTCGATGTCATATAGTCGAAGCTCGAAATCAGGTTGTAGAACTCGATGGCGCGCTCTTCACGATTTTCTTCATTGGTCGCCAGACCCATAGCGACGCGCATGAAAAACACCTGGGGCAATTCGAAGCGAATGCCTTCGCTATGAATAAAATAACGGTCGTACAAAGTTTGCAGACCGAGATAGGTAAACTGTTGGTCGCGTTCGGCTTTCATGGCCTGACCCAATACGTCGAGGTCGTAGTCCAGCAGGTGAGAGGACAACAGTCCGAGTTCCACACCTTTTTCAATGTAGGGGCGTAGCGTTGCCGCGTAGCGGTAATGCATTTCTGATTGAGTGGCCGCGTCAGTAATGCCGAGAAATCCAAGGGCTTCCGAACGCAAGCTGTCCATCAGGAGCCTGGCGGTTACATAAGAGTAATTGGGGTCCAGCTCAACCATGGTTCGAGCTGTCATCACCAGTGAAGTGCGGACATCTTCCATTTTGACGCCCGGATAAAGATTCTTCAGAGTCTCATCGTAGATGCGCTCTGCTGAAACATCATTCAGCCCTTCGCAGGCTTCATTGATAATAGTTTGCAGACGATCAGTATCGAGTGGTCCCTGCTTACCATCCGCAAAAGTTACAGTGATTTCAGGCTGGTTGGCTTTGGGTGCTTCCTGTTTTTGTTGTTCACGCAAGCGCGCATGGTCAGCACGATATATCACATAGCTGCGTGCGATCTTGTGCTCGCCTGTGCGCATTAACGCCAGTTCGACTTGATCCTGGATGTCTTCAATATGAATGGTGCCGCCTGATGGCATGCGCCGTCTGAAGATGTCTGTAATTTGTCGCGCCAACTGTTCCACAGATTCGTGGATGCGTGATGATGCGGCGGCATTACCTCCCTCTACAGCGAGGTAAGCCTTGGTAATTGCAACCGATATCTTGGACTCATCGTAGGCCACTACGGCACCGTTGCGCTTGATGACGCGCAATTGGCCCGGGGCTGTTGAGTTTACCGATACGGAGTCTTTCTGGGAGGGGGTGGCGGCCGTCGTGGAGCCGCCGGTTGGTTGTACTTCAGTCTGCATTGTTTGCTCCGTTGTGTTTCGCTACTACTAGTCTCCCAGGATCTATTCAGATGCTACGGAGATACTCTAGTACTGATTTTTTAATGTTCTTTTAATCTAGTAATACTCGTAATCTAGTGTTACCCGCTTTTCTGACTGGCAGATCGCCCGGGTATTGGCTTTGCTTATCAAACTCTCTTCAGTTTCTCTGCCTGGAAGCCTTGTCTGAGCCAAGTGGCTCGACTCTATTCGGCTTCGCATGCTTGCGCTTCGAAGGGGTTGCATCTTTTGCACCATCGGGGCCCGGTCAGGTCACCGTGATGTCTCTGTGCTTCCCCTGTAGTGAGGGTTGTGCCGGAAAACGAGAGCATAATTCTGTGTGCTGGCGTATGCCTGAATTGCTCGTTTTGACGTTTTTCTGGCGGAAAGAAACCCCCGTCTGACTCATTCAGTAGCGGAATACCGTCCACTGGACTTCGCTTCTGAACAGCCAGGCAGCGATTAAGCCATATACTATATATTGTGTTTTTGCGGCTGGACTTTAATTATTTTTTTAATGGGCCGCTGAGCCCCGATTTTACTGCTAATCCAATCCCGCGGTTTTGGCGATATTGCCAGTCTTGCCTCAAGCGCTTCTCTTATTATTGGGTCTGGGCGGCATACATGGCCGACTGATCCCTCACTAAAATTCTGTGACCACCAAGAATGAACCAAGCTCTTGATTTAAGCTCAATTTATACAACATATAGACAAGCATTAAATCACCAGCACAAGATAATGCGGTTATGGGCTTATTGCAAGAGCTTTTTATGTGAGTAATCTGTGTACAAAATGTGAATAGCTTGTTGTTGTGGCTGGGAAAAATGGTTTTCGGCCAGTTTGCGCCAAATTGGCGCATTATCGGTAATTCCGGGGGTCAATCTGGTGCCGTTTTGCAGCCGCCAGAAGGGGCAAAACCGGACAAATTGGCAATACTAGATATTGTGGTTGGTGATATGGCGCAGAAGGCTCGAATATGCCTAATTTGCCATCAGGAGGTATTCCAGCAGGGCCTTTTGCGAATGCAGTCTGTTTTCGGCTTCATCCCACACCACACTTTGCTCACCTTCCAGCACTTCAACAGTGACTTCTTCACCTCGGTGAGCAGGTAAACAGTGCATGAACAGGGCGTCAGGAGCGGCACTGGCCATGAGCTTTTCATCTACCTGAAAATTAACGAAGCTTGCGCCACGCTGGGCCTGCTCGTGTTCCTGGCCCATTGAGGCCCACACATCGGTCACTACCAGGTCGGCGTCGGCAACCGCTGCAGTCGGGTCATCTCCCAGACTTACCCATTCAGCATTCTGCGCAACCAGGTCCGCATTTGGTTCGAAACCTGTAGGGCAGGCGATACGCAGGTTGAAATTGAATATTGCGGCAGCGTTTATATAGGACTGGCACATGTTGTTGCCATCTCCAATCCAGGCCACGGTGCGGCCGCTGATGTCGCCGCGATGCTCAATATAGGTCTGCACGTCTGCCAGCAATTGGCAGGGGTGGAAGTCATCAGTAAGCGCATTGATGATCGGCACCGTGGCGTGCTCGGCAAATAATTCGAGTTTGGCGTGCTCAAAAGTCCTGATCGCGATACAATCAACCATGCGGGACAATACTCTTGCGCTGTCCTCTACCGGCTCACCCCGGCCCAACTGCGTGTCAGCATTGGCAAGGAACACCGCGTGGCCGCCCAGCTGCGCCATGGCAACCTCAAACGCTACACGTGTGCGGGTGGAAGACTTTTCAAATATCAGCCCGAGGGTCTTGCGTGTTGGCAGATCTGTGCTCACATCACCCCGTTTCAAGGCTATTGCGCGGTCGATAATGTGCCTCAGGGTATCCCGATCAAGATCCTGCAGTATGCGAAAATGTTGCAACGCCATGACGATGCCCGTGTCGTAGGTTTAAAACTGTTCTTTAATGAATAAAAAAAGGCAGCTCTCGCTACCCTGTTAAAGCGCAATTGTAGCCAGATACAGGGATTGGAGCAATTGCCCACCCTCCAACTATTGGTTATTGTGCAATTCCTGCGAGGATCTGCCTTGAACGCCATTGAACTCAAACTCTTCACAAGCCGCGTAACTGCTATCTGCGACGAAATGGGTCTGGTGCTGCGCCGCGCGGCATTTTCTCCCAATATCAAGGACAGGCTGGATTTTTCTTGCGCATTGTTCGGCCCTGATGGCGAGCTGTTTGCTCAGGCAGCCCATATTCCGGTGCACCTGGGCAGTATGGCATTTGCCATGCAGAGCATTGTATCGGGGCAGGACTGGTGCAGGGGCGATATGCTCATTCTCAATGATCCATTTCTCGGTGGCACGCATTTGCCCGATGTCACTGTAATCGCACCGGTTTTCCACGGAACATCAGATCGGCCTTGCGGCTTTGTTGCCAATCGGGCCCACCATGCGGATATTGGCTGTGACACACCTGGTTCCATGCCTATTTCGACTCACCTGGAAGAAGAGGGCATTGTCATCCCACCATCATGGTTGTTGCGTGATGGCGGTCTGGTCGCGTCAACTATGGAATTGCTGGGCATGACCGCAGATCAGTTATCGGGAGATCTGGCTGCCCAGGTGGGCGCCAATCATGTAGGCGTAGAGCGGTTGCAGGCTTTATTGGGGCAGCTGGGATACGAACGCTATGAGCAGGGTATGCAGGAGTTGAACAACTATGCAGACAGGATCACTGCGAGCATGTTGCAAACTCTTGTCTCTGGAGAGTATCGTTTTGAAGACTATCTGGATGATGACGGTCAGGGTACTGAGTGTATAAAACTGGCGCTCAAGATGACTATTACGCCAGAGCAAGTCCTGCTGGACTTTGCTGGCAGTGCCCAGCAAGTGCCAGGTAACCTTAATTGTCCCTTATCTGTGGTCGCGGCTGCGGCCTACTATTGCTTTAGATGCCTGATGCCGGCTGAAGCGCCCGCCTGCGCAGGCTTGTTTCGCCGGATCATTATCCGGGCACCCGTCGGAAGTATTGTTAATGCGGAGCGGCCAGCGGCTGTCGCGGCGGGCAATGTGGAAACCTCAATGCGTCTGGTGGATGTGGTATTTGGCGCGTTGGCGGGAGCCATGTCTGGTCATATACCCGCGGCCAGTCAGGGCACCATGAATAATATCGCCATGGGCGCAAGTGCCGGCGCCGGCGCTCCACGGTGGGACTATTACGAGACGCTGGCAGGTGGCATCGGTGGCGGCCCTAATTTTCCAGGACTCGACGCTGCCCATTCCCATATGACCAATACTTTGAACACTCCGATTGAAAGTCTTGAGTTGCATTATCCTCTGAGAGTAAGAGAGTACAGTGTGCGCCGGAACAGCGGTGGCATGGGACTAAATAAAGGCGGCAATGGCATTACGCGGGAGTATGAATTTCTGGCTCCTGCCCAGCTCAGCCTGCTAACCGAACGCAGACGATTGCAACCATGGTCACTGGCAGCGGGTGGCGGCGGCAGTAGTGGCCAGAATTTGTTAAATGGCACAGTACTACCAGGCAAATGCTGCGTTCAGGTCAAAGCCGGCGACAGACTTACCGTGCACACACCCGGTGGCGGGGGGTGGGGTCAGATTGAGTCTGCGTGAAGCAGTCGAAACGGTTGTTGAACACGGCTGGCGTGAGTTTCACGACTTACATCAAAATGGGGCAACGTGTAAAATAGGCTGATAAACCAGTATTCGCGAGGCAGTCGTATAATGAGTATCGAAGAAACCATTCAGGAACAAATTAATGCCAACAGCATATTGCTGTACATGAAAGGCAGTCCCGAGCAGCCGCAATGCGGTTTCTCTGCACAGGCAACGCAGATGCTCATGGCTTGTGGCAAGCGCTTCGCTTATGTGGATGTGCTCAGCAATCCGGATGTGCGCAGTAACCTCCCCAAGATCAGCAATTGGCCAACCTTTCCCCAGCTATTTGTCGACGGGGAACTCGTAGGAGGCTGCGATATCATTACAGAAATGTATGAGAAGGGTGAGCTGCAGACTTTGATTGAAAAATCTGGCGAGGAAGAAGGCGCATCGGATAGCCAGTAAAGTGCCATATGTCACTCTAATGTTATCTCCCTGACAGTGGCCAACCCCCGAGATCTTTCCAGGAATTAACTATTCGGCAAAACAGCTCGGCAGTCTTTTCTGCGTCGTAGCGTGCGGAATGCGCTTCGTTATTGTCAAATTCAATGCCTGCAGCTTCGCAGGCTCTTGATAATACTGTTTGGCCATAGGCCAGGCCGCTCAGGCTGGCTGTGTCAAAGCTGGAAAATGGATGAAACGGATTGCGTTTTAAGTTGTTGCGCGTGCTCGCCTGGTTCACAAAGCCGTGATCGAAATGCGCATTGTGCCCAACCAGTACTGCGCGCTTACAGTCGTGATTGCGCATTGATTCGCGAATAACTTTGAACATAGCCTGGAATACTTCCTTCTCTGAACGAGCTATACGCAAAGGGTGATAAGGATCAATGCCGGTAAATTTGAGCGCTTCAGCTTCAATATTGGCGCCTTCAAATGGGTGGATCCGGTGGAAAAAGGTCTGCTCGATACCCAGATATCCTGCTGCATCCATCTCCAGCAAGACTGCGCCGATTTCCAGTATGGCGTCTGTCTTGCAATTGAAACCGCCAGTTTCCACATCGATTACTACAGGCAGGTAACCGCGGAAACGTGAGGCGAACTCTGCAATTCCGGCGTCAGGATATTCTGATTGATCCGTCACCCGATACTCCCTTTAACCTTCCAGCGCAGTGTTTGTGAGGTAGCGATCGGGATAACCACATCGTCTTCGAACTTGAAACTTGCTGGCATTTGCCACTCCTGGCGTTGCAAGGTAATGCGATCAGTATTGCGCGGTAGTCCGTAAAAATCTGCTCCGTTGAAGCTGCTGAATCCTTCAAGATGATCCAGCGCATCTGCAGCCTCGAATACAGTTGCATAAAGTTCGATGGCGGCAGGAGCGGAATAGACACCGGCGCAGCCACAACTTGAAAGTTTCGTAGCCACAAGGTGCGGCGCAGAATCAGTACCGAGGAAGAAGCTGGTATTGCCACTGGTCGCGGCACGGATAAGCGCTTCCTGGTGTGTGTCGCGTTTGAGAATTGGCATGCAGAAATAATGGGGTTTAATACCGCCCGCCAACATATCAGTGCGATTGTAAAGCAAGTGATGCACTGTAATCGTGGCTCCAAGGTTGGCGCTGTGTTCTGTTACATACTGAACTGCATCACTGGTAGTAATGTGCTCCAGTACAATGCGCAGTTCCGGAAAACGTTGTTGTAGAGGTGCGAGTGTGTCATTGATGAATTGCGCTTCGCGGTCAAAAATATCTGTTTTTGGGTCCGTCGTTTCGCCGTGAATCAGAAGTGGCAGTCCGACTTCCTGCATCCTTTCTATGACATCGTAGGCTTTTGACAGTTGTGTTACGCCACTTTCTGAATTTGTCGTCGCTCCGGCAGGGTAATACTTGATGCCAATAATGCGGTCGTCGGCAGCGGCCTGCTCAACATCAATCTTTGAGGTGTTGTCCGTAAGGTACAACGTCATCAAGGGTTCGAAATGCATGTCTGCAGGTACTGCGGCCTGGATACGCGAATGATAGGCCAGCGCATCAGCGACGGTAACTACAGGGGGTTTGAGGTTCGGCATGACCACGGCACGGGCAAATACCCTGGCGCTGTGGGGCACTGTTGTTGTCAATGCGGTGTCGTCACGCAGGTGGAGGTGCCAGTCGTCGGGGCGGATAATGCTTAAGGTTTCGGCGCTCATTTACTTTGGCAATCTGCGAATTCGGCCTATTGTAGCTAATTACATGGCCTCTCTGCACCTGCATCCGTCATTCTTAGGGTTTTCAGCCTGATTTGGGTGGGCTTACTCGACATTGCCACTTGGTGCTAGAATACGCGTCTTTTTTTGTCCGGGGAGCGGAAATTTCGATTCCTGCGCCCGGCCGGGACAATAACCGAACTTAATAGCAATTCTGCACGTAGCACCGGAGCATCGTAATGTCAGGGATTAATAAAGTAGTGCTTGCCTATTCGGGCGGGCTGGACACGTCAGTTATTGCACGATGGTTGCAAGAGACTTATGGCTGTGAAGTGGTGACATTCACCGCTGATATTGGTCAGGGCGAAGAAGTTGAGCCGGCTCGCGCCAAAGCTGTGGCTATGGGTATCAAAGAGATCTTTATAGAAGATCTATGCGAAGAATTCGTCCGTGACTTTGTATTTCCTATGTTCAGAGCCAATGCCCTCTACGAGGGAGAGTATTTGCTCGGTACTTCTATTGCGCGCCCATTAATTGCCAAACGTCTGGTTGAAATTGCCGAAGCCACTGGTGCGGATGCCATTTCGCATGGTGCTACCGGTAAGGGTAATGATCAGGTGAGGTTTGAATTGGGTGCGTATGCCCTGAGCCCCAAGGTTAAGGTTATTGCACCCTGGCGTGAATGGGATCTGACCTCCCGCGACAAGCTGATGGCGTACTGTGAAACTCATGATATACCCGTGGAAATGAAGCGCGGCAAGAAGTCGCCATATTCCATGGATGCCAATCTGCTGCATATTTCTTACGAGGGAGACATTCTCGAAGATCCCGGCGCGGAACCCGAGGAAGCGATGTGGTTGCGCACGGTGGCACCGGAGGCTGCACCTGATCAGCCTGCTTATATCGAACTATCCTATGAAAAGGGCGATATCGTTGCAGTCGATGGCAAGACAATGGCGCCGGCTGCAGTGCTAAGGCATCTCAATGAAATTGCTGGAGCCCATGGAGTCGGTCGAGCTGACATCGTGGAGAATCGCTATGTGGGAATGAAATCCCGTGGTTGCTATGAGACACCTGGTGGTACGGTAATGCTCAAGGCACACCGGGCCATTGAGTCGATCACGCTGGATCGGGAACTGGCGCATCTGAAAGACGAGTTGATGCCGCGCTATGCGGAGTTGGTCTACAACGGCTATTGGTGGTCACCCGAACGTAAAGCCATCCAGACTCTGGTGGATTATTCGCAGGAGCATGTGAATGGCAAGGTAAGGCTGAAGCTTTACAAGGGTAATGTCATTGTTGTGGGTCGCGAATCGGATGAGTCGTTGTTTGATGAGCACATCGCCACGTTTGAGGATGATGCGGGTGCTTTTGACCAGGCAGATGCCATCGGATTTATCAAGCTGAATGCCTTGCGATTGCGTATAGCGGCGCTACGGGGACGCAAGTAAGCATTCTATTCGTCTGAGGTCTTGGCGCGATACTCGCACAGATCTTCTATGATGCAGGCCCCACAACGGGGCTTGCGAGCTACGCACACATAACGGCCATGCAGGATCAGCCAGTGATGTGCATCGAGTAGAAACTCTTCCGGAACCAGGCGAATCAGCCGGTCCTCGACTTCGCGCACATTCTTGCCGGGTGCTATCCCTGTGCGGTTTGAAACCCGGAAGATGTGCGTATCAACCGCCATCGCCAATTGCCTGAATGCTGTATTAAGCACCACATTGGCGGTTTTACGTCCTACGCCTGGTAATGCCTGCAATGCTTCCCGGTTGTCTGGGACCTGGGACTGATAATCTTCGATTAAAATCCTGCAAGTCTTGATTACATTTTCAGCCTTGGTATTGAACAGTCCAATGGTGCGTATATATTTCTTCAGCCCCGCCACTCCCAATTGCAGTATCGCCTCTGGAGTATTGGCAATGGCGAACAACTTCGCTGTGGCCTTGTTGACACTGACGTCTGTTGCTTGCGCACTGAGCATAACCGCAACCAACAATTCGAAATGGCTATTGAAATTCAGTTCCGTAGTAGGAGCAGAATTTTCCGCACGCCAGCGCGAGAATATTTCTGTGCGTTTGGTTTTGTTCATGACCTTTCGGTGATTCTGGCTCTTTTGACTCTGGGTAATTCGTTTCCTGATTTACCTTGGCGCAATCTTGTCAATGACTGCAATAATGCCAGAACCAGGCCAGCAATGATGAAAGATGCAGGTACCGTAGTGGGAAAGTGCCAGGCAAAAGTAAATTCGGGTAATTCATCTGCCGAGAGGGAGCTGAATACTTCCTGCCACTGGTTGAAAATACTACCAGTGGCAAGCAGTTCTCGCGTGACACCCAGCACCAGACAAATCAGCAGAAACCCGCCGCTGAGTATCAAGGCATGTTTAAGCGCTGAAACTGGCGCCTGTTTGTAGGCATGCAGTTCCATCTGTAGTAATAGCGCCATACTGCAGCTCAGGAGCGGTAAATATATACCAAGCCCTGACATCAAGGCCGGGGAATAATTCTGCAAAAAAAGCTGCAGTACTGTAACGGTAATGCTTAGTACGGCAAGGTAGCATGGAAAGCGCCAGGTTGCTTTAATATCGCCTGAAAGCAGAGAAATGGCGAGATTGCTTATCAGTGCAGTGATACTGAAAAGAACGGCAATTGCCAGTGCCGGGAATAGAGTAGAGGTGAGGGCAAGCAAAGGGGTCAGTGCCAACAGCTGCCATTCGAGCAAACGCCGTCCTTTATTGTGCGTAGAGATATTAAAATCGTTCCGCAAGCTCATGGCGTCCTCTCGATATTATTTTTACCAAGCCCGTACCAACAGATCATGTCTATCAGTGGTGTGCAGAATCCTGCCAGTAAAATCGTAAGGCAAACAGCGATGATGCTTGGGATGAGATTGCCCAGATTGAATAACAGCACGCTGATTACGCCTGCATAGATGGCTCTGCCGAATCTGGACATAGGCGTGCAGCCGCCAATTGGAGCCAAAAAGCAGGCGGCAAGGATATTGGAAAAAGTAAATACCTCTTGCAGTAGAACATAGGGGTCAATACCCGGATCACGCAGGTAAGTCAGCAGTAACAATCCTCCCAAAATAATGCACGGAACCAAGCTGTTCAGCAGGCCTCTTATGGACAAGTAGCCAGCGCCAACCAACAGCAAAAGGCTGGCGACCGGCGTAGCATCAGCGCCTGTGTCAAAGATTAATTCAGCAATTGGAGGGTAGGCAGATGCAAACAGCAGCAAGGTGGCAAGCACAGGATGAAATACTGCGCTGGCGCCACCGAACAGGTAGATGAGCGCAACCATCAGGCAGGCCGCGCCTATGGGGGCCCATGGCGCCAGGTCAGCGGGTAACAAAAGGCCGAGCAGTAAGCCAAAGTAAAATGCCCGGTAATTGATCAATGTCCGATCAGCTTGTTTTTGAGCTGTCTGTAAAAGCCAATGGACGATTGCTGCTGTCGCGATACATAAAAATATATTCGCGGCCATTGCCGAATCGCCATTCCAGCAAATGACTACTATTCCCGGTGATACAGCGAGAATAAATTGCAGCCACAACTGCGCAGTGTCTAAATTGTCGTGTAGCAAAGGGGATACCGGGTGCATCTGATTCAAGTATCACCCCCGGTTTTCGTATCATTGCTCTGGTCGCGCTTGGCTTTGACGCGTGCGACAGCAGCGGCGATTTCCTGCTGCGCGGTTGTGCGGGAAAAACCTGCGTTCGGCCGGCTATGGTCATGCTGGTTCGTCGTGGCAACGATGTTCACTTTGGAGTCGGGCTTTTCCAGACGAAAGCGATTTTGCCGCATGCGCGCCTGCCAATGCTCGGCCAGTTTTTGTTCAGTCAATTGTTTTTGCAAAACCTGTCTTGCGGATTGAAATTTTTCTACCAGTGAGATGCGGCTGGGGCACACATAGTCGCATGCTCCACATTCCAGACATTGGTCGAGGTCAAATTGTTCCAGGGCGACTATGTCATTCTGCACGGCTACTCGGTATAGCTGTTGCGGGAATAAGTCGACAGGACAGACGTCCGAGCAGCGGTTACATCCGATACATGGCGCAGCACTGCCTTGCGGATTAATGTCAGGCTCGAACTTACAGACAATACAATTGGTGTCCCATGTAACAAAGGTATTTGACGCATCAACCGCATGCGCTCGCATGGCCCCGCCTGTAAAACTGGTGTGTTCAGTAGAAGAATCAAGCCCACACACTTGCAAAAGGAATTCAACTGGCGTGCCCAGGCAGACCTTGAAATTTTTTGGAGTACGAAGTGGGCTTCCTGTAAGCGTTGTAATGCGGGTCACCTGTGGTATGCCGTTAATGACAGCTTCTTTGGTGGCAAATGCAGTCCCCGCATCGAGTATAGCCACGCCGGTTTGCAGTGCGTCTTCTGCGCTTCTTAGTCTGGTTCCGGTGATGGCACGGGTCAAAACCACCGGTTCATGGGCCGGGTAGATCGCAGGAATTCTGGCTATTCTAATTGCGCTGCCTGCTGTCGCTTTTTTTAGCGCGAGCATTGCCGCAGAATTACGATTTGTGATTGCAATAGAACAGGTTTGTGCTGCGCATGCCTGTTGCAAGATACTGGCACCAGTGACTACCTCATCAGCATGTTCCCGCAACAGTGCCGTGTTGGCTGACACGTATGGGTCAGTTTCCACAGCATTGATTACAAGGTGTTGTACGCCCTGAACCTTTAGCTCGCTCAATAAGCCAGTCAACGTTTCCAAATGGTTATTGGGATCACGGATACCTGCATCGGTAATCCGCTGCAGCAGTTCATCCGGCATGAGCTGTCGCCAATCATCAATGCTGCAAAGCTCGATCGATTCTTCCGCACCATCGCTGGCGATAGTAATTGTGGTTATTATTTGTGAGGGCCCAGCACCTGACGTGCAAATATTGTCAATTAGTCCCGAAGTGGGTGAATGAATTGGCGCGGCATCAGAAAATGGGATCGTCAGATTTTGATACATGAGTACCGGATCACCCTTCTTGACAATCAATTCGCCAGATTCGTGCAGGTTTTTCAGATCAAGCACAAGTTTGTCAGGCGCCGGGCAAGGCACGATTCGAGAGCGCAATGCAGATGTGGTTGCATCAATAGGGCGGATACCTTTGAGTGCTCTGCGCCACAACATCAGGGAGCCACGCGCGTTGGAAGTGATTGGCCTTTTGTGGAGAGTCCAATCAGTTGTAATTGATGCGCAGGTTCAGTTGGGAGCATGTCTATACAATCCACCGGGCAGGGATCGACGCATAAATCACAACCCGTACATTCGGAACTGATAATCGTATGCATAAGTTTTGGTCCACCCAGAATCGCATCAACCGGGCAGGCCTGAATGCATTTGGTGCATCCGATACATTCTGCTTCGCGAATAACGGCAACACGCAATGCCAGCTCCTCACCATGGGCTGGATTAAGGCGCCGGGGCTGGGCGGCCAGTAATGCAGCGAGCCGACGGATTGTGGTTTGACCGCCTGGTGGGCACTGATTGAAAGGTGTGCCCCTGGCAATAGCCTCGGCATAAGGGAGGCAACCTGGGTGTCCACACTGTCCGCATTGAGTTTGCGGAAGCATGCTGTTGATACTGTCAATGATGTTTGGTTTGCGTCGTTGATCTCGCAAATAGCCGTATGTGATGCGAGCAATATAGGCGAGCAGGGATAGAGAACAGATTGCAGACAACCAGACGAGAAATTGAGGGTTGCTTGCAAGCGCTTCCATTAGGCTGCCCCCGACATGCTCAGCAGACAGAGCGAAACAATGCCGGCACTGATGAGCCTGATTGGCATACCGGCAAATGCGGGAGGAATTGGTAATAGTTGCAGGCGCTCATTAAAGGCAGCAAACAGGAGCAGCAATACGGAGAATCCCAATGCGCTCCCAAATATAGACGCAAGCAAGACAGGTATCGGTGCAGCGGTCAGGGTTGTACTCAGAGCCAGTCCAATGATGGCGCTGTTGCCAGACAGCAGCAGAAGTTCCAGACCATGACGATGCCAGGCTAGCGGGAGTGCTTTGCTGACGGTTGCCGCGAGCAAAGTGACAATGCCGGCACTCACCAAAACGAATAGTACCAGTGCGAGAGCTTGCAGATTGAGCGGCACCAGTACCAGACGCAGGAGCGTCAGGTTGATAATGGTGCTGAGAACCATGACGGGAAAGCTCGCAATTGCCATATCCGCAGCTGTTTGCAAGCGGGGGCTGAAAGCAAACAGAGAGGAAATACCCAGTTGTTGCACCAGTACAATATTATTGAGAATTGCGGCTGTTATCAGGATGCTGAAAAATTCAGTCACGGAGGTCCGACTCTCACTCTGTGGTCAGGGGATTCATGCTGGTGATTCTAGCACGTGGCTAGCGACCAGCTCAGCGTGCCCGAATGGGAGATGTTCTGAACGAGTTACTCGGGAAACAAACCGGGTGAATAGGGGGCAGGAACGCGATACTGGGTCAGAATTCGTTCTTCGGAAGTCACCGCATCTTCATGATTGATGACCATTTGATAGCCATTGTCATTTTCGAAAACGACATCAGGTCTGGAGTTGCGCTCCAGTATATGGGTAAACTGCTCGAAGTCCCGAACGCGTTCTCCATTTACATAATCCACTACCCAGTTGCGCCAGTCGTGATAGCCCAGATTGACATCAGCCGCCAGTACTTGCAGTGCGACCACGACTTCGCGCCGCTCAGGCGAGCTCCATTCGTTGCGCGCCTGCAGTAAGCTTACAGGTGCCGACCGGGCCCAGTCATTGCCCCAACGCTTGATCAGATTCATATTCAGTGGCACAAACAAAACACCGCCGTAAATATAATATTTTGGCAGTTCGTCAAACTTCTCACCGGCAACAAGGCTGTAGCTGTCAAGTGCGCGCCTGGCTTCAATGGCAGTAGTGCTAACCTGCCCATTGCGAGCATAAGTGATTTGCACCTCATCGCCGATGTCATGCAGGTCAATGGCATGTTTGTAATCGGTTAACAAATTTTCAGATATACGTATGCTGCCATCATCAGCGACATCGAAATCATCTATTTGCAAAATCACATCGTTTTCCCGCAAAACACCCTGGGCGGGAGCGCCATCGAACACCTTGATAACCAGCACGCCGTTCTGGTCAGTGGTCAGTCCATATGCAGCCTTGGCCGAAGGGCTGTCCAGAGTTTGCGTGCGAAACCCCAGATCGGGGAAGCCATCGAGCGTATTATCTTCGCTGTCACGCAGCACGTGGCGAATAATGCTGGGCGGCACAAAATAGCCGAGATTTTCAGCCCGGCCACCAGCATTGGCCTGCATGACTACTCCCACAATTTCCTGATCGACGATCACCGGGCCGCCGCTATTACCAGGATTGATTGCCGCATCGATCTGACCAGCGAATAAATAAGACCCGGCATGGGCATATACCTGATGTTCCATGCGGGAAAGGATGCCCTTGGTAATACTCAGGGATTTACCGCCAAATGGATAGCCATAGACTGAGACTTCTTGCAGCGGCTCGGGCAAGTCACCAATTGGCAATGACTTCAGGTCGCTAAAGAATCCAGGCTCGTCAACTGTAACCAATGCCAGATCTGCTTCATGAGAGACGAATACAACGCGCGCGAGATAGCGTTGTGGGTCATTGTGTTTTTGTGCTTGCACATAGCTGGCATCGGCGACGACATGGGCATTGGTCAGAATGAGGTTGCCTGCAATTACCGACCCCGAGCCGGTAGATTGGCGCGGCGTTAATAGACGCCACGGCGTGAAATAATCCGGAGCTGCCTGGGTCGTATAGATTTTTATTACCGAATCTTCTATCGCCCTGATTTCACTCAACTGCGCCACTGCCTGCACACTGCCAAAAAGCAGAACAACTGCAATGCACAATGATTGCATAGCACTACAGAACAATGCAGGGACAGGGACCAGTGAATTGCGGCGTCGATTCATCATATAGCCAGCCTTGTATTTCAGGTTTCTCGGTTCTTGATAACAAAAGGAGACCGGAGAAGCTTATTATGAACTTCAATTGAGTGCCAGTTTATAACTGGCCGGGGTATCAAGTGACTCGCATACCCGGTTCGGCACCACTGTCCGGTGTCAGTAGCCAGATATCCTTGCCACCGGGACCGGCGGCGAGAACCATGCCTTCAGAAACCCCAAATTTCATTTTGCGGGGCTGCAAATTAGCAACGACCACCGTGAGTCTACCCTGCAGATCAGCAGGGTCATAGGCAGATTTGATGCCCGAGAATACGGTGCGCTCGATAGGGTTTCCCTGTGAGTCGTTACCCAGGTTTAGCTTAAGCTGCAGTAATTTGTCTGCGCCTTCTACGTGTGAGGCTTCGACAATTCGGGCTATCCGTAAATCGACGGCAGAGAAGGCTGCAAAATCAATCTCTGCCTCGAAACCGGTTGTATCTCCTGGCTTCTCTGCTTGCTGCGCAGCAGGTTTTTGTTGGCCTTCAAATTCATCGCGCGTTGCGTCAACCATTGCGTTCACCTTGTCAGTTTCAACCCTTGTCATCAAGGGTACGAAGCGATTGATTTTATGATCGATCAGCAGGGTGTCAGCATCATCCCATACCAACTCCGGGATATTGAGGAACTGCTCTGCCTTTTCTGCCATTGCGGGCAATACTGGTTTGAGGTAGCAGATCAACAATCTGAATGCGTTGATACCAGTGCTACATATAGCCTGTAATTCCGGGGATTGTTTGTCGTCTTTGGCGATCACCCAGGGCTGTTTGTCATTAATGTATTGATTAGCCTTGTCCGCCAGGGCCATGATGATGCGTATAGCCTTACTGTATTCCCGTTGTTCAAAGTGTTCAGTAATGCCTTGCTTGGCTTGTTGCATTTCTTCAAGCAACTGTTGGTTGTGCGGCTCAGTGGCCAGTTGCCCTTTAAAGCCTTTGGTAATGAAACCGGAGCAACGGCTGGCAATGTTGACTACCTTACCCACTAAATCAGAATTGACTCGTTGTGCAAAATCCTCGAGATTCAAATCCAGATCATCCACACCCGAAGATAGCTTTGCTGCAAGAAAATAGCGCAAGTATTCCGGATTGAGGTGGTCAAGATAAGTGCGCGCATTAATAAAGGTGCCACGGGACTTCGACATCTTGGTGCCATCGACCGTAAGAAATCCGTGCGCGAACACAGCCGTGGGTGTGCGATAACCGGCGCTGCTCAGCATGGCCGGCCATAACAATGTATGAAAATTGATAATGTCCTTACCGATAAAGTGATACACCTCTGCAGATGAATCCGGCTTCCAGTACTCCATAAAGTCGGAGCCATTGCGATCGCAATAGTTCTTGAGGCTGGCAATGTAACCGATCGGCGCATCCACCCACACATAGAAATATTTGTCTTGCGTACCAGGAATCTTGAAGCCGAAATAAGGCGCGTCGCGACTTATATCCCATTCTTGCAATTCCTCGTCGAGCCACTCGCTTAGCTTGTTAGCCACTGGCACCTGCAGTGTTCCGCTGCGTGTCCATTTTTGCAGCATTTCCTTAAAGACTGGCAGGGTGAAGAAGAAATGCTCAGATTGTTTCTCTACCGGAGTCGCGCCTGAAATTTTTGATCTGGGATCGATGAGCTCTGCGGGGCTGTACGTGGAGCCGCACACTTCACAATTATCGCCATACTGACCATTAGCTTTGCAACGGGGGCAGGTACCGACGATGTAGCGATCTGCGAGAAACAGTTGCTTCTCCGGATCGAATAATTGGGTGATAATGCGGCGGGCGATGTGGCCGTTGGCATCCAATGTATTAAAGATGCTTTCAGTGAGTTCCTGATTTTCCTCACTGTGAGTGGAATGATAATTGTCAAACCCAATAAGGAAATCGGCAAAGTCCTGCTCATGTGCGGCTTTAACTTCGGCAATCAATTGCTCTGGAGTTATGCCTCGTGCTTCGGCGCTAAGCATGATGGCGGTGCCATGGGCATCGTCTGCACAGACGTACACACAGTCGTGTCCGCATAATTTTTGCAAGCGCACCCAGATGTCTGTCTGGATGACTTCCATCAGGTGTCCAAGGTGGATTGCCCCATTAGCGTAAGGCAGGGCTCCGGTTACGAGGATCTTGCGTTTTTTCACGATAATTCCTATTCAGTTTGCCTATCCGTAGCGGTTCAGGGTAGCCGCTAAATCTCGATCATCTCGAAATCTTCTTTGCCCACACCACAATCCGGGCACATCCAGTCATCCGGGATTTCATCCCAGGTAGTTCTGGGTGCTATTCCTTCGTCGGGTAATCCTTGCTCCTCATCATAAATGAAGCCGCAAACCAGACACTGCCATTTTTTCATTACTCGCTCTCCTGCTGCTGGGTATGGTTTATGCAGTTCCCCGGGCGAACCAGGCGCTTTTCGAGACGGGTGCTGGTCTAAAGAAGAAGGGGATGATCGCGTAGATTGCTGTACGCCAAATCCTCCATGGGGTGAACTCCACAAGCGCAGGCATCATACTGCAAAGAAAAGGTAATTTCAGCCCTCAAGAGCCGCAATATCTGACTTGCAGCCAATTAAGAGATGATTCGAGTCTGAATAGGTTTTATCATGCGCGTTCCTTTTCACTCTGAGGTTAACAGGCAGGAATCGCACCATGACAATCAAGTCGGACCGTTGGATTAAACGCATGGCTCGTGAAGAGGGGATGATCGAACCCTTTGAACCGGACCAGGTAAGGTTTGTCGATGGACAGAAAGTTATCTCTTACGGCGTTTCCAGCTACGGCTATGACGTGCGCTGTGCCAGTGAATTCAAGATATTCACTAATGTGCACACCCAAACGGTAGTAGATCCCAAAAATTTTGACGAGACCAGTTTTGTCTCCATCGATGAGCCAATTTGCGTTATTCCCCCCAACTCCTTCGCGCTGGCACGTACCATCGAATATTTCCGTATTCCGAAAGACGTGTTAACAGTTTGCCTGGGAAAATCCACTTATGCACGCTGCGGTATTATTGTAAACGTCACCCCCCTTGAACCGGAATGGGAAGGGCATGTAACGCTGGAATTTTCCAATACCACACCATTGCCCGCAAAAATATATGCCAATGAAGGTGTAGCCCAGATGTTGTTCTATCAATCTGATGAGCAATGCGAAGTAACGTACAAGCAGCGCGGTGGCAAGTACATGGGACAAACTGGCGTGACCCCTCCCAAAGCCTGATCCGTCAATTTTTCTACGCCCAATCTTCGAATTTGTCGTCAAGATTCTGACGAATTCAATAAATATGGATTCGCACTGTTATGTGCCTGATTGCATTAAGGCCAATTAATATGTGGCCTGTAGCTATATTAAAGATCGGGATTCCAGTTTGGAACGGAACTTGCACACAGTAGTACAAAGTTCTGTCTAGAGAATTCGAACGGGGACAAACGCAGCTCTGCTTCAGCAACACAGCTGGTTCGACTGCGATTAATGGTTGAATTCCGACTTGCATCTTAATTCGGCACAAGGTGTGCCCGAACTAAAGAGTAAATCGTCAGAAACAGAATTTAGTTTAGTTAAACAATTAAATGGAATTTCAGTAGTAAATAAATAATAAGGAGCATGCAAAGGCATGACCGACCACAAATGCGTCGTAGGTAGTAGTTGTGCAGCCTATTCCAGCTTCGCGGGCTACTCTCACGTCCGACCCTCCCTATTAAACAAAAAAACATCGTCGGCAGTGGGCCGAGCGTTTCCAGGTCTATTTTGAGAACGGGGCAACAACAATGACTTCAGCAAGCAGCGCATCGCCAATCAAGGGTCTGCAATCCGGGGAAGAAGTCACGGATCAGGACTTATGCGAAGTTGTTGAGCGCTATGCGCCATTGGTGAAGCGTATTGCGCATCATCTGCTACTGCGTATGCCCGCGAGTGTTCAAATTGATGATCTGATTCAGTCGGGGATGATCGGATTATTGGAAGCTGCGCGTAAATACGATGTAAGCAAGGGCGCGAGTTTTGAAACCTACGCTGGTATTCGCATTCGCGGCTCAATGCTGGATGAAGTGCGCAAAGGCGACTGGGCACCACGGTCAGTGCATCGCAAATCCAGAAAAGTAGCTGAAGCGATCAAGGCAATTGAAGCCAGAACCGGACAAGACGCCAAAGATAAAGAGATTGCCAAAGAGCTCGATATCGACCTGAACGCCTATTACACCATTCTGCAGGACGCGTCAGGCAGTCGCTTGTTCAGCTTCGATGACATTATGGAAGGCGACGATTCGGCGATTGAACTGGCGGCGGGTGAGTTGCCTGGCCCATGCGATGGCTTGCAGCGCTCGACTTTCAAGGCGCATCTCGCACGTGCCATTGAAGGCCTACCTGAACGGGAACGGCTTGTACTGGCGCTATATTATGACGAAGAGCTCAACCTGAAAGAAATCGGCGAAGTCATCGGCGTGAGTGAATCTCGCGTTAGCCAGATCCACAGCCAGGCCGCTATGCGTCTGCGGGCCAGACTTACTGAATGGAATTGAGCGCAATTCTGCTCTGACTCTGCTGTGCCCTCGCGGTTTCAGTACACCACTGTTGCTCAAGCCCGGTTATACTCCCGGATATGACTGAAACTGTTGCTGCTGCATCTCCTTCTAATTGCCTGCTACGCGCGCGCAGATTGTTCTGCGAACGCGGAGAACGTGTGTTATTTGACCAGTTGAGTTTTGATTTACAACGCGGGCAGGTGATGCAGGTTGCCGGCAGTAATGGCAGCGGGAAAACCACGCTGTTACGCATGGTATGTGGTTTGAATGATAGCTATGAAGGGTCGATCGAATGGCAGCCCGACGATCCCAACAGTCATTTTGAGGCCTTCCTGGCTAATCTGATTTACATCGGTCATCGTGCCGGTGTGAACAAGATATTGACTCCATTAGAAAATCTGCGCTGGAGTTGCGGCATTCAGGTACGCGCGGATGATGAGGAGTTGCTGGAAGCCCTGGCTCGGGTTGGCCTCAGAGGCTTTGAAGAATCCCAATGCTTTACTCTCTCGGCAGGGCAACAACAACGTGTGTCGCTCGCAAGATTGCTGGCCTGTCCTGCTGCAATTTGGATTCTAGACGAACCTTTTACCACGCTGGATGCGACGGGCGTGCAATGGCTGGAGCAACTTATTCACGACCACGCCAGTGCAGGGGGAGGCGTGATGATTACGACCCATCACCAACTCCGGGTGGACAACCTGAGTGTGCTCAGTCTTGGATAATTCTATGGAAAGCCAGACAGCCACAACATTCGATGCTTTCCGCCATACCCTGAAGCGGGATCTGATTGTTGCCTATAAAAGGAAGAACGACGTGGTGAATCCATTTATGTTCTTCCTTATCGTTGCCAGTCTGTTTCCCATTGGTATCAGTCCCGAGCCGGATCGCCTGGCGGAGGTGGCGGCCGGGGTATTGTGGATTTCCGCCTTACTGGCAGCCATGCTTTCCATGGATAACCTGTTCCGTGCTGATTACGAAGATGGCTCGCTCGAACAATTACTGCTAAGTCCCCACCCACTTTATTTTCTGGTGCTGGCAAAGAACATCAGCCACTGGCTGGTAAGTGGATTACCGGTCGTCCTGGTGTCACCCCTGATCGCGTATATGCTCAATTTGCCTGCTGAATCCTACCTGGTGCTGTTCCTGACCTTGATGCTTGGTACGCCGGTACTCAGTTTGCTGGGATCTATTGGTGTCGCCTTGACAGTGGGACTGGGAAGTCGTGGATTGATTCTCGCGGTTATTACTTTACCCATGTGTGTGCCGGTCTTGATTGCCGGAACACTGGCAGTTGAGCAGACCCAAAACGGCGCTTCATTGGCTGGTTTTCTTGCGATTCTCGGTGCCATGTTGGTAGGGGCGATTTCGCTGGCTCCACTGGCTTCGGCTGCAGCTTTGAAAATAAGCGTTAACTGAGTCCATAGTGGTCTGAAATAGGCATTACCTCGTAATTACACTGCGTTACAATACGTAACAAGGCCCCTATATTGGGGCGTGATATAGTCATTTTCAGTAGTAAAAGGGTGACGGGAACAATCGAAAATGTGGCTGTGGTTTTCAAAGCTGGGTTCACCCAAGTGGTTTTACGAACTGTCAGGTAAATGGCTACCCTGGCTGGTTGCCGCAATGTCCATTTTATTGCTTGTCGGCATTGTGTGGGCACTCTTGTTCGTGCCGCCTGACTACCAGCAGGGCGATACGATTCGCATCATGTATATCCATGTGCCGTTCGCCAGTATATCGCTGGCATTTTTCCCACTTATGGCAGTCGCCGGCACCATTACACTGGTGTGGCGCATGAAACTGGCGGATATGGTCGCCAAAACAGCGGCACCACTGGGCGCATGGTTTACTGCGCTGGCGCTGGCTTCAGGTTCGATCTGGGGTAGCGATATCTGGGGCACCTGGTGGATATGGGATGGGCGACTGACGTCGATGCTGCTGCAGTTTTTCCTTCTCATCGGCATCATTTCATTGCGCTCGGCTCTTGAAGATAGTGAGGCGGCTGCAAAAGCCTGTGCTGTGCTTTCAATTGTGGGTTGCATCAATGTTGTGGTTATTAAATATTCCGTGGACTGGTGGAATACGCTGCATCAACCATCCAGCCCAATCGGTCTGTCAGATGAGTCGCCTAACGGTCCGGAGATTTGGGTACCGTTGCTAATTATGATTGCGGCGATTTATTTATTTTTTGCTGTGAGTCTTATTTTGTCGACTCGCAATGAAATTCTTATTCGGGAAAGGCGCGCCCAATGGGTGCAAGACATGGTTAAGCGGGAAGCTTAAATCTGGAGCTAGCTGAATGTTGGAAGCAATAAAATTTTCAAGTCTCGGCGAGTTTCTCAATATGGGAGGCTACGCATTTAATGTGTGGTCTGTATATGTCCTTTTTGCCGTTTTTTTCTTCATTAATATTTATTTTCCGTTGTTGCGCAAAAAACAAATACTCAAAGAGCAGAAGCGCCGCCAGTATTTTCAGCAAGAAGGCGCAGTCGCAGGAATGGCGGATTCTACCGGAGAAGAGTCATGAAACCACATCGACGCAAGCGGTTAGGTATTATTATTTTTATCGCGGTGGGTATGTCCGCAGCGATAGGGCTGACATTGTATGCCTTAAGCCAAAACATAGATCTGTTTTACACGCCTACGCAGATTGCAGATGGTGAGGTTGGTCCTGGCCAGCGCATCAGGGTGGGAGGTATGGTTAAAGAAGGATCAATAGTCAGTGCAGACGACAGCCTGAGAGTTGTATTCAGCACTACTGACTACGCCAACGATGTTGCAATCCATTACGAAGGTATTTTGCCGGATTTGTTTCGTGAAGGGCAGGGCGTCGTTGTCGAAGGGTCACTCGATGAGGCTGGGGTGTTTCAGGCTTCACGTGTACTGGCCAAGCACGATGAGAATTACATGTCGCAGGAAGTTCAACAAGCGCTGGATCGTGCCGGGGCGTCACCTGCCAATCATGAATTCGGCAATAGCGAAGGCGACTACGACTGAGAGGTTTTATGATTCCTGAGCTCGGACATTTTTCATTAATTCTTGCATTCTGCCTTAGTGTGATACTTGGCACGTTACCGCTGATCGGTGCGAGCCGGGGAAACGTCGTCTGGATGAGCCTGGCGCGACCGATTGCCGCGGGTATATTTGTCTTTCTCGCACTTTGTGTCGCTGTATTGGCATATGCATTTCTTACTGATGATTTTTCTGTGCAATTTGTTGCGCAGCACTCCAACTCCCTCCTGCCGACACGATATAAGATGACTGCTGTATGGGGTGGTCACGAAGGGTCATTTCTGGTTTGGACATTCATGCTTTCAGGCTGGATGCTGGCGGTCGGCATTTTTAGCAAGAGTATGCCGCTGGAATTTGTGTCCCGGGTGCTCGGCGTGCTTGGCATACTGACCAGTGCATATATCTTGTTTATGCTGGCAACTTCCAACCCGTTCGCCCGTATTGTGCCGTTACCTCCGGCCGACGGTGCGGACCTGAACTCTGCATTGCAGGACTTCGGTTTCATCATACATCCACCCACACTCTATATGGGCTATGTTGGCTTCTCGGTGGTTTTCGCGTTCGCAATCGCAGCTCTGCTGAGCGGCAGGCTCGATGCAGCGTGGGCGCGGTGGTCCAGACCCTGGGCCAATGTGTCCTGGGCCATACTGACTATCGGTATCGCACTGGGTAGCTGGTGGGCCTGGTATCCGGTTTAAGCCCCGCCGCTGATTTCCTGATTATTCGGTACATCATTGTTACATGCCCTGGCGGCCACCGAGAAGCGCGGAGTATTCAAGAGTTGGTCTGTCTTGCTGGCAATACTGGCTTTCGCGGGTAGTCTGCTTGGCACATTTATTACCAGATCCGGGCTGCTCACATCTGTACATGCCTTCGCTAGCGATCCCTCTCGTGGCGTGTTTATCCTTGGCATTCTGGGTCTGGCGATCGGTGGTTCCCTACTGCTGTTCGCGCTGCGCGCTCCATTGATGAAGAGCGAAGCAGGGTTTAGTTTATGTTCTCGAGAGATGCTGCTGCTGGGTAACAATATTTTACTGGTGGTATCTGCAGCCTCCATATTTCTGGGTACGCTTTTCCCTATGGTCTATCAGGCGATCACTGATGACCTTATTTCAATTGGCCCTCCGTACTTCAACACGATATTTGTGCCGTTGATGATCTTGCTCGTGATGTTATTGGGTATAGGCCCGCTGAGCCGCTGGAAAAAAACTTCACCAGCCTATCTGGTACAACAACTCGGCAAGGTCGTGCTGGCGAGCCTGGTAATAGGGATAGTTCTGCCATTGATTATCCTGCTGGAATTTTCCATGACCGCCACGATTACACTTTCATTGGCAGCATGGATTGTACTGACCATGTTGAAGGACCTCGCGAACAAGACCGCGAACAAACCCACGCGACTGCAGGGGCTGCGCTCGCTGACATTCAGTTACTATGGTATGCAGGTGGCACATTTTGGCGCCGCTGTTTTGCTGATCGGTGCGGCACTTTCCACAGGTTTTTCGATAGAGCGCAGTGCGTTGCTCGACACAGGAGACAGTATTGATCTGGGTGGCTATACATTTGCGTTTATGGGTAGCGAACCGGTACAGGGACCTAATTATATCGGTGATGAGGCGACTATCGAAGTGACGCGTGAAGGTGAGGCGATTGAAACATTACATCCCCAACGTCGTGTCTACACCGCCAGTGGCACCCCTTCAACTGAGATGGCCATTGACGCGGGATTTTTGCGAGACCTGTTTGTCACACTCGGCGAGCGTAAACCCGATGGGGCCTGGTCAATGACTATATACGTGAAACCGTTTATACGATGGGTCTGGTTAGGCGCTATATTTATGGCGATCGGTGGCACAGTAGCCGCTGGAGACAAACGTTATCGTCGTCTACAGCAGCGCCAGGCAAAAACTACACAAGACAAACTGGGTGCAGGCATGCAGCCGGCAAGTTAATACAAATATGAGTAAGTTAAAATTTTACATTCCTGTTATTGGTTTTTTTGCACTAGCCATTCTGTTGTGGCGGGGTTTGTATCTGGAACAGGGTGAGCTACCTTCAATGCTCATAGACAAGCCCATGCCGCAGTTTGTCATGAGTACAGTGGAAGGCGCTCCCGTGACCAATGCCGATCTGCCTGACGAGATGTTTCTGTTAAACGTATGGGGAAGTTATTGCCTGCCTTGTCTGGTTGAACACCCGACCCTGATGCGATTGTCAGAAGAAGGGACGATTCCTGTGGTGGGTGTGAATTACCGGGACCGACAGGATCTGGCAATTGATTGGCTGGATGACAACGGGGACCCTTTTGCATTCAGTATTCTGGATGAAGATGGTCGCTTTGGCATTGACCTTGGTGTGTATGGCGCGCCTGAAACATACCTTGTCGATGGTGATGGTGTCATTCGCTATCGCCACGTTAGTGTGCTGGATGAAGTGATCTGGGAAAATGAATTCCTGCCAGCAATTGCAGAGCTACGCGCTGAGCCTGCAAATTGATGAAAAGCATTTTGTTTCTCACATCCAATAAGAGCGATTCCCGCAATGGGCCTGGCTGGCAATCCAGCAAGTTGCTGAGTTGTTTTTCAGTGGTTTTTTTCGCAGTAGCAATTCTGCAATTGAGCGACGCCCAAGCCGCGGTAGATACCTTTGCATTCGATACGGAAGAGCAGCAGCAGCGTTTTCGCCGCTTGTCTGATGAGCTGCGCTGTCCTATGTGTCAAAACACCAACCTGACAGGCTCTACTGGAGGTGTTGCTGAAGATTTGCGGCGCGAAGTACACCGCATGATTATGGAAGGCATGACTGATGAAGAAATCGAACAATTCATGTTTGAGCGTTACGGGGACTTTATTTTCTACCGGCCACGACTAAGGGCAGAAACCCTGCTGCTCTGGTTTGGGCCACTGGTATTTTTGCTAATCGGGGCTGCGGCTGGCTTCGGTATTTGGCGACGCGCAAGGCAACAGGAAAATAGTGCACCGCAGTTGGATGTCAATCAGCAGGAAAAGCTCAGGGATTTGCTCGGGCAAAAGGATTCATAAAAGAGGATGGTCGCCTAACTCGTGTCTTTCTGGATAATTACACTTGTATTATTTGCAGTCGCTGCACTGTTTGTAGCGCTGCCCTTACTGCTGCGCACCGGCGCAGGAAGCTATGCGTCCGAGGTAATGCGTCGCAATGCCAATATTGCCTTGTTCCAGGAGCGAAGCGATGAGTTCGAGCAGGAGCTTAACTCCGGCAATATTGACAAGGCCCAGTTCGATGCACTCTTGCAAGAACTACAACAGAACTTGCTGGCCGATGCGGGAGCGCCTGCAGCAGCGCCGGTTTCTGAACGCCAGACCAGCAAATGGCGCACTTATGCGCTGCCTCTTGTATTGATTGCCATCATGCCCGTTGTGGCATATCTCATGTACTCCGAGTGGGGTTATATTGACGATGTGGAATTGATGGATTTGTTTCAGCGGACGGTAAGTAACCAGGGAGATCAGGCTGAATCTCAAGAGTTGATTGTGAAGCTTGGAGAAGTAGTTCAAGCAGATCAGAACCGAGAGTGGGCGTGGTATTTCCTGGGGGAAAATTTTGCCGCACTGGGCATGTTCGCGGAAGCAGAAATCGCCTATCAACAATCCGCAGATCGTCTTGAAGAAGGTTCGGAGAAAGCGCTGGTCCTCGGTCGAGTAGCCCTCACCAAATATATAAATTCCGAGTTTATGATAACTGATGAAGTGATGTCGGTCATACAACAAGCGCGCGCGTTGAACCCCAGAGAGGCCTCAGTTTTACAATTGTTGGCGGCAGATGCTGAAGAACGACAGGATTATGAAGAAGCGATTGAATACTGGCGCCTGTTGGTGCAAATAAATCCCAATTCTCCCCAGGCTGAGGTGCTGCGACAAAATATCGCGCGAGCCCAGACTGTTTTGGGGCAGGATGTAGCCGAGGGCGGACCGGCCATCGACGTCAATATTTCACTGGCGGACAGCGTGCAACTGGCTCCGGAAACCCGAGTCTTTGTTACCGCGCGCAATGCGGAAAGAGAAGGGATGCCGCCATTGGCTGTAGTACCTTTGACTGTGGCTCAGTTGCCAGCGACAGTCACGCTCGATAACAACACTGCTGTTGGTGCGTTTAATCTTGCCTCGGCAGACACTGTCTACGTGTCAGTCCTGATTTCAAGTGACGGGACAGCAAACGCAAAATCAGGTGATTATCGATCAGTGTCTGAAAATTTCAGCCATAATAACCAACACTCAGTTATAGAGCTGGAAGTTTCTGACAGAATTCCCTGAGTGTATTGCAGGACGCAATAATGTACTGGGCAGAATTTATAACCATCGCTATTGCCCATCTCTTTGCTGTTGCTTCTCCGGGTCCTGATTTCGCGATCGTGCTGAAACAAAGTGTGAGAGGTGGTACTAGTTTGGGAGTTTGGACCAGCGCTGGGGTAGGCGCAGGCATTCTGGTTCATGTAACTTACTGCCTGTTGGGCGTGGCGTTGGTGTTGTCGCAGTCTCCTGTTCTGTTCCAATGGACAAAGATCATAGCGGGAATTTACCTCCTCTTTCTTGGTATAAGATCTATACAAGACTCCTTTGCTGCACGAGTTGTGAACGATACTGCCCCAGGTGATTTATCCACACAATTCGGGCGGGCATTTGTGACAGGCTTCCTGACCAACGGGTTGAACCCCAAAGCTACTTTGTTTTTCCTCGCCCTGTTCACAGTAGTCATCGCGCCAACCACGCCAGCCCTGGTTCAGGTTGGCTACGGCTTCTATCTGGCGCTGGCTACTTTTGCCTGGTTCGCTGTGCTGTCGCTACTACTGAGCAGACAGTCGGTGCGAGGCTTTTTCCAGCGCAGCGGCGCCTGGTTTGAACGCGGAATGGGCATCGTGCTCATACTGCTCGCTCTGCAGATTGGATTCACAGTATAAATGGGTAAATAGGGCGTTGCGGTAGGCAGGGCGAACGTTACAGAACGGTGCAACCTGCGTTATAGTAGAAGGTCTTGAGAGGGTATTTTGAATGACAGACTCAGCATCAGCATTGATCGACAGGTTCGGACGGCGAGTGGACTATGTGCGCCTGTCTGTCACTGATCGATGTGACTTTCGCTGCGTATACTGTATGACGGAGGACATGAAGTTCCTCCCGCGCCAGCAGATTCTCAGCCTGGAAGAACTTTATCGTGTCGCCAGTTCTTTTACTGAGCTTGGCGTTAAGAAGATTCGGTTAACTGGCGGTGAACCCATGGTTCGCACTGATGTGATGTCCCTCATCGAAAGACTGGGTAAATTGCCTGGTCTTGAAGAATTGCTCCTGACTACCAATGGTGCGCAGCTGGATAAATATGCGGAACCTCTGTATGCCGCAGGTGTGAATCGTATCAATATCAGCATCGACAGCCTTGATGCAGACAGGTTCAAGCGCATTTCCCGAGTAGGTAAGTTAGCCAAGGTATTGCAAGGCATTGATGCAGCGATTGCGGCAGGATTTGAACGAATCAGGCTGAACGCCGTCATCATGCGCGGCTACAATGAGGATGAAGTGTTAGGCCTGACAGATTTTGCTATAAGCAAAGGTGTGGATATTGCGTTCATTGAAGAAATGCCGTTGGGAGAAGCATCCGATCATGATCGCAATTCGACGACCTGCAGCAATGACTGGGTTAGAAAAGTTATAGAAGAGAAGTATGAGCTGATCGACAGTGCAGCCCGAACCGCTGGTCCATCGCGTTATGCCCAGGTAGCTGGAGCAAAATCGAGGGTTGGATTTATATCACCGGTCAGTCATAACTTTTGTGAGGACTGCAACCGGGTTAGAGTAACCGTCGAGGGCCGCCTGCTCCTGTGTCTGGGCAATGAGCATTCTGTCGATTTAAGGTCTGTTCTCCGTAATCCCGACGCTGGTGACAGTGATCTTAAACAGGCATTGCTGGATTCCATGGCGATCAAGCCTGAGCGCCATTATTTTTATGACAAAGATCATGAGCAGCCGGTTAGATTGATGAATATGACCGGAGGTTAGTGAGTGAGTGACGCCAATCCCCTTAGCATCGCAGTAGTGACTGTGTCTGACACCAGAACTGAATCGGATGATAAATCAGGAAAAGTGCTGGTTGATTGTATCCAGCAAGCCGGCCATCGCCTGCATTCAAAGTCTATTGTCAAAGATGACGTCTATCAGCTGCGCGCGCTTGTCTCCACACTGATCGCAGACCCGATGGTAAACGTTATCCTCACCACTGGTGGCACTGGTTTTACCGCACGTGATAATACCCAGCGCGCGCTCACGCCACTGCTGGATGTTGCTATCGACGGTTTTGGTGAATTATTCAGGCACTTGTCGTATGCGGAAATCGGAACATCAACAGTTCAGTCTCGCGCCTTTGCAGGAATGGTAAACGGGACAATCGTGTTTTGTTTGCCAGGCTCACCTGGCGCTTGTCAGACCGGTTGGGATGGCATTATCCGCGAACAACTGGACAGCACACATAAACCTTGTAATTTCACCGACAAGCTGAATACAGGTTCACACAGCGATTAGTCTTGATATGGGGATGGTGGATTAAGCGGGCAGGTGCCGGATGCGGGACAGTAAGGGATCTGGCACTACTAAAAAATAACACCGACCTCAAAGTTTGGGGCAATGAAGCCGGTGTCTAGTCAGCGCAGATAAATTCTGGTTGATTGTCGCTTAGACTGCGACGTACATAATGGCCGCTGGTACAGCCAGGGCCGCTGCTACGAGGGCAACGCTAATAATTGTTGCTTCGATAACAGGCTGAATTCGTTTAAATGCTTCACTCATGGTTCGCTCCTTTAATCACTCCCACCGTTTCTTGAATTCTTGTTTCTCTCCAGAGAACGGTGCGTATAGTAACACAATGTGTGCGGAATGGTAACGTTTTTGGGTGAAAAAGTGATGGTGCCAAGAAAAGTAACAAATTCTTGTCAGATTTCTGCGGATGTCAATTTATTTGTATAAAAATCATATGGTTAAGGGTTTTAGTGTGCCGTAACGGCCAAAACAGGGAAGTGAAAATAGCTAAACAACTTGACGGGAATCTCTGATTAATGCACCAAAATACAAAGATATGGCTGAAATTGTGATCAGAATCACATATGTAACCATGGGTAACACTTAATGATCTACACATCGAAAACCGCCCCTCCTGGCGCAGGTCAGGCTGTCAATCCAGGACTAAACCGTTGACCAGGTCGCAGGTGAAAAGCAGCCTCAGCGGCAAAGTGGTGGCACTGGCCGAGAGCCGGCAACTGGATATTCTGGCGGACCTGTATGTACGCCGTGGGGCAGTGGTCAGGCGTATTCCCCTGATTTCGATTCATGATCACCCTGATCAGCAGAAGGTTACACGATGGCTCACGGGATTGATTGCTGACCCGCCTGAGTATTTGATCTTCTTAACCGGTGAGGGGCTCAGGAGGCTTTGTACCTGTGCCGCGCGCGCCAACCTGCAAGCGCAACTGGAGTCAGCGTTGCAGCGCACGTGCAAGATCAGCCGGGGTCCGAAACCTGTTCGGGCATTGAAAGAAATCGGGTTAAAAGAGGATATTCGAGCGGAAATGCCCACTACCGATGGTGTGATTGCCAGTCTTGGTAAGCTAGATCTGGATGGTAAACGTGTAGGGGTGCAGTTGTATGGCGAAGATCCAAACCTGAAACTCATGGAATATCTGCGTTCACGCAATGTTGCGGAAATACTTCCCGTGTCGCCATATGTTTATGGTGATGACAGCGACACATCTGCAGTAGTTGAATTGTGCCGGGCAATGGCGGCTAACCAGATAGATCTGGTGGTGTTTACCAGCAAACCACAGGTGCGTCGTCTCTTCGAAGTCAGTCGTGAAAACAATCTTGAAGCTGAACTTAAAAAGGGCTTCTCGCTAACGCCTGTGGCGGCGGTTGGCCCGGTTGTTGCCGATCAGTTACGAGAAATAGGAGTCGAAGCGCAAGCGATTCCGGAGAGTGCATATTTTATGAAACCATTGGTGCGTGCGAGCGAGAAGCTTTTTTCTTCATGATCATCATCGCGCGGGAGTGGTAGCCAGATTCCATGAGCGCAGCTAAAATTGTTCATTTTTATTCATGCTATTCAGGTACTAACTTATGCGCGTCATGACATTTAATTGCAATGGGATTAGAGCGACGGCGCGCAAAGGTTTTTTCGACTGGTTAGCAGGGCAAGATATTGACATCGTATGTCTGCAGGAAACCAAGGCGCATGAGGAGCAACTCACTGACCCAATATTTTTTCCTGCACAATTCTCTACCCATACCTACTTTGATGCTGAGAAGAAGGGATATGCTGGTACTGCATTATTTAGCAAGACGGAGCCGGCCAAACTGAAGAAAGGCCTGGGCTTTGATATTGCTGATACAGAAGGCAGGTATATCCAGGCGGACTATACCGAACTGAGCGTAGCCTCACTTTATTTGCCATCAGGATCCAGCAGTGATGAGCGACAGGCGCGCAAGATGTCGTTTATGCAGGACTATATGAAACATATGCAGCGTCTGCGCAGACAGAAGAGGGAGTTCATCATTTGCGCCGACTGGAATATCTGTCATAAAGAAATAGATCTTAAAAACTGGCGCAGTAATCAGAAGAACTCCGGCTTCCTGCCGGAGGAGCGCAGCTGGCTTGATCAGTTGTATGACAAAGTAGGCTTTGTTGACGCATTCCGAGAAGTGAATCCGGCGCCAGAGCAATATTCCTGGTGGTCAAACAGGGGGCAGGCAAGGGCTAATAATGTCGGATGGCGTCTGGATTACCACGTGGTCTCTCCAGGCCTGAAAGACAAGATCATTTCAGCCGAGATTTATACGACTGAAAACTTTTCTGATCATGCTCCAGTCATAATCGAATACAGGATTTAGGTGAATTTTCCATGAAGGTTATTTGGGTAAAGTTATTGTTGGTGTGCTGTCTGGCCACCTTGTCAATTTCCTCGTTCGCACAGGGATTGATCGCACAGATCGACACAAACAAAGGGACGATGAGGGTTGAGCTAAACGACAGGGCTGCGCCAACCACAGTGGCAAATTTTGTTAATCTCGCCACGCGCGGGTTCTATGATGGGCTCAGGTTCCATCGCGTTGAGCGAAACTTCATGGTGCAAGGTGGCGATCCATTGGGGAATGGCAGCGGCGGACCGGGATATCGCTTTCAGGGCGAGACAATTCTTAATCATAACCAGCCCGGGATAATTTCCATGGCGAACTCTGGTCCCGGGACTGATGGCAGTCAATTCTTTATTACACACCTGGCAACACCACATTTGAATGGCATCCATTCAGTATTCGGTAAAGTCATTGAGGGCTTGCCGGTTGTGTATGAGATAAGGCGTGGGGATGTGATAAACAGTATAACGATTGAAGGTGACTATACTGCATTATTCAGACGCAGAGCCGCAGTTCTTGCGGACTGGAATGCCACGTTGGATCAGGAATTTCCGGACTTGAAGCCAGCAATAAGCGAGGAATAGCAGTAGCGCTATGCCTGCTAGAATACTTTTTTAAAAGGTTTGACTGTCACTTCTTCATATACGCCGGCATCTACATAAGGATCCGCATTAGCCCAGGCTTGAGCCGCTTCGAGACTGGCAAATTCAGCAATCACCAGTGAGCCAGTAAAACCAGCCTCTGCCGGATCGTCGGAATCGATAGCAGGGTGGGGGCCGGCAGTCAGAAGCCTGCCTTCGCTGGCAAGTTGTTCCAGGCGTTCCAGGTGTGCTGGCCGCGCTGACTTACGCTTGGGTAGGCTATTGTCGACATCGCGACTCAGGATGGCATAGTACATAAGGTTAGTAGTTCCGTGCTAAACAGATTCCTTGCTGGCCGGTTTGTCTTTCCCAGGCTCTTCTTCTACTTCGATATATTTTGCGAGCATTGGCATTTGCCCGAAGATAAAGACAAAAGTCAGAGTTAGATTGCCAAATACCTTGAACTGAATCCAGAGTGCTTCGCTAAGCATAAAGGCAACTGCAAGGTTGATAAAACCTAGCGTAATAAAGTAAATAATCCAGATAGTGTTGAGGCGCGCCCATAATTCAGCTGGGGCTTTGATGGCATGACCCATCATATGTTCAATTGCTGGCTTGCTTCCTATATACCGTGATCCGATGAAGACTGCCGCGAAAATCCAGTTGACTATCGGCGCCTTCCACTTAAGAAAATCGATATCTCTTAATATGATGGTAGGTATGCAGAACAGCACAACCGCTGTGACAGTGATCCACTGAAACTTGTCGAGCCTGCGCTGCACTATGAGCAGCGATCCGTATACCAGCACCGAGGCAACAAGCAGAAACTCGGCAGCACTGAAAATGCCGCCCAAACTGTGTTCGAAACCAAATACCGTAATGGGGCGTTCATCTATTGCCCATACGGTGAAAAACACCAGCAATGGAATGTAATCAATAAATTGTTTCATAACCCGTAGCCTGTCCGCCGGTGTATTGGCGACTCAAGGGCCAGATACTAATTGATTTCGCTTCGGGTGTCTGCTTTTGGGTCTCAATGTAATAGAATCAGGCAGCACTTCCTGCCTGCTCCAGGCATGAATCTCTAATTGAGTACCGACTTTATGAGCGAATATCTCCAGGTGCATCCGGTCAATCCGGAACCTCGTCATATTCAGCGTACTGTTGACGTACTGCTCAATGGCGGGGTTATTGTCTATCCGACTGATTCTACTTACGCTTTGGGCTGTCATATCGGTGACAAAGCCGCTTTGCAGCGTATTCGTCAGATCCGCCAGCTTCCTGATCGTCATAATTTCACGCTCGTATGTGAAGATCTCTCATCACTGGCGACTTCCGCACAAGTAAGCAATAGTGCTTACAGGATATTAAAAGCCTATACGCCGGGTCCTTACACATTTATTTTAAAAGCGACGCTGGAAGTCCCGCGCAGACTGACTTATCCCAAACGTAAAACTATTGGTTTGCGAGTGCCCGATAACGCGATTTCGCAGGCGATCCTGCAGAAGCTGGGCGAGCCCATGATGAGCACCAGTTTGTTACTGCCCGATGTGGATGTACAGTTACAGGACCCATTTGAGATGCGCATGAAACTCGGCAAACTCGTCGATCTGATTGTTGATGGCGGTAATTGCGGTCTGCAGCCGACAACCATGATCGATCTCGTAGAGGGCGTGCCGAAGATTATGCGAGTGGGCAAAGGTGACCCCGAGCCCTTTCGATAGGAGTTATGAAAGAGCTTCTCGTCTCAGGTTATAATTGGGTCATGCATCGGCAGCGCAGTACATTCAGCATCAAATACAGGAGATCAGATTGTCTACGGTAGATTCACAGCAGCGGGTTCTTTCAGGGATGCGTCCCACGGGAAGATTGCATCTGGGCCATTTACACGGGGTACTTAAGAACTGGATCAAGTTACAGCATGAATACGAATGTTATTTTTTTGTGGCTGACTGGCACGCGTTGACAACCCATTATGGTGATCCAACAATATTTGAAAACAACGTAATTGAAATGGTGATTGATTGGCTTGCGGTTGGAGTCAACCCCGGCTCCGCAGCATTGTTTGCCCAATCCAAAGTACCCGAACACGCCGAATTGCACTTGCTGCTGTCAATGTTGGTCCCGCTGGGCTGGCTTGAACGCGTGCCAAGCTACAAGGACATGCAGGACAAACTGCATGACAAGGAGCTGGATACATACGGATTTCTCGGCTACCCCTTGTTACAGGCTGCAGACATTCTTATCTATCGTGCGGGCTATGTGCCAGTTGGTGCAGACCAGGTTGCCCATGTGGAACTCACACGTGAAGTGGCACGGCGTTTCAATTATATGTACGGACGCGAGCCGGGATTTGAGGATACCGCCCGCGCGGCTATTCGAAAAATGGGTAAGAAAGCGGCCAAGATGTACTCAGAATTACGCATTGCTTTTCAGGAGCAGGGCGATCAGGAAGCGCTGGAAAAAGCCCAGGCCTTGTTGAAGGAGCAGCAGAATATTTCGATTGGAGACCGTGAACGCCTGTATGGGTATCTCGAGGGTGGTGGCAAAATGATCCTCGCGGAACCGCAATCCCTGCTCACACCAGCTTCTAAGATGCCGGGCCTTGATGGTCAGAAGATGTCCAAATCATATAACAACACGATTAGCCTGCGAGAGCCGCTTGGCGATGTGGTGAAAAAAATTAATACCATGCCAACCGACCCGGCGCGTGTCAGGCGCAGTGATCCAGGTGACCCGGAAAAATGCCCGGTGTGGCAGCTCCATCAGACCTATTCCGATGACGCTACCCGTGATTGGGTCATGGATGGATGTAAAAACGCCAGTATTGGCTGCCTGGAATGTAAAAAGCCGGTCGCAGAGGCTGTTGTTGTGGAGCTTGAGCCCATTCAGCAGGAGGCCGAGCAGTATGTAAAAGACCCGGATATGGTCAAATCCATCCTGGTGGAAGGCGCCGAAACGGCCCGTGAGAAAGCCCGCGAGACGCTGCAGGATGTGCGTGAAGCTATGGGTCTCGCAAGTTGGTAATTCCAGCCGTTGACGATGGGCTTTTAGTTGCGAATTGAGGTAAAATTCGACCTGATCGCCCTACAAATCGCTCCAGAATAAGTAGACAAATAGATTGACCATCAGCGGCACTGAAGTAGACAAGAACAAGCCTGATTACGGGGGCGCACCCAAGCACTCCGAAACCCAAGACGCCGACGTTCCCTCACAGCAAGAACTGCCACTGGCCTATATTGGCGGTGAGGCATTCAATGAGATGCCAAAAGACCTTTATATCCCGCCGGATGCGTTAGAGGTTTTTCTGGAATCTTTTGAGGGTCCGCTGGATCTCTTGTTGTACCTGATCAAGCGGCAGAATATCGATATCCTGGAAATCAATGTCGCTGACATTACCGACCAGTATATGGCGTACGTAGATCTTATGGAATCGAGCAGTTTTGAGCTGGCTGCAGAGTATCTGGTGATGGCAGCCATGCTGGCCGAGATCAAGTCGCGTATTCTGTTGCCGCGCCATGAAGAAGATGAAGAGGATGAAGAAGATCCACGGATGCAACTCATCCGTCGTCTGCAGGAATATGAACGTTATAAACAGGCTGCCGAAGATATTGATGAATTGCCCCGGCTGGACCGGGATCTCCACATAGCAAGGGCCGAGCTGCCAAAGATTGATCGCATCACGCCGGATCCAGAAGTTGATTTGCAGGAAGTGCTGGTGTCATTGGCGCGAGTACTGCGCCGAGCGGATATGTTCACACACCATCATATCCAGATGGAAACGTTGTCAACGCGTGAGAAAATGTCTGAGATTCTGGTGCGAATCAACAATCAAAAGTTTGTCCCGTTGTTTTCACTGTTAGTGAGAGAAGAAGGTCGTCTCGGTGTTGTTGTGACATTTCTGGCTGTCATGGAATTACTGAAAGATTCATTGGTGGAAATCGTACAGTCCGAGTCCTTTGGTCCGATCCACATTAAGTCCCGCAGCTGATTGCGCACTAGGTTGAGTAGCAGGAATGAGTGAAGTAGATAATAAAGTAAAGATGATCGTGGAAGGGTTGCTGTTGGCCTCTGGCAAGCCGCTAACTCTTGACGCTATAGCTCAGGTTTTTAAAAAGAGTGAAAGGCCGGATCGCAAGGAATTAAAAGCGGTCATGGAAGTGATTAGCGAGGATTGCAATGACCGTGGCTTCGAATTAAAAGAAGTGTCTTCCGGGTTCCGTTTTCAGGTGAAGCAGGAATTGTCAGAGTGGGTCGCCGCGCTCTGGGACGAAAAACCCCCTCGCTACACGCGTGCTCTTCTTGAGACTCTGGCTCTTATTGCCTACCGCCAGCCAATTACACGTGGTGATATCGAAGAGATACGCGGAGTAGGTGTTAGCTCAAGCATCATTCGGACTCTACTGGATCGTGAATGGGTCAGGGTAGTAGGGCACCGGGATGTGCCAGGGCGACCTGCAATGTTCGCAACGACACGACAATTCCTCGATTATTTTAACCTGAAGAATTTGCAGGACCTGCCTCCACTGGCAGAAATCAAGGAACTGGATCAATCAGAGCAGGAAGTGAATCTGGAAGACGATCTGGCCCAGCAGCGTGTGCTGGATGTACCGGAAGAATTCGTTGACGAAGCCAGTTTTGAACTTTCTGAAGAAGAAGCAGCGGAGATGCTGGCCGAGGAAGAGGCAATTGAACTCTCCAAGAAACCGCTGGATGAAATTCTAAGTCAGGACCCGGCACGGCAAGACGCTGATGCGGAAGAAGATACCGATCTTGAGAATGATGTTTCTGAACCGCAGGAAGACTCAGCGTCAGAGCCAGATCGCGAACACCAACCAGCTGAATCAACAGAAAAACCTGCAGTTTCTGAGAATTTGCCCGCAGACGATGAAGACCTTCCTCCAGTCGAAGAAGAAAATCAGGAAGACGAAGATTCCGATGACGACATGGACGAAGAAGATGACATGGAAAGTGATGATTCCGACTCCAAAGCATTCGAGTACGCTGTCGATGATGACGACGAACTGGAGCGCTAACATCCCGCAACCAAAATGAGTGAAAAACTGCAAAAAGTGCTGGCCCGGGCGGGCTTTGGCTCGCGTCGCGAACTGGAAAAATGGATCGCAGATGGTCGCGTACGGGTGAACGGATCGATTGCCAGTCTCGGTGACCGCGTCGAGGATAGTGACAAGATACTGGTTGATGGCAAAAAGCTCGCGGCGCATGGCGGCAAGCAACCGGCACGCCGGGTTATGCTTTATAACAAACCGGAAAATGAAGTATCCACACGCAAGGATCCTGAAGGTCGTCCTACTGTCTTCGACAAACTGCCACCTCTCAAACACGGACGCTGGGTTGCAATCGGGCGTTTGGATATTAATACAAGCGGGCTATTGTTGTTCACCACTGATGGTGAATTAGCCCACAAACTGATGCATCCCAGTTCGCAAATTGAGCGTGAGTACGCAGTGCGAGTCATGGGAGAAGTTGTTCCTGAGATGGTGCAGCGCATGCATAAAGGTGTTGTAATCGACGGCAGGGTTTGTCAATTCACGGATATACAACATTTTGGTGGCGAAGGTATCAATCAGTGGTACCACGTTGTACTGATGGAAGGCCGTAATCGGGAAGTGCGCAAGTTGTGGGAATCACAAGGTTTGAAGATCAGCAGACTCAAGCGCGTTAGATTTGGTCCTATCTTTATTCCCAGCACGGTCAAACGCGGGCAAATGCAGGAATTGTCAAAAAGCGAAATCGATAAGTTACTAAAAATGGTAGAAGCTCAGTCTGAATGATCGACTGGTGCGAAGTCTCGCACATTCAAGGCCTCGCCATGCAGGCTCACAGCTTCTTCACTCATCAGGTAAAGATAGACTGGCATGATTGACTCCGGAGTAGGCTGCGATTCCGGATCTTCTGCGGGATAAGCCTCTCGTCGCATACTGGTTCGCGTGCCGCCCGGGTTCAGGCTATTGACGCGAATCGTACTGGTTTTCTCCAGTTCATCCGCTAATACCTGCATCATACCTTCGATCGCAAATTTGCTAACACTATAAGCTCCCCAATAGCCTCTGCCGCTACGTCCTACACTCGAAGAAGTAAATATTACTCTGGCATCAGTGGATAACTTTAAATAGGGCAAGACAGCGCGTGTTAGCAAAAATACGGCGTTGACATTTACCTGCATGACTTCCGACCAGTCTTTTTCGGGATAAAACTCCAATGGGGTTCTGGCGCCCAGTGCACCGGCATTATGAACTAAACCATCAAGACATTCGAATTGTTCAGCCACGGACTGGCCCAGAAGAGTAAAATCATCTGGAGTAGCGCGGGCAAAGTCCAGCGGGTGAATGATGACTTGCCCCGGATAATCCTGTTCCATTTCATCGTAAAGCTTTTCGAGTTTTTCCTGGCTGCGACTATGGGCAATCACTGTGGCGCCGTAGCTGGCATAGGCTTTAACGCAGGCGCGGCCAATACCGGCACCGGCACCAGTAATGAGGATGGTCTTGCCTTGCAGAAAATTATCGGGTGGCTGGTATTCAAACATGATCTGGTATTACCTGAATTTTAGTGTGTTGAGCAAGGGTTCGAGTTGTTGAGATTCTTGCAGAATAAAATCTGCCTGCCACGCTTCTACTTCAGAATCGATTGCAAGATATCCATAGGCGGCTGCGATTGCGATGACATCGGCGTTCTTGGCCGCTTGCATGTCGCGGATGTGGTCACCTACATATACTGTTTTCTCGGTTTCACGCTGCAATTGCTTGCATGCCAGCAATATGGCCTCCGGGTGAGGTTTGCGCTCGCTGACATGATCGGGACAGATCACAGCGCCGGCGCGATGGAGCAACCCCAGCTTGTCGAGCAGCGGACGTGTGTAACGTTCCGGCTTATTGGTGACAATGCCCCACGGGATTTGTTGTAACTCAAGTTTATCAAGCAGCGCAGGCAATCCAGGATAGAGGCTTGCTCTGGTGAATTGAATTGTCGTTTCATAAATGTCGAGCAAGCGCTGGTTGAGGCTGGCGAAGTCTGCATGCGTCTCGTCTATACCGAAGGCCAATTTGGTGAGTGCGCGCGCGCCGTCCGAAACTGTTTGATGAATGGCTTCTGCACTTACAGGGTCTGTATCCTGTTCACTTACAAGCTGATTAACCGCAACAACGAAATCTGGGGCAGTGTCTATCAAGGTACCGTCAAGATCGAACAGGACACACTCGATAGAGGTTTGTAATGATGTGTTCATTGCGACTCGGGTCTGCGATAGGCGGCGAGGTAATTCACATCGAGATTTTTCTGCAAGGAATAGTTGCGCGTTATCGGGTTATAGCCCATGCCGATCTGGTCAAGCAGGGTCAAATCCACATCTCTACACCAGGCGGCAAGTTCAGCAGGCCTGATAAATTTGCCATACTCATGGGTGCCGCGTGGTAACAAGTTCAATATGTACTCTGCACCCAGAATAGCGAACACAAAAGATTTCGGATTGCGATTGATAGTGGAAAAAAATACCAGACCTCCGGGTTTGACCAGTTCCTGGCAGGCTTTAACTACCAGTGATGGATCCGGCACATGCTCGAGCATTTCCAGACAGGTAACGATATCGTAGCCAGCCTTATTTTCTTCCGCCAGTTCCTCCGCAGAGCAATATCGATAATCTATTTCCAGCTTGCTTTCCAATTGATGCAATCTGGCCACTGCGAGCGAAGCCTCAGCCATATCTATGCCTGTAACCTCAGCGCCGTGATGCGCCATCGCTTCAGCCAGGATGCCGCCACCACAGCCGACATCGAGCACTTTAAGGCCTGCTGGATTGCGAAACTTGGTGATATATCCGACACGCAGCGGATTGATCTCATGCAAAGGCCTGAATTCGCTTTCAGGGTCCCACCACCGCGACGCCAGTGCCTCGAATTTCTTTATTTCCAGTTCATCGACATTTTTCATAATTTATTCACGCTGCAATTATTTTCTGCTGCCATCGCATCGCTATGTTTTCCAATAACGTTCGGTCCAGTGTTTGCAGTTCACTTTCAAAGAGCAGGTTTACACCATTACACCACACGTGTGAGACCTGTGATGAAATTGTGGAGTAGACCAGCTGGGAGTGTGGTTGGAACATGGGCAGGGCGTTCAGGGCACCCATATCCAATGCTGCGATGTCTGCTCGTTTGCCGACCTCCAGACTGCCTATAGAGTCCTGTAAACCCAGTGCCCGTGCACCATTGATTGTGGCGCTTGCCAGTGCCTGGTGGGCGGGAATTGCACTGGCATCATTTGCAACAGCTTTGGCCAGCAGTGCAGCTGTCTGCATTTCAGCGAGCATGTCCAGGTCGTTGTTACTGGCGCAACCGTCTGTACCTAGCGCTACGTTCACTCCGGCTCCAGCCAGTTTGGCAATTTCACAGAATCCACTTGCCAATTTGAGATTGGATTGGGGGCAATGGATCACATTGACACCATTGTCTGCCAGCGCCGTAATCTCATCGCTTTGCACTTGGGTGACATGGATACAATTAAGTCTTGGCGTTAGCAGTCCCAGATCCTGTAGTCGCTTCAGTGGACGCTTGCCATGGCTGTTGACTGAATCGACTATTTCCTGTCCGGTTTCATGCACGTGCATGTGAATTGGCACGTCGAGTTCTTCGGCAAGCATGGATATTTTACGTAGCGGTTCGTCTGAAACCGTATAGGGTGCATGCGGACCGAATGCAGTAGAGATCAATTCATTGTTGCGATAGGCATCATGCAGCGCAGTGGATTTGCCTATGTAGTCCTCAGCATCCTGAGCCCAGACAGTGGGAAAATCCAGAACAGGGCTTGCCAACTGCACGCGCATCTGGCTTTCCAGTGCCGCCCGCGCGACCTGTTCCGGGAAAAAATACATATCTGCAAAACAGGTGGTTCCACTTCTGATCATTTCCGCAGTTGCCAGCAACGCCCCGTCATAGACGAACTCCTCACTAACGAATTTGCCTTCCAATGGCCATATATGTTCTTCCAGCCAGGCTTGCAGAGGGATGTCGTCAGCAATCCCCCTGAGCAATGTCATTGGTGCGTGCCCATGTGCATTTATCAGCCCTGGAATCAAGATGTGGTTTTCCAGTCTGATAACCTGCGCAGCGGTGATTTTTTCAGCTTCGTCGGCAGTCAGGATTGCCTTGATCGTACCCGCTTGAATAGCCACTGCATGGTCTTCCAAAACCAGTTCAGAGGGCACGACAGGAAGTATCCATTTGGCAAAAATCAGAGTATCAACGGGTTCCATATATTGACTGCTCAATTACAAATCTCCAGAGGTCTGGCGGGGTGGCTTAAGTGCGGGGAATTATAACCTGATTATGGCCAAATAGGGCGTTGAAATCCGGCTTCGGGCGGGGCGTCCTGATGGTGGTGGAAATTGTTGAAAAAACAGGGAATTTTCCTTATTCGAATGGCTAAAAATAGTGTCATTCGAGGGTGATCTTATGTTATCATTTTGGCACTGTTTGGTGGGCTGGAAACCGCTGAAAATATAGTGGGAAAAGTTGCTCAGAGTGTTACCAATTGGCACCTGAAAACAGCAATGTCCGGAACAGGAAATACTAAACCCCTGAACCGATTAATTACGTAATGCACACCTGATTCAGGGTTGCCATGCGATCCGGGAAGAGGCCGCGAACTGCGCCACTTAAGTTTGAGTATATAAATAAAATTAACTCTACCTGCAACGATTGAATTGATAACTAAAGTAATCAGAATTACCCGTGCCTACCTCATCTTTCATATCCCATTCGAAGTGTTAGGAAAATCGTAGTCTATGTCTGAATTTGCCAAGCAGGTTGTGCCTGTTGCATTAGAAAGTGAGATGCGCGAATCGTATCTTGCTTATGCCATGAGCGTGATTATTGGTCGCGCCTTACCCGATGTTCGTGACGGCTTGAAGCCGGTGCACCGCCGTGTGCTGTTTGCCATGAACGTGTTGGGTAATGACTACAACAAGTCCTACAAGAAATCTGCGCGCGTGGTTGGTGATGTCATTGGTAAATATCACCCCCATGGAGATTCTGCTGTATACGACACTATTGTACGTTTGGCGCAAAGCTTTTCGTTGCGTTATCCGTTGGTGGACGGGCAGGGCAATTTTGGCTCCATCGATGGTGATGCGGCTGCCGCTATGCGTTATACAGAAATCCGCATGGCGAAAATTGCACACGACCTGCTGGCAGACCTGGATAAGGAAACCGTGGATTTCTCGCCAAATTACGATGGCACCGAAGACATTCCGGATGTGTTGCCTACCCAGGTACCTAACCTGTTGGTTAATGGTTCGTCGGGCATTGCGGTTGGTATGGCCACCAATATTCCCCCACACAACCTCAATGAAGTGATTGCCGGTTGCATTGCGTTGCTGGACGACCCCGATATCGGCATTGAAGGCCTGATGGAGCACATTCAGGGACCTGACTTTCCGACTGCTGGCATCATTAATGGCAGGGCCGGTATTGTTCAGGCATATCAAACTGGCAGGGGGCGTATTTATGTCCGTGCCCGGGCTGAAGTGATTACAGACGAAAAGTCCGGCCGCCAGACGATTATCGTGACTGAGATTCCCTATCAGCTGAACAAGTCCAAGCTGATTGAAAAGATTGCCGAGTTGGTCAAGGAAAAGAAGCTTGAAGGAATTTCTGAACTTCGGGATGAGTCTGACAAAGATGGATTGCGTATAGTTATCGAATTGCGCAAAGGTGAAATGGGCGATGTCGTGCTGAATAATCTTTATGCACAAACCCAGATGCAATCTGTGTTCGGCATAAATATGGTGGCCCTGGTTGATGGTCAGCCTCGACTTCTAAACCTCAAGGAGATACTGGACGCCTTCCTCAGGCATCGGCGTGAAGTCGTATCTCGACGTACAAAGTATTTGTTGCGCAAAGCCAAAGAGCGTGGCCATATTCTTGAAGGTCTCGCGGTAGCGCTGGCCAACATCGATGCAGTTATCGAGTTGATCAAGAGTTCACCAACATCGGCCGAAGCGAAAGAAAAACTCCTGTCCAGGTCGTGGAAGTCAGACAGTGTGTTAGCCATGTTGGGAGAGGTCGGGCCTGATGCCTGCAAACCCGATGGGCTTGACGAACAATATGGATTGAGGGACGACGAATATTTCCTCACCCCGGATCAGGCCCAGGCTATCCTCGAATTACGTCTGCATCGATTAACTGGTCTTGAGCATGACAAACTGATCAATGACTATCAGGAATTATTGAAACAGATCGCTGATTACCTGGATATTCTTGATAATCGTCCACGACTTCTGAATGTCGTGCGAGAAGAACTCGAAGCTGTAAAAGCAGAATATGGCGATGATCGGCGTACCGAAATTGTTGGTTCCCAGCAGGATCTTACTGTTGAAGATCTGATCACTGAAGAAGATCGCGTTGTGACTATTTCCCAAACTGGATATGCAAAAACCCAGCCGCTTGCAGACTATGCAGCGCAGCGCCGGGGTGGTATGGGCAAGGCTGCAGCAGCGGTAAAAGATGAAGATATAGTTGAGCACCTGTTAATAGCCAATACCCACGACACCCTGTTGTGTTTCAGCAGTGTTGGCAAGGTTTACTGGCTCAAGGTTTACCAGATTCCTATCGCTAGCCGTACATCGCGGGGCAAACCAATTATCAATATCCTCCCGCTGGATGAAGGTGAACGCATTACCAGCATGTTGCCAGTTAAAGAATATTCCGAAGATCATTTTGTCTTTATGGCGACTTCGAATGGTACAGTGAAGAAAACCGCGCTGACCAATTTCGCTCGTCAGCGCAGCGTGGGGTTGCGTGCAATCGAACTCGATGAAGGTGATCGATTGATTGGTACTGCGATTACCGACGGTAGCCAGGATGTGATGCTGGTGAGCAGCAGCGGCAAGACAATCAGATTCGATGAGTCTGACGTACGTGCTATGGGTAGAACGGCCAGAGGCGTGCGTGGTATCAAACTGGTCGGGGACAGCCGCATGATTGCGTTGATTATTCCTGATAATGAAAAGCAAATTCTCACGGTAAGCGAGAACGGCTATGGTAAGCGCACTGAAACCAGCGACTTCCCGGTCTATGGTCGCGGCGGACAGGGCGTGATTGGTATTCAAGCCAGTGAGCGTAATGGCGCTGTCGTTGGCGCCGTACAAGTTTCAGAGAATGAAGAGATAATGCTGATATCTGATAAGGGCACGATGGTGCGAACCCGGGTTGAGGAAGTGTCAATTCAGGGGCGTAACACGCAGGGCGTGCGGCTGATTCGTCTCAAAGCCGGTGAGAAACTGGTAGGTCTGGAGCGGGTTGAAGAGCCAGATGAAGATGAGGTGGAAAAAGCACAGGAAGCGGCACAAAGCGATGCTGGAGAGGAATCAAGGGACGCCGAATAGCTGCCCTGATACTCAAGGCAAGTCGGACTCGTCTGCTTTAATTATATTGCATATTGAAGATTGAACGTGACGACTAATTTTGACAAAAACACGCTGGTAGCGTTTCTCGGACCTCGCGGGACGTTTTCTGAAATCGCCGTACGGCAGCATTTTGGAGACGCTATCGAAATCTCGGCATGCAAAACCATCGATGAAGTTTTCGCTTCAGTAGAAAGCCAGCGTTGCCACTACGGCGTGGTGCCGGTTGAGAATTCGACAGAAGGCGCGGTAAATAACACCCAGGACTGTCTGATAGATAGTCAGCTTCATATTGCGGGTGAGCAGGTCGTGGTGATCGATCATTGTCTTCTCGCGCAACCTGGAGTGGAGCTCAGCGAAATGCAGACCATCGCGTCGCACCAGCAATCCCTGGCGCAGTGCCGTAAATGGTTGAGCGCAAACTTGCCCGCAGTAAAGTTGGTGGAATGTACCAGTAATGCCGAGGCCGCGAGAATAGCGCAAGCTGACAAGCATACGGCCGCAATCGCCGGCGCTTTGGCAGCAGACATATATGGGTTGAACATACTCGCACGCAAGATTCAGGATCAACCGCACAACAGCACCCGATTTCTGATTTTGGGTAATACCGCAACAAGCAGAACAGGCAATGACAAAACCAGTATCCTCATTTATACCGAGAATCGACCAGGAGCCTTGTTTCGAATCCTGGAACCATTCGAAAATCTTGGTGTAAGCCTGACCCGCATTGAAACCCGCCCATCGAAGAAAGAGGCATGGGCATACGTTTTCTTCATCGATTTTGAAGGGCATGTAGAAGATAAAATCGTTAAAGAGTTGTTCAGCCGTTTACAAGCCTGTACTGCTGAAATCAAAGTGCTTGGCTCCTATCCTCGAGCCAAATAGTTCGTTGAGAACTCTAACTTACACCCTATGGTAATGAATCATTTACAGCTGCCCCAAAAAATACTGATTGTAGGCCTCGGCCTCATCGGGGGTTCTATTGCGCGCGCATTGAAAAGCGCAAGGCCAGAAATCAATATCACCGCAGTTGACTCAAACAGCAGTTATTTATCTGCTGCTATAAAAGATAAAGTTATTGATGCTTCCGGCACGCTCGCTGAACTGGGTCCAAAAGCCGAAATAATAATTGTAGCGTTACCTCCGGTGGCCACAGCAAAGATCCTGAAGTCTATCGCTGAATATAAGTCGACTGAATGCATTGTGACTGACGTGGCCAGCGTAAAATCCGAAATAGTGGCGGCAGCAAATGCGCTGGGAGAAAGATTTGCCAGTGTATTTGTACCGGCTCATCCGATTGCAGGGTCTGAACAAAGTGGCTTCGCGGCTTCTTCCTCGAATTTGTTTCATGAAAGGAAACTCATATTGACGCCGCAGCCAGGTACGTCTCCGTCTGCCGTGGCACTTGTGAACAGTTTGTGGCGGTCGCTGGGTGCAGATGTGCTCGGCATGAGCCTGGAAAGCCATGATGAGGTGCTTGCTGCAACCAGTCATTTACCGCACTTACTGGCATTTTCTATCGTTGATGTGCTGCTGCAGCGTAACAGGAGTGATGATATTTTTCGGTATGCTGCCGGCGGTTTCGCAGATTTTAGCAGGTTGGCATCAAGCGACCCGCAAATGTGGTCAGACATTTTCTGCAGTAATAGTGATTCCATAGTAAAAGTATTAGATGACTACGTAAGTGACCTAGTCGAATTCAAGCAGGCATTGGAGAAAAAAGATTCAAACTACATGTTGCAAAAACTGGCCCGAGCAAAGGAGACCAGAAATCGCTTTATTCACAGATTTTATAGCGGTGGGGAAGTCATGCAGCAAGAAACCGCAAAAATAAGTTTTATAGTTAAAGCGGGTGGTACCGTCGGAGGCTCAATCAGGGTGCCCGGAGACAAATCTATTTCGCACCGTACTATCATTCTGGGCTCTATCGCAGATGGTGTTACCCAGGCCAGTGGTTTTCTAGAGGGCGAAGATGCGCTGAAGACAGTGGCTGCCCTGCAGGAAATGGGCGTTACCATTGTTGGTCCAGAAAGCGGTAAATTGGTGATTTATGGTGTTGGCAAGCATGGCTTGCAGGCGCCTCGAAAACCTCTCGATATGGGTAATTCCGGGACGGCCATGCGCTTGCTGGCAGGATTGCTGGCTGCCCAGAAATTTGATGCTGAACTGGTGGGTGATGCAAGTCTGAGTCAGCGACCAATGAAACGAGTCGCAGATCCGCTGACTGAAATGGGCGCGGCTATAACTACTACATCCGGTGGCACACCACCGTTACATATTAAAGTAAGCAAGCTCAAGGCAATTGATTATGCACTGCCAGTCGCCAGTGCGCAGATAAAGTCGTGCCTGTTACTGGCAGGTCTGTATGCCGACGGCGTTACCCGCATAACGGAACCTGAACCTTGCCGCGATCATACAGAACGCATGCTAACGGGATTTGGATATGATGTGACCAAATCCGGAGAAGGGCGCGTTACTGAACTGGCCGGCGGTGGTGAGCTGCAGGCAACAACGATAGATATCCCGGCAGATATTTCATCAGCGGCTTTCTTTATGGTCGCCGCTGCCATTACCCCGGGCGCGCAAATTAGCCTGGAACATGTCGGTGTCAACCCAACGCGTACGGGTGTAATTCAATTGCTCAGGTTGATGGGGGCAGATATCACGCTTAGTGATGAACATATTGTTGGCGGTGAGCCGGTTGCCACTATTACAGTGAAGCATAGTAAATTGACAGGTATCACAATTCCGCAGGATCAAATCCCGCTGGCAATTGACGAGTTTCCGGTTTTGTTTGTTGCAGCCGCCTGCGCTGAAGGCACGACTGTATTGCGTGGCGCGGAAGAACTGCGCGTGAAAGAAAGCGATCGCATTGAGGCAATGGCAAACGGACTCAATACACTGGGAATCATTACCGAAACCTTTCCTGACGGAATCAGTATCGAAGGTGGACAGTTGGTAGGCGGCACAGTTGAGAGCCTGGGCGACCATCGCATCGCCATGTCGTTCGTCATCGCGGCATTGCGGGCCACATCCACGATCACGGTTAACGACTGCGCTAATGTAAATACCTCTTTCCCCGGATTTGTCCAGTTAGCGCAACAAGCTGGAATCCAGATCAGCACCGGCCAGAATTAAAATGCAACCTCCGGTTATCACAATCGATGGGCCTTCCGGGTCTGGAAAGGGTGAAATATCAGCCCGTTTGGCTCGGGAACTGGGTTTTGCGCTGCTCGATAGCGGTGCGTTGTATCGCACGCTTGGCCTGGCAGCCTCACGAGCAGGCGTCGCGCTCGATGATCCTGATGGTTTGGCCAGGATTGCCGGCTCAATGCGGCTGGAATTTGGACACGCGGGCCCCGGCAGTGTGCATTTGGATGGCGATGATGTGAGCCTGGCTATACGTACAGATGAGGGTAGCCTGATGGCATCTCGTGTAGGTGAAGTCGCCGCAGCGCGCGATGCCCTGCATCAACGCCAGCTTCAATTCCGCCAACCCCCTGGTCTCGTGGCTGACGGGCGGGATATGGGTACGGTAGTTTTTCCGGATGCCGAGGTAAAAATCTTCCTGACAGCAAGCGCTGAGGAGCGTGCTAAAAGGCGCCATAAGCAGTTGATAGGTAAGGGTATTGATGCTATTCTGCCCGACCTTTTGCGAGACCTCCTTGAACGGGACGAGCGAGACAGCCAACGGACAGTTTCTCCACTCAAGCCGGCCGCAGATGCCAAGGTTCTGGATACTACCGAATTGTCGATAGAGCAGGTTATGGAGCAGGTGTATGACCTGGTCCAACAGAAGCTTGGTGAAAAAGTGTTCCGTAACACCTGATAACGGAAAAAATGGATTCTCAATTTGCGTCACCAGCACTGGTAAATTGAGCATCATAGTGCAATAACCCCGCATGGGCTGGAGTGCGGATAAAGTTACAATACACTTAAATAAAATATTGTAACTTATTGATATTTGGAATTATTCAATGAGCGAATCTTTTGCTGATCTGTTTGAACAAAGTCTTAATGACATAGATATGACCCCAGGTGCCATCGTAACCGGCACCGTAATTGATATTGATACAGACTGGGTAACTGTACATGCCGGCCTCAAATCTGAGGGCGTTATTCCCCGCATACAATTTCTCGATGACAAAGGCAATTTCTCGCTGGAAATTGGCGATGAGGTCAAGGTTGCACTGGAAACAGTTGAGGATGGTTTTGGCGAAACTCGTCTGTCGCGAGAAAAGGCCAAGCGTGCCGAATCCTGGATGGAACTCGAAGCTGCCTATGAGAAAAACGACATCGTTACTGGTGTAATTAATGGCAAGGTCAAAGGTGGCTTTACCGTTGATTTGAATAATATCCGGGCTTTCCTGCCAGGCTCTCTGGTAGATGTACGTCCGGTACGAGACACACTGCACCTGGAAGGACAGCAGTTGGAGTTTCGTCTCATCAAGCTCGATCGCAAGCGCAATAATGTGGTGGTTTCCCGCCGCGCGGTGCTTGAATCTGTTAGTAGTGAAGAGCGCGATGCTTTACTGGAAAAACTGCAGGAAGGCATGTCCGTCAAGGGTATCGTGAAGAACCTGACCGACTACGGTGCCTTCGTAGACCTAGGTGGTGTCGATGGCCTGTTGCACATCACAGATATGTCATGGAAGCGTATCAAACACCCAAGTGAAATAGTGAATGTTGGCGATGAGATTGATGTCAAAGTGCTCAAGTATGATCGTGAGCGTAATCGCGTCAGCCTGGGCCTGAAACAACTGGGTGATGATCCATGGGTAGCCATTAAGCAACGTTATCCAGAGAACACCAAAGTTAAGGCTGTGGTTACAAACCTGACTGACTACGGGTGTTTCGCTGAACTCGAAGAAGGAGTGGAAGGTCTGGTACACGTCTCTGAAATGGATTGGACAAACAAGAATATCCATCCGTCAAAGGTGGTGCAGCTTGGTGATGAAGTTGACGTGATGATCCTCGATATTGATGAAGAGCGACGTCGTATTTCCCTGGGTATCAAGCAATGCTTCCAGAACCCGTGGGACGGCTTTGCCGAGAATTTCAAGAAGGGCGACCGTATCAGCGGTAGCATTAAGTCGATCACTGACTTTGGTATCTTTATTGGCCTGGAAGGCAATATTGACGGCCTCGTGCATCTGTCTGATATTTCCTGGGACGACACCGGTGAAGAAGCAGTCAGGGACTACACGAAGGGCGATGAGATCGAAACAGTTATCTTGTCCATTGATCCTGAGCGCGAGCGCATTTCTCTGGGGATCAAGCAGCTCGAAGAAGATCCTTTCATGGACTATGTGTCGGAATTTGAAAAAGGCAGTATAGTCAATGGCACAGTTACGTCACTGGACGCCAAGTCTGCCACCATCACATTGAAAGAAGGTGTGGAGGGTGTGCTACGGGCTTCTGAAATTAGTCGTGACAAAGTTGAAGATGCCCGCAATGTCCTCAAGGAAGGCGAGGAAATTCAGGTTAAGGTTATTAGCGTGGATCGCAAGAGCCGGGTGCTCAGCCTGTCAGTTAAGGCAATCGAGCTTGACGAAGAAAAAGCTGCTATCAAGGATCACAAGAACAAGGATGCCAAGGATGTGTCGCCTGGAACAATTGGTGATCTGATCAAGGCAGAAATGGATAAGGGTTGATTGCATTGGCTTGCTGAAATGGTAGGCTAACAACTCTTGGGTACATACCGTTTAGCGGCACCGAATGCGTGCACTGGTAAGGGGAAAACTATGACCAAGTCTGAACTCATTGATCGCATAGCTGGTAAGCAAAACCAGCTTTCGTCAAAAGATGTTGAGCTGGCCGTGAAGGCAATCCTGGAATACATGTCCCAGGTGTTGTCCGAAGGCGGCAGGATTGAAATTAGAGGCTTTGGTAGTTTTTCCCTGCATTACCGGGTTCCCCGTATCGGGCGTAACCCGAAAACTGGTACGCCGGTAGCGCTGAGCGGTAAGTATGTCCCACATTTCAAGCCGGGCAAGGAACTCCGCGATCGGGTCAACAACAGTTTGTTTTCCGAACCCACGCTTTAACACGTAGTTTGTTACCGTGTCAGGAGCGGCATGACCCGACCGGTTATGCCGCTTTTTTATTTGTGGGCTATGCCATTGAATTCCTGCCAGATGCCGTTGAATAATTATGCGTAAATTGGGTCACTTGTTGTCGGGATTGTTTCTGGTGCTGGTGTTTGTGCTGAGCATCATTTTCTCCTATTTCAATACCACGCCTGTATCTATTGGCTTCGCCAATTGGGAATTTTCTGCACAACCGATCTCGGTGTGGATTATTGGCGCTTTCGTGAGCGGTGGCTTCTCCGGCTTGTTGCTGGGCCTGGGCTTGTTTCGCCAATTACGCACAAGAGCTGAATTACGTCGCACAAAGAAACAGCTGGAGGATGCCGAGATGGAGATCACCCAGCTGCGCACTATGGCGTTGCAGGATCTTAAGTAATGGCCAATCTGGAAATCTATCTACTGCTCCTGCTGGCAGTGATCGCTGGTTGGGCATTGGGGTTTTATGGAAGTCGTCGTCGGCAAAAACGTTCTCGCAATACTGAGTCAATATTTCAGGACTACTTTGTTGGTCTGAACTATCTGTTGAATGATGAGCCTGACGAAGCGATAGACACATTCATTAAAGCCCTTGAGATTAACAGCGAAACTATCGAGACTCATCTCGCACTGGGTGCACTGTTACGCCGTCGCGGCAAGGTCGACAAGGCCATTACTGTCCACCAGGCGCTGCTGGCTCGACCGGGCTTAAGCCAGGAGTTCGCAGATTCAACCCGAATTCAATTGGCGATCGATTACATCACTGCAGGGCTGCTGGATCGCGCTGAGCGTTTGTTGCATGAAATTCTCAATGAAGGCAGCGCAGCAAAGTGGGAGGCCCTGCAACACCTCATTACCATTTACCAGACCGAGAAAGAGTGGGAACAAGCCATTGCCTGTTCCGAACAGTTGCTGGATAACGCCAGTTTCAAGCGCGATGCGGAGATCAGAAACTCAACGGCCCACTACTGCTGCGAACTTAGTGAAAAATACATCCGGGAGAGCCAGCTCAGCAAGGGCAGGGACCTGGCTAAAAAAGCGCTTACATTTGCACGCGAAAACATCAGGGCCACACTCTTGCTGGCGACCATTGAAAAAAACATGGGTAATGTAAAGAGTGCGCTGAAAGAATATCAGCGTATTGCCAGCAATAGACCGGAATACATGGACCAGGTTGTCGGACCATTGGTAGAGTGTTTTGAAAGACTGGGGCAGGCCAATGAGGTCGAGGATTATCTTCGCACAGTCAGTCATGATCATCCGCATTCCAGTGCAGTGCTTGAAATAGCCAACCGCGTGAAGCAAAGGGAAGGGCTAAGCGAGGCTATCAAGTACCTTCAGACCAGCGTGGCCAACAAGCCGAACATCGAAGAGCTGGTAACTTTATTGCAATTTCAGATCAGCAACCAACTACCTGTAGGTGTGGATAGCCTGCGGTTATTCTATGCTTATCTACAGGAACAACTGGCGCGTAAACCGGGATATCGCTGCAGCCATTGTGGCTATGAATCCCGTAATTTGTACTGGCAATGTCCAAGCTGCCAGCATTGGGGGCGAAACAAACCAGTATTGGGTGGTAGTGTAGAATAGCCCGGTAACGGTAGTAGAGGAGTCTATTTTGGATAAGCCAATCGTAGTGGCGCTGGATTTCCCAACCAGGGGCGAGTTGCAGGCCTGTGTGGAAACCCTCGACCCAAATCAGTGCCGGGTGAAGATAGGTAAAGAAATGTTTACCAAGGAAGGGCCTAACCTGGTCAGGGACCTCATCGAACAAGGCTTTGCGGTTTTTCTTGACCTGAAATTCCACGATATTCCCAACACCGTTGCTGGTGCCGTAAAGGCGGCAGCAGATCTCGGTGTATGGATGGTAAACGTGCACGCATCCGGTGGGCGGGCAATGCTGGAAGCAGCCAGGGAAGCAGCCGATTCCGTTACCGAGCCCCCACTGCTTATCGGAGTCACTGTGCTGACATCTTTATCTGCAGAAGATTTGCAGGAAACTGGCGTACCAGTCAAACCCCAACAGCAGGTTCTCAGATTGGCCCAACTTTGCCAACAGAGCGGCCTGGATGGAGTTGTATGCTCCGCTGCAGAAACACCTGCATTACGTGAGCAATTCGCTGATGATTTTTTATTGGTCACACCCGGCATCAGAAGGCCGGAAGATGCAACTGGAGACCAGAAGCGCGTAGTGGGGCCTGCCGAGGCCATGCGCAGTGGTAGTAGTTTCCTGGTAGTTGGGCGGCCTATCACACGAGCAGAGTCGCCTGCGGCAGCCCTCGCAGAATTTAATTCTGCACTGGCTAGCGATCGCTGAAATATGAACTAAACTTTTTCGTGAACGGCTGCATGCCGTGGTCCATATTCAACACGATAAGGAAATCATTATGTTAAATCCTAAAATTCTGCTCATCGTTACGTTCGTCTTAGCCAGTTTGCAGCCGCTGCCAGTATTCGCAGCCGAGCAACCTGCACAGACTTCAGAACAAATCACCCAACTCGATATCAACTCTGCAGATGCTGATACGATCGCCAGCGTGCTGATCTTCGTGGGCATGGTAAAGGCGCGGGAAATTGTGGCATATCGGGAAATGTTCGGTAACTTCACGTCTATTGATGAATTGGCCGAAGTTCAAGGCATCGGGCCAGCAACAATCGAGCGTAATCGGGATCGAATTCTTGTTGTAAACGATTGATCTCCCAGTATAAACAAGGCACTTTCATTAATCTTTGAAAGTGCCTGATTTTATTCAAAAAATACTATTCTATCGCTATAATCGGCAGTGAATTTTTCAGGGATTCCAGACTGCTGATGTGGATCTATGTTTTATTGCCCGCGGCTTTCATAGCCAGTTTCCTGCTCACTGGTTTGATAAGACGTTTGGCGCTGGCCTGGGCTGTAGTTGATGTCCCTGGCGCGCGCAGTGCTCACGAAGCGGCCATCCCGGTTGGTGGCGGTGTCGCTATAGTCAGTGTGTTCTTTGCCGGAGTGGCGATTGGTTACTGGCAGGGACAAATTCCCCTATCAGAATACATGGCGTTATTGGGTGGCTTGCTGGTTGCGGTACTGGGGCTGGCCGATGACATAAAGCACCTGCCAGCCTGGTATCGGATTCCGGTGCAGTTTCTCTCGGCGGTCTGGTGTGTCTTTTGGCTAGGTGAAGTTCCACCGATTCAGGCCGGCCCATTCATGGTAGATCACGGTCTGCTCCTGCATATTCTGGCAGTAATGGCGTTGGTCTGGTTGCTAAATCTTTACAATTTCATGGATGGCATTGATGGTATCGCTGCCAGTGAGGTTATTTTTGTAACCCTGATGTCATTATTGTTTGTTATAAATGCTGGGGACAGCACCCTGTCGTTGAGCGCTGGAATATTGGCTGTGGCGGCAGCAGGCTTCCTGTGCTGGAACTGGCCGCCAGCAAAGATTTTTATGGGCGATGCTGGCAGCAGTTTCATCGGTTTTACACTGGGTGTATTCGCTCTGCTGAGCATGATTCATGGCACTATGACCGTGTGGACCTGGTTGCTATTGCTCGGCGTGTTTGTGGTTGATGCGACGGTTACTTTGTTCAGGCGAGCGCTGAACAAGCAGCGCTGGTATGAGGGGCATGCGTCTCACGCCTACCAACATGCTGCAAAACGTTATAAGAGTCACAGTAAAGTGACGATAACAATGCTATTGATAAACATATTGTGGCTGACCCCACTGGCATGGGTTACCGTAATACGGCCCGAATTGGGGATGTACGTGACCTTGGTCGGCCTGTTACCTTTGGTGTTGCTGGCAATATTACTGGAAGCAGGAAAGTCGCCGGAATTGTCAGACAAGGCACTTGTTTGATTATAGATAAAGCCTATTAGGGCAGAGCAATCAATCGGACCAGGAGATTTTAATGCACCTTTACTCCATACCACTTTCGCGCACTGTAAAACAGGCAATTATGGCTGTTGCAGACACTGTCATGATCGTGGTGGGTCTGGCGCTGTCATTGGCGCTGCTGGGCGAGAATTTCTTCGCACAGGAGCAGCGTTTCTATTTTTACATTGCCATTGCCACAATACTCTCCATTGTCTATTTCATCCGTATTGGATTGTATCGTGCGCTGGTTTTGTATATGGGCATGCAATCCAGTTTCCTGGTACTGCAAGGCGTTACTGTAACGACTTGCCTGATGGCTGCCAGCTATTTACTGGCCGGAATTCCAATCTCTTCGCAGTACTCGGTGTTTCCCATTTTCTGGATGATTACGGTATTAATGATTGGGGGTAGTCGGCTGATAGTAAAAGTCATCCTGCAAAACCTGATTCAGAATTTTCGCCCTAAGGAGCCGGTGATCATCTATGGCGCGGGTAGTTCTGGCATGCAGCTTTTGGTTGCACTACAGAATGGCAATCAATATTTGCCAGTGGCATTTGTTGACGATAGCCAGCGCATGATTGGTAGTACGGTGCACGGTATTCGCGTGCATAGCCCGAATTCACTTTACGAATTGATTGAAAGCTTTTCAGTACGCCAGATTCTTTTGGCAATTCCGTCAGCAACCCATACCGAAAGAAAGGAGATCCTCAATCGCCTGGAACATCTGCCAGTGCATGTGAAAACCGTGCCGGATCTCTTCGATATGGTATCGGGTAAGGCAGGCGTGGATCAGGTGCGCGAGGTAGATATCGAAGACTTGCTGGGTCGGGATATTGTCCCACCTAACCCTGAGTTGCTCGGTGCCTGTATTAAAGGTCAATCTGTGTTGGTTACCGGAGCCGGGGGCTCCATCGGTTCGGAATTGTGTCGTCAGATAGTCGGTATAAATCCTGCTCGTCTGGTGTTGCTGGATACTTTTGAATACGGCTTGTACAAAGTTGAAAACGAATTGCGAGAGAAGCTCAAGTCAACTGAGTCTGGGCTTCAGATCGAGATAGTCGCGTTATTGGGCTCTGTGAGTAATTTGACGCAAATGAAAAACGTTATCGGGAATTTTTCAATAGATACTGTTTATCACGTTGCGGCATACAAACAAGTTCCCATGGTGGAAAAAAACATTATCGAAGGCGTACAAAATAATATATTTGGCACCTTAACCTCAGCTCAGGCTGCGGCTGAGCACAAAGTCAAAAATTTTGTTCTCATCTCCACCGACAAAGCGGTGCGCCCGACCAATTTTATGGGTGCTACGAAACGATTTGCAGAACAAGTTTTGCAGGCTATGGCCCAGGATCAGAAGCAGACGCGGTTTAGCATGGTACGGTTTGGTAATGTCCTGGGTTCCTCCGGATCGGTAGTTCCCCTGTTCCGTCAACAAATCGCCAGCGGTGGTCCGGTAACCGTGACTCATCCTGAGGTGACTCGCTATTTCATGACAGTGCAGGAAGCAGCGCAACTGGTCATTCAGGCTGGCTCAATGGCCAAGGGTGGTGATGTTTTCGTACTTGATATGCATGAACCTATTCGTATTGTTGATCTTGCAAAAAAGATGATCCACTTGATGGGCTATGACATCAAGGATGAGAATTCCTATCGCGGTGATATTGCGATTGAATACACCGGATTAAGACCAGGCGAAAAACTCTATGAGGAGTTGTTGATTGGTGAATCCGTGACAGGTACTGAGCATCCCAAAATTATGCGTGCAGAAGAGGGATTCCTGCGCTGGGGATCACTGGAGAAATTGCTTGCGCGGCTCGCAGCGGCGTGTGCAGAGATGGATCTGCATGAGATCCGTGCCGTGCTGATTGAGGCTGTTGATGGCTTTGAGCCTAAATCTGAAGTCAGCGACCCACGTTGGCAATGGCTCGAAGGGGATACGGCGACAGATTCGGAGAAATCTGAAGCTGCCAATGGCGTCACCAAGGTAACGCCATTGTTTAAGGACTAGGCTTAACTTAGCCCTGGTTAGTCCTGGCGTCTTACTGATTCAATGATGACCGGTTCGGTTGGTACATTCTGGTGGCCAAATCGGCCGGCAGCTGTTTCGACCGCAGCGATAGCGTCTACAACTTCCATGCCTTCGATTACCTCACCGAAAACCGCGTAGCCAAAACCCCGTGGCGTTTCATTTGTGTGATTGAGAAAGTCATTGTCCACCAAATTAATAAAGAACTGGCTGGTCGCGCTGTTGATCACGTTGGTGCGCGCCATTGCAAGAGTACCCCGATTATTGGGTACATCTGCCTTTGCTTCGTTTTCGATCGGGTCATAGGTGGATTTTTCGACCAGGTCAGGGCCGTAACCACCCCCCTGGATCATGAAGCCGGGTATTACCCGGTGAAAAACCAGCCCGTCGAAATACTCGTTATCTGTATAACGCAGGAAATTCTCCACAGTAATCGGAGCCTTGTCAGCCCATAGCTCGATGGTGACTGTGCCTTTATTGGTCTCCATGACGACCACTGGATTATCTTGAGCCTGGCTCACACTGGCCAGAATGAATAAGGCAGAAAGTATTAAAGCGCGCATTGAAGAACTCCCGTACAGAAATATGTCGATAAATCGGCTTGCTACTATACATTATTTGAACTCGGCTGAACCACCGATGAACGGGTAGATTCGACTAGTCGAGCTGGTTGGGGTATGGAATTCAGGGGTGTAATAAATATGGCTGCCCAACCTGGACTCGAACCAGGAACCAAGTGATTAACAGTCACCTACTCTACCATTGAGCTATTGGGCAGCAACGCTGGCGTATTACGTCAAGTATAGCTGCAAAACGGCGCGTATAGTAATTAGAAATGCCTAGGCGGTCAACCGCCCTGCGATGCAATGGGTGCTGGCAGACAATATGTTGTACCCTATAGGGTTTGGTCACCTCACGCCTGAAAGCAATGAGCAAAGCATTCAAAGTCCATTCCAGTTTCCAGCCCGCGGGGGATCAACCCGCGGCGATTGCCAGTCTGATTGAAGGTCTTACTGATGGCCTGCATGCCCAGACTCTCCTGGGTGTAACCGGATCGGGCAAGACTTTTACCATTGCCAATGTGATTGAAGCTGTACAACGACCAACGCTTGTTATGGCTCCCAACAAGACATTGGCGGCCCAGTTATATGGTGAGTTTCGCGAATTCTTCCCGGAAAACGCTGTGGAGTATTTTGTCTCCTACTATGACTACTACCAACCTGAGGCTTATGTGCCGTCTTCGGATCTTTATATCGAAAAAGACGCATCAATTAACGACCACATTGAACAGATGCGGCTTTCGGCCACCAAGGCGCTGCTGGAAAGAAAGGATGTGGTTGTAGTAGCAACCGTCTCGGCAATTTACGGCCTTGGTGATCCAGGTTCATATTTGCAGATGGTGGTGCACCTGGACAAGGGCGATCAGATAGACCAGCGCAATTTGCTGCGGCGGCTAGCGGACTTGCAGTATACCCGCAATGATATGGAGTTAAGGCGTGCGACTTACCGTGTGAGAGGGGATGTGATTGACATCTACCCGGCTGAATCCGAGCGCAACGCGATCCGTATTGAACTATTCGATGACGAGATCGAGAAGCTCTCCTATTTCGATCCACTGACCGGAGCGGTGATCAATGAAGTCCCCCGGCTGACTGTCTTTCCCAAATCTCACTACGTCACACCGCGCGACACCTTGCTCAATGCTCTGGATAGTATCAAGGCAGAATTACGCGAAAGATTGGAACAACTCCGAGCTAACAATCGCCTGGTGGAGGCGCAACGACTCGAACAGCGCACCAAGTATGATCTGGAGATGATCCAGGAACTGGGTTACTGCAACGGCATTGAAAACTACTCACGCTACTTGTCGGGTCGGGAGTCGGGTCAGCCACCCCCCACGCTCTATGACTACCTGCCAGCCAACGGTCTGGTAATTGCGGATGAGTCTCATGTGTCAATCCCGCAGCTAGGTGCCATGTACAAGGGAGACAGGTCGCGCAAAGAAACGCTGGTAGAGTATGGCTTTCGATTACCTTCAGCGCTCGATAACCGGCCTTTGCGTTTTGCCGAATGGGAAGCGTCTACGCCACAGATAATTTTTGTCTCGGCCACGCCAGGCCCCTACGAGGAAGAACATCAGGGCCAGCTAGTGCGGCAGGTGGTCAGGCCCACTGGACTGGTAGACCCAGAGTTGGAAGTTCGACCAGCATCTTCCCAGGTTGATGACTTGTTGTCTAAGGTCAGGCAAGTAGCCGAAGCGGGTGAAAGAGTGCTGGTGACGGTGTTAACGAAACGCATGGCAGAAGACCTTACCGACTACCTGGCGGAACACGATGTGCGCGTAAGATATCTGCACTCAGACATTGAAACGGTGGAGCGTTCCGAGATTATTCGGGATCTGCGCCTGGGTGCTTTTGACGTATTGGTTGGTATTAATCTGCTGAGAGAAGGTCTGGATATTCCGGAAGTCTCACTGGTGGCTGTATTCGATGCCGATAAAGAAGGCTTTTTACGCTCGGAGCGATCACTGATCCAGACTGTGGGCCGGGCGGCTCGCAACCTCAACGGCAGAGCCATTCTCTATGCGGATTCCATCACTGGCTCCATGCAAAGAGCCATTGATGAGTCACAGCGTCGCAGGGATATCCAGCTGGCATACAACCGAGAGCACAATATCACTCCTGCAGGCGTAAAGAAGCGGGTACTGGACATCATGGAGGGGGCGCATGGCTCGGGTTCGGGGCAGCGTGGTAAGCAGCGCAAACGTATGGTGGCAGAGAAAGAAGGCGTCTTCGATTGGGGCGAGCCGGCCAGTGCGGCAGAAATCAGCACCCAGATAAGCCGTCTGGAAGCGGAAATGTACGAGCAAGCAAAAAATCTGGCGTTCGAAGATGCTGCCAATACCCGGGATAAACTCGCCGCGCTGCGAGAGGCGCTATTGCTGCAGAAAGCCTGAATTGGCGCACGCGATGGTGGACTCCTTAGCTGATTTCCCCGATAATCGCGAATCTTTTCAGGCTGGCATGCAGGCGCGT
>Ga0181587_10000055_pt1 | contig 79133 bp, 83 predicted proteins | sample 071ome_27_FD_132463 | JGI IMG/M metagenome (GOLD analysis project Ga0181587, IMG submission 132463) | Coastal salt marsh microbial communities from the Groves Creek Marsh, Skidaway Island, Georgia - 071409AT metaG (megahit assembly) | ecosystem: Environmental > Aquatic > Marine > Intertidal... | reverse complement strand
TTGATGAAGCCCATGACTGGTGGAATGTTCTTACCCTCAGTGACAGGATGTCTTATGCCAACCTGTATGCCAGCCTGTTCTTTGGTCTGGGTGTGGTGCTGATCATTGTCAGTCAGCTATGGGAAGCCACTCTCCTGACCATCGAAATGCGTGGACGAATTAAAAGTCCTGGAATCTGAGGCAAGCATGCAACTGGAAAATGTGATTCCATTTGGCCGTTCCCTGGATGAGTACAGGCAGATGTTTGTGCTCACGGAAGCAGATCTGGATGGAAAGATTCTGAGCATCGCTGATGGACCTGCCAGTGTTAATGCAGAACTGCATGCCCAGGGTAAAAATTATATATCCATGGATCCTCTGTACCGCTTCGGTGCAAAAGACATTGAAGCCCAGTTCATGCGGGTAGCCGATGATGTGTTCCAGCAGGTGGAGGAAACACTGGATAAATGGGTCTGGAACTATCATCCAACTCTGGCCGCCTTGAAAAAACAAAGACAGCAGGTTCTGCAAGACTTTATTGCTGATTTGCCCGCCGGCATTGAGAAAAAAAGATACCGGGTGGGCGAGTTGCCACATCTGGAGCTGGCAGACAATGCTTTCGATCTGGCCCTGTGCTCACATTTTCTTTTCTTGTATTCCGAGCTGTTTGATTACGCCTTCCATCGGGATTCGATTGTCGAGTTATTGCGCGTGGCTCGGGAAATCAGAATATTCCCGCTGCTGACATTGAAGCAGCAAAGATCTCCGTATCTTGAGCCTCTGCTGGAAGAACTGCAAAAGCAGGCTTACAGCGTATCAATAGAAAAAGTGCCCTATGAGTTTCAAAAAGGTGGTAATGAGATGCTAAGAATAGGTAAATTAACAGGCTATTAATAAGCAGGTGCGTGATGGAAAAAATAATTCAAAGCCTTGTCGTGACAATATGCTTTCAGGCAGGCAGCCTGAGTGCCCAGCAAGCCAGTGAACTGGATGAGATTTTTGAGGCTTTCTGGCAGGCCGAAACGGCAGGTCAAATTGAAAGCAGTGTTGCAAGCATTCTGGAATCCGGGGTTAGTTTTGAAGAGGCCTATGAGCGCCTTCAGGCAGGCAGGAATTACACAGACGCCGAGACGGGTGTGTTACTTCGGTCTTACACGACCCCCGCTGGAGTCGAATACTTTTATCATCTTAATGTTCCTGAAGAATACGATCCTGCACGGCAATATCAGGTGCGTTTCGAGTTGCATGGAGGTATTGGCGCGCGCCGCAATAATCAGCCCGGGGGCAGGGGAGGCGGCAGAACCCGTCTTGAAGGTGCAGAACAAATATATGTGATGCCCTATGCCTGGACAGAATCCCCCTGGTGGGACAACAGCCAGGTTGAGAATATCCGCCAGATTCTTGATCGTATCAAGCGTGAATACAATGTTGATGAAAACCGAGTGGTCCTCGGTGGTATCTCTGATGGAGCAACAGGCACCTGGTATATTGCCATGCGCGAAAACACACGGTTCGCCGCTTTTTACTCTTTCATTGGTTATGCCATGGTATTGGCGAATTCATCGATAAATGACAACCGGTCCTATCTGCAAAACCTGATTGGCAAGCCATGGTACGCCATCAATGGCGGGCGAGACCGTCTGTACCCTACTTCACGGGTGACTCCATTTATTACCTTTTTGCAAACGGCCGGCGTCAGCATTGAATATCATCCCATCGCCAATGGTGAGCACAATACGCGCTGGTGGCCTGACTGGCGTGATGATTTTGAGGAATTTGTCACTGCTCATCCACGTGTTGCGCATCCCGCGCTGATCAGCTGGAAAGCTGTGCCGCAGATCAATCACCGCTCGCACTGGCTGCAGATTGAAGCAATGGATTTAAATCAGCAAAGCCCCATTCCGCTGTATGAGGTTGGTGTGGATGCCAGGACCGGCAACCAGATTATCCCCATGCAGGAAGCGGCCAGAGTTGATATTGTCAGGGAAGGTAATAACTTCCAGGCGCTAAGTGATGGTGTCTCTTCATTCCGCTTATTGCTGTCACCTGAAGTCATCGACTTTGCATTACCGATTACGGTGACGGTCAACAATGAAGTGAAATTCAGTGGCACCCTGCAGCCCAGCCTGGAAACTCTGCTGAACTGGGCCGGACAGGATAAAGATAGAAAGATGCTGTACGCCGCCGAGTTGCTGATAAGCCCTTAAAGATCGTATTGCCAGTAGTCTGTTCTCCTGCGGAATTTCTTATTCTGGCAGCGGGATGAACTCTTCATGGTCACCCGGTATGTCCTTGAAACGGCGTTCACGCCAGTCTGTTTTGGCCTGCTCAATCCTGGCCTTATCAAAGGCAACAAAGTTCCAGTCAATATTGGGTTGTTCAGGCCAGGCTTTGCCGCCAAGCATCAGAAATCGTGTTCCCTGTCTGGCTTCGATACGGTCATGTTTTTCCAGCAGAGCGAACTCCCCGGCGCTGAAACTTTGCCCGCCTATCATCACTTCACCACCTAAAACAAAGAGCAGCGCCTCGTGCTGAGGCTCAGGGTGAGGCAGCTCAACATCCTGATCTGCTGCTATATCAATAAAAAACATGGCCTTATCAGAAGCTATTGGGGATTGCAGTTCATAGGCAGCCCCGGCTATCAGCTGAATTGAACGCAGCGAATTTTCATCACGTGGGATGCTGCTCGCTTCCAGATGAATAAATCCCGGCGCGGCATCAGCTTCTTCCCTTTCCATAGCAAGCCAGCATTGCAGTCCGTACAGTCTGTGTGCGACGGTCCTGTGTGCTGGCGTTTGACGCTCGGAATGAACAATGCCCCTGCCAGCTGTCATCCAGTTGACTTCACCCGGTCTGATACCCACCACATTGCCCAGGCTGTCCTGATGCAAGAGTTCTCCGGTAAACAGGTAGGTCAGAGTAGACAGGCCGATATGGGGGTGCGGAGGTACATCCAGGCCTTCTCCGGCAGCAAAATCGAGAGGCCCCATCAGGTCGATGAAAATGAAGGGACCGACCATCCTTTTGTGGGCACGGGGTAATACCCGGGTAATCGGGTGCCCGTTGAGCCTGGCACTGCGCGTTTGAAATTTGTTCGCCATAAGCTTTTGATTATCAATAATTATCTGGGAATAGCTAGCTTTCGTGACTGCTGTTCCGGCAGTACAAACTCTGTCACAAAGTGTAGTGCTATTGGGCCTTAATAAAAATCAGATATTTAGTAACTTAAGCCCAGCCTTTAATAAATCACCTAAAAAAACTTTAAAAAATCATTGATTTTTTTGATTATTTTAATTTAAGGTTGCCGCCATGGCGCTCAAGAACGATTTATATATCAACCTAGAACCCTACACAGAAGTACTGGGGGGGCTGAGTTTTGTCCTTTCCATCAGCAACGGTGTGGTGAAATTGCTGGGCCAGACCGGGGCAGGCAAGACAGCGCTGTGTATTGAATTACTGGGCGAACTGAAAAAAGAAAAAATCGAATTTGTGCATTTTCCGGATGCACCACAAAACTTTGCGGCTGTTGAGCAGGCCATCAAGGAAAAGCTGAAACTCCAGTCCAAGGTCGAGTGTGACCGGGAATCCTTCATTCAGGCCCTGACAGCCCATATCGTCAAAAAATCGTTTGAAGAGCAAAAACTGGTTCTCATTTTTGATGATGTCGAAAACCTGAATCAGGATGTCCTTTCCGAATTAACAACCTTTCGCCACATTCACCTGAACGATCAGGGTCTGGTCAGCATTGTGCTCAGTGGTACCGAAGCCATGGAGCAGAATATCAAGGAGGCCGCCACTTCACTGGTTTCGGATTTGCTGGTGAGTTACACCCTGGAACCGATGAACAAAGAGCAGCTGGCACATTTCTGTGAAGCTTATCTCGAAGAGATAAAAATGGATGCCAAGCTGAGCGATGAAAATATCACTCAGTTGCTGGAAATCACGGAAGGATTACCGGGCTCTATTCCGGAAATGATTCCGGAAATTCTGGATCAGGATACCTCCAAGGTCTATGTGCGCAAGAAGCGGCAAAAAGAGCTTGTTAAAAAAGCGACCAAAACCCTTACCAAGGAGTTTGTGGATCCTTTCGCCGATGAAGAAACACAGAAACAGGTCGTTAAGCGCTGGAAATGGCCTATGGGCCCGGCCTTCATCATAGCCGGTGTCGGCGTCATGGTTTTCTTCATTTATGCGGCCTACGTGTTTTTGCCGGAGGATATTATTCCGGCGACAGTTTCCTATTTTGGTGATCAGATCGATGAACTGACGGATCCAGCTCCTGAGCAAGAGGCACCAGAACCTGTCGTTCTTGCTGAAGAGTCCCCGGCAGTCGAGGAAGTACCCGTCATTGCCGATGTGGATGATACCGTTGTGGAGGTCCCGGCAGTTGAGGCGGAACCTGAAGCAGAGGCAATAAGCCCTATAGCGCTTGAAGAACCACTCATCACTGAGGTTACTCAAGAGCCTGCAGTGAGTGAAGTTCCGGCAAATGAGACAGAGATTTTACCCGAAGCTGAGCCTGAAATTGCAAGTAGCCCTGAAGCCCCGACAGGTATTGTGGTGGATGCCAGCGATGATTTGGAAGCGGCCATCCAGCAATGGTTACAGGCCTGGTCGAGACAGGACCTTGACGCTTATTTCAGTGCCTACCATGAAGCCTTTGAGCCCCTGTCTTTCTCTTCGCTGAGGACCTGGCGCAATCAGCGGGAACGAAACATTCTGAGGCCGGATTCGATTGACATCGCGTATCAGGATTTCAGGATATTAAGTCGCAATGCCGACAGTTCCATGGTCACTCTGCGGATGGATTACCGTTCGCCCAACTATGCCGACAGTACCCTGAAACAGCTGGGCCTGATCAGGGATGAGAGCGGAGTCTGGAAAATTGTCCACGAAGAAAACCTGCAGGTCCAAAGGCTACCGATTAACCGGCTGGCATCGGCGCCCGCTCCAGACAGATTGCAGGTTTTCCTGTCACCACAGATATCCACCAGCCCGGCCGTTCCCGTTCTGGAAAGTTCACCGGGTATTGTCTCGGCTAGCCTAAACCCCGATCAGGAGCGTTTGTTTAATTTCGTCAATAACTGGTTACTTGCCTGGCAGGATCAGGATGTTAATGCCTACTTCAACCACTATCAGGAAAATTTCCGGGGCTTTAATTTTACCTCCCCGCAGGCATGGGAACAGGACCGAATTGTGAAGATAAGCCGGCCATCCTATATTGAGCTGCGAATGACGGATTTTGAAATCCTGATGGAAAGCTCCCAGGATGCCCTGATCCAGTTCAGTCTGGAATATCGCTCTGCCTATTATGCAGACCGCACCCTCAAGGAAGTGTTATTACGCAAGGATCGCAGAGGTAACCTGTATATTGCCAATGAACTCAACCGACAGGTTGAACTGTTGCCGATTTACCGTCGCGTAAACAGCGTTCTTGCTCAATTCTAAACTCGCGCAACACGCTGGATTTTCTCTGAATCAGCTATTATGCTGAGCCCATGTTTGGGTGAGCAGTCGACCTGACTGCTCCAGTGTTCATGAAATTATCGGCGACAGATTTTGCGAAAATTCACCAACTTGCTTTTGCTGCTTTTGAGCGGCCTTTTCATCAGCGCGGGTACTTTTGCCCAGCAATTAACAGTTTATGAGCGTTTGCCACGTGATCTTCTGGCTGTGAAAGCGCCGTCAGAGCGGATTAGTGGCAGCCCTGGAACCATGCAGATTATTGATCGGAGCTGTAATTCAATGCCGCGTGATCAGGTCCGCAGGCGCATGGTTAATATAGCCGTTCAGGAATGGGCCTACTTTGGCTTAAGTGAGATGGACCTGACGACAATCAGTGAACAGGAACTGACACCCAGGGATTCACAGGGAAGAAGGCGCTTTATCCGTCCAGGTTTTGAGGAGGCGTCACGTGTCGCTGATTCCATTGCGGGCTACTGGTCTGCTGCACCTGACAGCTCGTGGATACTGAACAGACAGAATCAAAACTGGCAGCGTGAAGGACTGGGAGCAAGGTGGCGTGATTTCTGGTCAGCAGCCTTTATTTCCTGGGTGGCCTGTGAAAGCGGGCTAGGTGATATGAGTGAATTTAACAGGGCCATAGCGCACCACACGTACATTGATCAGGCCATTCGTGCCAGGGATGGACAGGAAGGTGATGCTGCCTATAAGGCATACAACGTCGGGGAGAATTCGATAAATCCGGGTGATATGCTTTGCCGGGGTTCCCGTCCGGAATACATGAATCTTGGGCAGCGCCGCCCCCATATGGGGCAGGGGGCAAGAACCCATTGTGATATTGTCGTATCCATTGATGAAGCAGCCGGCGAAATACGTGCAATTGGTGGCAATGTGAGGGGATCTGTCAGGTTGAAAGTATTTCCGGCTGGCAGGGGTGAATCCGGGCATCTGGCTCCTTTGCCTTATGCCGGACGGCAGATTTTTGCCCATTTGCAGTTGCAGGCAGACCCTATTGAAATGGATGCGCTGAATAATACTCCTACCATTTTGAATCTCGAATCCTTAAGCAGTACCGTAATCGTCACCCGCTCAGTGGCCAGCCGGGTTGACTAGCTCGTGATGCTGAAATTTTGATTTTTCAGCCTGGATCACGTTCGCATAGGCAGGGAAGCCTATAATCTGGCTCGATAAGCAGGGAAAGGCAATAATAACGAATATGAATCAGCCATTTAGCTTTAATCCTGATGACACCCTATGGTCTGTTCCAAGCGCAGTTTCAGACCGGCTCAGAGCCCGCCAGCAAAATACAGAGTTCAATGCTTTTGTTTTTTGCGGTATTTACTCGCTGGTAGCGATTGCTATTCTGCTCATTTTCGGCTTTGCCGCACTGCAGCGGCAGGAACCGGCATTTGCTGCAGTTATTTTTGGATTTGCTGCCGCTACGGCAATTTCCTACGGCCTTATCTGGCTCAGTAAACAGTATTATCTGGCCAAGCATTTGATTGCCGGATTAATGGGCAGTTTATGTTTGTATCTGTTTCATAGTGGCGGGACGGAAGGAACTGGACCGGTATTCTATATGGCATTTCCCATGGTGGCAGTGTTTCTGCAGGGCTTTTTCATGGGATTTGTCTATATAGTCTTGCTCGCCTTGCTTACCTTGTTTGTCTATGTGAGTGGCTTTCTGGGATTCGACACTGCCCAATATGGAGTCGTGTTTCTTACCCGAATAGCAACGGTGTATTTAATCACCTCGTTTCTGGCCATTTTCTATTCCTACTACAAGTATCTTTTTGAGCGAGAGCTCTTGTTGATCTATGAAGATCTGGAGATGTTGACCTTTGCAGACCAGAATACAGGCATTGCCAACCGGACATTAATGGAAAAACTCCTGATTACAGAGTTCAAACGCTATCAACGCTACGGGTTCAAATTCAGCATGATGCTGATCTCAATCGATTCATTTGACAAAATCAGCAGCCAGTATGGCCAGAATGCCGGTGACGCCGTATTCAGGGCAGTAGCAGATGTCTTCCAGAAAAGTTTGCGTGGTCCGGATGTCCCCAGCCTCTGGCAAAGAGACCAGTTCCTGATTTTACTACCGAATACCGGGAAGGAAAGTGCGCGACTGGCTGCCCAGCGCTTGTGTGATCATATTTCCAACCATCAGTTTTTTATCGATGGTAAAGCCGAGAAGGCAAGCGCCAGCATAGCGGTTTGCGAAATCGGGGAGAAAGACTTACCGCAAACCATACAGGGACTTGAAATACTCTTGTACAAGGCCAGTCGTCAGGCCGGTAATCAGGTTGTTGTGGAATAGCGAAGCCTGCTTACAGGATCAACCATTAATTATCCATGAATCAAGCCTGTTCAATCATTATTCCAAACTACAATGGTGAAAAATTACTCCAGGCATTTCTGCCTTCGGTTATTCGGGAGAGGGAGAACTACCAGGCTGATTGTGAGCTTATTGTGGTTGATGATGCCTCCAGTGATAACAGTATCGGGCTATTGCAGCAGCACTTTCCAGATGTAAAACTCATTAGGCATTCTGTCAATCAGGGCTTCGCAGGAGCAATTCATAGCGGAGTGGCAGCAGCCCGACATGGTCTGATTTTTCTGCTGAATTCTGATGTGGAGCTGGAAGCGGGCTGCCTGAACAGGCTGTGCCAATATTTTAATGACGAAAATACCTTTGCAGTGAATCCACTGATAGTCAACCAGGATGGAGAGATCAACCAGAGTTCATGGACCCGTTCACACTTTGTCAGAGGTCACCTGAAACTGCTGCCCTGGCAGAAGGAGCAATTAACCCAGATGCAGATCAGCCAGAGTGGCTTTCTGACCCTGTATTGTTCGGGTGGTTCCGTAATGATGCGCAAATCAATGTTTCAGGAACTGGGAGGCTTTTGTGAGTTATACAAACCTTTTTACTATGAGGACTTTGACCTGGGACTGCGTGCCTGGTATCACGGCTGGTCTTCGCATTTTGACCCGCTTGCCCGGGTGATTCATGCTGATAAAGGGACTATTGAGGATCACTATAAATCGGCGCTTATCAAAAGTACCCAGCGGCAAAATCGCTACAAGCTGGAATGGTCACATTTCTCACTGGGACGCTTGATTTTTTCGACCCTGCCATTTTCTCTCTTGCAGTTGCTGGGTGAACTTTTGCTGTTTGATAAAAAGAACCTGCTGGCTTTTATTAACGCAATGCAAGATCTGCCAGCCATTCGACGTGAGCGCAGAATACTCAAGAGTATGCCGCAAAAAGGCTATAGACTCAGTGATATTTTGACCCGGACCGTCAACGATCAACAGTGAGATTACAGCGGGCTGGATGACTGGAATGACGCCAGCCATCAAGGGGCCCCTTTAAGGCCAAAAATCACCAATTTGTGCAAGCCTTCCACCAGCGGTATATACTGGCGCGCTGATGAAGGTCCTAAACAGATAAAAGAGGTAAGCATGGGTTTATTGGTAAAAGGGGAGTGGCACACCGATTGGTATGACACCAAGTCTTCAGGTGGGGAATTTATACGTACAGATGCCCAGTTTAGAAATCAGATCGGTGATGAGAACTATCCAGCCGAAAAAGGCCGGTATCACCTGTTTGTATCACTGGCATGCCCCTGGGCACACAGGACGCTGATTTTCAGGAAACTGAAGAAGCTGGAAGATATTATCGGTGTTACTGTAGTGGATGCTGAAATGCTTGAGCATGGCTGGGTTATCAGTGAGAAGGAAAGTCTTGACAACGGTTATCAGGCCTGTCCGATACCCGATATCAGCTATATGTATGAGGTCTATACCGCCAATCAGGCTGATTATTCTGGGCGAGTGACTGTCCCGGTCCTTTGGGATAAGCAGACTTCATCCATCGTAAACAATGAATCTTCCGAGATAATCCGCATGCTGAACTCTGCATTTGATGAGTTTACAGAGGTAAAGGATGACTTTTATCCGGTAGCGCTGCGTGAGGCTATTGATGAGATCAATGATCAGGTGTATCACAATATCAATAATGGAGTATACAAATGCGGTTTTGCTACGGCGCAGGATGTTTATGAGAAGCACTATGCCAAACTGTTTGAAGTCATGGACAAGGTTGAAGCTATTCTGGGTCGTCAGCGCTACCTTGCCGGAGCGCAGGTTACAGAAGCTGACTGGCGGCTATTCACCACACTGATTCGTTTTGACTGTGTTTACTATGGCCATTTCAAAACCAATAAATGCCGTATTGAGGATTATCCTCATATTTCAAACTACGTGCGTGAGCTATATCAGTACCCTGGCGTGAAAGAAACAGTTAACTTCCGGCATATCAAGGTGCATTATTACTTCAGCCATGACATGATCAATCCGACGCAGGTAGTTCCAGTTGGGCCTGACATCGATTATGACAGGCCTCATAACCGTCACTTATTGTAAAGGGGGGCAATAACCTAGTAAAACACTAAGTTTTGAGAATACCCTTATATTTTTTAATGGTATTAAAAGGGGCTTTATTTCTATAACATGTTGTTTTATATGAACAAAAATGGGAAATAACAAAATGTGAAATGAATGTGTATTTAGTAAATTATTTCCATTAAATGTTGCAGTTTTCATTCTCATTGTTGATAATCGGTGCAAGTTTATCTTTAAGTGAAGATAAGTTACTTAGTAAATTAATAAATCAAAAAGACTACCTAAGGTAAAGGGGGCTTTAAAATGTTTATCACCAAGAAACACCTACCGAGACGTACTGTATTAAAAGGCGCCGGTGTAACGATGGGCTTGCCTATGCTGGAAGCCATGATCCCGGCTGCTAGTGCACAGAGTGCTGAGGCACAGCTGCGTGCTGCATTTATTTACACACCACACGGTGTAATCCTCGACGAATGGGTACCTGAAACTGAAGGTGCCGATTATGAAATGAGCCCGATTTTGAGCCCACTGGCGCCATATCGTAACCAGATGCAGGTATTCAGCAACATGAAGCTGAACACTGACAACCACACGGGTTCAGGTCACGCCACTTCCAGCTGTACATGGTTGAGTGGTGCGATTGCTAAAGATACATCTGGTGCAGACGTATTTGCTGGTAAAACCATTGACCAGTATATCGCTGACCAGATTGCCGGTGATACTCCACTGCCCTCTTTGGAACTGGGTATTGAAGATGCCAGCCACATGATTGGTGCCTGTGACGGAACCAGTAGCTGTGGTTATATCAACGCTATTTCCTGGAAAGAAGCTGACCAGCCTCTGCCAGCCGAAATTAACCCGCGAATCACGTTCGAGAGAATGTTTGGTTACGGTACTACTACAGAAGAGCGTCTGATCCGTGCACAGACTGACAAGAGTATTCTTGACTCCATCATGACGGCTGCTGCCTCTATGGAAAATCGTCTGGGTATTCAGGATCAGGCTCGTATCGGCGACTTCCTGGAAAATGTCCGTGAAGTTGAGCGTCGTATCGGTAACCTCGAAAATCGTATGAGAGAGCAGGGTTCCAACCTGGCTGCAGCGCCGATTGAGATTCCTGAGCTGTATGATGATCACGTCCGCCTGCAGTTCGAGCTGATGGCTCTGGCTTTCCAGACAGACACCAGCCGAGTTGCCAGCTTGATGCTGTCACGTGAGCTGAACCAGCGTACTTATCCGCAGATCGGTGTACCTGAGCAGCATCATGGTATCTCTCACCACGGTTATAACGAAGAAAGAATGGCTCAGCATGCTTTGATTAACACTTATCATGTCAAGCTGTTCAGTGACTATTTCGTATCCAAACTGGCCGAAACTGATGATGTCAACGGCAACTTGCTGGATAACAGCATCATCCTTTACGGTGCAGGCATGGGTGACGGTAACGTTCACAGTAAAGATCCTCTTTCTAACATTGTTGTTGGTGGTGGTACTGGTACCCTGCGTAGCGGACATCATACTGACGTAATGACTGAAAGCGGAGAAGCTACTCCAAATGCCAACTTGCTGTTGAGCATCATGGATGTTGCAGGTGTCCATCTGGATGACCTGAACGGCTTTAGCACTGGTAGAATCAATATCACTAAAGCGTAAGTAGAAGTAGCTAGACCCTTTACCGAAAAATGCCCGTTGAGCCTAGCTCAGCGGGCTTTTTTTATGGTTTTTGCAAATTTAGTGATTGCAAAAGGCCACATTCCTTAATCATTTTTTAATCATAATTTAATATTTTTTCAGTCTAATAGGTCTTTCTGAATAGAAGGACTTGAACTTGAGCAGTCAAAAAATTCTAGTCGTCGATGACGAGTTACCGATCCGTGATTTGCTGACAATGTCGCTTGAGGCAGTAGGGTATGATGTTGTTCAGGCCGAGAATGCCCAGGAGGCTCATACCACTATCATCGATCAAAAACCGGATCTGGTTCTGCTGGATTGGATGATGCCAGGGACTTCCGGTCTGGAGTTGCTACGTCGACTCAAACGCAATGAAATGACCGAAAAATTACCCGTTGTCATGCTGACGGCAAAGACTGAAGAAGACGATACTATTGCCGGACTGGAATCCGGTGCAGACGACTACATCATCAAACCATTTTCTCCCAGGGAACTGGTTTCCCGCGTTAAAGCGGTTCTGCGTCGAAGTGATCGTGATGAGGCCAATGAACCTATCGAGGTGGAAGGATTATTATTTGACCCGGTTGGGCATCGCGTCAGCATTGATGGCAAGCTAATTAATCTGGGGCCAACTGAATACCGTTTGCTCCAGTTTTTTTTGACACACCAGGAAAGAGTTTATACAAGGGATCAAATCTTGAATTATGTCTGGGGGGGGAATGTCTACATCGATGAACGTACTGTCGATGTGCATATCCGTCGTTTACGCAAAGCCATTTCAAAGAAAGGTCATGACAGGTATGTACAGACTGTTCGTGGTGCAGGATACCGCTTCTCGACCCAGATCGTAGATGATTATTGATTGTCAGTTTTGAGCTAGCACGTCGTATCCTTAGCATACTGTTCCACTTCATGAACTATTATCACAGGTAATCACCTTGCAAGCTGGCCTCAGATTTGAACTGCTTATTCTTTCTATGGGTCTTGTGCTGGTTTTACTTATCGGCACGCTAAGTAATCAATTATCGCTCTGCCTGTTCGTGTTCCTGATCTTTTACCTGACTTGGCAATTGCGCGTTGCTTGGGTATTTGCATCCTGGGTGAATGACAATATGAAAGGATCTCCTGATCAGCACAGTGGCATTTGGAGGGATCTGGCAAAAGTGTTGGTTAAGCGCAAGCAGCAACAAGATGAATCGATTAAGCGGATGAGGGAGGCTGTAAAGCGAACTTCACAGCTTACGCATGCTATTGATGAAGGTATCATAGTCTTGCAAAGAGATATGCGCTTGAGTTGGTGGAATAAGGTAGCAAAAGAGCAGATGGGCTTAGAGGCCTCTGACAGAGGGCATCTGTTAACCAGCCTTGTGAGAAATCCGTTATTTAACGAATATCTAGGACAGAAAAAAATAAAGGGCAGGTTGGAATTGCCTTCTCGTGTTAATCCGGAGAAATGGTTGATGTTTACGGCTTCCCACTTTGGTGATGGTGATATTGTTCTGGTGATCTCGGATATTACTCCGCTGAAAAATACTGAACGCTTGCGTAAAGAGTTTGTTGCCAACGTGTCTCACGAGTTGCGCACGCCTATGACCGTACTACTTGGTTATCTGGAGACTCTTTCGGATAGTGAGATGAGCAATAACCCATTAGTGCAAAAGGCCCTTAATCACATGTCCGATCAGGTTTTGCGTATGCAGAATCTCGCCGACGACCTGATCGTGCTCTCACGCCTGGAGTCTCAACCGGAAAAGCTTAAAAAAAGGAAAATTGAATTGCAGCCTTTACTGGAAGGAATTGTTAATGAGGCGGGTATAGTCAGTGAAGGAAAACATCAGTTTAATCTTGAATGCTCGGAGAGTCTGAATATGTTTGCCCAGGAATCAGATATTCACAGTGTCATCAGCAATCTGGTAAATAATGCGGTACACCATAACCCAAAAGGCGCCAGGATTGACATTAAAGTGAATATGGACAAGGACTATCTCTGCATTCTTGTTAAAGATGACGGAATTGGTATCACTGCAGAAGCACTGCCACGCCTGACGGAACGCTTTTACCGCACTGATAGCGGTCGAAGTTCAAGAGTCGGGGGCAGCGGCCTGGGGCTTGCAATTGTTAAACATGTTATCAACCGGTATAACGGAAAACTGGACATCAAAAGCCGTTTTGGGGAAGGAGCTGAATTTATCTGCTACTTCCCGTTGAGCAAACAGTAAAAGCTTGGCTATAGAGATAGTAAATGTATATACTTTTGGCTTTCCGATTAAAAAAGTTGATCGAAGATGCCAAGAGAAAAGAAAAAAAAGAATAGCCAGCTGATTATTCGCCTGAACAAGCAGGAAAAAGAAGAGTTCATTGATCTGTGTGATGATCTGGATACCAGCGCTGCCAGAGAAGTCAGGCACTTCATCCGCAAGTTTCTGAAACAGCACCAGCAGGAAAATACATAAAATTTATAATTTATAAAAAAGCCAGGAATCAAAGATACCTGGCTTTTTTTTGGCCTTTGCAATTTAGTGCAACATGCCCGATAAGCATCGATTCCTTAGATAACGCAAAAGCCCGGGTGACACCAGTTTTCAGCTACCTGATTGTTTTCACGTAATGGTGTGAAGCGGTAGGTTCTTTCAATGTTAACTGCGCTTTCCTGGCCTTCAACCTCGAAGGTTGAGCGTAAGAGAGCAGATTTAACTGCGCTGTCGAACAGGCGCTCGTGGCTGGCCTCGATGACAGAGATGTTCTCGGCTTTGCCTTCCACGCTTACATCGAAACGAACCACTACATATCCCGAGGCATCCCGCCGTAAGGCAGCCTCTGGGTATTCTGGGGTCACATCAAGCACCGGCTTTACGATGTTTTCTGCTAAAGCTAGATTAGCTGTAAACGCTGAGATACCAGCAAATAAAAATAAGACTAGTCTTTTCATGTTGTTATTCCCCGCTACTGTCAGTAATTACTGATAAGTTTCTCGCAATTCTTTATGAATCCTGCAGAATATCATTTGACGATATTATGTATATACAGTTATACACTGTCAATAAACCTTAATTGAATTGTCATAAAACTGTAATGTTTATGTGATCCAGAAATCTGGAGCATGTAACAGATCTGTCATATAAATTTATGTGAACTGTCACATAAGGTTAACCTTAGTGACATCTTCTCCCGTTATTTTACGCGCTCATAACTATTCATATTTCGGGAGAGAAGCATGTCCTTTAAGAAAGTCATTTCATTGAATGTTCTGGCCGCTGCCCTTGTCGCTTGCGGTGGCGGGGATATCGTTATTTCACCTTCTGTTACCTCCAATACCACAGGTAGTGGAGATACAGGTGGTAGTGCAAGCTCAGTCTGTGCCGCATATACACTGAATGGTACAACCTATCGAGGTACTCTTAGTGGCAATAACTGTGTATATGACAGTGCTTTTGTCGATGTAGATAACCCCTTGATGGTTGATGTCATATTTGCGGACCTCCCAAACAATGGTGTTCACGTTTTCGATGGCAGCTTGATTGTCGGTGAAAATCACACGACAGATGCCGAATTGGCTGCTGCAGGTATCTCAGAAGGCGGTGATGGCCCGACTGTCAGTATCGGGGCTGGCGCAACTCTGGCGTTCGCCTCCACCGACGACCTGATGGTCATCAACCGTGGTGCACAGTTAGTTGCCAATGGTACAGCCGCGCTACCGATTACGATCACTTCCCAGACAGATGCCGTATTCGGTGTTGTAGGACCGGAAGACGTCCAGCAATGGGGGGGGCTTGTGATTAATGGTTTTGGTGTGACGAATAAATGTTCCTATACCGGTACCCGCGGCCTTGATCTGGCACTGGCGGGTGAATGCCATGTGGTTTCAGAAGGAAAAGTTGGAGGTGGGGAGAGTAATTATGGTGGTAATAATGATGCTGATAGCTCCGGTACTTTGCGTTATGTAGTGGTCAAGCATACCGGTGCCGAGGTTGCACCGGGTAATGAACTGAACGGTATAGCTATGAATGCAGTGGGTTCAGGCACGACTGTTGAAAATATTGAAGTCTACAGTGTGTATGACGACGGTATCGAATTTTTTGGTGGCGCAGTTAATGTCACCAACTATGTTGCACTGTACGTCAACGATGATTCGCTAGATATTGATGAAGGTTATCGGGGCACCATTCAGAATGCACTGATTATACAGTCCGAAACCGACGGAAACCGCTGTGTGGAATCCGATGGCGTGGGCAGCTACGACACTGTAGCTGCAACTCCTGGTCAAATAGATGACCTGATTACCCGTGGCCTCAATTCCCAAGCGACTATCCTGAACATGACCTGTATCTTGTCAGCCAATGAAACCGGTACGCACGACCCAGGTCAGGGGCTGCGAATTCGTGAGGCGCATATTCCAATTATCAGGGACTCCATTATAACCAGCGCCTATACCGGAGATGAGCTGTTGGGCGACGACGATTACAACTACTGCGTCCGTATTGATAATGAAGGCGGTCCGGCTGCTACTGCGGGTGATTTGGAAATCACTAACTCAATATTTGCCTGTCAGGATCTGGTAGATGGCGATCTTGGTCCAGGCGATACCCTTGCCTGGTTAGATACCTTTGCTTTTGATAATGCTACCTACCAATCAGCTGAAGGGAGTGAAAATCCCAGCCCTGCCGCAGCGCCAACATTTGTCATCCTTGGGAATGACTCAGCAGCTCCTACATCAAATAGATTCTATTCAGTCCTCAGTGCAGGACAGTTAATCCCTGGCGAAACAGTGCCGACTTCTTCACAGGGAGATACCTATATCGGCGCGGTTATTTCTTCTGACGATTGGACTGCCGGTTGGACTTATGGATTGCATGCCGGAAATCGTGCACAGCCCCTGTACTTCGAGTAAGCGTTCACTTTAGTGAGTAGTTAAAGTGCCTCTGATAATCCCGACAGAGGCACTCTTTATTTTAAAAAAGTCTGAAGCATATAGGTTTGCGTAATGGTAATGAATAGAAAATTTTTGAGTGTAGCAGTGTCAGCTTTCATGCTGAATTCTATCGCCATGCAGTACGCAATGGCGCAACAGGCTCAGCAAGCACCAACAACAATTGAAGAAATAGTCACCGTTGGCAGATTACAGACAGCTGCTGATGAAGTTTTGATGGAACGTGAGGAAAGTTCTGTGGTGGCTGATTTTATTGATACCACCTTTATTACCCGCGTCGGTGATACCAATGTTGCCACAGCACTACGTCGCTTACCTGGCGTTACCCTGATTGATGATAAATACGTCTTTGTACGTGGACTGGGTGAGCGCTATTCAACTTCTTTATTGAATGGAGCACAGATTCCCTCCCCGGACCTGACACGAAATGTAATTCCGCTGGATATTTTTCCTACCTCAATAGTTCGTTCAATTGCAGTGCAAAAAGGCTACTCTTCTGAGATGCCAGCATCATTCAGTGGCGGTTTAATCGACATTCGTACCAACAGTATACCGGATGGTCTAGAATACTCTTTTGAGGTGGGTACTACCTATAACACCGAATCAACTGGGCCTACGCTGAGTTATCACGGTGGCGGTGATGATTGGCTAGGGGCTGATGATGGTACGCGTTCCCTGTCACCCCTACTATCCAATGCCCTCAATTTGTACAGTGGTTCATTTGACCCGAGTAATATCCTGTCAGCTGTCAATGCCAGCGAATCGGCGAGTGCCTTTACGCCATTCAGTGGTGCACAGGCTATCAACCGGCAACTGGCGACTCTCATTAACCGCAATGTAGATGTGCGTGAAGTTTCACCCAGACTAACAACAGCGCTACTAATCCTTTTCAGACCATTGAGCGTGATACCGTTGGTATAGAACTGACCGTCACACCACAGGTCAGTGATTCCAATCTGGTGCGTCTGACCATACAGCAGACTTCTTCCAGCCTGCTGGCCAGTCCGGCTGATCTGGGGACTGCCGATGTGGTAACCGCCGAACGGGAAATTATCACCAATGTGCTGGTACAGGATAGACAGTTTCTGATTTTGGGTGGCTTGCGTGACGACCAGTACGATAATTCCGAATCACGGGTGCCAATTCTGGGGAGCATACCGCTGTTGGGTCCTTTGTTTCGCTCAACTAATAACGGTGATGACCAGGGAGTGCTAATGGTTTTTATCCGGCCAACCATCTTTCGGGATACGGCCAGTGCGCTGGAAATTTACAACCGTCGTTTTGATTATCTGATCAGCCGGGATCTTGGCGTGGAGGAGGAAGAAGAATCAGCCTTCAGTGAAGGTCTGCAGGAAATAAGGCAGTCTGAATAAAAGCGGTATCTTGGATAAACAAAAACGCCACTCTCGGAGTGGCGTTTTTGTTACTGCAGATGGTATTGCGAGGGAACTAGCTTTGGCTACCGTAGTTAACAAACTCGGGATAAGCCTCAACACCACATTCAGAGAGGTCAACACCTTCATCTTCTTCCTCTTCAGAGACGCGGATGCCCATGATCATTTTGAGGATGAACCAGACTATCAGGCTGAAGCCGAATACCCAGACAAAGATGGTCAACAGACCGACGAGCTGGCCACTAACACTGGCACCACCTGTGACACAGACAGCCATGACACCGAAGATGCCAACGGTACCGTGAACAGACAGCGCACCCACAGGATCGTCAATTTTCAGCTTGTCGAAGAAGAGAATGCTGAACACTACGATGATACCTCCGATCAGACCGACAATGGTGGAGGCCAGAGGGCCCGGTGATGCAGGGTCAGCTGTAATGGCAACCAGGCCGGCCAGTGCGCCATTGAGCACCATGGTGAGGTCGGCTTTACCGAACACGATGCGTGATACGATCAGCGCACCAATCAAACCACCGGCAGCGGCAGCGTTGGTATTCAGGAACACGTTAGCAACTTCATTGGCAACACCGATACCACCCAGTTTCAGTGTGGAACCGCCATTAAAGCCGAACCAGCCCATCCACAGGATGAAGGTACCCAAAGTTGCCAGCGGCATGTTGGCACCGGGAATCGGGTGGACAGAACCGTCAGCGCGATACTTGCCTTTACGGGGGCCCAGCAAGAGTACTCCAGCAAGTGCTGCAGCAGCGCCAGCCATGTGTACGATGCCAGAACCGGCATAGTCACTGTAGTTCAGCGTGTACAGACCAAAAACTGAATCACCATTCCAGGTCCAACTGCCCTCAAATGGATAGATGATACCTGTCATCACAACAGCGAAAGCCAGGAAGGCCCAGAGTTTCATACGCTCCGCAACGGCACCGGATACAATCGACATGGCTGTTGCCACGAATACGACCTGGAAGAAAAAGTCCGATGCTCCGGAGTACTCTCCCATATCGGCAAAACCGGCTTCGGCAGAAGCAGCAAGAATTTCACCAACAGCAGCGTCGTCCATCTCGGCTACAGTAGTGATACCACTGAGGAAGATGCCTCCGTCATACATAATCGCGTAACCGCAAATCAGATACATGGTACAGGCGATTGCAAACAGTGCGACGTTCTTGGTTAAGATTTCAGTGGTGTTTTTGGAGCGGACCAGACCTGCTTCGAGCATTGCAAAGCCGGCTGCCATCCACATCACCAGTGCTCCAGAGACCAGGAAATAAAAGGTATCCATGGCGTACTGAAGTTCAAAAATATAGTTTAGATTACTTTCCATACTAAGCCCTCCTGAAAGCTTGGTATTACAATTGGTTCAAGGTACTAAATGGCTTCATCACCGGATTCGCCAGTTCGTATACGAATGGCTTGGGCAATATCGGAAACAAAGATTTTTCCATCACCAATTTTGCCGGTGTTGGCTGCCTTGGTAATGGTCTCGATTGTTTGATCCAGCGTACTGTCGGTAACTGCAACCTCAATTTTTAATTTGGGTAGAAAGTCCACAACGTACTCTGCACCACGATATAACTCGGTGTGCCCCTTCTGGCGACCAAAGCCCTTTACTTCAGTGACTGTGATCCCCTGAACTCCTATTTCAGAGAGGGCTTCCCTGACGTCATCAAGCTTGAAGGGCTTGATAATCGCATTGATCATTTTCATTAGATTCTCCTGCTCGTAGTATTAGCAGCTGTGTCATCATTGATTTCGAGGCTGCTTAGAAACAAAGTGTTAAAAAATAGCTCCTGGAAGCTGCGCCTAGGTAGTAGCAATCCCCATGCCAAGATTAAAAATCCTTTAAACTCATGCAGATACGGAAGATTTTGAAATAATGGGCGGCGGCGGGCGATTGGGGCGCACAACTTTGGTGCGCTTTTTTTGGCAAAAACTGCACTCTTGTGCAGCAAGCTCTACAGGCCGAACTTGGAAAAACTGTTTGATTTCAGCAGGATATTCTGTCGCGATCGCTTAGGGATTCATGTCAGGACTTGTGTTTGGCAGGTGCTGCAATTATGCTCTATTTTGTTGCTTTAAAGCAGCATATCTCTCAGAAAAAGGCGCTTTCGGCGGGTAAGCGGGATGCGGCAAAGCGGGGAAAAAGCCCCCATTACTGCACTGATGTGGAACACCGGATCGGCTTTAAACTAAAAAAGCAGTTATCAAGAGGAACATCATGAGATTATTGAAGAAACCAGGCTTACTAGCCGTGGCACTTTGCTTTTTGCCATTGAGTGCGCTGGCACAGGATTTTGAGGCAGCCGATACAGCCTGGATCATGACTTCCACCGCTCTGGTTCTATTCATGACCATTCCGGGCCTGTCACTGTTTTACGGTGGCCTGGTCAGGGTCAGGAATGTGCTCTCGGTACTCATGCAATGTTTCGCCATTACCTGTGTGGCTTCCGTGGTCTGGCTAATCTGTGGTTACAGTCTCGCGTTTGGCGAGGGGAATGCCTTTATTGGTGATTTCAGTAATATTCTTTTTGCTGGCATTCAGGAAGATACCGTTGCTGGATCAATTCCTGAATCGGTATTTGCACTGTTCCAGATGACTTTCGCCATCATCACTCCAGCCCTGATCTTCGGGGGCTTTGCCGAGCGGGTTAAATTTGGCTCAGTGATGTTATTCAGTATTCTGTGGTTACTTGTAGTTTACGTGCCAATTACCCACTGGGTCTGGGGCGGAGGCTGGCTTGGCAGTATGGGCTTGCTTGATTTTGCCGGTGGCACCGTCGTGCACATCACCGCGGGTATTGCCGCGCTGGTTTGTGCCTTGGTTATTGGGCCACGCAGTGGTTTTACCAGGACGCCAATGCCGCCACATAACATGACGATGAGTGTCACCGGGGCAGGCATGCTCTGGGTTGGCTGGTTTGGGTTTAATGGTGGCAGCGCTTTGGCAGCCAATGGTGATGCCGGGATGGCGATGCTGGTTACCCATATTTCTGCTGCTGCCGGATCGATATCCTGGATGCTGATGGAAAAAATCAAATTCGGCAAACCCTCTGTGTTGGGTATTGTGACGGGTATGGTTGCCGGTTTGGGCACCATTACACCGGCATCTGGCTTTGTTGGTCCGGCAGGAGCCCTGATCATTGGTCTGATAGCCGGAATGGTCTGCTTCCTGGCAACCCAGTACATAAAACAGGTTTTGAAAATTGATGATTCTCTGGATGTCTTTCCGGTACACGGCGTTGGCGGTATTATCGGGACTTTTCTCGCCGGAATCTTTGCGTCAGCCGGTCTCGGTGTGTTCAGCGGGCAGGGTTATAACGAAGGTATGAGTATGGGATCACAGCTGGCTGTTCAAGGTGTTGGTATTGTCACGACGATTGTGTATACCGCCATACTCACTTTCATTATCGTCAAGTTTGTGACAGCAATAATGGGCTTCCGGGTTAACGAAGAAGATGAAACCACGGGTCTGGATATTGTCCTGCATGATGAACGGGGCTATGACCTGTAATTGAGGTACACGCTACTCTGTCTGCGGGGTTACCGCAGACAGAGCTCTACAAAAATAAAAGGGCCAGAGGCCTGTTCTCAGCAGAGTGACCGCAAAAGAGCTTTCGGCGTCGGGTCATTTTTCTCTACAATTCCCTGCTATGTATCTTGAATTACTGAAACTGCTGGCGGATGGAAAATTTCATTCTGGTGAAACCCTGGCTGCTTCATTGAATGTCAGCCGCACGGCTATCTGGAAAATGATTCCGCGTTTGCGGGATTTGGGTCTGGAGCTGCATTCTGTTAAGGGCAAGGGTTACCGGCTGTTGGAAGCTCTGGATCTGCTCGATGAGGATCGAGTGCGGCATTTTTTAGCCGCAGGAGTCCGTCGCAAACTAGGTCGGCTGGAAATTTTCCCATCCATTCCCTCGACTTCTTCCTATCTGATGGAGCGCGTACAAGAGGGTAGTATTGATCTTGGCGAAGGCAAAGTCGCAGTCTGTTTGGCAGAACAGCAAAGTTCGGGTCGAGGTCGGCGAGGGAGACTCTGGGTCAGTCCCTTTGGCCATAACCTGTATTTAACGATAGCGCGCGAATTCAATCATGGTATCAGCGAGCTTGAAGGGTTGAGCCTTGTGGTGGGTCTGTCACTGATCCGTGTACTAAAAAGAAATGGTTTTGATGAGCTTGCGATCAAGTGGCCAAATGATGTGCTTTGGCGTGGAAAAAAACTGGCTGGCATCCTGCTGGAAATTTCCGGTGACCCAACCGGTCTTACACAGGTGCTCATCGGCTTGGGTTTAAATGTAAAAGTGCCAAGTAAGGACATGAGGGAGGTCGATCAGGCCTGGACTGATTTGTTTTCCATCAAGCCGAATTTGCCGGAACGCAACAAGCTGGCAGCTGAAATAATCAGTGAAATAACAGGGACTATAGCGGATTTTGAAAAACTTGGCTTCGGATCATTCCGGCAGGAATGGGATACGCTGGATGCATTAAAACACCAGCAGGTAGTCTTGCGAACCAGTGTGCACACATCAACTGCCGTGCAGGGGATAGTGCGTGGTGTTGATGAGCATGGCGCATTATTGCTGGAAACTGTATCAGGACTACAGACTTTTCACGGGGGTGAGATTTCCCCCAGAGTGGTGCAAGATGGCAGTACTTGAAATAGACGCAGGTAATTCCCGGATAAAGTGGCGTGTGCTGGAGCACGAGAAAACTCAGCGCAAGACTTTTCTTGCCAATGGCGCCATCGCTGCAGCAAAGGAGCTTGGCGCAATACCTGGAGCTTTCAGAAAAAAGTTGGTAGAGCTGACAGACTTGGACATTAAAAGCATACGGGTTTCCAATGTGAGGGGAAAGGCCTTTGCCGGCGGGCTGGTAGAGGTCTGTGAGCAGATGTTTGGGGCAAAGCCATATTTTGCGCGTATCGATAATAATCAAAACGGGATTAGCAGTTCCTACCGTGAACCTGCAAGTATGGGGATAGATCGTTGGCTGGCCATGCAGGCTGTTTATGCACGCAGCAAGTCAGCTGCCTGTATTGTGGATTGTGGCAGTGCCATGACGGTTGATCTGCTGTCCGCTGAGGGTCGCCATCTTGGTGGTTTTATTGTGCCGGGTTTGCAATTGATGCAAAGTGCCTTGCACGCAGGGACTGCCGATTTACCATTACCCTCGGAGCAGGGTTACGCACTGCAACCGGGCGTGAGCACACAAGAGGCAATTCAGAATGGCTCGCTCAACCTCCTGCTGGCTTTGCTGGAACGGGTGAGACAGTACTGGGCAGAGGACAGTCAATGGTACTTGTGTGGCGGTGATGCCAGTCTTCTTTCTTCTTATATAGACTGGCAGCATCAGCTGAACCCTGATCTGGTGCTGGACGGTCTGCAGCAGGTGTGTCGGGACTGAGGTAATGCCATGAAAAGTTTCGCTATAGGTTTGTTTATTGTGAATCTGTTTTTTTTGGGCTGGAATCTGGAGCTTATTCCGGGATCCCGGTCTGGACAGCAGGTTGTGGTGCGCAATGCCAGTCAGCAAGCCCCGCAAAGCCTGATATTGCTCAGTGAACTTGATGAATTGCCTCCGCTGCGCTCACAGGCAGCTGCCGGACTGGGTTCTGAAACTCCAGAACAGGATGCTGAAGACACACAGCAGCTTGCGCCTGATGAAGGGCCGCTGGCCTGTATGGCGCTGGGCAGTTTTGCGGACATGGATAGCAGTAATGATCTGGCACAAACCCTTGCAGGGCAGGGTTTCCAGACCAATGTGGAAATCAGTGAAGAAATAGATTCCGAATACCGGGTATATATGCCGCCTTTTAATTCCGATGCGGCTGCCAGACAAACCCTGGCCAACCTGCTCGAGAGCGGTATCGACAGCTTTATCATCAACGATGGGGACCTGGCTCGTGGCATATCCCTGGGTGTCTTTACCCAGCAGGCTTCGGCTTATCGCCTGCAGGAAGAGCTGGCGGCTCAGGGCTATGCTAGCGGTATCCAGGAAATTATTCGTAGCAATACCGAGTTTTGGGTTCTCGTCAGGTCAGCATCAGCAGCGGATTTAGAGGCTTTGTGGGGCAGTTTGTCTGCAGTGGGCAATAGCCTAATTCGATCAGAAAATCTCTGTGAAATCGTTGCACCTGAGGGCTAATTCCCATAGAATGCCGCCTCTGTGCAAAAGAGAGCCAGAAAAACTCGTCTGAATTTCTTTGTGGAGGGGTTCCCGAGTGGTCAAAGGGATCAGACTGTAAATCTGACGCGTAAGCTTCGGTGGTTCAAATCCACCCCCCTCCACCAGTCAGATCAGGGTTTCTGGAGGGCATGATAGCTTAGGGCGCTGGCGCAAAACAGAAAACAGTGGTCCAGGGATGTAATATCTAGTGTATTAGTTTCTGGTCCTCTGTTTTTTGTTAATGAGCCTTGGAACAAGGCGAAGCGAAAGTTGATTTGCGGGAGACTGCGATAAGCGCGGGTATAGTTCAATGGTAGAACTCCAGCCTTCCAAGCTGATCATGCGGGTTCGATTCCCGCTACCCGCTCCAGAGTCGAGTGTAGGATTGATGCAGTACAAGATGATGTGAGTCGATAGTGAAAAGCTCGCATAGCTCAGGTGGTAGAGCGCATCATTGGTAATGATGAGGTCCCCAGTTCGACTCTGGGTGTGAGCACCATCTCTTTGCATGGAATGGCACATGTCATTAACAAAAAAACGATTGATTAAATAAGTCTTTAAGCGTTTAAGTCGGAGGCATTTCGATGAGTAAGGAAAAGTTTGAAAGAAACAAACCCCATGTGAATGTGGGTACGATTGGTCACGTTGACCATGGTAAAACAACATTGACAGCTGCACTGACAAAAGTGTGTGCAGAAACCTGGGGTGGCTCAGCCGTTGCCTTTGATGGTATTGATAATGCCCCGGAAGAAAAAGAGCGCGGTATTACGATCGCAACTTCACATGTGGAATATGACTCAGCAAGCCGTCACTATGCTCACGTGGACTGCCCCGGTCACGCCGACTATGTGAAAAACATGATCACTGGTGCGGCCCAGATGGACGGCGCTATCCTGGTAGTAAGTGCTGCTGACGGCCCCATGCCGCAGACTCGTGAGCACATCCTGCTATCCCGTCAGGTAGGTGTACCCTATATTGTGGTCTTCATGAACAAAGCCGATATGGTTGACGATGAAGAGTTGCTTGAACTGGTTGAAATGGAAATTCGTGAGCTGCTGGATCAGTATGAATTTCCGGGTGATGACACGCCGATTATTGTCGGTTCTGCACTTAAAGCCCTGGAAGGTGATACTTCAGATATCGGTGCTCCTGCCGTACAGAAACTGGTTGAAACACTGGATTCTTATATCCCTGAGCCAGAGCGTGATATTGACAAGCCATTCCTGATGCCGATTGAGGACGTATTCTCGATCTCCGGTCGTGGTACTGTGGTAACCGGTCGTGTTGAACGTGGTGTTATCAAAGTGGGTGAAGAGATGCAGATTGTTGGTATCAAAGATACCCAGACTACAACCTGTACCGGTGTTGAAATGTTCCGCAAACTGCTTGACGAAGGTCGTGCCGGTGAGAACGTTGGTGTTCTGCTGCGTGGTACCAAGCGTGAAGAAGTTGAGCGTGGACAGGTACTGGCTGCACCAGGAACCATTACTCCTCACACCAAGTTTGAGGCAGAGGTTTATATCCTGAGCAAGGATGAAGGTGGTCGTCATACTCCATTCTTCAAAGGCTATCGTCCGCAGTTCTACTTCCGTACTACTGACGTAACTGGTGCTTGTGAGCTGCCTGCTGATGTTGAGATGGTTATGCCGGGTGACAATGTTCAGATGAAAGTCGAACTTATTGCACCTATCGCGATGGATGAAGGCCTGCGTTTTGCGATCCGTGAAGGCGGACGTACCGTAGGTGCTGGTGTTGTCGCCAAAATCATCGAATAACAGTTAAGCAAGTTCGTGACATAAGCCGAGACAGCTGCATGCAGCCGTCTCGGCTTAGTCGTCTTATGAAATAAAGTGAAACGGGTAGATTCGATTTTTTAGGCCAGTAGCTCAATTGGCAGAGCGGCGGTCTCCAAAACCGCAGGTTGGGGGTTCGATTCCCTCCTGGCCTGCCATATATAAGTAAGTCAGCGAGATGAATGACAAGGTTGGAAAAGCAGCTAAATTGAAAAACTCTGGTAGCCAGAGCGGTAAGGATATGGTGCTTTGGATTGTCGTACTGCTGCTCATCATAGCGGGCGTATATGGCAATAGCTATTTTGCAACACAGTCCATACTTTACCGGACTTTGGGCCTTGCAGTGCTGGCAGCAGCAGCCTGCTGGATTGCAGCCCAGACAGTTAAAGGCAAGGCATTTGTAACACTTTGCCTGGAAGCCAGAACTGAAATCAGGAAAGTTGTGTGGCCAACGCGAACGGAGACCACACAAACCACGTTGATCGTGGTTGTAGTAGTAATGATCGTGGCCCTGATTCTGTGGGGAGTGGATTCATTACTGAGCTGGATAATTTCGCTGATTATTGGATAGGGTTTGGAAGAATAAGTATGTCATCGGAAAATGAAAAACGCTGGTATGTCGTACATGCTTACTCCGGTTACGAGCGTAAGGTAAAGCAAGCGCTGGAGGAAAGGATAGCCTTGTCAGGCGTGTCTGAGTATTTTGGTGATGTTCTGGTGCCGACCGAAGAAGTGCTGGAAATGCGCAGTGGCCAGAAGCGAAAAAGTGAGCGTAAATTTTTCCCGGGTTATGTCCTGATTAACATGGTGCTTAATGATGATACCTGGCACCTTGTCAAGGATACACCGCGGGTTATGGGCTTTATCGGCGGCAAAGCTGATAAGCCGGCGCCAATTACCCAGCGTGAAGTGAATGAAATAATGAATCGTCTTGAAGAGTCAGTTGATAAGCCGACACATAAGACGGTTTACGAGCCCGGGGAAATGGTTCGCGTTACAGACGGACCTTTCAATGATTTCACCGGTACTGTAGAAGAAGTGAATTACGAAAAAAGCCGCGTAAGAGTGGCCGTATTGATTTTCGGCCGTTCTACACCGGTGGAGCTGGAATTCTCGCAGGTCGAGAAAGGTTAAAGCTGTAAGGCTTGAATATAATCCGGAGAATCCGGGTTATAAGGAAATTTGGTGGAAACTTTTTTCCTGAAAAAGTTTCTTAATTAAAAAGTCGCTGTTCTCTTATTAGGGGCAGCGCCAGGGGAGTTTCTCTTTGAGAAGCGTTTGTACCCAAAGGAGATAGCTATGGCTAAGAAAGTACTGGCTTATATCAAGCTGCAGGTAGGCGCTGGTAAAGCCAATCCAAGTCCGCCTGTTGGTCCAGCGCTGGGTCAACACGGTGTTAATATCATGGAATTCTGTAAAGCCTTTAACGCGGAAACACAAAGCGTTGAACCAGGCCTGCCGATTCCTGTTGTCATTACTGTCTATGCAGACAGAAGTTTTACCTTTATTACCAAGACCCCGCCGGCTGCAGTTCTTTTACAAAAAGCTGCTGGTCTGAAAAAAGGCAGTGGCCGTCCCAATACCGAAAAAGTTGGCAAAGTGACACGTGCCCAATTGGAGGAAATTGCGACCCTGAAAATGCCTGATCTTACTGCTGCCGATATGGATGCAGCTGTACGCACTCTCGCTGGTAGCGCTAGAAGTGCAGGTATTGAAACCGAGGGGGTTGAGTAATGGCCAGAATCACCAAAAAAGCTAAATTGATAGCTGAAAAATTACCATCAGGAAAATCGTACCCGATTGATGAGGCTGTGGAACTGCTTGCCCAGTTTGCGAGTCCCAAATTCAAGGAATCTGTGGATGTCAGTATCAATCTTGGAGTTGATGCGCGTAAGTCCGACCAGGCTGTGCGTGGTGCAACAACACTGCCGCATGGTACTGGCAAGGAAATCCGTGTAGCTGTTTTCGCCCAGGGTGAAAATGCTGAGAAAGCCAAAGCTGCCGGAGCCGATGTGGTTGGTTTTGAAGATTTGGCTGATAGCATTAAAGCAGGCAACCTCGACTTTGATGTGGTTATTGCAAGTCCTGATGCCATGCGCGTAGTTGGACAGTTAGGTACCATTCTCGGTCCTAAAGGCCTGATGCCCAATCCAAAAGTCGGCACTGTGACACCGGATGTAGAGGAAGCGGTTAAAAATTCCAAATCCGGGCAGGTACGTTACCGTACCGATAAAAACGGCATTATCCACGGCGGTATTGGTAAAGTGGGCTTTGAAGCAGCAGCTATCAAAGGCAATCTTGAGGCTCTGCTCTCAGACCTGAAAAAAGCCAAGCCTGCATCTTCCAAGGGCGCCTATGTGAAGAAGATTGTGCTGTCCTCAACAATGGGGCCCGGTATTCAGGTTGATCAGTCATCGCTGGATTTTTAAACATTTAAAAAGATTTGGGATTTATTTTCAGCAAAGCAGCCAAGGCTGCAGTTGGCAGTAAATCTCACAAAGACTTTGGGGTGCTGTTTTTTAACGAAACAGGGCTGTCAAAGACCGCAGGTGAAAACAGATGTCGTTGTAACAGTCTGTATTCTTAATGTCCTGCGCAGATGGTGAGACCCGGCTCAGTCGTGGTTTGATTGGGCATATCACCGAATATGAACGCTGTGCAGATCCATGTGATCAGCACAGCTTACATGAAGGAGTAACTGAAAGTGGCTATTCGTATTGAAGACAAGCGACAGATTGTTGCTGAAGTCAACGAAGCTGCTAAAAGTGCTTTATCTGCAGTACTCGCGGATTACCGTGGTGTTACTGTGGATGAACTTACCGCTTTGCGTAAAACAGCCCGTGAAAACAATGTATATCTGCGTGTAGTCAGAAATACCCTGTTAAAGCGTGCAGTTGCGGATACTGAGTATGAGTGTCTGAACGAAGCGCTGGTAGGTCCCACAATTTTAGCATTCTCCCAGGACGATCCGGGTGCCGCTGCACGCGTGCTCAAGGATTTCGCCAAGGATAATGATGATTTTGATGTGAAAGCACTCGCTGTTGGTGGAAACCTGCTGTCAGCCGACCAGATCGATGTTTTGGCAAAACTGCCAACCTATGATCAGGCTATTGCCACTCTGATGAGTGTCATGCTGGCACCAGTGACCAAACTGGCTCGAACTGCTAACGAAGTACCTTCAAAGGTTACTCGTGCTGTAGCTGCGGTTCGCGACCAGAAACAGGAAGCAGCGTAATTCGTCACATAACTGTTAGTAAAATTTAAAAGGAGAGTCTTATGTCTCTATCTAAAGAAGAAATATTGGAAGGTATTGCTGAACTGTCGGTCATGGATGTGGTCGAACTGGTTTCAGCCATGGAAGAAAAGTTTGGCGTTTCAGCTGCGGCGGCTGTTGCTGTTGCTGCACCTGCTGCTGGCGCTGCCGGTGGTGATGCCGGTGCGGCTGCTGAAAAAGATGAGTTTGACGTAATTCTGGCAGCTGCCGGTGACAAGAAAGTGAATGTCATCAAGGCAGTTCGTGCTATCACCGGTCTGGGCCTGAAAGAAGCCAAAGACCTGGTTGACGGCGCGCCTTCTCCAGTCAAGGAAGGTGCAAGCAAGGATGAAGCGGAAGACTTTAAGAAACAGCTTGAAGAAGCTGGCGCCACAGTCGAGCTTAAATAATCGGCTAGACAGGGCCTGCCCGGGGTAGGCCCTGTGTTGATTATTGTGGATGTGAGTCTGTGTGCTGCATCCAGGCGCTTTAACGGTGCTACACAAAGAAAATGCTAGGAAGCTGCTCTCGGGCAGAAATATTCAGAAAAACGCTGATTAGGTACCATTGATGGCATATTCATATACTGAGAAAAAACGTATTCGTAAGGCTTTTAGCAAATTGCAGAGCGTTATGGATATTCCCTATCTTCTGGCAATCCAGATTGATTCCTACAAAGAGTTTACGCAAGCAGATATTCCGGCAGAAGAGCGGCTGGATCAGGGCTTGCATGCCGCATTCAAGTCAGTCTTTCCAATAGTTTCTTACTCAGGCAAAGCCTTGCTGGAATATGTCAGCTATCGCCTTGGTAAACCGGAATTTGATGTCAGCGAATGTATTCTTCGAGGTACGACCTACGCAGTTTCTCTGCGCGTTAAGGTCAGGCTGATTATTTACGAAAAAGAATCTACAGCAAAAGTCATTAAAGATATCAAAGAGCAAGAAGTCTATATGGGTGAAATTCCCCTGATGACTGACAGTGGCACTTTTGTGATCAATGGTACAGAGCGTGTGGTGGTTTCTCAGTTGCACCGTTCGCCAGGTGTATTTTTTGATCATGACAAAGGCAAGACTCACAGCTCAGGAAAATTACTCTATTCAGCGCGAATCATCCCTTATCGCGGCTCCTGGCTGGACATAGAATTTGATCCGAAGGACCTGGTTTTTGTACGTATTGACCGTCGTCGTAAATTGCCATCGACCATCCTCCTGAAAGCCCTGGATTACAGCAATCAGGAAATTCTGGAAATGTTTTATGACAATAACAAATACTTTATTGGTAAGGATGGGCAGTTATCCGTTGAACTGGTTCCATCCCGCCTACGTGGTGTTGTCCTGAATTTTGAAATCAAACACAAGCGCAGTGTCATTGTGCAGGCTGGCTCCCGTATTACTGCCCGGCATATCCGGGAAATGGAAAAGGCCAATCTGACCAAACTGGATATCCCGAGTGAATTTATTCTGGGTAATGCTCTGGCAACTGACATCATTGATAAGGAAACGGGCGAAGTTATGTTGCCCTGTAATACCGAGGTCACCGAGGAAGTACTTGAGAAATTAACAGCTGCCGGGATCAAGGAATTTGAAACCATTTACACCAATGATCTGGATTGCGGTTCCTTCATTTCCGATACCCTGCGTACTGATTCCACCGAAACGCGACTTGATGCACTGGTAGAGATTTATCGCATGATGCGCCCTGGTGAGCCGCCGACGAAAGAATCGGCAGAAAACCTGTTTGCCAATCTGTTTTTCTCAGAAGAACGTTATGACCTGTCGGTTGTCGGCCGTATGAAATTCAATCGCCGTTTGGGTCGTGAAAACTCGGAAGGTCCGGGTGTTTTAAGTCGTGAAGACATCGTTGATGTGATTAAAACCCTGGTAGCTATCCGTAATGGTTATGGTTCTGTGGATGATATTGATCATCTGGGTAATCGCCGTATCCGTTCTGTCGGTGAAATGGCGGAAAACCAGTTCAGAGTGGGGCTGGTGCGTGTGGAACGAGCTGTGAAAGAAAGACTCTCCATGGCGGACAGTGAAGGCTTGATGCCACAGGACATGATCAATGCCAAACCGGTTGCAGCGGCCATTAAGGAATTCTTTGGTTCCAGCCAGCTCTCCCAGTTCATGGATCAGAACAATCCCCTGTCTGAAGTAACGCACAAACGTCGTATTTCTGCTCTGGGGCCAGGAGGTCTGACTCGTGAGCGAGCCGGATTCGAGGTGCGAGACGTGCATCCGACTCACTATGGTCGTGTTTGCCCTATTGAGACCCCTGAGGGGCCGAATATTGGATTGATCAATTCACTGGCGACTTACGCCCAGACCAACAAGTACGGTTTCCTGGAAAGTCCGGTCAGAAAAGTTAATAACGGCGTCGTTACTGATGAAATTGTTTACCTGTCGGCAATTGAAGAAAGCAACTATGTTATTGCACAGGCGAGTTCGCCGCTGGATAACAAGGGCCGCTTCACTGAAGATATGGTTTCAGTTCGTCATCAGAACGAATTCACCATTGTTGGAAAAGACCAGATTCACTATATGGATGTCAGCCCGCAACAGGTTGTTTCAGTTGCTGCCTCGCTGATTCCCTTTCTTGAGCACGACGATGCAAACCGCGCCCTGATGGGATCCAACATGCAACGTCAGGCTGTACCGACCCTGATTGCGGAAAAACCGCTGGTGGGTACCGGGATGGAGCGTCATGTAGCCCGTGATTCAGGCGTCTGTGTGATTTCTAGACGTGGCGGGGTTATCGACAGTGTTGATGCTGCCCGTATCATCGTGCGTGTTAACGATGATGAGACCGTTACCGGTGAAGCTGGTGTCGATATTTATAACCTGATCAAGTACACCCGTTCCAACCAGAATACCTGCATCAATCAGCGTCCGCTGGTGAGAGTGGGAGACGAAGTGGCTGCCGGTGATATTCTGGCTGACGGCCCTTCCATTGATATGGGTGAGCTGGCACTGGGGCAGAACATGCGCATCGCCTTCATGCCCTGGAATGGATATAACTTCGAAGACTCTATCCTGATTTCAGAAAGAGTAGTGAAAGAAGACCGTTTTACCTCGATTCATATTCAGGAATTAACCTGTATTGCCCGTGACACCAAACTCGGTTCTGAGGAAATTACCGCTGATATTCCCAATGTCGGTGAAAGTGCTCTCAGTCGTCTGGATGAATCCGGTGTGGTTTATATCGGTGCTGAAGTGGATGCCGGCGATATTCTGGTAGGTAAAGTGACACCCAAAGGTGAAACACAGCTGACGCCGGAAGAAAAACTGTTACGCGCCATTTTCGGTGAAAAAGCATCTGACGTGAAAGATACCTCTTTGCGTGTACCGAGCTCTGTCAAGGGCACGGTCATTGACGTGCAGGTTTTCACCCGCGATGGCCTGGAAAAAGACAAACGCGCACTGGAAATTGAAGAACAGCAGTTGGAGAAAGTACGTAAGGATATCGAGGATGAATACCGCATCGTCGAAGCTGCGACTTTCCAGCGTCTGCGCAAGGCTTTGATGGGTAAGAAAGTTTCTGGTGGGCCACGACTGAAAAAAGGTGACATGCTGACTGCTGAATACCTGGATGGCCTGAAAGCCGATGAATGGTTCAAGCTGCGTCTGGTTAATGACGACATGAGTGAGCAGCTGGAAAAAGCCGGCGCTCAGTTAAAAGAGCGTCGTGAAGAACTGGACGAGCGTTTTGAGGATAAAAAACGCAAGCTGACGCAGGGCGACAACCTGGCGCCGGGCGTGCTGAAAATCGTCAAGGTCTATCTGGCGATCAAGCGCCGTATCCAGCCGGGTGACAAAATGGCCGGACGCCATGGTAACAAGGGTGTTATCTCGGTAGTGATGCCAGAAGAAGACATGCCCTACGATGATCAGGGTAATCCGGTAGACATCGTACTGAATCCACTGGGTGTGCCCTCACGTATGAATGTTGGCCAGATTCTGGAAACCCACCTGGGTGCCGCCTCCAAAGGGCTGGGGGCCAAGATCAATGCTATGGTTCAGGAGCAGCAAAAAATTGAAGATATCCGCAAGCTGCTGGACAAAATTTATAACGGTATTGGTCAGGCCATTCGTCAGGAAGATCTGTCCAGCCTGTCAGACAATGAAATTCTTGAACTGGCAAATAACCTGAAAGATGGTGTGCCGATGGCAACCACTGTATTTGATGGCGCCAGCGAGCTGGAAATCAAGGAAATGCTGAAACTGGCCGAAATGTCTGAAGACGGACAGATTACCCTGTATGACGGCCGTACCGGTGACGCCTTTGACCGTAAAGTAACGGTTGGCATCATGTACATGCTTAAACTCAACCACCTGGTGGATGACAAGATGCATGCGCGATCGACCGGCTCCTATTCGCTGGTTACCCAGCAGCCGCTGGGAGGTAAGGCGCAGTTCGGTGGGCAGCGTTTTGGGGAAATGGAGGTCTGGGCACTTGAAGCTTATGGTGCTGCCTATACCCTGCAGGAAATGCTGACCGTGAAGTCGGATGACGTCGGCGGTCGAACCAAGATGTATAAAAATATTGTTGATGGTGATCATCGCATGGAAGCCGGGATGCCGGAATCCTTTAACGTACTGGTTAAAGAGATCCGTTCCCTTGGCATAGACATGGAACTTGAAAGCGACAATTAATGAAATTTTTCCTGACTGCTTTGTTCAAGCAGCAGGCGGAGGATTCAAATGAAAGACCTGTTAGGTTTACTCAAGTCACAATCTCAATCAAAGGACTTTGATTCGATTCGAATTGGCCTGGCGTCACCCCAGTTAATTCGTTCATGGTCCTTTGGGGAAGTTAAAAAACCCGAAACCATTAATTACCGTACTTTCAAACCGGAGCGGGAAGGTCTTTTCTGTGCCAAGATTTTCGGACCGGTGAAAGACTATGAATGTCTTTGCGGTAAATACAAACGTCTTAAACATCGCGGTGTCATCTGTGAGAAGTGTGGCGTTGAAGTAGCACTGTCCAAGGTGCGACGTGAACGTATGGGCCATATTGAACTGGCAAGCCCGGTTGCCCATATCTGGTTCCTGAAATCTCTGCCTTCACGTATCGGCCTGCTGCTGGACATGACCCTGCGTGATATTGAACGTATCCTTTATTTTGAATCGTTCGTGGTCACTGATCCGGGTATGACAACGCTGGAACGCGGTCAGCTGCTCAATGATGAACAGTATTACGAAGCGCTGGAAGAATTCGGTGATGATTTCCAGGCCAAGATGGGCGCTGAAGCCATTCAGGACCTGATGGCCGATATGGACATTGAAGAAGAAGCCAACGAGCTGCGTGAAGAAATTCCGAATACCAACAGTGAAACCAAGCTGAAAAAACTCACCAAGCGCCTGAAACTGCTGGACGGTTTTATTAATTCAGGCAACAAGCCTGAGTGGATGGTGCTGTCAGTCTTGCCGGTTTTGCCACCGGATTTGCGTCCCCTGGTGCCGCTGGATGGTGGTCGCTTTGCTACCTCTGATTTGAATGATCTGTATCGTCGAGTCATTAACCGTAACAATCGCCTGAAGCGCTTACTGGATCTGAATGCGCCTGACATCATTGTCCGCAATGAAAAACGCATGCTGCAGGAAGCGGTTGATGCGCTGCTGGACAATGGCCGACGTGGTCGTGCCATTACTGGCTCCAACAAGCGTCCGCTGAAATCCCTGGCAGATATGATCAAGGGCAAGCAGGGGCGTTTCCGTCAGAACCTGCTGGGTAAACGCGTCGACTATTCTGGCCGTTCCGTGATCGTGGTGGGTCCGACCCTGAGGCTGCATCAGGCAGGGTTGCCTAAAAAAATGGCACTGGAACTGTTCAAGCCTTTTATTCTGGGCAAACTGATCAGACGTGGAACTGCAACAACCATTAAAGCCGCCAAGAAAATGGTAGAAAAGGAAACAGCGGAAGTCTGGGATATTCTTGCGGATGTTATCCGTGAGCACCCGATTCTGCTGAACCGTGCGCCGACCCTGCACCGTCTGGGTATTCAAGCCTTTGAGCCGGTACTGATCGAAGGTAAAGCCATTCAGCTGCATCCGCTGGTATGTGCCGCCTACAACGCTGACTTTGACGGTGACCAGATGGCTGTGCACATTCCTCTGACGCTGGAAGCCCAGCTTGAAGCACGCTCTCTGATGATGTCCACCAACAATATTCTTTCACCGGCTTCCGGTGAGCCGATTATTGTGCCTTCACAGGACGTGGTACTGGGACTGTATTACATGACCCGCGAGCGTGTGAACGCAAAAGGCGAGGGCATGATCTTTGCCAATGGCAGTGAAGTGTTGAAAGCCTTTGATTCCGGTCGCGTTCATTTGCAGGCGCGTGTCAAAGTGCGTCTGACCGAAGTCGTGCTGGATGAAGATGAGCAGCCGCAGGAAAATACGGCCATTTTCGACACCACGGTTGGTCGTGTCCTCTTATTTGACATCGTGCCCAAAGGCCTGCCTTTTGCACTGGTCAATCAGAAAATGTCGAAGAAACAGATTTCCTATGTAATTAACCGCTGTTATCGCGATGTCGGTTTGAAAGAAACTGTAATTTTCGCCGACCAGTTGATGTACATGGGATACAAGTATTCAACCTGGTCCGGTTCATCAATTGGCGTAAACGATTTTGAAATTCCTGCAGCCAAGTCCGAGCTGATTGCCAAGGCTGAGGGTGAAGTTGCCGAAATTGAAGCACAGTTTGCTTCCGGTCTGGTAACTCAGGGAGAGAAGTACAACAAGGTGATTGATATCTGGTCACGAGCCAATGACCAGGTGGCCAAATCAATGATGGACGGTCTGTCCAAAGAAAAAGTCCTTAACCGTGAAGGTGAAGAAGAAGACCAGGAGTCTTTCAACTCGGTCTATATCTATGCTGACTCTGGCGCCAGGGGCTCCCCCGCCCAGATTCGCCAGCTGGCAGGGATGCGTGGCCTCATGGCGAAACCCGATGGTTCCATTATTGAAACGCCGATTACTGCCAACTTCCGTGAAGGACTGAACATTCTGCAGTACTTTATTTCCACGCACGGTGCCCGCAAAGGTCTGGCGGATACAGCGCTTAAAACAGCCAACTCCGGTTACCTGACCCGTCGACTGGTAGATATCAGTCAGGACCTGGTAATCAAGGAAAATGATTGCGGTACACAAGCCGGTTTGACCATGACACCGATTATCGAGGGTGGCGATATCATAGCGCCGCTGGGCGAACGTGTACTGGGTCGTGTCGTTGCGCAGGATGTGGTGAATGATGACGGTGAAACGGTATTGGAAGCCGGTGCAATGATTACCGAGAAAATGCTTGAAAAACTTGAACAGAACTCAATCGATGAGATCATCGTACGCTCTGCCATTACCTGTGAAGCTGAACAGGGAATCTGCCGCTTGTGCTATGGACGTGACCTTGGACGTGGTCATCTGGCCAATATTGGTGAATCTATCGGGGTTGTTGCTGCGCAGTCTATTGGCGAGCCCGGCACACAGTTGACCATGCGTACGTTCCACATTGGTGGTGCGGCATCCCGGGCAACTGCTGCTGACAGTATTCAGGTAAAAACCAATGGCACCATTCATCTGCATAACATGAAAACGGTAAAACGTATCAGTGGAGAACTGGTGGTGGTCAGCCGTTCTGGTGAGCTGATTGTCAATGATACCCAGGGACGTGAACGTGAGCGTTATAAATTGCCCTATGGAGCAGTGATTAATGGGGAAAACAAGTCTGATGTTGAGATCGGTCAGGTTATTGCAACCTGGGATCCACATACTCACCCCATCATTGTGGAAGTCGCCGGTAAGGTGAAATTCGATGCCATGGAAGAAGGTCTGAGTGTGACCCATCAGACAGATGAAATTACCGGCTTGTCCAGTATTTCCGTGATGGATACCGCCGAGCGGCCTTCTGCCGGTAAAGACCTGCGTCCTGCCATCACGCTGGTTGACGGCCGGGGTAAGGGTTTGAGCCTGCCAGGCACCAATGTGCCGGCTCACTATTTCCTGCCTGCCAAGGCGATTGTCGGTGTTGAAGACAGCGGCATGGTAAACATCGGTGATGTTATTGCGCGTATCCCGCAGGAAGGTTCAAAAACCCGTGATATTACCGGTGGTCTGCCGCGCGTTGCAGACCTATTCGAAGCCCGTAAACCGAAAGAACCAGCCATTCTGGCGGAAATTTCAGGTACGGTCAGTTTTGGCAAGGAAACCAAAGGCAAGCGTCGTTTGGTCATCACGCCGACAGATGGTAGTGATCACTATGAAGTCCTGATCCCAAAATGGCGTCAGATGACGGTATTTGAGGGTGAATTCATCGAAAAAGGTGAAGTGGTTTCCGATGGTCCGCCCAGTCCGCACGATATTCTTCGCCTGAAAGGGGTTGAAGCCCTGGCGCAGTACATCGTCAATGAAGTGCAGGATGTCTATCGCCTGCAGGGTGTACGCATTAATGACAAGCATATTGAAGTTATTGTGCGTCAGATGTTGCGCAAGGCTGAAATTCTTGAGATGGGTGATTCGTCCTTCATCAAGGGTGAGCAGGTTGAATACATTCGCGTCAGACTGGAAAATGAAAAGCTGCTTGCTGAAGGCAAAGAGCTGGCGAAGTTTGAGCGTGTCCTTCTGGGTATTACCAAGGCGTCGCTGGCAACCGAGTCTTTCATATCAGCTGCATCTTTCCAGGAAACAACGCGTGTACTGACCGAAGCAGCAGTGACAGGCAAGGAAGACTTCTTGCAGGGTCTCAAAGAAAACGTAGTGGTTGGACGTCTGATTCCGGCCGGTACCGGACTCGCTTATCACGATAACCGTCGCTTGCAGGCTGAAGCTCGCAGAGCTGCTGACGAAGAAAGCGAGAGTGTTACTGCCAGTGAAGTGGAAGCAGCATTGAGTGAGGCTCTGAAATCGGAAGTCGAGTCCAGCTCAGCCAGTGAAGCAGAAGAATAAGGCTGTATCAGTATCCTTACCGGGCCTGGAGAGCCAGTTCCGGCAAGGATTTGTACAGGACAAAGTTGACTATAGTGGGGCAGCTCTTTAAAATCGCGCCTCTTTTGTCTAAACGCAAAAGCATGTTAAGTCGTGTAGGAGATATGAATGGCAACCGTTAACCAACTGGTTCGCAAGCCAAGAAGAAGTAAAGTTGAGAAAAGTGACGTCCCTGCATTACAGGGTTGTCCGCAACGCCGTGGCGTTTGCACGCGTGTATACACGACTACGCCAAAAAAACCGAATTCGGCCTTGCGTAAAGTTTGCCGTGTCCGCCTGACCAATGCCTATGAAGTCACTTCCTATATTGGTGGTGAGGGGCATAACCTGCAGGAGCACTCGGTAGTACTGATTCGCGGGGGCAGGGTAAAAGACCTACCGGGTGTGCGCTATCACACTGTCAGGGGCAGTCTGGATACCTCCGGTGTATCTGATCGTAAACAGGGTCGCTCCAAATACGGAACCAAACGACCTAAATAAACTACTTTTTAAATAAAGTAAGGCCAGGTGAGCCATGGAGCTTAATCCTGGATTAACCTGAAGAGAGGAAATCATGCCAAGAAGAAGAGTTGTCGCCAAGCGCGAAGTTCTGCCAGATCCCAAATACGGAAATAAAACACTCGCCAAGTTCATGAACCATGTCATGGTTGATGGCAAGAAATCCGTGGCTGAGAAAATTGTCTACGGTGCGCTGGATACGGTTGCCGAAAAATCAAAGGGTGACGCACTGGAAGCCTTTGAGGCAGCACTGGAAAATATTGCTCCTCTGGTCGAAGTGAAATCACGTCGAGTTGGTGGTGCCACCTATCAGGTGCCTGTTGAAGTCAGGCCTGAGCGTCGCAATGCACTGGCCATGCGCTGGTTGGTTGAACATTCCCGTAGCCGAGGTGAGAAGTCCATGGTCCTGCGATTGGCCGGTGAAATCCTGGATGCTGCCGAGGGACGCGGCTCAGCTGTCAAGAAACGTGAAGACGTGCATCGCATGGCAGAGGCTAACAAAGCCTTCTCACATTACCGTTTCTAACTTTTATACCCAAGAATTTTACTAACCTATTTATAGATTGAGGTCCGGACTGTGGCTAGGAAAACCCCGATTAACCGTTATCGCAATATTGGAATTTGCGCCCACGTGGATGCTGGTAAAACAACGACGACTGAGCGCGTTCTGTTTTATACCGGTATTTCTCACAAAATTGGTGAGGTGCATGATGGCGCGGCGGTCATGGACTGGATGGAGCAGGAGCAGGAACGAGGTATTACCATCACTTCTGCTGCCACAACCTGTTTTTGGAATGGTATGGACCAGCAGTTTGACGAATATCGGGTCAATATTATTGATACACCGGGCCACGTTGATTTCACTATCGAAGTAGAGCGTTCCCTGCGTGTTCTGGATGGGGCTGTGGTCGTGCTTTGTGCCAGTTCTGGTGTACAGCCACAAACCGAAACGGTGTGGCGTCAGGCCAATCGTTATGAGGTGCCACGACTGGTGTTCGTCAACAAAATGGACCGTGCCGGCGCCAACTTCCTTAAAGTTGTGCAGCAGATGAAAGACCGTCTTGGCGCCAAGCCTGTGCCTATCCAGCTGGCCATTGGTGCCGAGGATGAATTCAAGGGTGTTATCGACCTGGTGAAAATGAAAGAGATTCTCTGGAGTGAAGAAGACCAGGGTACCACTTTCACCTATGAAGAAATCCCTGAAGATATGCTGGCCGAGTGTCAAAAGTGGCGCGAAGAGCTGGTCGAAGCCGCAGCAGAAGCCAACGAAGAATTGATGGACAAATACCTCGAAGGGGGTGAACTGACTGAGGCAGAGATCAAGCAGGGTTTACGTATGCGTACCCTGGCCAACGAAATTGTGCCAACCCTGTGTGGCTCAGCTTTCAAGAACAAAGGCGTACAGGCCATGCTCGATGCCGTGGTTGAATACCTGCCTTCACCGACTGAAGTTAAGGCGATTCAGGGTGTGCTGGAAGATGGTGAGACGGTGGAAACACGCGAATCCAAAGATGACGCCCCATTTGCTGCGCTGGCATTCAAAATCGCCACTGACCCCTTTGTCGGTACGCTGACTTTCTTCAGGGTCTACTCAGGCAAACTGAATTCCGGTGACTCGGTTTACAACCCGATCAAGGGCAAACGTGAGCGTGTTGGCCGTATGGTGCAGATGCACGCCAATTCACGCGAAGAGATCAAGGAAGTGCTGGCAGGTGACATTGCCGCTGCCATCGGTCTGAAAGACGTCACCACCGGTGAAACCCTGTGTGATGAAAACAAGCAGATTACCCTGGAAAAAATGGATTTCCCCGAGCCGGTTATTTCGGTTGCCGTGGAGCCAAAGACCAAAGCCGACCAGGAAAAAATGGGAATTGCGCTCGGCAAGCTGGCTCAGGAAGACCCGTCTTTCCGGGTAGAGACAGACGAGGAATCCGGTCAGACCATTATTTCCGGTATGGGCGAGCTGCATTTGGAAGTCCTGGTTGACCGTATGCGTCGCGAATTCAATGTGGAAGCGAATATTGGCAAGCCCCAGGTGGCTTATCGTGAAACCATTCGTAAAACCGTTGAAATCGAAGGCAAGCATGTCAAACAGTCCGGTGGTCGAGGCCAGTATGGACATGTCTGGTTGCGACTCGAACCGCTGCCGGCTGATGCAGAGTACGAATTTGTTAATGCGATCGTAGGTGGTGCCATTCCCAAGGAATACATCCCTGCTGTAGACAAGGGTGTGCAGGAGCAGATGCAGAACGGATGTCTGGCCGGTTACCCGCTGCTGGCCATGAAAGTAACCCTGTTTGATGGTTCTTTCCATGATGTCGACTCCTCTGAGATGGCCTTTAAGATTGCCGGATCACTGGCACTGAAAGCCGGCGCCCGTCAAGCTGATGCTGCTTTGCTGGAACCCATGATGAAAGTCGAGGTGGTGACACCCGAAGATTACATGGGTGATGTAATGGGCGATCTGAACCGTCGCCGTGGCATTGTGCAGGGTATGGACGACTCTCCGAGCGGCAAGGTTATCAATGCCGAGGTGCCACTGGCCGAAATGTTCGGTTATTCCACGGATTTGCGCTCTGCAACCCAGGGTCGTGCTACCTATACCATGGAATTTGAGAAATATGCTGAAGTCCCGAATAACGTGGCAGAAAGCATTATTGACCAGGGCAAGGCCTGAAAAAGGGTCTGAACCCAATGAAAAGCCCTCCTCAAGAGGGCTTTTTTTATGCCGGAAGAGCGTCTTTTTCCGAACAGCAGCAGTAAACAGGGGTGCAGCTTGAAAGGCAGCGAACAAGCGGGATGCAGATACCCAATATTTTAACCCAGAGCCCTGGTAATGCTTGACAGTGGACGGTCCCATCCTTACAATTTGCGCTCTTTTTTCGCGGTGGAAAAGGTTTAGCCCTGTTCCCCCCGCATGGAAAAGTTCTTTAAAAATAGACAGGAGATGTTGGTCGCATGCAGAACCAGCGAATTAGAATTCGGCTCAAAGCCTTTGATCATGGCTTGATTGACAAGTCGACGCTCGAGATTGTTGAGACGGTTAAACGTACTGGTGCCCAGGTAAAAGGCCCAATTCCTTTGCCGACCCGTAAAGAGCGTTTTACCGTGTTGATTTCACCGCATGTGAATAAAGATGCGCGCGATCAGTATGAAATCAGAACACACAAGCGTCTCCTGGATATTGTCGAGCCAACGGAAAAAACCGTTGATGCTCTGATGAAGCTTGACCTGGCAGCGGGCGTGGAAGTACAGATCAGCCTGGGTTAGTCATTAGTAAGGTTTGCAGTAAGTGTCTGCCGTTCTGAAAGCTGGCACTTTAAATACAACAAGTAGTCGTCCCCTTGATAAAGGGGGATACAAACAAAACATGGTGGAATGCGTAAGCAGCCATAGTGGGTTAAAGCCCCATACACGATGAGGTTATTAAAATGTCGATTGGCTTAGTCGGTCGAAAAAGCGGGATGACTCGCATTTTCACCGAAACAGGGTCTTCTATACCCGTAACAGTTGTGGAAGTTCTTCCCAACCGTGTCACGCAGATCAAAACCGTTGAAGCTGATGGCTACAGTGCTATCCAGGTGACGGCAGGATCTGTGAAGACATCTCATGTATCCAAGGCCGAGGCTGGTCATTACAGCAAGGCTGGTGTGGATGCTGGCCGTGGTCTCTGGGAATTCCGTCTGGATGCTGCAGAAATTGAGGAGCAGGCTTTTGCTGCCGGCTCTGAATTAACTGTTGAGAAATTCGAGTCCGGCCAACGTGTAGATGTTACCGGCACCTCCAAGGGTAAAGGCTTCCAGGGTGTTATTAAACGCTATAACTTCCATATGCAGGATGCCACTCACGGTAACTCACTGTCACACAGAGCGCCGGGTTCCATCGGTCAGTGCCAGACCCCGGGTCGTGTCTGGAAAGGCAAGAAGATGTCCGGTCAGATGGGCAACGAAAAAGTAACCACTCAGGGCCTGGAAATTATCCAGATCGATGCTGAAAACAACCTCATCATGATCAAAGGTGCAATACCTGGTGCTACAGGAGCAGACGTGATCATTTCTCCAGCAATCAAAGTCAAGACTTCCAGGGGGTAAGCAATGGATATTAATGTTGCAGCACCTGGCGAGAAGACCAGTAAAACAGTAAGCGTATCGGACGAAAGCTTTGCCAAGGAATTTAATGAAAGCCTTGTGCATCAGGTCGTGGTTACCTATATGGCAGGTGCTCGTCAGGGTACCGTCAAACAGAAGACCCGCTCTGAAGTTAGTGGTGGCGGCAAGAAGCCCTGGCGTCAGAAAGGCACAGGCCGTGCCCGATCAGGCACCACACGTAGCCCGATCTGGCGCTCCGGTGGTGTCACTTTTGCTGCCAGACCTCAGGATCATTCCAAGAAAATTAACAAAAAAATGTATCGCGGCGCCTTACGCTGCATCCTATCCGAATTAATCCGCCAAGAACGACTTCTGGTCGTTGACGATTTCACACTCGACAACCACAAAACCAAAGCGCTGGTTCAGAAGCTTTCTGAATTTGACCTTAAGGATGTATTGATTATCAGTGATGAAGTGGACAAGAACCTGTATCTGGCTTCACGCAATTTGTACAAAGTTGATGTTCGTGATGCAGCTGCGGTTGATCCTGTCAGTCTGATTGGTTTTGACAAGGTGCTCATGACAGTTCCGGCCCTGAAAAAAGTAGAGGGGATGCTGGCATGAACAAGGAAAGATTATTAAACATTATTCGCGGACCGCATATTTCAGAAAAAGCCTCCATTATTGCTGAAGACAATAATCAGGTGACTTTCAAGGTGGCACTGGATGCCACCAAACCCGAGATCAAAGAGGCTGTCGAAAGCCTGTTTGATGTTGAGGTGAAAGATGTGCAGGTCATTAAAGTTAAAGGTAAAACCAAGCGTACCGCGCGAGGCAAACTGCGCAGCCGGTCCGACTGGAAAAAAGCTTATGTCAGACTTGAGCAGGGTCAGGAAATTGACTTTGCTGATCTGGCCTAGTGGTGCAAAGAGGGTAGGAGAAGAGTATGCCAGTTGTAAAATGTAAGCCTACTTCAGCAGGCCGCCGCTTTGTGGTGAAGGTCGTTAATCCCGACCTGCACAAAGGCCAGCCATATGCGCCGCTGCTTGAAAAGAAAACGAAAAATGGTGGACGAAACAATCTTGGTCGGATCACACGTCGTCATGCCGGTGGTGGTCACAAGCAGAAATACCGCATCATTGATTTTCGCCGTGACAAAGACAATATCCCGGCAGTTGTTGAGCGGCTGGAATATGATCCAAACCGCAGTGCCAATATAGCCCTGTTGAAATATGCCGATGGTGAAAGGCGCTACATAATTGCGCCGGCTAAAGTTGAAGCTGGGGACTCACTGCTTTCGGGAACGGCAGTCCCGATGAAGCCTGGCAACTGTCTGCCCCTGAACAATATCCCCGTTGGTAGCACCATTCACTGCGTGGAAATGAAGCCGGGACGTGGCGCACAGCTTGCCCGTAGTGCCGGTACATCCGTGCAACTGGTGGCACGAGAAGGAAGCTATGCAACCCTGCGCTTGCGTTCTGGTGAAATGCGTAAAGTTCTGGCTGATTGCCGGGCAACACTGGGTCAGGTGAGTAATAGTGAGCACAGCCTGCGCTCTCTGGGTAAAGCTGGTGCCAAACGCTGGCGCGGAGTAAGACCGACAGTTCGCGGCGTTGCCATGAATCCGGTTGACCACCCACATGGTGGAGGTGAGGGTCGTACTTCGGGTGGCCGTCATCCTGTTTCACCCTGGGGCACCCCGGCCAAAGGTTATAAAACAAGAACTAATAAGCGTACTGATGGCATGATTATTCGCCGTCGTAATTCAAACCGCTAATTGAGCAGAGATAGGAGCTAACAGTGCCGAGATCGTTAAAAAAAGGCCCCTTTATAGATTTGCATTTATTGAAGAAAGTGCAGGTGGCCGCTGAGAACAACGACAGAAAGCCGATTAAAACATGGTCCAGGCGTTCCATGATTTCTCCGGAAATGCTGGGTTTGACGATCGCGGTTCATAACGGGCGCCAGCATGTGCCGATTCTGATTTCAGAAGACATGGTGGGTCATAAGTTAGGCGAATTTGTGGTAACCCGTACTTATCGTGGGCATGCAGCAGACAAGAAGGCCCGATAAGGTTTTATTAAAGATTCAGGTATTTGAGGTTAGAAAAGATGGAAGTGACAGCGAAACTTAGAGGTGCAAGCCTAAGCGCGCAGAAGGCACGGCTGGTCGCAGATCAGATTCGTGGGCTGGGTGTTGAAGAAGCGCTGGAATTGCTGACCTTCAGCCCGAAGAAGGGTGCAGACTTGATTAAAAAAGTACTGAACTCTGCTATCGCAAATGCTGAGCATAATGAAGGTCTGGATATTGATGAGCTTCGTGTCAGTACCATTTTTGTGGATGAAGGCACCACTTTGAAACGAATTCGACCGCGCTCAAAAGGGCGTGCTGACCGTATTTTGAAACGTTACTGCCATATCACTGTGAAAGTGGCTGACGAAAGCGCTAATTAATAGAGAAGGGGTAAACATGGGGCAAAAAGTACACCCAACAGGTATAAGACTCGGTATCGTTAAAAAACATACTTCTGTCTGGTATGCCAGTGGCGAAGAGTATGCTGAGCATTTACTGCAGGATATGGAAATTCGCGACATGGTGAAAAAGAAGCTGGCAGCAGCTTCAGTTTCCAGAGTTGAAATTGAACGACCGGCGCAGACTGCCAGAATTACCATCTACACTGCCCGCCCCGGCATTGTGATTGGTAAAAAAGGTGAAGATGTTGAGAAATTGCGTGCGGAATTGGCAGTAAAAATGGGTGTGCCGGTGCACATCAATATTGAGGAAATTCGAAAACCGGATCTGGATGCACAGCTGGTTGCAGATTCTATTGCCCAGCAGCTTGAGCGACGTGTCATGTTTCGGCGTGCCATGAAGCGCGCCATGCAGAATGCCATGCGTCAGGGTGCAGAGGGAATCAAGGTGCAGGTAAGTGGTCGTCTGGGCGGTGCTGAAATTGCTCGTGCCGAACGTTATCACGAAGGCCGGGTACCTCTGCATACACTGAGAGCTGATATTGATTATGCTACCAGTGAGGCTCTGACTACCTACGGCATCATTGGCGTCAAGGTCTGGATATTCAAGGGTGAAATACTGAATTTTGATGAAGAGCCTGCTTCTGCAGAAAACAACAAATAGGCGCAGGCAAGAGGAAGAGCAATGTTACAACCGAAGCGAACCAAATTCCGCAAACAGATGAAAGGCCGTAATCGTGGCCTGGCTCAACGCGGCAGCTCAGTGAGTTTTGGCGAATACGGTCTGAAAGCAATTGGCCGTGGTCGTCTGACTGCTCGCCAGATTGAAGCTGCACGTCGTGCTTTAACACGTCATGTAAAGCGTGGTGGAAAAATCTGGATTCGCGTTTTTCCAGATAAACCGATTACCAAAAAACCGCTGGAAGTTCGTCAGGGTAAAGGTAAGGGTAGTGTTGAATACTGGGTAGCCCAGATTCAGCCAGGTAAGGTTTTATTTGAAATTGAAGGTGTGAGCGAAGATCTGGCGCAAGAAGCGTTTACGCTGGCTGCCGCAAAATTACCGTTCGCAACCAAGTTTGCTAAAAGGGTGGTGATGTAATGGCTGGTTTGGAAGCATCTGAACTGAGAGAAAAGTCTCTTGATGAGCTCAATGAGATTCTGGAAAGTCTCTTGCGTGATCAGTTTAATCACAGAATGCAGAAGGCTACGGGTCAGTTAAATCAGACTCATTTGCTTTCGTATGTCAGAAGGGATATCGCCCGGGTAAAAACACTGATTAGTGAAAAAGCAGGTTCATAAGGTATGTCAGAAGAAAAGAATGCACGTACAGCTACCGGAAAGGTAGTCAGCAACAAAATGGACAAAACCGTAACGGTTTTGGTGGAACGACGTGTGAAGCATCCTGTCTACGGCAAGTATGTGACCAAGTCTTCCAAGCTGCATGCTCATGATGAAAACAACGAATGTATGCCCGGTGATACCGTAACCATCAAGGAAGTACGCCCGATTTCAAAACTGAAAACATGGGCGCTGGTTTCCGTTGATGAGAAAGCGGCACTGGTTTAATTAGCTTACAAGCAGGATCGAGAGGCGCGGAGAAGTACGATGATTCAAACACAGTCATATTTGGATGTGGCAGATAACAGCGGTGCACGTCGTGTCATGTGCATCAAGGTGCTGGGCGGCTCTCACAGGCGTTATGCCAGGATTGGTGATGTTATTAAGGTGACGGTTAAAGAAGCCATTCCACGAGGCAAGGTCAAAAAAGGACAGGTGCTCAATGCCTTGGTGGTTCGCACTAAAAGTGGTGTGCGTCGACAGGATGGCTCATTGATCAAATTTGATGACAATGCCGCGATTCTGCTGAACAACCAGGAAGCACCGATCGGCACCCGTGTTTTCGGTCCGGTTACGCGTGAATTACGTAACGCGAAATTTATGAAAATTATTTCTTTAGCGCCTGAAGTACTGTAAGGCGAGAGTTAGAGGTTAGGAACAGGCTTATGCAAAAGCTGAAACGAGATGATGAAGTCATAATTATTGCCGGTCGCGATAAAGGTAAACGTGGCAAGATTACCCGTGTACTGAAAGATGGTCGTTTGATTGTCTCCGGCATCAATATGGTGAAGCGTCACACCCGCCCCAATCCGAATATCGGACAGCAGGGTGGCATTATTGAAAAGGAAAGCGGTATTCAGGTATCCAATGTCGCTATTTTTAATCCGAAAACCGAAAAGGCTGATCGCGTCGGCTTCAAGGTTGAAGATGATGGCACCAAGGTTCGAATTTTCAAATCAGACAGTTCTTTAGTTGATTAAAGGCTGATTAACAGAAAGGCTAGCAGGTTAGCACAATGGCTCGATTAAAAGATTTTTATAAAAATGACGTAGTGCCGGAACTGACAAAGCAGTTCAATTACGACAACCCTATGCAGGTGCCAAGGATCACTAAAGTGGTGCTGAATATGGGTAATGGCGAATTCAGCGATAAAAAAGTGCTGGATAGTGCACTGAGTGATCTGACCCAGATCAGTGGTCAGAAACCTGTGGTTACCAAAGCACGTAAATCTATTGCAGGCTTTAAGATTCGTGATGGCTGGCCAGTGGGTGCCAAAGTCACATTGCGAGGCGTGCGAATGTATGAATTTCTGGACCGCCTGGTGAATATTGCTATCCCCCGGATTCGCGACTTTCGTGGCCTTAATCCCAAGTCTTTTGATGGGCGTGGTAACTATGCTCTGGGTGTTAACGAGCAGATTATTTTTCCGGAAATTGATTACGACAAAATAGATGCTCTGCGTGGCATGGATATTACGATTACAACAACCGCGCAGACAGATGAGGAAGGCAGGGCTTTATTACGAGCCATGAACTTCCCGCTGAAAGGGGGCGAAGCCCCTGCACAGAAAGCTCAGGCTTGATAGCAGAGCTATAGTGCAACAAAAGAATATAAGAGGACAGTTGAATGGCTAAAACTTCAATGATCGAAAGAGAGAGCAAGCGCAGCAGGCTGGTTGCCAAATATGCAGAGAAACGTTCCGCATTAAAGGCAATCATCAGCAGCCCCACGGCATCTGATGATGAGAAATGGGAAGCACAGATCAAGCTGCAGAAGTTGCCGCGAGATGCCAGTCCGGTGCGACAGACCCGTCGTTGCCAGGTAACTGGCCGACCGCACGGTGTGTTCCGTAAATTCAAGCTGTGCAGAAATAAAATTAGAGAAGCGGCCATGCGCGGAGATATTCCGGGCCTGACCAAAGCCAGCTGGTAAGTGTTTAGGAGATTATTAGCATGAGTATGTCGGATCCAATTGCAGATCTTCTGACCAGAATCAGAAATGCCCAGATGGTTAATATGCAGACCGTAGACTGTCCTGCATCTAAAACCAAACTGGCAATTCTTAATGTGCTGAAAGATGAAGGTTATATCGCTGGCTTTCAGGTGAGTGATGATTTGGTTAAGCCAGTGGTCACTGTTGAGCTGAAGTACTACAAGGGCAAGCCAGTGATTGAGGAAATTCATCGTGGCAGTCGTCCGGGCCTGCGGTATTACAGTTCAAAAGAAGATTTGCCTGAGGTTCGTGCCGGATTGGGTGTTGCTATCGTTTCTACCAATAAAGGGGTAATGACGGATAAAGCAGCCCGCCAGGCTGGTGTTGGTGGTGAAGTTCTCTGCACCGTCTTTTAATTGATTGAGAAACATAGAGCAAGATTATGTCCAGAATAGCAAATGCGCCAGTCGAACTGCCCAGTGGTGTTGAAGCCAACATCGCGAATGGCCTGATCACTGTGAAAGGAAGCCAGGGTTCTCTGGAACTGGCTTTGCATGAAAAGGTTGAAATTGTTAATGAGGACAATCAACTGAAATTGTCGCCAAAAGGTGAGGGAAAAGATTCTGTAGCCCTGACCGGAACTTTCCGTGCGCTGGTCAATAATATGGTGCAGGGGGTTAGCCAGGGTTTTGAGAAAAAGCTGACCCTGATCGGTGTTGGTTACCGTGCCAAAGCTCAGGGTAAAACACTGAATTTGGTGGTGGGCTATTCGCATCCGATTGACTATGAATTACCTGATGGCGTTACGGCAGAAACACCAAGCCAGACGGAAATTGTACTCAAAGGCGCTGATAAACAGCTGATTGGACAGGTGGCAGCAGAGATTCGGGAATTCAGGCCGCCGGAACCTTATAAAGGTAAAGGTATTCGATACGTAGACGAGTATGTCTATCGTAAAGAAGCCAAGAAAAAATAATTTAAAGAGATATTGAGGCGAATAAAGCAATGAGTGAGAAGAAGGAATCGCGTCTGCGCAGAGCTCGAAGAGCGAGAGCCAAAATCAGCGAGTTACGTGTTAACCGTCTGACGGTTTACCGCAGCCCGCGGCATATTTATGCCCAGATCATTTCGCCAGACAATAAAATTCTGGCAACTGCTTCTTCGCTGGGTGGCAAGAAAACCGGTAATGTCGTGTCTGCGGCTGAAATCGGTAAGCAAATAGCCGAGAAAGCCAAGTCGGCCGGCATTACAAAAGTCGCTTTTGATCGTAGTGGATATCAGTACCATGGCCGCGTAAAAGCCCTGGCTGATGCAGCACGTGAAGGCGGACTTGAATTCTAGGAATGTGGAATAAGTTATGGCATTGAAAAACGAGCAAAGTAAAAACGAAGAAGGCCTGCAGGAAAAGCTGATTCAGGTCAATCGTGTTGCGAAAGTGGTTAAGGGTGGCCGTATTTTTGGTTTCACCGCGCTGACTGCTGTGGGTGACGGTAATGGTCGTGTTGGATTTGGCCGTGGTAAAGCGCGTGAAGTACCACTGGCTATCCAGAAAGCCATGGAAGCTGCCCGTCGCAATATGATCACGGTCAAACTTGACGGTGGCACCCTGCAATACCCGGTTAAAGCTCGTCACGGTGCGTCCAATATTTACATGCAGCCTGCCTCCGAAGGTACGGGTGTTATTGCAGGAGGTGCAATGCGCGCCATTCTTGAGCTTGCCGGTGTTCATAATGTACTGGCGAAATGTTACGGCTCTACCAATCCGGTTAACGTTGTTCATGCAACTTTCAAGGGGCTGCAGCGTATGCGTTCTCCGGAAGAAATTGCCGATAAACGGGGCAAGAAAGTCGAAGAGATTATCGGCTAATTAGCCTAATACAGAATTAGTGAATGAATAGGTAAGTCGTCATGTCAGCAAAAACGGTAAAAGTGACTTTGATAAAGAGCCCGATCGGTGCCCTGGCTAAACACAAGGCCTGTCTGACGGGTCTGGGCCTGCGTCGTATCCGTCATGAAGTGGAATTAGAGGATACTGCTGCAGTGCGTGGCATGATCAATAAAGTCCGTCACCTGGTTCAGGTGGAGGGAGAGTAAGCATGAGATTAAATGATATACAAAATGTTCCTGGTGCAACGCAAGCCAAGAAACGTGTTGGTCGAGGCATTGGCAGCGGGCTGGGAAAAACCTGCGGTCGTGGTCATAAAGGGCAGCTGTCACGTTCCGGAGGCACTGTAAAACCGGGTTTTGAAGGTGGTCAGATGCCACTGCAAAAACGCTTGCCAAAGTTTGGTTTTACCTCACGTATTGGCATGGTAAGCGCTGAAGTACGCACCTCAGAATTAAACAAGGTGGATGCAGAAGTTATTGATATTGCTGCGCTGGAGAAAGCCAATATCATTGATCGAAACACCAAACGGGTAAAAGTCATGCTCTCTGGTGATGTCACCAAGGCGTTGACACTTAAAGGCCTGCGCGTTAGCAAAGGCGCGAAAGCTGCCATTGAGGCAGCCGGTGGAAAAGTAGAAGACTAGGCAATTTAAACCATGGCGAATAAAGGCGTAGCCCGTCGGGGCATGCAAGCAGGAAAAGGAGACGGTTTGGCTGAACTTAAAGCCAGGCTGGTTTTCGTGCTGCTCGCTATTTTCGTCTATCGCATCGGTACTCACATTCCTGTTCCTGGCATCAACCCGGATCAGCTGCAGGCCCTGTTTAACCAGAATCAGGGAACCTTTTTGGGACTGTTTAATATGTTTTCCGGCGGCGCTATTGAGCGCATGAGTATTGTTGCGCTGGGTATCATGCCGTATATCACTTCTTCCATTATCATGCAGCTGCTGACGGCTACCACGCCTTCACTGGAACAGTTGAAAAAGGAAGGGGAGTCCGGGCGTCGTAAAATTACCCAATATACCCGTTACGGAGCCCTTCTGTTTGCCAGTGTGCAGGCAGTTGCGCTAACTACCGGTTTACTGGCGCCGATAGCCTTTCAGGCAAATTTCAGTTTCTATTTTACCTCAGTTGTTTCCCTGATTACCGGAGCCATGTTCCTGATGTGGCTGGGTGAGCAGATCACAGAACGCGGTGTGGGAAATGGAATTTCCCTGTTAATTTTCGCGGGTATCGTAGCCAGTCTGCCAACCGCTATTGGTCAGGCACTGGAACAGGCCGCGGAAGGTCAGATTCAGCCGCTGGCACTGTTTGTGGTTGCAGTTATTGCCGGCGTAGTTATTGCCTGTGTGGTATTTGTGGAACGCGCACAACGTCGCATAACTGTGAATTATGCGCCGCGCCAGCAGGGTCGCAAGATGTATCAGGGGCAATCCAGTCATTTGCCGCTGAAAGTGAATATGGCAGGTGTGATTCCTGCGATTTTTGCCAGTTCTTTCTTGCTGTTTCCCCAGTCTCTGGGAACCTGGTTTGGCAATAACGACGGCTATGAGTTTCTGGCTGATCTGGCACTGGTGCTGGGTCCGGGACAGCCACTGAACATTCTGGTGTTCACGGTTCTGATTGTTACTTTTTGTTTCTTTTATACCTCCCTGGTCTTTAATCCCAAGGAGATTGCGGAAAACCTGAAACGCTCGGGGGCTTTTATTCCCGGTATTCGACCCGGTGAGCAGACAGCCAACTATGTCGATAGCGTCATGACACGTTTAACCATATTCGGTGCAGCCTATATCACGCTGATTTGCCTGTTACCGCAGTTCTTACAGACCTCAGCCAATGTTCCTTTTCAGTTGGGCGGAACATCTTTATTGATTGTTGTGGTTGTGAGCATGGATTTTATGGCCCAGGTGCAGTCCCACCTGATGTCTCATCAATATGAATCCTTGATGAAGAAATCCAATATTGGTTCCTTCAAGCGCTAAGGGCCAGAGATTTAGGAGATAGACGATGAAAGTTAGAGCTTCAGTTAAAAGAATGTGCAGAAATTGCAAGATTATTAAACGTAATCGAACGGTGCGGGTTATCTGTAAAGAGCCCCGTCACAAGCAGCGTCAGGGTTAGCCTGCGGCTTGATTTTGCCAGTTTCAAAGTATAAGCTATCGCGCCTTTTTACTTTTGGGACTGCGTAAAAATATTGTAAGTAATTGATTTTAAAATATAAAAAGATTTAATTTTGGAGTAAGGATATGGCCCGTATTGCCGGAGTCAACATACCAGATAACAAGCACGTCGTTATATCACTAAGCTATTTGTATGGCATAGGGTCGACTACTGCCAAACAGCTTTGTGAGACGACGGGTATTGCACCTGATACCAAAGTCAGTGACCTGAGTGAAGAGGCGCTGGATTCGCTACGTAATGAAATCAGTAAACTGAATATTGAAGGTGACCTGCGCCGTGAAGTTTCCATGAATATCAAGCGTTTGATGGATCTGGGAACCAATCGCGGCATCCGTCATCGTCGAAGTTTGCCGGTGCGTGGGCAGCGTACTAAAACCAATGCCCGTACCCGCAAAGGTCCGCGTAAACCAATTCGCAACTAATAAGATTTAATTAAGGTAACTTTAATGGCCAAACCTGCAGCACAGACGCGAAAAAAAGCAAGAGCATCAGTTTCTGATGGTGTTGCCCATATTCACGCTTCTTTCAATAACACGATTGTGACGATCACGGACCGTCAGGGTAATGCGCTTAGCTGGGCAACTTCTGGTGGTTCTGGCTTCCGCGGCTCACGCAAGAGCACACCTTTTGCTGCACAGGTGGCGGCTGAACGTGCCGGCAAGGCAGCAATCGAGTTGTACAGCCTGAAAAATGTGGATGTCAGGGTCAATGGTCCCGGTCCAGGTCGTGAATCTGCCGTCAGGGCTCTCAATGCCTGTGGTTTGAAAGTCAGCAATATTACCGATGTAACCCCGATTCCGCATAACGGTTGTCGGCCACCGAAAAGACGGCGCGTTTAACAGCCAGGAAGAGACAGGAGAGAATCTATGGCCCGTTATATAGGCCCAAAATGTAAATTATCTAGACGAGAAGGCACTGACCTGTTTCTCAAGAGTGGCGTGCGTTCGCTGGAAGATAAATGTAAAGCGGAAACGCAGCCTGGCCAGCATGGCCAGCGCCGTGGTCGACTGTCTGATTATGGCGTGCAGTTGCGCGAAAAGCAGAAAGTCCGTCGCATGTACGGCGTTCTGGAAAAACAGTTCCGTTCCTACTACAAGGAAGCTGCGCGTCAGAAGGGTGCGACGGGTGAAGTACTGTTGCAGTTGCTGGAAAGCCGATTGGATAACGTGGTTTACCGCATTGGCTTTGGTTCAACTCGCGCCGAAGCCAGACAGTTGGTTTCTCATAAAGCAATCCAGGTAAACGGCAAGGTGGTCAATGTTCCTTCCTACCAGGTACAGGAAGGGGATGTTGTCTCCATACGTGAAAAATCAAAAGAACAATTACGTATCAAATCAGCGCTGGATCTTGCAGCAGCAAGGGCGCCGATTGAATGGATTGATGTAAATGTCAGCAAGCTTGAAGGTCAGTTCAAACAGAAACCTGACCGTAGTGATTTGCCAGCTGAAATCAATGAAAGCTTGATTGTCGAGTTGTACTCGAAGTAAGCCTGGATCATTGAAAGAATAATTTCAGGCATAAATTTTAATTAATCAAACGAGCAAAGAGGAACTACATGCAGATTTCGTTAGCAAACTTTCTGACCCCTCAAGTCATCCAGGTAGAGGAATTAGATAAGTACCGCTCTAAGGTAGTTCTGGAACCACTCGAGCGTGGATTTGGGCATACTCTGGGAAATGCACTGAGAAGAATTCTTCTATCATCCATGCCCGGCTGTGCCGTTGAAGAAGTGGAAATTGACGGTGTAGTTCACGAATACAGCACCATTGAAGGTGTTCAGGAAGATGTCATTGAGATTATTCTCAACCTTAAGGGATTGGCTATCGATCTGAACGCTCATGAAGAAGTTGTATTGTCACTGAGTAAATCAGGTAAGGGCCCGGTTACCGCTGCCGATATTACTCTTGATCACGATGTTGCCATTGTCGATCCTGATCACCTGATTTGTACGCTGAATGAAAACGGTTCTATCAATATGCGAATCAAGGTAGGTACAGGCCGTGGTTATGTCCCTGCTGATTCACGAATCAGTGATGATGATGAAACCCGTTCAGTAGGCAAGTTGATGCTGGATGCGTCTTATTCTCCGGTTAACCGTGTGACTTACACTGTTGAAAATGCCAGGGTTGAGCAACGTACTGACCTGGATAAACTGATTCTGGAGCTTGAGACCAATGGTACGCTGGATCCTGAAGAAGCTATCCGCCAGGCTGCTACCATTTTGCAGCACCAGCTGAGCGTCTTTGTTGACCTGAAAAGTGGTGCTGTTAAGGAACCGGAAGAACAGGAAGACAAGATTGATCCGATTCTGCTGCGACCAGTTGATGACCTTGAGCTGACCGTGCGTTCGGCAAACTGTCTGAAAGCGGAAAATATTTATTACATTGGTGATCTGATTCAGCGAACTGAAGTTGAGTTGCTGAAAACCCCGAATCTGGGCAAAAAATCACTGACTGAAATTAAAGATGTGCTGGCCTCAAGAGGACTTTCTCTGGGTCTGCGCCTGGAAAACTGGCCTCCGTTAAGCCTGAAAGGTGATGACAGAGCCGCATAAAGCTTAGGAGCTGTTTTGCTCCTGAAGAATTTTTGAGTTTTGAAATAAATATTTAGATTTATAAAGTAGGAAATAGCCATGCGTCATCGTCATTCAGGACGTCAGCTCAACCGTAACAGCAGTCACCGACAGGCCATGTTCCGTAACATGACTTCGTCACTGGTTGAGCATGAAATCATTAAGACAACTCTTGCCAAGGCCAAGGAGTTGCGTTCCTATGCGGAGCCATTGATTACTCTGGCCAAGGAAGACAGCGTTGCCAATCGTCGTCTAGCTTTTGACCGGGTTCGCGATAAAGCCACGGTTGGAAAATTGTTTACCGAGCTGGGGCCGCGCTATGCGGAACGTCCTGGTGGTTACCTGCGAGTTATCAAGTGTGGTCTGCGTACTGGTGATAAGGCACCCATGGCCTATGTTGAGCTGGTCGATCGGGTTGTCCCTGATTTTGATGCTTATGATGACGATGACTTTGAAGATGAAGTAGAAGATGCTGCTGAAGATTCAAAAGATTAAGTAAGTCTTCATGAATTAAAAAGCCGCTTTCATAGCGGCTTTTTTGTGGATAGCTTTGCAGGGTTCAGCTATTAGCGCGTGCCAAAGACTGTAATGCTTTTACCGCGTACCTGAATCAGCCCCTGGGATTCCATATCCTTGAGGACGCGTCCTACCCTACCATTTCTCGAGAGCAGTTCGTCAGTTTGCCAAGCTCCTGGCGGGTGATTTTCAATAACATGCCGTCCGGGTGAGTGATGGCATCGGGACTTTTGCTCAAATCAAGCAGCGCACTGGCAACGCGGCCAGTCACATCAAGAAAAGACAGATCGGCAACGCGTTGTGTGGTGACACGCAAACGGTGCGCTATCTGCCTGCCTAGTACATAGAAAATTTCCGGGTTGGTCTTGGCATATTGCTTGAAGTTGTCATAGCTTATTTCTGCCAGTTCGGTTTTTTGTCGGGTGCGGATGCTGGCACTGCGGGTATTGTTGTTTTCAAAAAGGCTCAGTTCGCCAAAGAAATCACCCGGGTTTAAATAGGCAAGAATGATTTCACGGTTGCCTTCATCTTGAAGAATGACACTGACAGAACCTTCAATGACATAAAACAGGGTGTTTGGTTTTTCACCTTCATGGTAAATGACCTTCTCAGGTGGATAGAGGTTACGCTCTGACAGGCTTAAAAAACCTTCAATGTCGCTGATAGGGGGTTTATTAGGGTTTGCTGAAGACATGGGCGTGGCGGATTCCATTTACGCCATTCTAGCATGTGACCGGGTCTTGGCTAGCTGGGCTTGTAAAGATAGTCACGGGTGCCGGAGACAATGCCGTGCTGCTTTGTCACTTGTAACTGATAGACCACCAGATCAGAGCTTTCAAAGGATGCCGCACAGACAAGCAGGTAAAACTCCCACATTCGGCAAAATTCCTCTCCCATGAAAGTGGCTATTTCCTGACGGTGCTGCTGAAAGCGTTCATTCCAGTGCAGGAGGGTCTTGGCATAATGCTGCCTGAGCACTTCTATATCAGCCAGCATCAGACCGCTCGGTTCAAGTGCTTTCATGATTTGCGAGAGGGATGGGTTTACACCGCCAGGGAAAATATATTTATGGATCCAGGGGTTGGTGGGGCGGGCCATGCCCGTTTTGCCAATGGTATGGATCAATGCTACACCATCCTCGCTGAGTAATTCTGCGAGCTTGTTAAAAAAGGTTTTATAAAAAGGCACCCCGACATGCTCGAACATGCCGATGCTGACGATGCGCTCATAGAGTCCTTTATGTTCGCGGTAATCCTGAAGTTTAAAATGTGTGTTGTGTAATTGGCGGGTCTGCGCTTCCCGGCTTGCCACGGCGAGTTGCTCTTTTGACAGGGTGATGCCGCTGACATCCACATCGAAATGCTGGGCCAGATAAAACATCATGCTCCCCCAGCCACAGCCGATATCAAGTACCTTATTTCCCGGTTTGAGCAACAGCTTGTTGGCTATGTGTCGTGCTTTGGCTTGCTGCGCATCTTCCAGGCTTTGATCCTCCGATTCGAAATAGGCACAGGAATAAAACATTTCCTTGTCGAGAAACAGGCGAAAGAGCTTTTCATCGAGATCATAATGATGGGACACATTGGTATAGGCGCGGGCTATCTTGTTCCATTGCTGAAGCATGCCCTGCAGGGGTTTGAGCCAGCCAGTGTTGCTGCGAACTTTGAAATTTTTGCGCAGGAGCAGTAGCAGGGAATAAAGACTGCTGTTACCAGCATGCCAATGACCTTCCATATAGGTCTGGCCCAGCTGAAATTCAGGGTCAAGGGCAATCCGACGCATAATCTTGTCGGAATCAACATGCCAGTGCACTTCCTCACCTGCTTCGCCGAAGGTATACAGGTGACCATCCGGCAAATGTAAGTGAAGAATGCCATGCTTAATGTGCTTTCTGAGTAAGTTTAGGTACATCTTGGCACAGTCAGATCGTCATTATTTTGGCGAAAATATAAAAGCTCATTGTCACCTTGTAAATACCTTGTAAGCTCAGCGGGAATACCTCAACATGGTGAAAATATTGATTTTGGGGTTTTGGCTCTTTATTCTGCTAGCAGCGCTGGATAATAAGGATTTCATGAATGTCTGACATACCCGCTTCAATCGATACAGCAGATTCTGCTGCCAGTAAAACCATTTTTGGGCATCCTCGGGGCCTGGTGATCCTGTTCCTGACCGAGATGTGGGAACGCTTCTCCTATTACGGCATGCGCGGATTGCTGATTTTCTATCTGACTGAGCACTTTCTATTCAGCCAGGAGCGCTCCTCGATTATCTACGGCGCCTATACAGCCCTGGTATATGTGATGACCATTATTGGTGGCAGTCTGGCCGATAAATACCTGGGGGCGAGAAAGGCGGTAACTTTCGGAGCGATTTTACTGGTGCTGGGTCATACGGGGATGGCCTTTGAGGGCAATGGCTCCCGAGAAATTCTGAGCCTGAATGGGGCGGAATATGAAATAAGCCTGGATGCCAGAGGTGGTTCGGGCAATCAGATCATTATATCGGATCAGGGTTCTTCACGAATCTCCTTCAATGACGGAGCGACACAAATGCTGATCGCTGATCCAGCAGCAGTGGGCCTGCCAGCCAGTATTAGCATCGATGACTATAGCCGTCGCACTGAAACTGAGCCTTTTTATGTCAATGTTCTTTATCTCTCACTGGCTCTGATCATTGCCGGCGTTGGCTTCTTGAAGGCTAATATTTCAACCATTGTAGGTTCGCTCTATGGTTTTGGTGACGTACGCCGGGACTCCGGATTTACCATTTTTTATATGGGTATCAACCTGGGAGCCTGGTCGGCCTCCATTCTTTGCGGCACCCTGGGCATTCTCTATGGCTGGAAATATGGCTTCGGCCTGGCGGGTATCGGGATGCTATTTGGCCTGGCGGTTTTTCTGAAATACCAGAATTGGCTGGAAGGCAAGGCGGAACCGCCAGCGCCTGAAATGCTCAAAAACAAGGTGCTTGGACCAATCAATGTCGAGCAAATGTGCTATCTGACCGGTGTTGGCATTATTGCCATCTCAATAATCATGGTAATGAATGCCCATCTGATACAGCCAAGTTATGTCGGTGCACTGGGCATTATCGTGTTTGCCTTCATGATTTATTATGCTTTTGCCAATTGTGAAGGAGTTGAGCGTAGCCGCATGCTGGCCGGTATCTATTTCATTCTGGCACAGATACCATTCTGGGCACTTTTTGAACAGGCAGGCTCCTCGCTGAACCTGTTTACTGGCAGTTTTGTTAACCGCAGCATGTTAGGGGTGGATGTTCCCGCTCCGGTATTCCAGTCCCTCAATGCCATGTTTATAGTAATATTCGCACCCCTCATGGCCTTGTTATGGATCAGGCTGGCAAAACGCAATTTAAACCCTTCCACGCCGGTTAAATTTGCCATGGGCGTGTTCATGGCAGGTCTCGGATTTCTGGTACTGGTCGGCGGCATGAAACTCTCCGGTAGTAGTGGGCTGACGGCTGTGTATTTCATTTTCCTGATTTACTGGATACATACCATTGGGGAGTTAATGGTGTCTCCGGTAGGGCTCTCAGCCGTGACCAAGCTGGCACCTGCACGGGCTGTTGGCATGACTATGGGAGCTTGGTTTCTATATAGTGGACTGTCCAATTATCTGGCAGGGGTGATTGCCTCGACGACAGGTGCTGAAACCATCGGTGGGCAGTTGACGGATGTGGCTGCAGCCAAAGCCAACTATATCAGTGTCTATACGCAGGTAGGCTATATTGCCATGGGGATGGCTGTGTTAATGCTGGCAATTACCCCCCTCATCAAGAAAATGATGCAGGGAGCGGATTAAGTTCGCTCAATGTATTGCAATGTAGTTGTTTGTCGCCTGTGTTAAATGTGTCCCACATAACGATGGAGGATGAAATGACGAGATTTAAATGCTTGAAAGCCCCGACAGTATGCGTATTTATCCTGCTGGCGGCTCAGACCCATGCACATCATGGCTGGTCCTGGTACAGCAATGAAGATTTCACACTAACAGCAAAGGTGCTTGAAATTGATTTCGGCAATCCTCATGACCGTATGACTGTGGAAGCAGATGGACAGCAATGGAATTTATTATTAAGTCCGCCTAGTAGAACCCGGCGCTCGGGCCTGTCGGCAGACATGATTCAGCCAGGTGATACCATCACTGCCTACGGTCATCGTGACAGGAACTTGGAAAATTACGAAATGAAAACCGAACGGCTGCAAGTTGGAGACACGCTGTTTAATCTTTACCCCCGCAGGGATTGATCAGGCAGGGATGCCCATAAAATAGATAACCGCGGCGAAGGCAAGCTTTGTCAGCAAATGCAGCAGCTGGTCCTGGTGCAGGCTGATCAGCTTGTCACATTTCATAAAGTCAATTAACCAGTGGCTCAGAAATTCACACATCAGGAAGATGATGCTGCCGGTAACCAGGTAAACAATCAGGCCATGCGTGGAAGCATGGGCTGATAGCCAGTAATACCACTGCGGAAAACCGTCATCAAAACGCTCGCGGCTGTTGTTACGGTTTTTACCCGAGCTCATTGGCGACGTTTGCAGGACAAAATCACCAACAAAATGGCCTGCCAGTAACAACAATAAAATTGAAAGTACATCCATTTACTGATCGCTCTTTTTGAGGCTGTTTTGAATCCATAAACAGCTGTAGAGTCATTATCACCACATTTCCTAGTCAGTTCAATGGCTTAAGCTTGCCCTTTCTCACAGTTTTCCGGCCGCTGGATGTCTGTAGTTTGGCTCAGTTCACATTTCAGCTTCGCTCTGGTGCATTCAGGCTTTATTCATTTTTGCCTTGTTAAGCTTGCTGTCAGTAAAAACAAAAGTCTGTTTTGTGACTTGACGTGGAGGCTCACATGAAAACAAGTACATTCGGGAAAAAATTAAGTACAGCCGTGCTAAGTGCCGTTTGTGGCCTGGGGCTTGCAACAGCCTCTGCTACTACTGTCAGCTATTATGAAGCTGATGTTCTTAGCAGCACCCCGATTTATCGCACCGTGGAAACCTCTGTGCCACGTCAGGAATGCTGGTTGGAAGAGGTCGTTCGTGAAAGTCGTCCCCGATACCGCTCTAATACCCCTGACATTCTTGGAGCGGTCATCGGGGGCGCAATCGGTAACGCCGTAGGACATAACAAGAGCAATCAGCGTGTGGGAGCCGTGGTAGGCGCGGTGCTGGGGGCTTCTGTCGCACGCGATATTCAGAATGCCAATCCGCGCGATGAGCGTTACTATGAGACAGTTGAACGTTGTGAAAGAGTGTATGACACCTACCTGGAAGATAAACTGGTTGGTTATGATGTTGTCTACAGCTACAATAGTCAGGAATACACAGTGCGAACTCAGCGCGACCCAGGAGCAACAATTCGAGTTAGAGTGAATGTTGAGCCGATAATCTGAGTGGAGTTTTGTGATACGTAAGCTATTGATAAAACTGGTGATGCTAGCTTTGGTTTTATCACCCCTCGCAGCCGCCCAGGCCCCCCGGGGAGGGGCGGCTGGCAGTTCGGAAAGCCCCAGAGCCTTGCCAGATCGCCCTGCGGGGGTGATTCCTGGCAATAATCTTGCTCCCCCCCAGGCAGATTCAGAACCGGCTATTAGCCGGCAACAAGCCTTGAATATTGCCCAGGACCGTTTCCAGGGCCGTGTTCTCAGTGTCAGGATGGTTGGCAATGACTGGCGTATCCGTGTTGATCAGAACGGCACGGTGTTCAATGTCTTTGTTGACGGTCGAAGCGGCGAAGTAAGCCGAGCGGTACAGTAGTCCATCTCTCCCTCAAGGGATTCTCATGCGTTTGCTCGTTGTTGAAGATGAAGATTTACTCAGGGCGCAGCTGGTCAAGGCCCTGGAAGATAACGGTTATATTGTTGATAGCGTGCAGGATGGCAAACTGGGCCTGTTTCAGGCGATGGAATTTGCCTATGATGCCGCCATCATTGACCTGGGCTTACCGACCCTGAGCGGCATTGACCTGATCAAGGAAATTCGTGCAGCAGGCAAGGTGTTTCCCGTCTTGATTCTGACTGCGCGAGACAAGTGGACCGATAAAGTGGAAGGCTTGGATGCAGGGGCTGATGACTATGTTGTCAAACCTTTCCAGATCGAAGAGATCAAGGCCCGTCTGAATGCACTGCTAAGGCGGGCTGCAGGTTTCGCCAAACCGAGTCTCGAGTTTGGTCAGATCAGTCTGGATACCGCTGCCAAGACCTTGAGCGTAGCCGACAAAGCAGTTGATTTAACGGCCTATGAATACAAGGTACTAGAGTACCTGATGTTGCATCCCGGTCAGGTTGTTTCAAAAATGGAAATGACCGAACACCTCTATGAACAGGACTATGATCGTGACAGTAATGTCCTGGAAGTCTTTGTTCGGCGCTTAAGACAAAAACTGGATCCGGACGAAACCTTAAAACCGATTGATACCGTCCGTGGTCAGGGTTATCGTTTCAATGTCCCTCCCAACAGCAAGACCTGACAGGTATTCCCTGCAGCAGCGGCTGGTTCTCGCCTTCGGCATTTTGTTGATATTGTTTTTGAGTCTGACCGGGCTGGTGCTCAATCAGGCTTATCAGGAAAGTGTTGAAGCGGCTGTTGAAGAGCGTCTGCAATTACAGATATATGCGGTGCTCGGTGTTGCTGAGCCCGATCTTGATGGTAGCTTCTTTGTCCCTGACCTGGAAGAAAGCCGTTTCAATCAGCTCGATTCAGGACTTTATGCATTTATACTGGATGAGCAAAATTATGAGGCCTGGCGTAGTCCTTCGGCTCTTAATATCAATCTGAGTGAACTCGATTTAATGCTGCTCAATATCGAGCCTGGCCAGACTGTCTTTGGTAGTCTTGCCACCGCACTTCAGGGCCCAATGTCTTTTGCCGCCTATGGTACATACTGGTCAAACATGGAACGTCAATTCAGCTTTATTGTGCTGGAATCAGTGGCACCCACCGAGGCCGAGATCAGAGAGTTTCAGTCTAATCTGTGGATCTGGCTAGGTGGATTGGCCGTCTTCCTGTCACTGGCGCAGCTGCTTCTCTTGCGCTGGGGTATGAAGCCACTCAAATTGCTGGCGCAGGAGTTGGCAGAAATTGAGGACGGCAGGAAGGAACAGCTCGGTGAGAATTACCCCAGTGAACTGCAGAATCTCAGTGAAAACATGAACCTGTTGATCAAAAGTGAACGTCAACGTCAGAGCCGTTATCGTGCAACGCTGGGAGATCTGGCGCACAGTCTCAAAACGCCACTGGCGGTCATTTCCGGCATCGTTCAGCAAAAAAAACGTGTTAACAAGGAGGATCTGGTGGATGTCGCTGACCAGGTTGAGCGAATGAATCAGATTGTCAGCTATCAGCTCAATCGAGCAGTCGGTTCGCATCAGAAACGTGTGCTGGCGAGCAGTATTCCACTTGCGCCGGTGGTGGAAAAATTAAGTGCCGCTTTGAACAAGGTCTATCTGGATAAAGGGGTAATGATCACGGTAGAGCTGGCTGAAGGAGTGAGGTTTTACGGTGAAGAAAGTGACCTGACTGAGCTGCTGGGGAACCTGCTGGATAATGCTTACAAATACTCGCTGGGAAAAGTACGCTTGAGTGCCAGGGAGGAAAACCGAACGCTGGTAATTTGTGTGGAAGATGACGGTGCCGGCATTCCCGAAAAAGACCGGCACTGGATTCTGGAGAGAGGGGCCAGAGCCGACACCCGCCAGAGTGGACAGGGAATCGGTCTGGCCGTGGCTCTGGATATCATCAGCTCTTATGGCGGAGAGCTTAAGATTGAGCACAGCTCCCTGGGCGGCGCCCTGATTCAGGTAAAAATCTCACGCGTCTAATGTCGGCAGGCTGAGGCAGGCAGGCTGTGACGTGTTCGATTGCCATGACGATCATAAGTGATCTCATAGCAGTTACTTGCCCGGTATCGTGCCTGAGGTGATTCCTGACCATAGTGGCGCTGGGCATCACGGTAGCCATTGCGATAAGCTCGCTGATAACTGCGCTGATTGGACAAACGTGAGTTATTCAGCCTGTGCTGCAGGCCAATATGCTGCCGGTGATTTCGATAAGTGATAGCACCAATCAAGCTGGTAGTAGGAAAAGGCGAATGGTAAGAGTAGCTATTGCGTAAATAAAATAGACCACCATCCCGTCCAGGTCGGTAATCATGTGCCTGTGCGTTGACAGCAAAAATGACCAGAATCGCTGTAAAGGTAGTCATGCTCATCATTTTCATGGTTTGTCTCCTCCTGCATTGAGAGTCTTTAGTATGCCGCTTGATGTATTAACACGGCCTGAATGAGCTCAGCTCGTCAAGCTGTGCTTCCTGCAATCAGCCCTGGGATGGGCACGAAGTGTGCTCAGGTCAGACAATCCGGATCAAAGGCAAACCGGCCATTGAGCCAGTCGAGAATTTCTCGGGCAATCGCTTCATCCGCGAAGCGAGAGTATGTATCGTGAAGAAGGCGTTTCTTTTTTGGTCCAATTTTCTGTAAGCCTTCAGATTGAAAACAGGCTGCATCCTGTATCAATTGCTCAGCCAGTTCTGCTGAGCAAAGGCTTTTACAGGCTGTTTCAAGCGTGCTTTTTTCAGGTTTTCCGAGGTAATTTTGTGAGAGCGTGAATAGTGGAATCTGCGATAAAAAAGCCTGATTCATGGGGTTCGAGAGATGCCCGGCACAAAGTTCACGCATAATGGATGAGCGATCAGGGAAAGCACAGAGATGTAAGAAATCCGTCAAACGGGCTGCATCATTGACTGGATAGTTGTCCCAGATAAGCGGCTTGCGGTTAAAAAAACCGGCAACCTGTTCCAGATGTGCAGCCGGGTAGTCCGCTGAAAAAACCCTTGGTCCTGTCCAGAAGATATCAATAGCTGGATCGATGAGTTTGCCCAGGTCCTTCAAATAATCGTCAGGTTTTTTACCAAAGTGAAGGCTAAGTTTTTCATCAAAAGAATAATAAGTAGGACAAAAAATATACTGGGAAGCCTGACTGTGGCTGAGAATGAAATCAGTGATACGGGCCTGCTGCTGTGCAAGTTGAGGATCATTTCCAGGCATATCGTCAAATAATATGCACAGGATGTCAGGCTTGATGGTGTTAATCTGCTCGAGCTTGCTGATGAGTTGCTGTCGCCTGTAAGCCGAGAAGTCACGGTATAGTTCGAGGGGGCTGATACCGATACCGAACTGAATTTGTTTTTGTTGATAATGTGCGCACAGACTTATCAGCCTGTCCAGGTGATCCTGATCGAAGAGCTGCTGCCATTGAGAGCGCAACAAACGATCGCTCTTGGGGGCATACAAATAGGTGTTAAAAGCATGTTGCTGCAGAAATTCTGCATAATGTATCCGGGCATCCCAGGTCCAGGCTGTGCCAAAAAAGCCTTCTATCACCCCTAATTTAAAGGTCCTTTTTGCTGTTTGAGCCATATCCTGATTTATTGTCTGCACGCCAACTCATATCTGTGTAAGTATATCGACTAGCGCACAACTTGGCTTCCCCGGCATGAAATTAAATGCGATTAAGGCTAGACTCTGCCTTTACCGATTCACCATGGAGAGAACATGCCAAAGACCCAACTTGCCCTGCTAATTCCCGTTTTAAGTTTTTTCAGTTTGCCGGTTCTGGCACAGGATGCTGAAGAAGAACGTCCTTATGATGCCAGTGTTGCCTTGGGCTATGTCGGTACTTCAGGTAATACCGAAATTACAACCTTGAATACGGAACTTTTGCTGACCTATCGTGAGGATGACTGGACGCATAATGTCGAATTTCGTTCACTGAATTCCCGTGAGAATGGAGTTGGAAAGGCGGAGCGTTATGTTGTGCGTGATAAATCGGATTACAGGTTGATGGATGAGGACAAGTACCTTTACGTTCAGGGTTCATTTACTGATGATCGCTTCAGTGGTTTTGACTACCAGGCCGTCATTTCAGCAGGTTATGGTCAATATTTTATCCGTAATGACATTCATACCCTGGAAGGTTTTGCCGGTATCGGTTATCGACAAAATGACGAAAAGGGTGTGGGGACTGAAGGCGAAGTGGTGCTCACTCTGGGTGAAGAATATGACTGGGCGATCAGTGAAACCTCCAGTTTGACCCAGGACCTGACTTTTGAAATTGGTGACAAGCGAACGATTACCACTTTTGCCATTGGTCTGGAATCCAACATTCTGGAGCGCATTTCCACCCGTATCGCCTTTGAGTTCAGAAATACATCGGATGTGCCACCGGGTGTCGAAAAAAACGATACTGAAACCAGTATCAGTCTGGTCTATACCTTCTGATGCTTTTGCTTGCGCTGATACGCATTTATCAGGGCATTGGTCGAGGCATCAAAGCGTTCACAGCTTGATGTCTCGCTCAGCGCTGCAAAAATATCCCTGCTCAGTACCTTGCCGAGTTCGACTCCCCACTGGTCGAAGGCATTAATATCCAGTATGACACTTTGCGCATAGATCTTGTGTTCGTAGGCTGCAATCAACGCCCCTAGGGATACTGGGTTGAGTTCTTGTATGAGAATGGTCGAACTGGGTTTGTTACCTGGAATGACTTTATGGGGCGCCAGTCTGTCAATTTCAGACTGCGCCAGTCCCTGTTCGCTCAGCTCCTGCCGGACCTGCGCTAGGGACTTGCCGGTCATCAGCGCCTGGCTCTGGGCAAAGCAGTTGGCCAGCAAATGCTGATGCTGCTCTGGTTCCCCAGTCGGGCTTTCCAGGCAGGCAATGAAATCTGCCGGAACCAGATGCGTTCCCTGGTGCAGCAATTGATGAAAGGAATGCTGGCCATTGCTGCCGGCACTGCCCCAGAGTAAAGCGCCAGTCGTTGTTTCCTGGGGACTGCCGTCCCTGTGCACGGATTTGCCTAGGCTTTCCATGTCCAGTTGCTGGAGGTAAGCAGGGAGCAGGTGCAGGTTTTGTGCATAGGGCAGGATGACCTGACTTTCGGCATGAAAGAAATTCAGATACCAGATGTTCAGCAGGGCCATGATCAACGGCATGTTGGCGGGCGCTTGTGCAGTGCGGAAATGTTCGTCCATGGCATGAGCGCCAACCAGCAAGTCGCCAAAGTGTTTCATGCTGGTGCCCAGAGCAATCGGCAGGCCGATGGCAGACCATAAGGAGAAACGACCACCGACCCAGTCCCAGATCGGGAAAATGTTTGCCGGATCTATGCCGAACTCGGCTGCCTTTTCAACACTGGCTGAAACAGCCACGAAATGTTTGGCCAAATCCTTCGCACTGGCAGATTGCAACAACCAGCGTTTGGCAGCCTCGGCATTTTGCAGGGTTTCCAGGGTGGTGAATGTTTTGGAAGCAATAACAAAGAGACAGGTCTCTGGATTCAGTCGGGACAGAGTCTGTTGCAAATGAACCGGGTCAACATTGGATATGAAATGGCAGCGTATCCCTTGTGCATGATAGGGGCTCAATGCTTCATAAACCATGGCTGGCCCCAGGTCAGAACCACCGATGCCGATATTCACAACATCCCGGATGGCCTTGCCGCCATGTCCTGTCCATTGTCCGCTCTGCACTCTGTCGACCAGTTGCTCAATTCTGGCCAGTGTTGTATGTACTGCCTGCTCTGCATCCGTCTGTTTGAGTGGGCTGCGCAGGGCGACATGCAAGGCCTGTCTTTGCTCGGTATTATTGACCAGCTCACCAGCAAACATGGCTTTGATGGCGTCCTGCATGCCCGCTTCTTCAGCCAGGCTCAGCAATAAGTTCAGGGTGTCCTGATCCAGCAGGTGCTTGGAAAAATCAAAGTACAGGCCAGCTGCTTCCAGACTGAACTGTTCCAGCCTTTGTGGGTTATGCGTAAATAAGTCTGAAATGCGTTGCTGGCTGAGCCTGCTTTGCTGCTTGTGCAGGGCCTGCCAGACTGGCTTGTCCTGAAGCTTGCTGGAATCTGGAGAGGACATCCGACTTCCTGTGTTCAGTGTTGCGCAAATTCCAATTCTACCTTAAATATTGAACAATAGAGTGGAGATTGCTAGTATTCGCCGCCTTCTGTTGGATAAAATACAAAGCGCATACAGATTTCGCCGGCGTAGTTCAGTCGGAGGATAAAGAGCAGCAACTGACTTGACGGTTTAACATGGTAAGTCAGCAGATTTCGCCGGCATAGTTCAGCCGGAGGATAAAGAGCAGCAACTGACTTGACGGTTTAACATGGTAAGTCAGCAGATTTCGCCGGCATAGCTCAGCCGTGGTAGAGCAACTGACTTGTAATCAGTAGGTCCCGAGTTCGACTCTTGGTGCCGGCACCAAACAAAAACCCCGATAGCGCAAGCGTCGGGGTTTTTTATTTCAGTAGCAGAATCACTCGAGTCTATCAGGGTAAAGCAGGTGCTGGTCCTTCTGGGTTTCTCTTCGCGAGCTATTTAATCGAATAAATCGATTAAAAGTATCATTAATATCTGTTTTACAGATTAATCAATATCCCTATACCATGCTGACAGTTATCCGTTTTATGTCTTAAGGCAAAGCACTCTAGTTGACATAAAGCAAAGTGAGAGCTGGATGTTTAATTAACGTAACAAGGGATGTCTTTACAAACTTGTAAAAAACAGATGAGGTAATTTCAACATGATGGGAAGAAAAAAACTGTTAAGGAAGCTGCTTGCTGTCGGTGTCAGCTCCGCGATTTCAATTAATCTGGCCATGGCACAGCAGTCCATGCCGGATAATAACTATTGGTGGCCCAACCGTTTGGATCTGGATCCCCTGCGTCAGAGTCAGATGCTGGCTGACCCGATGGATGACGATTTTGACTATGCCGAGGCATTTGAAAGCCTGGATCTTGATGCCGTCAAGGCAGATCTTGTTGAGCTGATGACCACTTCGCAAGATTGGTGGCCTGCCGATTATGGCCATTACGGTCCTTTCTTTATCCGTATGGCCTGGCACAGTGCCGGGACTTACCGTGTCTTTGACGGCAGAGGTGGTGCCGATGGTGGCATGCAACGATTTGCGCCACTGAACAGTTGGCCCGATAACGCCAATCTGGATAAAGCGCATCGTCTCTTATGGCCGGTCAAGCAGAAATATGGACGCAGTATTTCATGGGCTGACCTGATGGTACTGGCTGGTACGGTTGCTATGGAGTCCATGGGTTTTGAAACCTTTGGCTTCGCTGGCGGACGAGAAGATGCCTGGATGCCTGATGACGTCAATTGGGGACCGGAGGGCGAATGGCTTGCAGCAGATCGTCGCACTGCCGATGGTGAGTTGGACAGACCTTTTGGTGCGACCCAGATGGGATTGATTTACGTGAACCCTGAAGGTCCTGGTGGCAACCCGGATCCACAGCTGGCAGCCAATGCCATTCGTGAAGCATTTGGTCGCATGGCAATGAATGATGAAGAAACGGCAGCCCTGATTGCCGGAGGTCATACCTTTGGCAAGGCCCATGGTGCTGCTTCCCCGGCCGAATATGTCGGAGCTGAACCGGAAGGTGCCAGTATTGAGCAGATGGGTCTGGGCTGGAAAAACGATTTCGGTTCCGGTAATGCCGGCGACACTATCACCAGTGGACTTGAAGGAGCCTGGACAAGCAATCCGGCGGCCTGGACACATGGTTATCTGGTAAATTTATATACCTATGACTGGGAGCAGAGCCGAAGTCCGGCGGGCGCAATCCAGTGGGTGCCGGCCCGTGGTGCCGCTGCAGATCTGGTGCCGGATGCACACGACCCCTCATTAAGGCACGCGCCGATTATGTTTACCACTGATCTGGCACTCAAGGTGGATCCGGCCTATCGTGAAATCACCAGCCGCTGGCTGGATAATCCGAATGAGTTTGCGGATGCTTTCGCCCGCGCCTGGTTCAAACTGACGCACCGTGATATGGGACCGCGTTCGCGTTATCTGGGCAGTCTGGTTCCGGAAGAAGTGCTGACCTGGCAGGACCCGGTGCCTGAAGCTGACTATGCCATGATCAATGATCGTGATATTCGAGCTCTCAAAGGCGATATCCTGGAATCAGGCCTCAGTAATGCTGAACTGGTGAGGACTGCCTGGGCTTCGGCATCGACGTTCAGGGGGACTGACATGCGCGGTGGTGCCAATGGGGCACGCATTCGCCTGGCTCCCCAGGCAGACTGGGATGTCAATGATCAGGATGAACTCTCACGAGTACTTGGTGTTCTCGAGGGTATACAGAATGACTTTAACAGTCGCAACAACCGCCGCCAGGTGTCTTTGGCTGACCTGATCGTACTCGGTGGTGCTGCGGCTATTGAGCGTGCAGCCGAAGCAGGTGGGTATGAGCTGGACGTTCCCTTTGTCCCGGGACGAACGGATGCCTCACAGGAGCAAACCGATGTCGTATCATTCGGGCATCTGGAGCCGGTGGCTGACGGGTTCAGAAACTATTTTGACGAAGGTCCACGCTCCCCGGCTGAAATGCTGGTTGAGAAGGCCGCCATGCTGAACCTGACAGCGCCTGAAATGACGGCTCTGGTAGGAGGCATGCGTACACTGGATGCGAATGCAGATGGCATACAGCATGGTGTTTTCACTGATGCTCCCGGCACGCTGAGCAATGATTTCTTCGTCAATCTGCTTGATATGTCGGTGACATGGTCGGAGTCTGATGATGCAGGCGTCTACGTGGGTCGTGACCGTAACAGTGGAGCGGTTCGCTGGACGGCAACACCAGTGGACCTGATCTTTGGTTCCAACTCGGAGCTGCGGGCGCTTTCCGAACTGTATGCAACGGCAGACGGTGAAGCGAAACTGGTTGAGGATTTCGTTGAAGCTTGGACAAAAGTCATGACGCTGGACCGTTTTGACCTTCGCTAGGCAGGCATTATCCTGAGCACAAAAAGCGGCATTCTCATGCCGCTTTTTTTTTGCGTGCAAAATCTGGTCGCGTAATTTTTGGGCCGATAGCAGCCTAAATTGCATGCACAATTTACTGTTTAGGGGCAGGATTATTCTGATATTAAAACAAAATCACAGCTCATTATTGTGTATATACAAAATAGTGATAGGAGAATAAATATAATGATTTTATGCACATACAGAAATTTCGTAATAATGGTGTTTAAGAAAATCAAATAACTCATCATTAAGCCGTTTCAAAAATATAAGTTATTGTATTTAAAGGAAAATATTAGACAATCAAGACGCCAAGTCGAAAATTTCAATTCTGTGACAGCCTTGACAAATAACAAGTCACTAAGTTTTACACACATTTATCCACAGCTAGCCGATCTGCTGACGGGCCTGTGGATAAAATTTCCGTGAGGCTCGGTGCAACAACTTGTTTGACGAGGGGCACTTAAAGTAAGCTCGGCCTGAAATCAGGAGAAATCAGTGGAAGAAATACAGCACCAGCTGGGCCTAAGCGTCAGGGATTATGAGTGTGACCTGCAGGGTGTCGTTAATAATGCGGTCTACCAGAATTACCTGGAACATGCGCGGCATGAATTTATCAAATCCAAGGGCCTTGATTTTGCTGTACTGACGGCAGCTGGCATTAACCTGATGGTTATCCGTGCCGAGCTGGATTACCGGGGCTCACTGAAAAGCGGGGATCGCTTTAGTGTCAGAAGCCGGTACCTGAGAAAGTCCCGCCTCAAGTTTGTTTTCCTGCAGGAGATAGTCCGTGATGGAGAAGAAAAACCTCTGCTGAGTGCTGAAATCACCGGTACTGCCGTGAATGCCCAGGGTAAACCTTTTCTGCCGGACGAATTGTCCGTTCTTGAGTAAAAAATTTACGCGATTTAACCCTTTTCCCGATATATCACGTTTATAGCACTGACAATGACAAATTGCGGTGCTTGCAGAACCTTGTAAGTGCTGCCCATTAAGGAGCGTGATATGAAAAACCCAAGCTTGAAACCAAAAATACTTTCTTTGGCCATCGCAGCGAGTCTGATGGTCGCCTGTCACTCGGCCCAGGATGAAGACCTGAATGATGGCAGTTACACTGAAAGTGCAATTGAAGCCCCGTTAACAGTGGCCACGTCTGACATAATGGTAGCTCAGCGCCAGCAAAGACAGGAGAACCAGAGCAGGATGGAAGCAGATATGGCGGCTGTCAGTGAGTTATCCCTGATGCCGGGAAGCGTCATGCACCTGCCGCCGGAGATAGGCTATTGGTCTGAGCAGTCGACGGAGAATTATGCCGATTTTGAGGACAGCGGCATTTACCGGGTCATTGAAAATGCGGTGTCTACCTTCAGTATTGACGTGGATACCGGTGCCTACAGCAACGTCAGGCGTTTTCTGAATCAGGGGTCATTACCACCGGCCGATGCGGTCAGGGCTGAAGAACTGATTAATTACTTTGCCTATGATTACCCACTGGTGGACTCCCCAGCTCCTTTCAGTATCTACACAGAAATATCAGTGAGCCCATGGAACAGCGGACGACATCTTCTGCATATCGGTATCAGGGCCAATGAACCGGAAAGCACACAGACGCTGCACCGTAATCTGGTGTTTCTGGTGGATGTCTCCGGCTCAATGGACAGCCCGGACAAACTGGACCTGCTCAAGACATCGCTGAAGCTACTGACGCAGCAACTAAGCGAGCAAGACAGTGTTGCTCTGGTCGTCTATGCCGGAGCCTCCGGTGTGGTACTGGAGCCAACCGCAGGGAACCAGACGCGGGAAATTTCAGCCGCGCTTGATCGTCTGCAAGCGGGCGGCAGCACCAACGGTGAGGCCGGTATTGAACTGGCTTACGCGCTGGCCGAACAGGCTTATATAGAGGGTGGTATCAATCGTGTTCTGCTTGCAACAGATGGTGACTTTAATGTCGGCATGTCCAGTGTAGATGCCATGCAGGAACTGATAGCAGAAAAGCGTGACAGCGGAATCAGTCTGAGCACACTTGGCTTCGGTAGCGGTAACTACAATGATCATATGATGGAACAACTGGCAGACAGCGGCAATGGCAACTATGCCTATATTGATAACCTGAATGAAGCACGCAAAGTGCTGGTCGATGAACTGCACTCAACACTGCAAACGGTTGCCAAGGACGTCAAGATACAGATCGAATTCAATCCGGCGACCGTGGCTGAATACCGTTTGCTCGGCTATGAAAACCGTGCACTGGCAAGAGAGGATTTCAATAATGATCGGGTGGATGCCGGTGAAATTGGGGCTGGTCATACGGTAACGGCTATTTATGAAATTGCCCTGGCAGACAGCGAGGGGCAAAGCCTTGACCCGCTGCGATATCGGCAACAGGGCGAACAGTCTGGCTCTAATACAGAGGAACTGGCATTTCTCAAGCTGCGCTATAAGGAGCCGGCGGCTGATGAGAGCCTTCTGCTGGAGCGGGCGCTGATGCTGGCTGATATCGAAACAGATATTGCGAACAGTTCGGATAACTATCGGTTTTCGGCTGCCGTTGCAGGGCTTGCACAGCTGCTACGGGGTAATACTCAAACGGGTAATCTGGATTATGATACAGTGCTTAGCCTTGCACAGAGTGCGAAAGGTGAGGATGAGTTCGGTTATCGCGGTGAGTTCATCCAGCTGGTTAGAAATGCCCAGGCACTTTCGCTTCATTAAACAGTCAATGCGCTTGCTAACGATTGTAATAGGGGAAATTTAACAAACGCAGTTACTTTGTTAGTAAATTCCGTTGTTAGATTTTCCCCATACCTTGAATAGTCTGTGCTCAAATGATTTTTAAATTTTGTAAAACAATAAAAGGAAGAAATTGAAAGGTGCCTCTGGTAAGTTTTCTGGATAAAACGGATAAAGATGCCCAGCTTATGCTGGCGTATTCCAGGGGTGATGCCAGTGCATTTGAGATGCTGTATGGTAAACACAAGGATGCCCTCTACCGCTTTTTTTTGAGGCAGTGTGGCAGTCAGGCAGTGGCCGAAGAGCTTTATCAGGAAGTCTGGTTACGGGTGATCAGGGCACGTGAAACCTATACGCACAAAGCCAGATTCAGTACCTGGCTTTATCATATTGCACATAACATACTGGTGGATTTTTTTCGCAAACCTGTGGAGCAGGATGACACTGAACTGGTTGAGGAGAAGATTCCGGCCAATGCCAGTAATGACCCGGCACTCATTCTTACCGCACAGGAAAAGATTCAACGTTTTCGGGTACATCTGGAAAGCTTGCCGCGCGAACAGATGGAAACATTTTTGTTAAAAGAGGAGGCCGGACTTAGCCTGGAAGAGATAGCAAGTACTACCGGAGAAAATGTCGAAACGGTCAAAAGTCGACTGCGATATGCGGTAAAGAAATTAAGGCAATCGCTTAACAGCGATGAAGATAGGGTACAGTGAGTTGCTATGAAAGAAACTGACGAAAATGATTTACGTGACTATCTGCAGGGTAAAGACGGAGTCTCTGGCAGCTATGCCAGTTTTTCTCAGGAAAAACCTTCGGCAGAACTGGACGACAAAATCCTGCAGGCAGCCCGATCAGCACTTGAGGATCAGGGCCGGACGAAAAAGCGCATTCCTTATCAGGCCTACTCGATTGCAGCAAGTATCTGTGTGTCGGTGTTGCTGATTTCCCTGTATTTAAACAGTGGTTCGCAGCTAAGTAGGGATTTGTTTGAACAGTCACAGATTCAGATCATGGATAACCCGGATGTGGAATTTTTGTCAGCCGATGAAGTACAGATTTTTATACCGGAAGCTGCAGAGCTGGAAGCCAATGCTCTGGAGTCTCTCAATACCCAAGCCGAATCAGCCAGACGGGTGGAAACTCAGGCTGCATCCCAGGAAGCCATTATTGTCAGGCAGGAAGCTGCAGAGGATGTTCTTGCAACGCGCTTCAGTGAGGATGATCTTGCTGTAACTGACACGCTTGCCAGCGAACTGAGTAGTGCTACTGTCGAGCCGCGTGCAGCCCAGGCCGGCTATCGACAGAATGCGGATACCGGGCTCAGGGAAATTCAGCGCCTGCAGGCGACCGAGCCTGCCCAGGCGGCAGAGGAAATACGACTGTTTACAGAAAGCTATCCGGATGTGAACATTGAAGCAGCATTGACAGACTTAAATGAAGCAATAGATTAATTGAGGAGTTGGCGATGGCTTTACCTAAAATTGGCAACATGGCACCTGCCTTTGTTCTGCAAGATCAGCACGGCAATAAACGCAGTCTGAAAGACTACAAAGGCAAGATAGTTGTGCTTTATTTTTACCCCAAGGCAATGACTCCCGGCTGTACGGTACAGGCTCACGGCATACGCGACAGTGAAAAGGCACTGAAGAAACTGGGGGTTGAAGTGCTCGGGGTCAGTATTGATGCGGTTAAACGACTTGCCAAGTTTGAGGAGCGCGATGAGCTGAATTTCACGCTCTTGTCGGATGAGGATCATGTCATTGCTGAAAAATATGGCGTCTGGGGTCTTAAGAAATTCATGGGCAGGGAATACATGGGCATCAATCGAATAACCTTTATTATCGACAAGGATGGCAGGCTGGTACACATCATGGAAAAGGTGAATACCAAAACCCATCGCGATGATGTCATTGACTTTATAAAAGCTAATCTGCTCTAAGATTCCCAATGCTTTTGTTCCACAGGCAGTATTCTGGAGAAGGTCCTTCCCTGATTATCCTGCATGGTCTGTTTGGCCAGCAGGGGAACTGGGCAACTCAGGCAAAAGATCTGTCAGACAGTTTTGCGGTTTATGGCCTGGATGCCAGAAATCATGGCCAGTCGCCACATGCCGATACGATGAGCTATGCTGAAATGGCAGATGATGTGAGACAGACTCTGGATTCGCTCGGGATCGAAAAAGCCCTGTTTATCGGGCATTCCATGGGTGGTAAAACGGCCATGCAATTTGCCCTGAACTGGCCTGAACGTGTCAGTAAACTACTGCTAGTCGATATTGCGCCAGTATCCTATATGAGCGGACCGGACCGGGTCCTGAGTGCCTTGATGAACTTGAATCTGGAGTCGATCAGCAGCCGTCAGCAGGCGGATGAGCAGTTGCACAAAGATATTCCCGAAAAAGGGATTCGCGATTTTTTGCTGACCAACCTGCGGCGGGACGGCGATGGATACACGTGGCGTATGAACCTGCAGGCAATCAGTGCCTGTTATACAGAATTACGGGCCGGTATGCGCATGCAAGAGGCTTTTAACGGCGAGACACTCTTTGTTAAAGGCGAACATTCGGATTACCTGATGCCGGCATATAGGGACCAGACCTTGCGTTTTTTCCCCAAGGCACAAATAAAAGTCATACCCGGAAGTGGGCACTGGGTGCACAGTGAAAAACCGGCGCAGTTCCTGAAAATAGCGCGTGATTTTTTACTTGCTTAGCTGGGGACTTTCACTGCAGGCGGCAGTTTTTTGAAAACTGTGCCTTGAGAAATTCCATCTGGTCAACTCGTATACGTCTGGAGTTCATCAGGGCCAGGTATTCAGCCGGATTCGGCTCAAAGGGCAGGGCAAGTAGTTCCATATGTGCTTCTTCTGGCGTGCGGTCTTGCTTGAAATGGTTGCAGCGGCGACAGGCAGCGACAACATTGGTCCAGATATTCCTGCCACCACGTGAGGTCGGCAGGATGTGGTCGCAACTCAGGTCTTTATCAAGAAATTCCTTGCCACAGTACATGCAAAGATTCTGATCCCGGCGAAATAAAATCCGGTTGCTCAGGGCGGGTTTCTTGTGGTGGTTGTGGTGAACGTCGCCGGCGCAGGCAATAATGCTGTGCAGTTCGATGAAGCTACGGTCACCACTGAAACGTGAAGTGCCGCCCCAGACGGTGCGGATTGTATCTCCAAGGGTCCAGGTAACGAGTTCTCTGGCGTAGAGGGTGGTGGCTTCCTGCCAGGTAAGCCATTCGATTGGATTACCAGCAACGTTCAAACGAAGTATTTGAGCGTAACTATCGTCAAATTGCATAGAGTAAACAGGTCTCCTGTTTGACGCGCTTACACTACCCATAATTATTGTTTGGGTCAATAGACCCCGGTGCTAATTAATCCCTTCTTAACAATTTAAGAACTGCCAGGCTGGCGCTAGCAGATGCCGGCAAATCAGGGCTTTTATGCCGTGTCTGGGAATAGACATTTGAAATGTGACTGGCTATGCTTGGCGGGTTAATTCAGAAGGGAAAAAAACATAATGAAAATAAAAACAACACTTATTCAGGGCTTTTTATGTGCCATTGTGGGGAGCGGTTTTCAGCTACAGGCCTTGGCTCAGGGCACTGCAATTGAGCAGGCAGCTATTCCAGGCGCAACCAGAGAAAATCCGGCAGTCGAATACCCACCACGGGATTTTGCCACGGCTGAGGAGCATTACAATTATCTCCTGGAGCAGGCAAGCGGTGGCACTCAGCATACGATGGCAACAATTCCTGTTTGGGATGGCTTGTGGAGTGCCGGTTATAACAGTATGCCTGCCATCTTCCTGGAAGAAGGCTCAATGGCTATTGCCATGCGACCTGGTGGAGAAGTGCGGGAAGGTGTATTAACACCTGCCTATGAAGAGCACTTCAGAGCCCGACGAGCCGAGATCAATGAAAACGGCTCCCAACTCTATGACCGCCTGACCAATTGTGAATATCCCGGGATGCCGCGCTGGCTTTGGGAACCTTACGTGAAGGAATTCGTCAACATGCCAGATCAGTCCTGGATGCTGAATGATTTCATGAATGAAACACGTCGCGTTTATATCAATGCCGAGCATGTGAATATTGATGGCAAGCATTCTGCTACCGGTGACAGCATCGGCTTTTGGGATAATGATAAATTGATCGTCTGGACCAAGTGGATAAACCCCGCAGATTATTTACGCGGTATGCCGCTGACCAGTAATCAGATTGAAATCGTTGAAACCTGGCAACAGATCATCACGGTAGAAGGCCAGCGCCAACTGGTGACGCAGGTGACTTTTTATGACCCGATTGGATTGCAGTCACCCCAGTCAGCGGTTTATACCCACACGGCCAGTCCGGACCTGGAAGAATTTGGTGCACGCATACGTAACTGGGAATGCACAAGCAGTAGTAATTCTTTCCAGGATGAAGACGGCAGAACCTTCTTCCGTTTGCCCGGAGACCCGGAATTCAGGGATCCTCGTGGTTTTACGGATTTTCCAGATATTCCAGGGCAGTCCCTGAATCCGATGGGCCAATAAGGAATAAGATAAGAACAACGAAAAGTTAATTGAGGAAATAGACATGAAAAAACTAATTATGGCGTCTACAGCAATAATCATCGGCAGTTTTTTAACCCTGGCGCAATTTGCCTTCGGCCACCACTCCTTTGCCATGTTCGATAACTCGAAAGAAAGAATCATCGAAGGAACGGTTGTTCGCTGGGCCTTTAACAATCCGCATACCTGGCTGTACATTGAAGCAGCTGATGAGAATGGTGAAATGATCACCTGGGGTTTTGAAGGTGCCGCCCAGGTTCATGCCATGCGTCAGGGAGTTAATGGCACCACCTTTCAGCCTGGCGAGAGAGTGAAGGTGATTATGCAGCCACTGGTTTCCGGAGAGCCTGCAGGTGCCATGTGTTTTGTACAAAAAGAAGATGGCTCCATTGCCCGTCCCAATGATGGTGTATGCGATTCAGAAGCCAGAGCCTCTGTGTGGCAGCAAAATGGCTGGTTAAATTCACCCAGTCTCACCACTTATGATCTTGACTAGTATTCGTTGAAATCCTGGCAACGGTGGGTACAGGCGCCGAAAACCCATCTCTTCAATAAGGCGCTGTTTCAGGTGCACCTGTGGGCCGGTATTGCCCTTGGCCTGTATATACTGATGATGAGCATCAGCGGTGTTGCCTTTTTGCTTGAAAATCAGCTTGATCGGCTTTTCGTTCCCTCTTCGGTAGAGCCAGTGGGTGAAGCGCTCACTGGTGATGAGTTGGATGCACGGGTTGAAGAGGTCTACAGCGATTTTGAAATCGTCATGGTTTCACCACCGTTCAATCAAGAGCGGGCTGCTGCCGTGGTGGTACGACAGGATGAAGTGTCGACAATACGTTATTTTGATCCTTATCGCGGGGTTGACCAGGGCAGCGCCAACCCCTGGCAAACGGGAATCTATCGCTGGCTGATCAACTTCCATGATGATTTATTGCTGCCCAGAGGAATAGGCCGCCAGCTCAATGGCTGGGGAGCCTTCGCATTTCTGCTCATGATGTTCAGTGGCTTTGTCATCTGGTGGCGTGGCAGGGCACAGTGGCGTCAGGGTTTTTTTGTGACGGGGAAAAGTCAGCACCCCTACCTCTGGCAGTTTCACAGCGTACTGGGCTTCTGGACCCTGATTTTCATGTTTGCCTGGGGCCTCAGTGGCATGTTCCTGACCATTCCGGGAACCTTGCGTGCCTTTACCGACACCTTAGGCTTGAGCCGACTCATGGGCATGGGCATCGTTGGCATACCGCCGCTGGAAGTCGAAGCCATGTTTGATGCCGGTTTGCTTAACGGGGCAAATGACCTGATGAACATCAATGATTTCAGGGGAGACAGGAGTCGTGGCTTCATGGATTTGATGGTCGACCTGCATTTCGGACGCTACGAGTCAAGCTGGGCGATCACCCTGATTGCCATTATTGGTCTGATCCCGGTTTTCATGTTTATCAGCGGTTTTATTGTCTGGTGGCGTCGTG
>Ga0181587_10000051_pt1 | contig 81554 bp, 74 predicted proteins | sample 071ome_27_FD_132463 | JGI IMG/M metagenome (GOLD analysis project Ga0181587, IMG submission 132463) | Coastal salt marsh microbial communities from the Groves Creek Marsh, Skidaway Island, Georgia - 071409AT metaG (megahit assembly) | ecosystem: Environmental > Aquatic > Marine > Intertidal... | reverse complement strand
TGGTGGGCCCGGCAGGACTTGAACCTGCGACCAATCGATTATGAGTCGACTGCTCTAACCAACTGAGCTACGGGCCCACTCGAAAACGCTCAAACCGAGGCGAGCGCTGTTACAGCAACCGATTCTATTAGTTCTCTCCCTCAACCGGTACAGCTTCTTCGAGGCAAATCCTCGATTCCCGTCAATCATCACTTTGTTCTCGCGTGAAAAGCCGCACAGCGCTGCTACACTCCCGCCAGTTTCCGCACCATGCCAAATGGCTCGAAAGGCAGTAGCACTCAAATGAAGATCACAGATGTCCGACTCGAAATGTTCAAGTGGCCACGAGCCGTCCCGATCACCAACGGGCTATACACGTACACCCACAACCTGCTAAACATCGTCGTGGTCGACACTGATGATCCAGACATCCAGGGAATCGGGCTTGCAGGTGGAATCGAAGCCACTCCTGAGGTTGGGCATTCATTTGTCGAACACTTCAAGAAGGGTTTGATCGGGAACGACCCGCTTGACAACGAAGCTCTCTGGCATGCCATGTGGCGGCCCAAGCTCGTTGGTCGTCGAGGTATTTCAACCCGCATCTTGGGCGGCATCGACATTGCTCTCTGGGACATCAAGGGCAAAGTCGCCAACATGCCACTCTACAAAATGCTCGGAGGCTTCACCAACAAGGTCGACACCTACATTGCCGGTGGTTACTACGAGGAAGGCAAAGGCCTCAAAGAACTCGCCAAGGAAATGGAAGACAACGTTGCCCTTGGTGCACGAGCCGTAAAGATCAAGGTTGGTGCTGTGCCCATCAACGAAGATGTCGAGCGAGTTAGAGTTTGCCGAGAAGCTATTGGTCCTGACGTACGTCTGATGGTCGATGCCAACAACGCGTACCGCCACTACGAAGCGATCGAATTCGCACGCAAAGCTGAAAAATACGACCTGTTCTGGTTCGAAGAGCCTGTAGAGCCTGACGACTATCTCGGACAGGCAGAAATTACCCGCGCAACCTCGGTGCCGGTCGCCGCTGGAGAGAACGAATACACCCGATACGGATTCCGCGACATGATCAACGTCCGAGCGGTCGATATTCTTCAGCCCGACGCACTCATCCTTGGTGGATTTACCGAGTTCATGAAGGTTGCCGCACTTGCCCAGGCGAACGACCTCGACATTGCCCCACACGGTGCGCAGGAAGTTCATATTCACCTTGTGGCAGCTATCCCGAACGGTCTGATTCTCGAGTACTACCGTGACTCAGTGAACCCGATGCACGGCAAGGTTTGGGAACACGAACTGACCATCAAGGATGGCTACGTTTATGCGCCAGACCTTCCGGGCCTGGGTCTAAAGCCAAAATGGGACACACTGGCTGAGTACAAGGTTGGATAGAGGCGTACAATCTCGCCGCCGGATAGAGCGAACGACATAGAACGCTCACGAATGCACTGGAGCAAATAGCACGAATGCCTAACTTCGATTACGAGTCACCAACTTCACTGGCTGAAGCACTGGAACTACTGTCAAAACCCGGTGAGGTCCGCCCTCTTTCCGGTGGTACCGACATCATCGACCAGCTGAAGAACAACCGCAGAAATGCCGATCTTGTGGTCGACACCAAACGTGTTCCAGAACTGCTGAAGATCGAAGCAAACGGTTCTGGACTCACCATTGGCTCGGCGGTCTCGTGCACCGAGGTCCACAAGTATGTCGAAAAGACGGGTGGCTACCCTGCCCTCGCTGAATCTACCGAGTTGGTCGGTTCAGTCCATATTCAAAACCGCGCCTCAGTTGGGGGAAATGTCTGCAACGCCGCTCCATCTGCCGACACCATTCCGTCGCTACTAATTCACGAGGCCGTGGCACACACCGCAAGTGCAGGTGGAGCACGCGAAATTCCGCTGATCGACTTCTTTGCTGGTCCCGGCCAAACAGTTCTCCAGAAGGGCGAAATTCTCAAGGAACTCGTCCTTCCACCCACCAACGAAAACACGGCATCCGCCTACCTAAGATTCATTCCGAGGAACGAAATGGATATTGCGGTTGCCGGTGTAGGATCTCTCATCGAAATCGATCGAGCATCAGGGAACATCACGAAGGCTCGAATCGCCCTGGCTTCTGTTGCGCCAACGCCAGTCCGTGCTTACGGTGCTGAAGAATTCCTGAAAGGCTCACCGGCAAACGAAGACACTTTCGCAAAAGCTGCTGATTTGGCAGTCGAATCCGCGGTTCCAATTACCGACGTTCGAGGTTCAGCCGAGTACCGAAAAGAACTGGTCCGAGTTCTTACCCGCCGCACCCTCGGTATTTGCCTGGAGCGACTCGGATAAACCTCCGTTACATCCCGCCATTTATTCCACTCAGCAAGAGACACCAATGACCAAAAAGCAAATCAAAACAACAGTGAACGGAGTTGAGCACGAGATCCTGGTCGACTCAACCTGGACCCTCCTCGAAACCCTCCGGGACCACCTTGGCCTGACCGGTACGAAAGAAGGCTGTTCAAACGGTAACTGTGGCGCTTGCACAGTGATGGTTGACGGGAAGTCGTCATGCTCTTGTCTCGTTCTTGCACCTGAAATCAACGGGCGTGAAGTAACCACTGTTGAAGGACTTGCCGATCACGGTCACCTGACTCCAGTTCAGGATGCGTTCGTCGAAAATTCCGGTCTCCAGTGCGGGTTCTGCACTCCTGGATTCATGATCGCAACCACCGCTCTACTCAAGGAAAACCCTAAGCCGACTGAGAACGAAATTCGTCTCAAGCTCGCGGGGAATCTGTGCCGCTGCACCGGCTACGACAAAATCGTAAGGTCAGTTCAAGACGCAGCCGAACGCCTCGCCAATTCGTAACGCACTGGTGGGACTCTACGCCTATTCCAGTGTTCGCAGGTAGTTGACCAGATGCCAGGTTTCTTCGGGAGAAATTGCCCCACCCAGCGGTGGCATGCTGCTACCCGGGATTCCCTCCTGGACAAACTGATACAGCACATTGTCCGGGTGAAGAGGTACGTGAACGATCAAGTCTGCCGGTGGCGGATCAAGTCCTATTGCCAGGGGGCCATCACCTCGCGTAGATACCCCGTGGCACGTTGAACAGAATTGCGAATAGATGCTCTTCCCCTCATCGACCGATTCAGCGGTTGGCGCAACAGGATTACTCCCCAGCACGCCTCCGTTTCCAAATTCATCGCTCGAACCGAGAATGTCCATTAATCCAGCGAGGGATGCGAATGAAACTAGAGAAATTAGCGCACTAATGGCAATGACGCCCATGCTCTCCCAGGCTGTGATCCCACCGAGGAAGAATCCGTTCATAACGCCCAGCAATCCGAGCATCGAAAACACAAGCCAGCCCAACGGAACCAGGCTTTGTCTTTCCGCGACTTCAAAAACGGTCTGACCTGATGGGTGAGCGCTGCAGAAGTAAGAAAACGATCCGGCCTCATTGAACCTTGCTGTCACCGTGGAGTTTGCAGATGCGTAGAGTCCTCCGACTCGATGACCAACATCGTCTTCGTTGACGAGTACGATGCTGGCTCCCTGCTGCAGGTCTATCTGCTCGGGAATTATCCCGGCATCAATGCCTGCGTCGATATTGTCTGCAGTGCCTAACGGGATATCGATGTGCACATCGGGTGAAGCCGCAAATGCAGAGGTTTGCAATGACCAGACGGTGCTGACGACAACAATCGCCAGCACCCCCAGTACGTTCAACTGAAGTTGACCTAATTTTCCGGTGAACTTCTTCACTACGGCTGTCGGACCTCCGCGGTGATCATTTCTTCAGTACCTGACTGGAATCGCAAACCCAGGGAAACTACGTCACCAGGTTCAAGACTACGCTTGATCTGCATCAGCATCACGTGCAATCCGCCGGGCTTGAGAAGAACAGTCTCGCCTGCTGGAACTGCAATTCCAGTCTCGAGCTTTTGCATCTTCATGACACCATCGGTCATGGATGTCTCGTGGAGTTCAATGACGTCTGAAAGATCGCCTGCACTCTCAACCATCAGGTCGAAAACTTCCACAAGCATGTCGTCAGCATCACCTGAATTCTCAATCGTGAAGTAGATCGCACCGGTTCCACTCGCAGGTCCGTGACCGCCCATGGCAGGCATATCGCCACCCATATCCATGGGCTTATCGTCCATGTCCATCGGTTTGTCATCCATGGTCATTCCTGGCATCGCTGAATCGTCCCCCATGACCATTGCAGCTGGGCGCGCCCATGCATCCGAGATGCTGATTGCTGAAACTGGTTCAGGGGTTACGGTTGGTTCACTTTCCGTATTACAGGCGATCAGTAATGGCGCAAGAATTGCCGCGAGTGCCAGTAGTCCAAATTTGATTCGATTCCGAAGCATCTAGTTTTCCTCTTGACTGTTGAGCACCGCCTTTATGTCGGCGGCGATAGAGTCAGAGTGGGTCCCAAAAGGAAAAACAACCTTTGATCGCATGTTGTCGACCAAATACAGGTTCGCTGTGTGTGAAACCAGATATCCGGCGGCACTGTTCTGAGAATCGTCACGTTCTACGAAAATCCCAAAATCGTCCCAAACCTTGGTCAACGTTTCACGAGAGCCGCTCAACCCGATAAACTCAGGGTCGAAGACCTCGATCCTTTGCTTCAAAACTCCCGGAGTATCTCGCTCTGGATCAACGGTGACCCAAATGAAAGACACTCGCTCAGCATCTTCACCCAAAGCACGTTTCGCTTTGATCATGTCTGCCAGCGTCGTGGGGCAAACATCGGGGCAAAGCGTGTATCCAAAGAACACGATGGACACGTCATTCGCGTCGCTGCTCATCGTGAACGCATCCCCGTATTGATCTGTGAGAACGAAGTCTCCGATCACTTGCGGTGGATCGCTCACTGCACCGGAAAACTCATAGGGAGCCTCGGTGCAACTAAAAGCTATCGCTATAGCAACAGAAATCATTAATGCAAGCAACTTCGAGTTGCGTCGCGACGATCCCATATTTGAGAGAGACAGTTGCGGGAGATTCAAAGAGAAACTCACTCCTGACTTGTATAGATGAGCGGAGTGGCTTTAATTCGGAATGAACTAAACGTTGCCTGATCGTTCGACCGACTCCGCAAAATTGGTAGGCAGAACCAAATTTTTCGGCGGTCGTCTTAATAAGGCCAGTTTCACTTCATTTGGTCTTAAATATTCGTCGGTCGGGTAACCGAGAATCCCAAGATCGAAATCATCGAGAGCTATTTCTTGTGCCAGACCGTGAACGGCTAACTGAACGAATCCGGATGACGGTCCATCGGCCGATGTCGCAATGAAGTTGTTCGCTTCCTCACTTTGCTGACTGTCGTAGACGTGAGTGTGATCGACATCTACGTCGCCAACAAAGGTGTGAGTGTGAAATACCAATCGTTCGTAGAAGTGGTGATCCATCGACGGACCTACCACCGGCACAAACAACGCCAGGAGCGCCAGGTAAATGGCGATTACATTCCGAATTATGTGGAAGCGTCTAAGCAATACGAATGGATGAGAAATGGGATGGGATTGGCTCGTTCCGATGAGTCATCAGCCCAATCAATGATGCACCAACAGGTATCGATAGTACAGGTCACAACCTTCGGGAGTGAAAGAATGGTTCGTGAGGGTTGCATAAGTAACTGGTGTCATACGTCCCTGGTAAAAGTTGCGCCACGGCTTGTCTGAATAAACCCGTTTTGCATCTCTATATGTGATTCTGCATCTCATTCCTCCCGCAGAATGAGTAAGCTGCCTCGCGTAATTTCTGCAAGCTTTATTCCGTCGATGAAAGGAGATTTCACATGGCAATGACGATAGCGTGTGCGGACATGGGGTACTCCTGTGGCTACGAAGTGACAGGAGAGGACCTTGGTCAAATCCTTAGCGGCGTAAAGCATCATTCTTTAGAATTCCACGGCTACACGGAAAAAGAGCTCGAGGAAGTAGACGCTGTGGAGCAGTGGAAAGGTGCCATTCGTCAGGCTTCCCGACCCGGCACATCAAGAACTCCACGTGACGAAAGCGACCGTGACGTAATCCCGCATTAATCGCTTCTGCATACGAACAAGTCTTCGACCGACTCGGAATAGCGAGTCGGTCGATTCGTTTCCAGAGGAAATCGTGTTCCGTGTGCTAATCTGAACTCAAGAAATTTCGCATCTCGAAGCACGTCCTCCGCATCTAATTTGTGTACCAGGACGAGAGGATTTCACCACATAAATGGAACAGGTATTCCGCGCAGCATCCGAAGAACTTTCGGCAAACAACGAAATGGTTATCGCGACCGTCGTTAAAACTTCAGGTTCAACACCACAAAAACCTGGAGCAAAGCTGCTCGTGCGCGCCGATGGTTCCGGTGTTGGAACTCTTGGTGGTGGATGTGTCGAAGGTGATATTTGGTTCGCTTCCTCACAGCTTCTTAAGAGCGGTGGAAACGCTGAAATGCGTGACTACGAGCTCAACGAAGACCTTGCGGCGCAAGACGGACTTGTGTGCGGCGGAACCATGTACTTCTTGTTGGATCCGATCCGGGATGACGCTGAGATTGACCCAATCAACAAGGAAGTCCTGGATGCGTACGACGGCGGTGCGCCCGTAGCGGTTGCCAGCCTGATGAAAGCTGCACCCAGTTCTCCTCAGGTAGTTGGCAGCAAACTACTGATTCGAGAAAACGGTTCAACGCTCGGCACTCTCGGCACGGATGACCTGGACAAACAGGCCCAGCAGGAAGCTCGAACTCTGATGGCGATGGGCAAGAACAGCTATATCACCACCGATACGGGTGCAGAATTTTTCATTGAGGCGTACACAACTCCTCCAACCCTGGTTCTTGCTGGTGGCGGTCACGTCTCGAAGGCAATCTCTAACATAGCCACAACCCTCGGTTTCAAAATCATCGTCATTGATGACCGAGAAGAGTTCTCTAACCCGGAACGATTCCCGGAAGCCGATCAAACGATCGTTGGCGATTACGGATCATCTTTCTCCAACTTGAAAATCGGCACAAATTCATTTGTAGTCATCGCCACGCGGGGGCACAGGCACGATGCTTCAGCCACGGCTGCGGCAATGCGTACTCCTGCCAGCTACGTCGGCCTGCTCGGTTCAAAGCGTAAGACCATCCTCATCTTCGAAGAGCTTTTCCTCGAAGGCTTCAACATGGAAGAAGTGCAAAGCGTCCGGTCGCCAATCGGTCTCGACATTTCTGCACGAACTCCAGAGGAAATCGCCCTGTCGATCATGGCGGAAATCGTCGGATTCCGACTCGGTGGACACGGCGGCACGCTCAAGCTCGACCAGCGACTTATCGACAAGGCGTACGAGAAAGCTTCGAAGAGCACGCAAGGTGCTCAAGTAATCGGCGCTGACTAACCATGGTGAACTACAACGCCGTCGGTATCCTGCTCGCAGCTGGCGAGTCAACGCGCATGGGCAAGCCAAAGGCCCTCCTACCCTGGCGTGGCACGACACTGCTTGAGTACCAGATGAACTCGTTGCTTCAGGGCGGGTGCGACAAGGTAGTTGTTGTGACCGGGGCTTACGATGCCGAAATGGCTCCCCTTCTCAAGGATCGTGAAGGGGTAATTCGCGCCTACAACCCAAAATTTAAAGAAGGTAAAACTACGTCGGTAAAAGCCGGTATTTGGGAAGTGCCTGACGGAGTCCATTCGATAGTTCTGCTTGCGGTCGACCAACCTCGACCCGCCTGGGTAATCGAAAAAGTTCTCCGAACTCACACGGACTTCGGTGCAGAAGTAACTTCACCCGGATTTGATGGGCACGGTGGTCACCCACTCGTTTTCGACGAGTCATTGCGCACTGAGCTAGCATCGATCACCGAAGAGGGCGAAGGGGTTCGCGCCATATTCCGACGTCCTGATGTCAACCACCACCGCGTTCAATTTGAGTCCGCGATCGTGCGCCTCGACATCAACACGCCTGAAGCCTACGAAGAAGCGCTGAAAACCTATACCGACCTGGCTAAATCACAAAGGTAGGAGACGGTGTTATGAGTAGTCCAACGCCGGTCCGAGAAAAAAGCTGGGTGAGAATCATGTTCTGGCCTTCGGTGATCCTTTTGGGTATTCCGACGTTGGGGTTCTGGGCGCTTTTGCACATAGCAGCCCTCGAATTTGCATGCGCTTGCACTCCAATGGAAACCGAGTGGCATACATCTTCGCGTGTAATGGGCACAATCTTGCTCGGTGCCCCTTTGCTGTTCGCCGACTGGTTCGTATGGTGGAAGTGGCGAGATCATCGCCGCACCCAGAATTGGGCGAAGAAACACACCGAAAAGAACAAGCCCTGGTACGCAAAAACCGGTAACGACCGACCTACCGGACCGATAAAAAACAAGCCATATGAGCCCTAACGATCTCGTCTCATCAGGAAACTCCATTGACGATGCGCGTGAGTACCTCCAGTCAACTGAAATTGATGGTTGGTTGACACGCGACTATCGGTACACAAATCCGGTATTTGAATCAGCGCTCGGTTTCCGTGTCGATCACCTGACCCGACCTGTCTGGTTGTGGATTCCGGTTGAAGGTGACCCTCAGCTATTAGCTCATGACGTGGACACCGGCAGGTTCCCCGAGAAATCACCGAATGTCACCGGATACGCCAATCGACTTCAAATGGTCGATCAGCTAACAAGCATGGTCGGATCAGCCACGAAAGTGGCAATGGAATACTCCCCGCTATACGAGTTACCCCGTGTTGGGCGAGTTGATGCAGGGACAGTCGAACTGATTCGATCGCTCGGTCCTGAAATAGTTTCCTCCGGCGACGTTATCCAGTTCGCTACAGAGCGATGGACACCTGAACAGCTTCAATCCCATTTTTTTGCAGTCGACGCTCTCGACAACATTGTGAAGCAGACTTTCAAGTACGTCGGCGAAAATATCCGCTGGGCACTCACCGAGCACGATATTGCTGAGCACATTCGAGGGAGATTCGACCGCGCTGGACTCGAGTTCGATGACGGTCCGGTGGTCGCATTCAACGAACACTCTTCCGACCCGCACTACGACCCAAAACCTGGTGAAGCCGCAATCATTCGACGAGAAGGTTGGCTGCTAATCGACCTTTGGGGTCGCAAAAAGCCCGAACACGAGGGGCAGCGAAACGTATCGGCTGACATCACTTGGACGGCAAAACTCGGTGCAACACCAACACCTGAACAGCAGAAGGTATTCTCAACCGTGACCTCAGCTCGGGACGCTGCATTTCAACTGCTCGAAGACCGTGTCCTTGATGGCGACAATCCAGCCGGTTGGGAACTAGATCAGGCAGCACGTGCGGTTATCGATAAAGCCGGTTACGGACAATACTTCGTCCATCGACTTGGTCACTCGCTCGGGTATGAAGTGCACTCAAACGGAGTAAACCTCGACAACTGGGAGACCAAAGACACCCGCACAGTCATTAACGGTATTGGAGTGACAATCGAACCGGGCATATACCTCCCAGAGTTCGGAGTCCGTTCAGAAATGGACGTTTACCTAGGGGAAGACGGTCCGGAAATCACCGGCAAGCGCCAGACCGAAATAATCCAGATCGAAACTTCCTAAGCTGGAAGCTCTGACCCCACGCCCTGCTCTAGTGCCAACTCGTAGAGCCGTGCGCACACAGCTAGGTCCTCAAACGCCACACCTTGAGATTCGAACAGCGTGACATCGTCATCCGAGTAGCGCGCCGTACGTAATCCGGCAACCAGTCGGTCAAGGCGCACCATGGCTTCCCATGAGAAATGCCCCGTCTCGGCTGCACGCATCAACTCCCCACACTCGTTCTTGGTCTGGTCAATGTCGTCGCAGGCGACCAGATCGGCTTTCACAACGGCAGCCGTATCAAGCTCACGCTTCATCCACGAATTGTTTCCAGCCGCATTGATGTGCATCCCAGCCTCGACCATGTCTCCCGTCACAACCGGTTCAACGGAATTGGTAACAGCGACCAGCACATCAGTGCCTTCTGCAGCTGCTTCATTCGAATCAACAGCCGTCACCGAAATTCCAAGGCGATCAGACATCCTTTCTGCGAAGCTTTCGCGGTTTTCCTGAGTCCTTGAGAAAACCTTTGCTTCAGAAATATCTCGAACCGCACAAACAGCTTCTAACTGAGTTTCAGCCTGGTATCCCGAACCGATAATCCCAACCAACTTCGAGTTCTCGCGAGCCATGTATTTGGTGGCTATTCCAGAAGCAGCACCCGTGCGTACCTGACCCATCCGGCCCGCTTCGATAACTGCAAGGAGTCCTTCGCCGTCGGTGCCGTAAAGCATCACATGGAAATTCACACCGCCGCCGCCGGCTACATACGACTTGTGCCCTGCCAGTCCGCGCTTTGGCCACGTCGCAGCCATGAAGTTGTAGGAGCCTTTTCCTACCGGTAAACGGTATCTAGGCTCGGTAAAGATTTCGCCATTCGATCGAGCGCGAAACACGTCGTCGAGAGCGTCGAGTGCTAGCTGCATATCCAGCAGTCCATTTACGTCCGACTCAGTCAGAAATAGTCTTTTCGTGTCGCTCATGATTACCTTTAGATCTCCTACCACTTCTACTCGGCGCTGAGTTGCCACATGTGGTTTAGCGGGCCATTGCCCTGCCCGATTTCCGGAGCGGTTCGCATGGCGTTCCAAACAAATTCTTTTGCGCCTTTGAACGCGTCACTTATCGACTCACCTTTGGCTAGTCGGGCAGTTACTGACGATGCGAAAGTGCAGCCTGTCCCGTGGTTGTTGGTTGAGTCTAACCAGGGAAGTCCGAACTCAGTGAAATCGGCTCCATCAAACAACAGGTCCATAGAGTCGCCAGACTCGTCCAGTGATTCCATGTGACCGCCTTTTACGATCACGAAATCAACACCAAGGTCGTGAATTTTGCGAGCTGCTTCTTTCGCTTCGGATATTGCCGATATTTCAATGCCCGAAAGCTCAGTCGCTTCAGGAAGATTCGGTGTGGTGACCGTTGCCAGAGGCAAAAGCTCGGAGCGATATGTCTCGATCGCTTCGTCTTTCAGCAATCGGACACCAGATGAAGCGACCATCACGGGATCAACCACCAGCGTGCGCCACTCGTACTGGCGCGCCTTGTCGGCAACAAGACGAACAATGTCTGGTGACGAAAGCATCCCAGTTTTCACAGCGACCGGTTCAAGATCGGTAACCACAGCGTCAATTTGAGCGGATATGACTTCCAGGTCGATTTCCTGAACAGCCGTAACCCCGAGGGTATTTTGAGCAGTGATTGCAGTAACTGCAGACGCACCATGAACTCCGTGCGCAGCGAATGCTTTGAGGTCGGCTTGAATTCCCGCGCCACCTCCAGAATCGCTACCGGCGATTGTCATTACAACCGGCATGTCGGTTGGGCTAATTACGGCCATGACTCACCCTGGTAAGACATCTCCCAGAACGCGATTTCGTACCTAAGAGCCTGTTCGAATATTTCTTCAAGCCGGCGAACTTCACCATCTGAAGCAGAGTTACTTACATCTGTCAGAAACCGAACAATCGGACCAAGGGCGTCGTCCGTGTGCAGATCAATCCAACCCTGGTAGAACTCACCTAACTCCGAACCGCTTGCCACTGGGTCTGCCCCATCGGCCCTGAGCCGATCACCCCATGCGAGGTAAACGCCTTCGGTCGCCAGCATTGCAGTGCAGACCTCGCGGAACGAACCTTCATAAGCGAGACGAACTAAAAAATTCCCGAATGCCGCCGTGGTTGGCAGAGGTTCAGCGTTCAGGTATTCACTCTCCGACACCCCTAGGGTTTTGAAGGCTTCGATAAACAGAGCGTCTTCGGCACCAAGAATTGCATTCAAGAATTCTTCAACCGGTCGCGCATGCTTGTTGTTCGGCGCCTTGGCGACAGCTATTCCCGACATCTTCACCAGATCGTTGATGAATATATAGTCCTGGATGAAGTAGCGCGCAAAACGTTCACGCGAAAGTGACCCTTCACCAAGTTCGGTGATGAACTCGTGATTGATCGCACCATTCCACAAATCGGAATATTTGCTTTTAAGGTTGTCGACGATAGTCAAGGCAGAATGTTTCTCACGATTGCCTGTGCAAATTGAGTGTTGAGCCAACTAGAATACCCCGGTCTTGCTGAGTTTCGGAGCGTACTCAAGGACTAACTGACAAAAGGTAGTTTGAATTCATGGCACTCCCGGAAATTAAAGCGCTTTTGTTCGATGTTTTCGGAACTGTTGTCGACTGGCGGAGCTCCATCTCTCGACAGGCCGCGGAGTTCGGTGTCAAACACGGTGTTTCGGCTAATTGGGATATCTTTGCTGACGAGTGGCGCGATGGTTATAGCTCTGGGATGGCAAAGGTGAATGCTGGCGATGATCGATGGAAAATCGTCGATGAAATCCACCGAGACCGCCTGAACCTGCTGCTTGAGAAATACGAATTCCCCGAGATACCTGAAGCTGAAATCAGCGAGTTCAACAAGGCATGGCACCGCCTGGACGGATGGCCAGATTCCACCGACGGACTGACACGACTCAAATCGAAATTCGTGATCGCTTCATTGTCCAACGGAAACGTTGCACTACTTACGAACATGGCGAAGTACACAAACCTACCCTGGGATGCCGTGCTATCTGCACAACTTGCGGGCAAGTACAAGCCTCATCCGACTGCATACCAAACTGCGGCATCGTTGCTCGGACTCGAAACAAACGAAGTACTAATGGTTGCTGCTCATTCCGGCGACCTACATGGCGCACGCGCTGCCGGGCTGAGAGCCGCCCTGGTAACACGACCTGATGAATATGGTGATCCAGAAAAGGCTGACCTGGTATCAGAACCTGAATTTGAGTACTTTGCGAAAGATTTCCACGATCTTGCCGACCAACTCGGGTGTTCGTAACGCCTCTCGGTCACATATATTTTGGTTCAGAAAACTATTCACAACAACTAAAGGAAACCGATGAGCTGGTCATTTGAAAATGCTGCTCCAGTAATTGGAACGATCACAGAAGGAAACGCCTGGAACGGCGAGCGCCTTCTCTACTCAAACATCGCTATGGACCGGATCATGTCCTTGGACGTCGAATCCGGACTGGTCGAGGTTTGGACCGAAAACACAGAAGGCACGAACGGGCTCAATTACGACTCGAACGGAACGCTGTTCGGTTGTTCGGGAAACGGACGCCGCATCGTCAGGTTCACCGATTCAGGAGCGATGGAGACGGTCGTCGATCGGTTGGATGGTCGTCGGCTAAACGGACCAAACGATCTTGCCATTACTCCTTCCGGTTCGATTTACTTTTCTGACCGGGTGGGAGATGTAAATCCAGACGTCGGCATCAACCACTCTTCAATAATTTCTGCGGAGCCTCAAGAAGATGGCTCATATCAGGCGGTGCGTCGAACGTTCGACACTACGATGCCTAACGGGCTCCTGTTTTCGTCGGACTACAAGATTCTCTACGTCGCGCAAAGCGACTACCGCGCCAGTGAAAAACGAGAACTTCGTGCGTATCCAGTCAACGACGACGGATCACTTGGTGGGTACACCGTTCTCCACGATTTCGGTCCCCACCGCGGGATCGACGGAATGACACTATCGAGCGAGGGCAACATTGTTGCCTGCACCGGTTGGGAAGTATCTGGCCCCGGTGGAATGATCACGGTGGTCGATCCGAAAGGTCGAATCATCGAAACCCATCCAACCCCAGCACAGCGACCAACCAACTGCACTTTCGTTGGCGAGGACCTCTACGTCTCTTCAATCGAAGGGCACACGCTGGTCGCTCGCAATACCGGAATGACCGGTCACCTGCTCTGGCCTAACTAGAAATCCAACTATCCGCACAACCCAAACAACGCAAACTGAGAGAAAAATGGCCAACTGGAACTGGACCAAAATTGCTGACCACGAATCCCTGACGGAAGGTCCTGTGTGGGACGGAAGTGGTCTTCTTTACAACGAGTGCGCAGCGCACACCACATTCAGGTGGGATCCCAAATCCGGTGAGTCGTCCGTCTGGCGCGAAAACACCGGCGCAGCAAATGGCATGACATTCGACCGCCAGGGGCAACTGTTCGTATGTGAAGGTGACGCGCACCGACTGACCAAGATTGATGCATCGGATCCCAACGCCGAGCCGCTGGTATTGAGTGACGCACTCCAGGGAGAAACGCTCAACTGGCCGAATGATGTTGCAGTCGATTCCCACGGACGTGTCTATTTCACAGACCCGAACTACACAGACGGACCAAACAACCTCGACCACGAATCGGTCTACATGGTTGAGCACACCTTTGGTGGTAACTGGAACACGCTCCGGGTGACGTTCGATACGATAAAGCCAAACGGTGTTCTTTTCTCGCAAGACCAGAAAACGCTATTCGTTGCCGACAGCCCACACGACCTCAACGAGACACGTGCACTGCTGGCATACCCGGTCAACGACGATGGAACTCTTGGCGATGGCGAAGTTCTACACGACTTCGGTAAAGGCCGCGGCATTGACGGCATGACGATGACCTCATCAGGCACGATCATCGCGACGGCGGGTTCAGATACATGGGGACCTGGCGCAATGCTTTACGAATTCGAAGCGTCAGGTCGCGTCGTCAGAACTCATCCGACACCTGCTGACAATCCGACGAACTGCTCCTACGGAGGTTCCTCATTGAACATTCTGTTTGTGACTTTCACAGGGGGCGAGGTTTACCACGTCGATAACACCGGCTACTCGGGTCACCTCGCTTACCCCCAACGACGGTTCTAGCATGGGCGATCCCTGGAAATTCTCGCTCCACGGAGGGCACAGTGGAGATTTCTGTCTCCACGGCTCAGACACGCTCAAGGAAGTCGTCGAAGCCGCTATCAAATTCGGCTACAGCTCGTTTGGAATAACACCTCACGCGCCTCGTTCATCTGGGCAGTTCCTGTACCCGGAAGAAGTCGAAGCGGGGTACGAGCCCCTCGACCTGATGCGAGATTTCGAAGCTTGTGTCGCAGCTGCACGTGATCTGGCGACTGAGTATGCCGAAGACATTGAAATCCTCGTCGGAACAGAACTCGAAGTAGTTCCCGCAGACTCGTATGCAGATGAGGTAGCAGTTCTCCGAAAGCAGTTTGATCTCGACTACGTTATCGGATCAATCCACTGGGTGGATGATGTTCCAATCGATGTGACGCAACCGCTATTCGATGCCGCAGTTACCGGACGTGGAGGTCTGGAACGATTTCTTATCAGGTACTACGAGTTGGTCGCAGAAATGACCAGCGCAATCAAACCCGAAGTCGTTGGGCATCTCGATCTGCCAAAACTGATGTCCCGTACTCACGTACTGAATGCCGGACTGGCCCTGCCTACAGTTTTGGATGACGTAATCAACTCTGCCCTGCTCGCCATAAAAAACGCTGGAAGCATCGTTGAAGTAAATACGCGATCAATCGCGAAGGGCTTGCCCGAACCGTATCCATCCGACTGGTTAACCAATCGGACGAATGAGCTAGGAATCCCTGTTGGATTCAGTGATGACAGCCACGCCGCCACTCAAGTTGGCGAAAACTTTGAAGCCGGCGTGAACCAGCTTCAAAGCCTCGGAATCACTGAAGTAACGAAGCTGACACGGTCTGCGGGAGAACTGACCCGTCGAACCGTGTCATTAGCTACTCCTAACTCTGTGTGAACTGGGTCGTGAACGCGTCCGACGGGTCGAGCGACTCATCAACGAGCGATTGCGACTTCAGCCAGTCTGCAAAATCGGTCCAGCGCTGCGGCACCAGCGAACCAAACGGCTGACCCGCAGACTCCCAAAGTGAAACGAGTAACTCCACGCCTTCTCGGTCAACGTCTTCATCAACTGTCTCGGGGTTTGCCTCAACAAGCGTGTCGATTGACTCCTGCGGATTATCAAGAGCGTATTCGTAACCCTTTTTGAACGCATCGACGAATCGTTGAACCAGTTCAGGTTTGTTGGCAACGGTTTCTTCGGAAGCTACGAGAACCAATTCGTAGTATGTGGGGACACCCCACTCGTCAGGGAAGATCACGTTCGCTTCGTGTCCCTCGTTCTGCATAACGATCAATTCATGGGTCCAGTAAGCGCCCACAACGGCATCTACTGTTCCGGCAAGCATCGCTTGCGACAGCGCAAAACCCACGTCGATTAGCTCAACGTCGTCGAGGCTAAGCCCGTCAGATTCGAGCATGGTTGCGAGCATCGACTCGTTCCACGGAATACCGGGATACCCGACCTTCTTTCCGGCGAGTTGACCTGGGCGCTCTATCCCCGACTCTTTAAGAGCCATCATCGAGTTGAGTGGCTTTTGGACGATGCCAGCTACCGCTACAACGGGCACACCTTCGCTCCGGGCCTGCAGCAAGTCGGGTTGGTAGAACAGTCCGAAATCGCTGTCACCAGCCGCCACGAGACTCAAAATAGCGGAAGGATCGGCTGGAGGTTCGATTGAAACATCCAAGCCTTCATCCTCGAAGTAGCCCTGGTTTGCTGCCTCGTAAATTCCGGCGTGGTTCGCGTTCGGGAACCAGTCCAGCGTAAGAACAACTTCATCTTGAGAGCTTTCGTCTCCACACGCCACCAGTGCGACGCTGAAAATGACCGATAAGAAAAGAACAAAACGCTTCATAACTCTCCAAGCATTCCTTTTGATCTCTGACTACTGGGATGATTTCGCAAAACGTAGCGCTCTGCGAGTGCAACGACTGCGAAGAAACCCATTGCCATAACCGATAAAAATACAATTGCCGCAAATACTCTCGCTGTCAGGAACTGAGGTCCTGAAAGCTTCATTAAATAACCGAGCCCTGAACTTGCCCCGACCCACTCCCCGATCACCGCGCCAATAACTGAAATAACCGCGGCGACTTTCATACCGGCAAACACATTCGGCAAAGCGGTCGGAATCAACAACTTGATCAGGATCTGGCGCTGATTCGCACCAAGGGTTCGGAACATATCCACCATTTCACCTTCGACCTGCCTGAGACCCGTAACAACGCTGATAACGATCGGGAAGAAGGTGAACAAAACGATCACGATCACCTTGGACATGATGTCCGTGCCAACCCAGATGATCAGGAGCGGTGCGAGCGTGAATATCGGGATAGTTTGTGACGCAATAATCAGTGGATAGAGGGATCGCTCAACCGTCCTGAAAGAAGCGATCCCCGCGGCGAGTGTCACACCCAACGCGACTGAAACAGCAAAACCTACAACCATTTCTGCAAGTGTTGTTCCCGCATGCTTCGACAACAGCGAGAACGAATCCACCAATTCCTTGAAAATCATCGATGGTGGAGGAAGTAACCAGGTTTGGACATCCATCACCCGAACGATCACTTCCCACGCAAACAGCGCAACCACAACCGTTAGGACCGGGGGCAGTAACACATTCCAACCAAGGTTCTTCCAGATCACGCCACCTGCTCCTTGTTTGCAAGTAGCGAAAGAATTCGCCTTTTCAGATCCAGTATTTCTGGCTCCAAAAGAGCCTCGTGGGATTTCTCTGAAATACGAGGAACAATCACTTGCTCAATTACTCGCCCGGGATTTGGAGCCATGACGACAATCCGGTCGGACATGAGCAATGCTTCGTCTATGTCATGACTGACCATGAGGAACGATTTGTCTTGCTGATCCACAACATCGAGCAACCACAACTGGAGAGTTGAGCGGGTTATCGCGTCGAGAGCACCGAACGGCTCATCGAGCAACACAAGCTCACTGTCGATTAGTAGCGTGCGCATAAGGGCGACACGCTGTCGCATACCGCCCGATAGTTCCCACGGGTAACGTTCTAGGACATCCGCGAGTCCGAAAGCTTCAGCGATGCGCTTTACTTGGCCGAGGATCTCGTATGGATCGACGCCTGATAGCTCGAGACCAAGCCCGGCGTTCTCGGCCACTGTTCTCCAACCCAACAGCAGATCGCGCTGCTGCATCAAGGAAATATTCCCAAGTCGTTCATCTGCAGCGGTATGGCGCAGAGAAAGCTGCCCTTCCGTTGGTTCAACAACTCCCGCGATCAGTTTCAGCAACGTACTTTTGCCGCATCCACTAGGCCCTAACACAGTGACAAATTCACCCGGACCAACCTGAAGTGACACGTCATTCAAAACTTGGTCGCGGTCGTAGCCAAACCCAATCCCTGCTAGACCCAATACCGCAGGATGTTCAGCCGTTGATTTTCTGGGCTCAGAAATATCGCTCAAATCGCTTCACACTCAGACGCGGGTTGCCGGAGACCGAGTGATGAAGATTTAGCAAACATTATCTTACCTCCGCTGGCATTACCCAGATCAGGTTCAAGGGTTGGCAGAGTAATCATGTCTGCCCTCTCAGCCCGGCTATCCCGAGCCCCCCGTAACTGCACGCCGAATAACTGTGTAGGCGCGCAAATTCCGTTCAAAACAGTCTTGCAACCAGATTCAATCGTGTCAACTTGAACGCGCGTTGCGACGGTGGTGTAACAGGTCTAGAATGCCACTATTCAGTTACCAGACGGAAGTGTTTATAAGGTCTTGGAAATAGAGCCGCATTCACCAAAGCAAAACTTCACCCGCGCCGTCCGATGCCCGGATGAAGAGATCGACCTCGCGGCCGCAAGCCTTTATGCCGTCTCTCACGAATATCCCGACCTTGACGTAATTGCATACCGGGGCAAAATCGCCCAGTTGGGTATGCGCGTAAAGTCCAAGCTTCCCCTCCAATTCGACGACTACGAGTTCGTATCAACGATGCACGAAGTCTTATTCGACGAGGTCGGTCTAGCCGGCTCGACCAAGGACTATTTCAACCCCAAAAACAGCCACCTCAACGAGTTGATCGAAAGCCTTCACGGCAACCCGGTGACCATGTCGATTCTTTACATGGAAGTAGCACGTTCAGCTGGCATGGAGGTTGATGGAGTTTCATTGCGCCGCCACTTCGTCGTTGGAATTGGCACAGGTGATGAACGGCTCTACGTCGACCCGTTCCACGGTGGTGGATTGTTGTCACGTAAAGAATGCCTGACGATGATCGTCGGAAAAGATCGCATCGCCGATCTGGATCTCGATTCGCTCGAGAAGAAACTCCTCGCACCTGTTGGACGGAAAGCCGTTCTGAGGCGGTTACTCGGAAATCTTAAGGTCGCGCACGAAAAGCATAAGAACTACGAGTTGGCACTCGAAGCTGCCGAACGAGTTCAGCTACTCGAACCATCAAATCTCCGCAACCTCAGCGAACTCGCTCACCTACAAACCAAGGTTGGGCACTTCGGCGATGCAGTCAACTCACTCACAAAGTTCCTCGCCCAGGCCCCTGCCGACGCAAACACAGAGCAGGCCGAAAGTGCGCTGCGCAAACTCAAAGCGCTAACTGCGCGAGAAAACCAGGATTCGTCTTCCTGACGAAATCCGGCCCACAAATCACCTCGTATCCTATACAAGCAACCTGAACGACCAGAAGTTATGCGCACGCTTACTCTGATGCACGGTCGGTCGGGTCCAATTCGGACGAGGTGCGTGAATTGAACTATCAGGGTCTACAAGATCTCGAGTTGCTCGAACTTGTCGGAGAGAAAGACCGAGAAGCACTGGCGGAACTCTACGACCGATATGGTCGAAGGGTGTTCGCTCTGGCTGCTCGCATGCTCAACGATTCGGTCAGCTCGGAAGAAGTTACCCAGGATGTGTTTATGAGTGTGTGGAGGCGCGGCGGAACTTACGCTTCAAATAAGGGCAAGTTCACAACATGGCTGTTCTCTATCGCACACAACCGAACGATTGACGAGTTGAGAAAACGAAAAAGAGATCGATCACGGCAGAACGACGATATCGACGACCATTTGAATATCGAATCGGGAGATATGTCACCGGCTGATGCGGCTGTGGCTCAGTCTGAATACGCCAAAGTTCGCGAAGCAATGGAAGATCTTCCAACCGAGCAAAAACAGGTGATCGAACTCTCTTACTTCAAGGGCTTGACTCAAACTGAAATCGCTGAAAAAACCGACCAACCCCTCGGGACGGTAAAGACCCGAATGAGATTGGCACTCAAGAAATTACGTAATTCACTCAGTACCGAGATGGGCGCTCAGGTATGACAGGTTCACGAGAAGAAAACCAGGCTTTCGAAAATATCGCAGGTTACGTTCTGAATTCTCTGGATTCAGATGCGGAACGCGAAGAAGTTGAAGAACTCATTTCGACTGATTCCGTCGCGCAACGCGAGCATCGGGAAATGAATGAGACTGCTGGATTGCTGGCTCTCGGCGTTAAGCCGCTGGCACCACCAGCTCGCCTGCGTACCAGCATCCTTGATCAAACCAGGTTTGATGCCGTCGATTCAACGACAGAACCGTCTGTGAGTCCAATCACCCGGTTCGTTCAATCGGGCTTTGCCGCATCCGCCGTTGCGGCAGTGTTGGTGCTCGTAGTCGCGGGCACCTTTGGAGTACAGAACAGTCGTCTGAACAATGAGGTTGGTCAACTCCGAACTGAACTCAACTCCGAGTTGCAGGCTGTATCCGCGCTAAGAGAAGAGTTGGAGAGTTCAAAAACCGACTCTATGGAGATGGTCAATCAAATGGAATCGGAAATGAAAAAGATGGAATCCGATTTCGGTTCAACACTCGCACAGGTGAGTCACCAGGAACAAATGGTCAGCGAATTGAGTGTTGCCAACAACGCCCTTGTCGAAGCGCTTAGGGATCAAAGCTGGCTCACGTATGTCGCAATGAAAGAGGGCTACCAGATCGAAAGTTGGCTTGCCAACCAACAGGCACCTTCCGACGCATCAGGTCTTATCGCTGTGAGGGTCGTTGGTAACGAAGCCGTGTTCCAAGTTCACGGACTTGAACAACCTCTGCCCGGTCACGCATACACACTGTGGTTGATCGGGAATGGTGACCCCAACCCAGTAGCGCAATTCACCGTTAGTGAGATCGGATCCGCGACCGTATCGTTCCTCCTCCCTGCCCCGTTGTACCTCTACTCCAGTGCAGCCGTCACTCAGGAGCCGATCGGAAAAGTTGATCACGATCCGTCTGGCATTACTGTGTTGTCTGCCCAGACGAATTAATCCTCACCGGAAAACATTTAACATCCGCAAAGGATTAAGCAGAGGTATTCCTTGTTGAGTTGGGTGGTAGTGAATGTCGACTGAAACCAAGATCTGGACGTGCGACCGTTGCGGCACGCACATGGTCGATCTCCATTGCAAACTCAGGTGCGACACGTGCGGCTTTATGCGGGATTGCAGCGACCCGTAAACGTTTTTCGCTTAAAGTGTGCCAATGGTCCAATCGAAATTATCAATCGGCACATACACGCACGTTCCGAGACACATCCCCGTCTTCCTGTGTGCTGCGCTGTTTATTGGTTTGCTGATTAGCTCTTGTAGTTCAGCAGAAGAACCCACCGCAATTCCAACACCTACCGTGAGGGCACCAGAAGTAGTCCAGCTCGGTGAAGACGCCATGGCAGGATTGGACAGCTTCAGTTTTGAGTTGACCCATGAATCAGGTCACACCACACTCTCGGGTGCACTAGAACTAAGCAAAGCAGGCGGGCTAGTGACGACAAACGGCTTGGACCTGAAAGCTGAAGCGACAATCGGGCGCGCATTCGTTCGAGTCGAAGCTGTAGTCATCGACGAACAAACATGGATGACGAATCCACTCACTGGCAACTGGTCAGAGATTCCGCCAGAAGAAAGCCCGTTCTCATTCCTCGATCCTGTGCGTTTGGTCGCCGACATCCTTGGCTCGACCCAGAATGCTGTGTACCCCGAAGTTCAACCCGGCAACGGTGTATTGCAAATACACGGAAACATCCCGGCCGAAGCACTGATATCCCTGGTTGGTAGCGTTGAACCCGGTGCAGTCACCGACGTTGTTCTAAGTCTGGAGCCCGAGACGTACCGACTTAAGAAAGTGGTCATAACTGGTGTCGCTCAACCAGAAGATGAGCCGGGGACAATACGAGTTATCGACCTGACCGACTTCAACGTAGAAACCACCCTCGAGCCACCGATTTAGTCGTACATGCTCGCTCGACTCACCGCGTTCCTAACGCCATACAAGCTCTTGATGCCACTCTGCTTTGGAGTGTTTATTGCGGCCGATGACCAAACAGTGGTCGTGACGTTACTGCCCGACATGATGGCTGACCTACGAGTCGGAGTTAGTGAGTTAGACAGGGCGTCATGGTCGATCACTGGATACCTGATCGGTTACACCGCAGCGATGCCATTAATGGGCCGTTTTTCAGACAGACTCGGATATCGGAATGCGTTCATCATAGCCATGGCCGTATTCAGTCTCGGATCCGTTCTGGTCGCGATATCGCCAATCATTCCCGAGTTACTTTACGGCGGTGAGCCTGAGTTCGGATGGCTTGTCGGAACTCGAGTGTTCCAGGCAATAGGCGGCGGTGCAGCAATCCCAGTGGCGATCGCATCAGTTAACGAACTGGTCGATTCAAAACATCGAGCGATTGCATTCGGACTCATTGGCGCCAGTGCCGAAGCAGGCGGAGTAATCGGTCCGCTCTGGGGCGGTGGAATTACCACGTGGATTTCCTGGGAATGGGCGTTCTGGCTGAACCTGCCGCTCACTCTGCTGGCGGTTATCTGGATAACTCGCAATCCACCTGCAAGGAAAAACCCGGTAAAGATCGACTTGTTTGGATCAGCGGTATTTGCCGCGTTGTTGGCATTACTAACGATCGGACTGGTACGGATTGGAGAACCTGACTCGATCATGTCCGTAGCGCTCGTACTGGCCTTCGCATTCATCGCAGTATTGATATTCACGATCCGTAGATCCGAAAGCCCGCTCTTTCCGCGGGAGCTATTCGGCAGGATGTCTTTCAACCTGGCGAATGTGACGCACTTTCTGATCGGTGCAGTGCTAATAATCGGCATGGTTACGGTCCCGTTGATGGCAGCCTCCGTATTCGGAAAATCTCCACTTGAGGGGGGTCTCCAGTTACTGCGAATGACGATTGCCATTGGTGTCGGTGCGCTTATCGGCGGAATAGTTACACAACGCATCGGAGCCAGGACACCAGCAATCGTCGGGTTGCTCATTGCTATCGCCGGATTCGCTCTGCTATCGAGGTGGACGGTTGATATGGCCGAGCCCATGATCACGATTCACCTGGCCATCACAGGACTCGGGCTTGGAATCCTCGTGTCACCGATTGCTGAAACAGGGATGACGGACGCCGCTGTGGATCATCTTGGTGCGGCATCGTCACTTCTGACGGTTTCTCGAATGGTAGGCATGACTGCCGGCCTTGCCGCAATGACCGCACTCGGCACGGTCCAATTCCAGGAACTGGTCGCTGACGTGCCAGCTTTTTCGACCGACCCAGCCATCCAACAAGAGATTGTTGATTCGGCAACCCGCGCAGGTATGGATGTATTTACCCGGTTCTACGAGTACGCGGTCGTGATCTCGACCATCGCATTAGTTCCAGCCTGGCTAATGACTCGACGCAAACCGTAATCAACGGTCTTTAGTTCTGGTTTTCGCGCCTTTGCTCGGCTCGTCGCTCTGCTTCGAGTCTCTCAAGATCGTAGTGCTCGTGATCGACGTAGGTCATTGCACCGGCGAGGGCAGCATGACCAGCCACGTCACGAATCTGGTTGTGCATTTCCTGGCAGACCCGCCTGTAGTCAGGATGCCCTTGCTGCGCAGTACGAAGTTCCAAAAGATGGAATGCCTCTCGAACGTTGAACTGCATCGAGTAGCGAAGCTTGTAGCCGAATGGCACAACGTACTGAGCCACATCAACACCGTGTGCGTCGGCAATCGTGTCGTGGAGTTCAGACATACGTCCCATCGCATCGTCCCAGCGCTGGGTCCAACCAACCTCTTCAATCGCAGGTGGGGTCGAGTAACCGTGTTTTACTCCCAACCGTTGCCAATCGATCGTCATCATGCGATGACGCTGGAGGTCTCGAAAACTACCAAAATCAGATAAAACGTCGAACCTGTAGAACGAACGCTCCATCCCTCTCCCAGGCTTATGCCGTCGATTCTGGCGATCCCCGACATAGGCTTTGATCACTTCTGCCTTGTCATTGGACGACATTCCGGCAACAACTTTTTCCAGTTGAGCGTCGGAAACGTCCACATGAGCGTAGAGAGCTGATGCCACGACCTTGTCTTCGGCATCTTGGTCCCAATCAACCAGGGTCACTTCATCGATTGGTTCCGGTTCTAACCCAAGACCAGAAGCGATCTTCTCCATCGCCTCCCGGTTGTCTTCAAAATAACCTGACCAAGCGCCACCACGATCAGAGATGTCCACCCGCTTGAGGAAGGACGGAATTACCTTCCTCAATTCGACCAACATCATGTCGGCGTAGTCGCGAGCTTCTTGCAATGGATGACTATTCATCCGTATAAGCATTTGCTCGAACGCCTGACCTGTAGCAAATACACCGACGTTCGAAAGCGTTGCAGCTGGAAGCAGCCCTCGCGCCGAATCACATGCCTTCGCTCTAATCGAAGCGTTGTAGATGAACTTCGAATCGCCTTCTTGGCGAGGGAACTGGTCTTCGTAGAACGGAACACATTGATGCACCAGTTCTGAGTATTCGTCGAACAACCAGTCCATCGTCTTGACGTACTCATCGGCAAGTGGACCAGTTTCGACTTCAGGGGGCGTCAGATAACGGTATCGTCCACCGAGTTTCTGGTCGAAGAAGATATACCGGGTCGACTGCTCGAGATAAGCGGCTAACCGACCCCACTCCAAAATCTTGGTGAGGATGTTTGACGACTGCTCGCAAGCAATGTGTGCTCCGCCCAATTGGGCTACAGAATCATCACCGTACTGCGAGAAAACACGGTCATATAGTTCTTCGGCGCGGTTGGTCGCGACAACATCGCTGTCTACCCCGGCAGTTAGCTCTTCTAGAGGAAAATCAGGCTGATCGTAGAACTCATCGAGGAACAAGCGTCGAAGTGATTTCGGAGATCGGCTGTAGCGAGCGAACAACGCCCCTTTGACCACCTCTGGCAGGTTCGTCAGGGCAAAAACCGGTTGATCGATATTCGTAAAGAATCTCGAAAGTACAACCCGCTCTTCAGCTGTGAAATCCTCGCGTACGTACATCGATCGAGATTCTACTCACTTACCCTGCTCAGCAGGAATTCCCAGTTACAAAAAACGCTGCCGATTTGGCAGCGTTTCGAGTGGTTACATCATCAACCGAATCGGATTTTCCAGATTCTTCTGGAATTCGTTCATGAAGACCGCTGCTTCGGCTCCGTCACCAACTCGATGGTCCGCAGAGATTGTTGCGTTCATCATTTGCCCGACAACAATTTGCCCGTCTTTTACTACCGGCTTATCTTTCACCGCACCCACGGCGATGATTCCAGCGTTCGGTGGAACGATGATTGCAGCAAATGTGTCAGTGCCGAACATTCCGAGGTTCGAGGTACCAAACGTTCCTTGAGTCAACTCGTCCTGGCTGAGAGATCCACCCTCACCACGTGCGCGCTTTCCAAGGTCTCTAACCGCTCGTGAAATCTCCACAAGCGACATGTTCTGGATCCCCATGACGGCTGGAACAATCAATCCTTGGTCGAGTGCAATAGCGACTCCGAGGTTAATGCTGGAATGTCCAATCAACTTGTCGCCGTCGAAAGTTGCGTTCCATTTCGGGTACTTGATCAGGGCGTTCGTCGTTGCCTTGAGAATCATGTCGTTGACTGAAACCCGCTCACCAGCTTCAGCGAGTGCTTCATTCAACTGGCGACGGAAGTTCATCGCTGCGCCCATGTCTACTTCGTGTGTAACGTAATAGTGCGGGGTTTCAGATTTCGACTTCACTGTGACGCGAGCAATAGCCTGTCGCATCGACGACAACGGTGTGTCGGAGCCATCGATCGTGATCGGTGACCGACCACCAGACATAGCGAACTGTGGCGATGGGGTGAAGCCTTCGACGTCGGCTTTTGTAATTCGTCCTCCTGGTCCGGTGCCAGGAATCGCAGCGATATCAAATCCCTTTTCGGCTGCGAGTTTGCGAGCAATTGGTGACGCTTTTACCCGACCACCTTGCGATGCCAGGGGTGCTGTCGGCGCAGGCGCAGGAGTGGCTGGCGCTGCCGGAGCGGGTGTTGGTTCTGGTGCAGGAGCCGGTGCTGATTCCTCAGCCGGCGCAGCTGCCGCAGTCTCAGCAACCTCTGGAACTTCGTCACCCGCATCACCGATGAACGCAATGACCGTGCCCACTTGGACGAGGTTGCCTTCTGCTACAACGATCTTGCGAAGCAGACCTTCTGCATAAGCTTCCATTTCGACGACAGTCTTGTCTGTCTCAACTTCAGCGAGCTTGTCTCCTCGACTGACCTGATCACCCTCGGCCTTCAACCACTTAACGATCGTGCCTTCGGTCATGTCGGCACCCATCGAGGGCATGGTCACTTCGCTAATCAAATTTGCACTCCTGCGTACGAGATCAACTGAAATATTTATTGCTGCCAGCAGACAAAATCACGGGTCTTAAAAGACCCGCATATGAGGGTACACAACAATTGGGAACAAGTGAGTCGAATACGACTTAATTCGTGGGCTTCTAATCGCGGCGTTGTTGCCGTTTCTCGAATTTGGATTTCTGACGATGAGAACGAGCAATTTTCTTCATTCGAATCTGTTGCTCCGTTTTCACGGCAGGATCATTCTTAGTCTGTTCAAATTCGATTTCCCGCAACATCCGCTTGTAAGAATCGAACCGCTCAGCAATCAGATCACCCGCTTCAATTGCCTCACCAATTGCGCAGCCAGGCTCACCTGAGTGTCCGCAATCACGGAATCGGCATTTCCCGAGATATTGCTCGACCTCAGAAAAGGTTTTCAACAACGCTTCCTCGCTACCTGAGGAAAGCCCGATTGAACGAATACCTGGAGTATCGATCAGTGCTGCGCCGGATGGCAGTGACAAAAGTTGACGGGTGGTTGTTGTGTGACGACCACGGGTGTCCGATTCCCTGATTTCGCCGGTGTCCATCACCTCTTCGCCCATCATGTGGTTCACCAGGGTCGATTTGCCAACCCCCGATGCTCCAAGCAATACAACAGTTTGCCCCGGCTGCAAGAACGGCTGAAGCGCATGTGTTCCAGTCCCTGTAATACCGCTTACCGGTATTACTTCGACATCGAGCGCGATTGTCAGCAACTCGTCGAGTGCCTCATCCATTTCGTCCTGAGTAACGATGTCTGACTTGGTCAGCACAACTACAGGACGAGCCCCACTGTCCCAAACAACCGCCAATTCTCGTTCGAGCCGAGAGCCGTTTAAGTAACTAGCTGACTGAGCGATGAAGACGGTATCTATATTCGCAGCGAGGAGTTGGTTATCACCTTCCTCGTCACCCCTCATTGCGCGTTTACGTTTGAGAAGCGACTTGCGTGGCAGGACCAGTTCAATTTCATGGCGCTCGGTTTGAAGGTCGGGGCGCACAAGGACCCAGTCGCCCACCGTCGGCTGGACCGGTTCGATTTCGAACTCGTCATCATGAGCAATTCGTGCAAAAGTGCTGACCGCTCTGTAATCGATGTCACCGCAGTGGACGTAGTTAGATATACCGTCAACCCGCCCAATCCGACCAGGAACAAGCCCGTCGTTTGATGAAAGAATTCGATTGAAACGCTCTCGCGAATCGTCGTCCAACCCGAATTGCGTGAGTTGGTCGATTTGCTGGTTGTTTGGGGAGACGGAAGACCCGTCTGGTTCGCTATTGCTCAAGGCTAGATTTCCCAGACGACCAGGAAATCTTCTACTACCGAGCTTTATAGGTGCGGTAAAAGACGTACCAGATCATCTTGATACTGAGAGTTTGGAAGACGCGTGGGGACAATTGCAACTACCGGCATAAACACATCCTCCTTTATCTCCGCCGAAATTGGCGGTCTCGTGATCCGGTTAGTACTCAAATCCTAAGCGACGCGCACGTCCGGGGACACCCGAATAACAAGAAGTAACCAGAGAGAACTACCAGGGAGAATTAAAGGTCGAATCCATTCCGCACGCCGTCGAGAACTTCTTTTGCTCCAACGAGTGCAGTTTGTTCAAGATCTCGGTTGTATGGCCACGGTACATCAGTCGAACCGATTCGCACCACAGGACCGTCCAACCAGTCCATGGCACGTTCTTGAACTTCTGCAGCGAGTTCAGCCATGATGCCACCCGTTCGACGAGCAGTATCAACCACAACCAATTTATTGGTCTTCTGAGCTGAACTAACAACAGTGTCAACATCTAGTGGACTGAGCGAGCGCAGATCAATAACTTCGACTGAAACACCCTCAGCAGACAGCTTGTCAGCAGCATCGTTCACCGGGCGCATGCCGTAGCCGTAGGACACAAGCGTCAAGTCGCTTCCTTCCCGCGTGACATCGGCCTTGCCAATCTCAATCTCGTAGTAGTCCTCGGGAACGTCAGCTCTCGCGCCGTAAAGCAGGGCAGGTTCAGCGACAACTACTAAATTGTCATCTTTGATTGCTGATCGAAGCAGTCCAAGAGCATCGTAGGAGTTCGAGGGACAGACGACTTTCATGCCGGGAACTTCAGCAAGCCACGTCTCGAAACTTTGAGAGTGCGTGGCTCCTAGCTGTACACCGGCGCCGGTAGGTGCTCGCACAACCATCGGGACACTGATTTGTCCACCTGACATGTAACGAATGTTCGCTGCCATATTGACGATCTGGTCGAACGCAACGAGTGAGAACGATATCGACATAATTTCGATGATCGGTCGAAGTCCGCCAGCGGCAGCTCCTATACCTGCACCAACGAAGGCGTTCTCAGAAATTGGAGTGTCTTTGATTCGCTTTGGACCGTACTTCTTCAGAAACCCATCGGTTACCGAATAAGCACCACCGTACTCACCAATGTCTTCACCCATGATGAATACATTGGGGTCGTTTTCTAGAGCTTCATCAAGGCCACGCTTCAGGGCCTCTCGCATTGCAATTTCTGTCATCGGTTAGGCCAGGACGTCGGTAAACAGTTCGGATTCATCAGGGTTCGGGCTGTTCTCAGCGAATTCAACCGATTCAGCCACTACAGCGTCTACTTCGGCTCGAATTTTCTGAATATCGGCGTCAGTCGCCATACCCATCTGAATCAATTTTTCTGCGTAATGATTTATCGGGTCACGTTGTTCCCACTCGCGAACTTCTTCTTGACCCCGGTACTTCTGCCCATCGGCGTACGAGTGGCCAACGAATCGGAAGGTTTTTGCTTCAATGAATTGAGGTCCCTCACCTGCCCTGATCTTCTTCACGGCAAGCTCGGTCGCCTCTTTCACCGCTAGGACGTCCATGCCGTCCACTTCGGCAGCCGGGATTCCGTAAGTCGACATTGCAGGGTAGAAATCAGTGCCACCTGCACGTACACGGTCAATTGCTGATCCCATGCCGTACATGTTGTTCTCTAGGAAGAACAAAACAGGCAAATTCCATACCGCAGCCAGGTTCAAAACTTCGTGGTAAGTTCCCTGGTTGGTCGAACCGTCACCGAAGAAACAAACGGTTAGCCCGTCGGTGTCCTGGTACTGCTGGGCAAGAGCCAAGCCAGCCGCAAGCGGTAGCTGCCCCGCAACAATAGCGTGACCGCCCATGAACCGTTTTGCGGCGTCGAATAAGTGCATCGAGCCGCCCTTGCCTTTGGAAAGACCAGTACCCTTTCCGAACAGCTCAGCCATAGAGCGGTTCACATCAAGCCCACGCGCCAGTGCGTGACCATGATCGCGGTAATGAGTAACGATATAGTCCTGCTCCTCAAGAGCAGAGATGGCACCAACACCGGTCGCTTCCTGGCCGATGTAAAGGTGGAGGAAACCTCGAATGTGTCCCTTGGAGTAGTTCTCACCGCAGGCAAGTTCAAACTGCCTGATCAGAAACATTTGTCTGTATAGGTCTAAGTACTCGGCAGCTCCCACTGCACCAGGGTCGTCGTTACTCGACGACCTAGATGTGCCGTTTTTTGACCGTTTGGTCTTGGCGGCAGATTTTTTACTCGATTTTGTGGAACTAGCCATAAACCTTAGATTCGATCCAAACCTTCAGAGACACTTTCGAACACCGCTTGGGAGTCGAAAGTTTGTATTGCGAATACTCCATTCTAGCGGAAGAATTCGCTTACTCCACTTAGCTACTTAGCTAGGAGATTCACCTTGGGCGATTCGTGCTGCATTTAGAACGTTTACCAACAGCATAGATATTGTCATCGGACCGACGCCGCCTGGTACTGGGGTAATAGCCGATGCCACCTCTCTTGCAGCATCGAAGTCGACATCACCTGTAAGTCGATATCCCCGCTTACGCGTTGAGTCTTCGACGCGGGAAACCCCAACGTCTATCACGATTGCTCCCGGTTTAACCATGTCTGCGGTGATCGCCCCGGGGAAACCCGCCGCTGCTATTAGGACATCGGCTCGTTGAGTTTCCGCTGCTATATCTTTGGTACCTGTGTGACACACGGTGACCGTCGCGTTCGCGCCAACACCTTTTTGTAAAAGCAACGCAGCGAGTGGCATACCAACTAGCTTGCTCCGTCCAACTATTACGACTTGGGCACCGTTCATATCGACACCCTGTTCGACCAACATCCTTTGGACACCCAGTGGTGTTGCAGGTGCAAATCGAGGTTGACCAAGCATCAATAGCCCGGCGTTTTCAGGGTGAAGCCCGTCAACATCCTTCTCTGGGTCGACTGCGCGGATTACCGCATCCTCATCCAGATGCTTTGGAAGCGGGAGCTGCACCAGGATTCCGTTGAAGTGATCGTTGTTATTAAGTTCGTTAATTAACGCCAGTAGTTCATCCTGGCCAAGATCGGCAGGACGCACGAAGGTCTCGGTCATTATTCCGACCTTCTCGCACGCACGCTCCTTCCCCTTGACGTAGGAATGTGAAGCTGGATCATCGCCCACCAGTACCACCGCAAGACCGGGAACGCGGTCGTACTTCGACTTGAAATCAGCTACTCCAGCAGAGACTTCTTCGTGGACTTTGCTTGCGACTTCTTTGCCATCGATGAGTCGTGCGGTCACAGGCGAATTCTCCCGGTGGGAACTAAATGGACGGTAAAAATGTCTGCCGGTGTCACCAGAAAATCGCAACGCCGGGACATCAATCGTAACCGAGAAATTCGATTCCACGTATCATTTTCGAGACAAACATCTCTCGGACGTTCAAGCGTTTTCGGAGGACTCTGACCGGATGATCTACATCGGCAATGATTTGATCGAAATCCCCCGGATTGCAGGAGTACTAGAAAGGTACCCCCAGCGATTCCTTGAAAAGGTCTTTACGGAGGGCGAACAGCGCTATGCCCGGGGTCGCCCACATCAACTCGCCAGCCGATTCGCGGCCAAAGAAGCAGTAATGAAGCTGCTAGGAACCGGTGTGCGAGGTGTTCCCTGGAAATCTATCGAGGTAACTCGAAAGCCAGGTAGTCCACCTGAAATCTTGTTGCACGGATCAGCAAAAGCACGTGCGGAAAAGATGGGAATCACCCGAATCGCCCTGAGTCTTTCCCATTCCCGAGAAATGGCGCTGGCGACTGCCGTCGGTGAAGCAAGGGATGACGCCTGGAAACCATGAAATTAGTCACTGCTGAACAGATGCGTAATATCGAACTGAGCGCTGTCGACGCTGGAGTTTCTCTCAATTCGTTGATGGAGAACGCTGGTCTGGCAGTAGCTGAATTCGTGCGTGCCCGACACTCGAACCTCTTTGGCATGAGGATCGAGATATTAGTCGGTCCTGGAAACAACGGTGGTGACGGTCTTGTCGTCGGTCGACATTTGTCTGCCTGGGGAGCCAACGTTTCTGTCTCCATCGCCGGAAAACGCCCTGACAGCGACCCAAAACTCGACTGTCTCGACACAGACCGTACAAAAATATTCCGACTCGCGGATGGCAACCAGATCAGCGAATTCAGGACACGCCTGCAATCCACGGATCTAATTGTGGATGCTGTGCTCGGCACAGGAAATAACCGTCCAATCGGGGACGATCTCGCAGAAATTATCTTTGCGGCAACCGAATCTGCCGTTCCGGTATACGCCATAGACCTACCGACAGGTCTCAATTCTGACACCGGACATTTCGATATTCGAGGATTTCCGGCAGACGTAACCCTTCAACTTGGTTTTCCGAAAATCGGGCCTGCGCTTAGAGCGGCTGACGCCCCGACTGGCGAAATCCAGGTACTAGATATCGGAATTCCATCCGATGCCGACGTCGATCTCAATACCGTGCTTCTCGATGATCAGTACGTAGCTAGCATCTATCCGTCACGCGAATCTGGCGGGCACAAAGGTAGTTTTGGCAAGACTCTGGTTCTGGCGGGATCAGAAACATATCCAGGAGCGTTTTCACTTGCCACCGAAGCAGCGGTCAGGTCCGGTTGCGGATACACATTTGCAGCGTCCACAAGCACGCCGATTCACGCAACTCTGCCCGGTGTTCCAGAAGCACTATATTCAAAACTAGCGGCTGACGGATCAGGTTCAATATCACCAATCTCTGCCACGCAGATCTTTGAGCTTGCACAAGGTGCATCTTCAATGGTCATCGGACCGGGATTGTCGAATACTCCCGCGACGAAGCAATTGCTCGGAATCTTGATCGAACAACTGCCTGATCAACTTCCTCTCGTTCTCGACGCTGATGCACTAAATGCGCTATCTGACACTCACACCTGGGTTTCAAGACTCAAGAATCGAAGAATTCTCACACCGCACGCAGCCGAACTCGCTCGCCTGATGAATACCACCACAGCAAACGTGTTGAATGATCGCCTTGGAGCCGCGACAACAGCTGCTAGCGAGCTCGAATCCACAGTTGTACTCAAAGGTCCGTCCACAATCGTTGCCGCACCAGATGGACGTGTTTGTATTTCTCCATGGGTCAACTCCGGGCTTGCCAAGGGTGGAAGTGGAGATGTTTTAGCGGGACTCATGGGTGGTTTGTTGGCACAGTCCCCAGACGAGCCATTCGAGATGGCTGCCGTAGCCCTTTACGTTCACGGATACGCAGCAAACATTGCGAGAACCGATATCGGTGAACAGGCAATGACTGCCTCGGACGTGACCGGGCGCCTCGGCGAGTTTTATCGGCAAGAAATTCAACCCAACTTGTACTGATCATCTGATACCGGATGCTGATACCGTTCAAACCGCGCTGACGAACATATAATTAACCCGCATTGACTTCCCTACTCGCCGTAGACATCGGCAACACAAACGTAACCATTGGCTCCTTCAAAGATGAGGAGTTGGTCGCAACTTGGCGATTAGCCACTCGCGAAACTCGCACTATCGACGAACACGCGTGGGCACTTCAGGGAGTACTTCGCTCAAAAGGTGTTGAACCAACAGATTTCGACGCAGTGGTGATGTGTTCCGTTGTTCCACCATTGACCGAGGACTACACAGCGGCTCTGGCGCAACTGACCGAAATCGAACCGCTGATCATAGGCCCAGGTGTACGAACTGGTATTCGAATTCACTACGATCGAACGCAGGATGTTGGAGCAGATCGAATTGTCGATGCTGTCGCGGCACACCAAACTTATGGCGGTCCCGTTATTGTGGTCGACATCGGAACAGCAACGGTTTTCGATGCGATAACAGCAGACGGAGATTACATCGGTGGAGCGATCGCTCCGGGTTTGGAAATCGCAGCCGAAGCAATGTTCCGCAACACGTCACTGCTAAGGCGTGTTGAAATGGTCGCTCCGGATCGGGTAATCGGTAGAAGCACGGTCGCCTCGATGCAGTCGGGATTTGTGTATGGATTTACCGAGCTTATTGAAGGCATGATTGAGCGGTTCAAACTTGAGCTTTCGCCGAAGACTCCGGACGATGTGACGGTTGTAGCGACTGGTGGGCTGGCCGAGTTGATGTCACAGCAAACCGAATCTTTTGATCACGTAAATTCAGATTTGACGCTGCTCGGACTACGTTTAGTCCATGAGATGAACGCTCAATAGGCTGGACCATATGAGTTCGATCAGTCAGTTGAACCCCGAACAGAAGCCTCCATTAGAAGGCAAGCGGGTGGTGCTTGGCGTGACGGGATCGATTGCCGCCTACAAAGCCGCAGATCTTGCATCGAAACTTGTTCAGGCAGGCGCTGATGTCGATGTAGTGATGAGTTCAGCAGCGACCCAATTCGTCGGTGTATCGACGTTTGAGGCCCTAACCCACCGACCCGTAACTACAGGTCTCTGGGAGGCACATTCCGAACTCAGTATTGATCATGTCGCCCTTGCGCTACGTGCAGATTGCGTTGTGATAGCGCCAGCCACGGCAAACACTCTCGCGAAACTCGCTCTTGGCATCGCTGATGACCCACTCACAGCAACGATCCTTGCAACTGAAGCACCCGTCATCGTCGCTCCGGCAATGGACGCCGATATGTATGCCAGTCCTTCCACTCAGCGAAATGTAAAAACGTTGACCGACGACGGTGTCATTCTTGCCGGCCCGGCGAGCGGAAGACTTGCTTCAGGGTTGGTTGGGCATGGTCGCCTTGTTGAGACCGAGACACTTGTTGGGTTGGTTCGCCAGGCAATTGGCAAAAACGGCGACTTTGCAGGTCGGAAAGTTATCGTTTCTGCCGGCGGTACTCGGCAGCCAATCGACCCTGTTCGTTTCATAAGCAACCGCTCGACCGGCAAGATGGGTTACGCAGTTGCCGAGGCTGCCCGGGATAGGGGCGCACAAGTAACTCTCGTTACAGCTTCCGATATTTCAATTCCTGCAGGCATTAAGGGAGTTCAGGTCGAAACCGTTGATCAGATGCGTGACGCAATAGTTCCCGAATCACACGATTCGGATCTTCTCGTAATGGCAGCTGCGATCTCCGATTTCACACCGGCAAACGTATCTTCTTCTAAGATCAAGAAGAGCGATGGTGAAATTCCTCACATCGAGCTTGAGAAGGTCGAGGACTTCATGCCCTTGGCAACAGGCGCTCGGCTGGTCAAAGTTGCATTCGCAGCCGAAACCGATGATGTAATCCAGAACGCAACTGCCAAAGCCGCTCCTAAAGGTGCTGCATTCGTTGTCGCCAACGATGTGAGCGAACCGGGCAGCGGATTCGGAACTGACACCAACAGGGTCACATTCGTAAACAACGACGGATCAATAGTCGCACAGCCACTAATGTCGAAGCTCGACGTTGCCCACGCGATCCTCGACCACGCGAAACCGCACCTTTCCAAGTAGCCTCTCGTAAATCTCCTTTTGAGATAGGCAGATTCGTGTCTGACACCTTAGAATTGCTGCCGTTCAATTCCTAAACGAAAAATCGATCTCGAAGGGCATTCGATGAGGCTTTACTGGAAAGAGAAAAAACGCGGCTTCGACCTGATCGTTGAAAACGACGAAGGCGAAACATTCTCAGTCGGCGGTGTCAGGAACACTAAGCGTGGTATCGAAGCGATGGCGAAGACAACCGGCTACGATCCGGGTCGTGCGGTCAAAGGGCTTGAATCGGTCGAGGAAGGTCGCACTTTTGTCGAAAACTTCGAACCATGGAGAGAATTTTTCCCCGGCGAACCACTCTCACTCGAATCCGACATAGTCCCGTTAGAGCAGGCATAAAGTCCTCATGAATACAATCGATCAATCGATTCTCGACACCCTCGCAGAATATGATTCCGCCACCGTCCAGAACGCCGGCATCCTCGTTCGCGGTTACATCCCCGAAGATGATGACTACACCGACCCGGACATGAGGGAATACATTTCTCCTGGGTCAGCACCGTCAGTTGGATATGCACTCACTTCCACGTGGGCTCCTCTGAACGATCACGGCGGTGATCCGTCGCAACGGATTGAATATTTCGATTCAATTGCTCGAGCAAATGCTCCTGTAATCGTCGTGCAGCAGGATGTCGAAAAACCAGCGCGACGAGGAGCCATCATTGGTGATGGTATGGCTTACCAAATGCGTGCGTTAGGTGCGGTCGGTGCGGTCGTCGATGGAAACGCACGAGACGTTCCGGGCATCGAAGCTGCTGGACTTCCGCTGTGGGCAACCGGACGAGTTCCCGGTCATGGTCCGTTCAGCATGCTTGCTCACGACATACCGGTGACGGTTGCGAGTTTGACCATTAACCCCGGTGACATTCTTGTCTGCGACAGTGACGGCGTAACGCGAGTTCCCGTCGACATTGCCGCAGATGTAGCAAAAATGTGCGCGGAGGTCCGCGCTAAAGAAGGCAGGATGCACAAAATCTTCGCTAATCCGGGTTTCAAGATTCAGGATTGGGAAGATTGGAAAGCTGGCAACTAGCGAGAGAATCCTCCACCAGTTGCCAGCAACCTTGTCTTACTTCTTCGTCGGTGCCTCGGCAGGTTCGATGTCCGCTGTGTAACGCCAGTCGGCTGACGGTGTGCCATCAACAAAACTGATCGACTCAGCCCCACCTGCCGCGGCAACATCATCACCAACCAATCGCAAATCTTCTCTGCCGGCTGCGTCTGCTTCCAATACAAGACTCAGCAACTCACGGTTGAGGTTTACTCCATGCTCGGTCTTGGCTTTGCGAATAGCCGCAATTGCATCACAGGCCGCTTGGAACGAACCTTCAACTTCAGGTGCAGGAATATCACTCAGTTCTTCGAGAGAAGGCCACGGAGCTTGATGTATCGATTCGTGACCTGATTCCTCAGCGAAGACCCAGCTCCATACTTCGTCAGTGATCGTTGGTACAACCGGTGCGAACAGTCGAAGAACGATGTTCAGACCAAGTCGTAACGTTGCCACCGCCGAAGCTCGTCCTTCAGGATCGTCCTCAGACCTCGAACGCCGCTTTAAAAGCTCGATGTAGTTATCCGTGAACGCGCCCCAGAAGAACTTCTCTGTCTCCTGTAGAGCAATCGAAAACTCAAAGTCGTCAAATGCCTGAGTTGCTCTTGTAACGACTTTTCTCAGTTCTTCGATAAACGCTCGATCCAGTTCGTTGGTGATCGGACCGTCTTCAGCCGTTTGCCCTAATACGAATTTGCCTGCGTTGTAAAGCTTAGTGACGAGCTTTCCACCGATTTTGAAAATTGACTCGTCGTGCGTGGCGTCCGAACCGAGTCGGAACGAAGCCGACCAGTATCGAACGGCGTCGGCCCCAAAACGGTCCAAGGTCTCGACCGGAGTTACAACGTTGCCTCGCGATTTCGACATTTTCTTACGATCAGGGTCGAGAACCCATCCTGAAATGATCACGTTGTCCCACGGAACGTTATCTTCATGGAGCATCGCCTTGGCAATCGTGTAGAACGCCCACGTTCGGATAATTTCATGGCTCTGCGGACGAATGTCACCCTGGAAGAGACCATCCATCTCATCGTCGTCTTCACCCCAACGCGCCACGATTTGCGGAGTCAAGGAAGACGTAAACCACGTGTCGAAAATATCAGCTTCACCAACAAATCCGTTTGGCTGATTTCGCTGAGCTTCTGTAAATCCCGGAGGACAATCCACCTCTGGATCGACCGGCAACATATCGGAAGTCGCAACCACCGCATCGTCGTACTTCGGTTCACCCTGCTCATCAAGCGGGTACCAAACTGGAATTGGGACACCGAAGTAACGCTGACGAGAAATACACCAGTCAACGTTCAGATTTTCGGTCCAGTTCTCGTAACGCTTGCGCATGAACTCTGGATGCCAGGTGATCTCTCTGCCCTTTTCGAGCATTTGATCTTTTTTGTCGAGCAACCGAACAAACCACTGGCGCGTCGTCAGATACTCAAGCGGGTTGTCACCCTTCTCGTAGTAACGAACCGGGTGCTGGATTTGTCGAGGCTCATCTTGCAACGGGGCGCCGTTTCCGGTCGCTGAATTTGCAGGGTCTCGCATCAAATCAACGACGATCGATTTGGCACTAGGCGTGCGCTTCCCGACCATCTGCTGATAGTTCTCATTCGCCTGTTCAGGTTTCAGGCTCTCCCACCCGTCTTCACCAAACGTTCGGTCAAGAATTCGACCATTCCGTCCGAGAACTTGTCGGAGCTGCAAGCCTTCGTCCCGCCACCATGCAACGTCGGTTTGGTCACCAAACGTACAAACCATGAGGATTCCGGTGCCCTTCTCAGGATCGGCTTCCTCACTCGCGAAGATTGGAACCTTTGCGAAGAAACCAGGAGTAATCGCGTGCTTTCCGAACAATCCCTTGAATCGTTCATCATCGGGGTGAGCGGTAATTCCAACACAGGCTGCCAGCAATTCGGGTCGAGTCGTTGAAATAACGAAGCTTTTTACAGGTGCGTCCTCTTCAAACACACCAAACTCGATGTCGTGATAGGCACCAGCTTTTTCTCGATCTTCAACCTCTGCCTGGGCGACCGCGGTCTGGAAATCAACGTCCCACATGGTGGGAGCCTCCAGTTGGTAAACATGCCCTTTGTCATGGAGATCGAGGAAGCTACGTTGAGCGATCCTTCGACTCTTGTCATCGATCGTCGCGTACTCATCGTTCCAGTCGATCGAGTAACCGAGTCGCTGGAAAGTTTCCTTAAACGCAACCTCATCCATATCGGTCACGACGTGACACATTTCGATGAAATTCTGGCGGTTTACAACAAGCTGCTGATTTTTCTTCAGACCAAGTTCAGCGCGCTTCGCATCTACATCAAGGTTCTCGATGTAAGGAACGTTCGGCTCTGCCCTAACGTTGAAATAGTTCTGGACGCGTCGCTCGGTTGGCAGACCGTTGTCGTCCCAACCCATTGGGTACGCAACGTTCCAACCGGCCATTCGCTTGTAACGGGCGAGCAGGTCCTGGTGGGTGTAGGAAAATACGTGACCAACGTGAAGCGAACCACTCACCGTAGGTGGCGGGGAGTCGATAACAAACGACTTGTCCCGAGCGACCGATGGATCTCGTTTTTCGATTCCCAATTCGTTCCAGCGCGTGCGCCAGAAAGCTTCGCGTTCGTTGATATCAAAGCGCTTTGGAAGATCTGAAAAGTTGATCGACTTCACTTGCCTACATTCCTGAATTCTCAAGTTAGTTCAGACGGGCAAATGGGAACAAAAAAACCCGTCCATTCAAAATCAAAGGACGGGTTGACCGCGGTACCACCTCTGTTGCCGAATGTTGATTGCACTCGACCACTTCGTTCAGCTATATCGGGGCTACCGGATCGACTTACTCAGGTTCAGAAGATCAGCTCGGAGACGACTTCGTGATCGCAAGGTACCGGTTTACACCAACCACCGGCTCTCTAACACCTGCTGACATCACTACTACTTCTCGTCAAAGCAGTTCAAATATCTTTTCTAGGCTAGCGTGACAGTGTCCGAGAATCAATCGCGAGATTTGATTAGGAACGTTTCCGGGCTGAATTCCTGGGTTTCCGTTCCGGGGTGTCATTCAACTGATCGGAACGTAAGACGCCTAACCGCCTGTCGTTGTTTTGACGCATCCGCTCGAGTTTGGCCAAACCCTTGCGAGTGTCACTTGCGATCTTCGCCGGATCAGATCGTTCCATTCTCAGTTTGAACAACCAGTACGTGAACGCATCCTCATACCGCAGCGTGTGCTCGTCCTTGTGCCGCCACCCAGGTCTCGCAGGATTCGCTCCTACCTCCAGCTTAAATACCTCCCAGAGATGGTCACGCTCATTGCCGTACAGCATCTGGTAGGCCTGCTCAAGTGAAACATCAGTCGCTTGCCGTCCGCTCGCGACACGTCTGTGGGTAATCTCTTCTTCCACAGCAGCAATCAATGACTGCTCGACCGTCACTCCGTAGAAATAAGACAGGTGCGCCCGAAACTTATCGACCCCGAGAACCCGCATGAAATCCGGCTCTTCGAATCCGCCGAACATTGTTGGTTCGGTTATCCACTCAAGCCACAAATCGTCGGCTACTAATTGAGCGCAATCCTGGAGCAATCGTTGGGCGAGCAGTCGCCAATCAAACGCTTCGCCGCCGATTAAATAATCGAGTGTTTCGCCTCTTAGTTCCTCGGTGGCAAGCGGCCAATTGGCTATTCCTTTTAACACCGAAGATTTCCACGAGTCTTCATCAGAAACAAGGTCGGCGCGCAGCTTTAATAACACTCTGTCGGTGTCGAGCATGTCTGGTGCGCTATCCAGTTTTGAATCGCTACCGACCACGTCGTTTGTTGAACTCGTATCTCTCTAATTTAGGAAGCTTGAGGAACGTCGAAAATTCCTTAAATGGCATTGTATTAGTCACTTGCCACGGTTCAATCCACGCTCGGACGGCAGTTTGTACACCGTACTTCATATTTTCGAATTGCCACAGTCGGTGAGAATCGGTGCTGACCGTAAAGATCACGCCCATTTCAGCGGCTATGCGCGCATGGCCAGCGTTCAGATCGAGACGCTCGGGCGACGCATTTATTTCGAGTATCGTCCCAGTTTCAACGGCTCGTTCGAAAACCTTTTCAACATCCATTTGCACAGGAGCCCGCCGTTCCAGCAGTCGGGCAGTTAAGTGACAAATTACGTCCACGTGCGGACTTTCCATCGCTGCGATTACGCGATCCGTCATCGTTTGTAGATCCTGATCCATCCCACTGTGGATCGAAGCGATCACAATATCGAGCTCAGCCAATTCGTCATCAGAGTAGTCGAGCGAACCGTCGGGCTTGATATCCATTTCGGTTCCGGTCAGAAGTTCAATATCGACTTTCTCATTCAACTCACGGACAGCTGCGTTGTGCTCAACCAGTCGCTCGGATGAAAGTCCGTTTGCGACCGTGGCGCTCGGTGAGTGGTCAGTAATTGCGAGGTATTCCCTACCCAGTTCGGTCGCTTTTGCAACCATTTCCTCCATCGGGAACCGACCATCAGACCAATCTGTGTGCGAATGCAAATCACCTTTGATATCGGCAAGCGAAATGAGCGAAGGGGCAGGCTCGTTAAACTCTCGATCGCCCTCCCGAATTTCGGGTCGGATGAACGGAAGTCCGCAGGTGTCATAGAGATCAATCTCTGATCTGAACTCAGCTTCAGAGAACGCATCAAGCTTGATCTCGGTGTTTCGCTCGATCAGCTTCACAAGATGTTCGTGTGGACCAGTTCCGTAAACCACTGCGCTCCCAAACCTGTCGGGCGTCACAACAAGCAGCTCAAATCGGAAGCCTGAATCATCAAGGTAGGCAGCATTTTCTTCGCTGCGCTCCAAAACGTCACGCACGTTTGTCAGCGTTGTAAACGCGTCGGTGACGGTGGCCGGTTGTGAATGTGATGCGACCAGAACCACATCTCCGATCAGCTCGATCCCTCTGCGGATATCTCCCGCTATCTCAATCGCTTCAATCGCCGGGCATCGGGCGGTTATTTCGTTGACCACGCTTTGAGCCATTTGGCTGGCTCGTCCAATCCCGATCTTGCCATCCTGAGCCGCCCGATACTCGGCGTGGCGGAGGATTTGCTGGGCGCCCTTCTTGCTGATCCTGGGCAGACGTTGAAATTCGCCGGATTCAATTGATGCCGCCAACTGCTCGTAACTGCTAATCCCCAACTCGGATGCAGCGGTCACGGCGGTCTTCGCGCCGATCCCAGGGATTTGAGTCAACTCAAGTACGCCGTCAGGAAGCTCTGCCTTGAGTCTCGACAGTAGTTCGAGTTTTCCTGTTCGAACCATCTCCCGCGTCTTGTCTACTATAGCGTCGCCAAAACCGGGGATAGAACGCAGCCTGTCCTCGTCATCAACAATGTCGGAGAGCTGATAGGGAAGACTCTTAATCGCGTCCGCAGCTTTGGAGTGGGCACGAACCTTAAAAATGTTCTCGCCCTTGGCTTGCAGCAGAACTGCTACGTCCTCAAAAACCTTTGCAATCGCGGTGTTGTTCATGGGCACAACCATACCGCGTCCGAATTCTCGAACGGCGTAAAATGACGAGCTAAGCTGGAATTACTGTTTGGCCTGTTTACGTTGCAGACGTTCCAGTTTTCGACGCTCTGAGCGAGTGAGCTTTCGACCGTCTGGAGCGTGTGTTGGCACTTGAGCAAGCGATCCACCTGCGGACTGCTGGTCTCCATGACCGGCGTTCACGTTTGCCATTACTGACTGCTGGTTGGCGACCGCATTCGCTTTTTTCGCTGATGCCGCTGCGTCTGCCTTAGTCGCGCTCATTTCGGGCGTTGGTGCCGACTGCTGCACCATGGCGACTCGGAATATCGTCCGCGCCACGTTCGACTTGATGGTCGAATCGAGCATTTGGAACATCTCAAAACCTTGACGCTTGTACGCGACCAACGGGTCTCGCTGCCCAGCGGCTTCAAGACCTATACCTTGTCGCATGTTGTCCATCGAGGTCAGGTGTTCAACCCAGTTCTCATCAATGGTGCGAAGCATGATCGTCGTCTCGAGTTTGTGAAGAAGCTCTTCTCCGAACTCTTCGGCGCGCTTGTCATAAGTCGTGTCGACAAGATCAACAAAAACGTCTTCCACTTCGTCCGGGCGCATCTCAAAGATGTCGTCGTCTGATGGGAAGCCATCTTCGAGCGGGAAGACATTGAGCATTTCGCGCCTGAGTCCCTCGACGTCGTAGTTCTCTGGACCACCATTAATCCGATCCGCAACGATTGCCCGTACCTCGGCTTCAACATACTCGCTGATGGTAGGTCGCAGATCCTCGCCATCGATGATTCGGTCTCGAAGCTTGTAAATCACGTCTCGTTGCGTGTTCACGACATCGTCGTAGTCAACGAGGTACTTTCTGATTTCGAAGTTCTGCCCTTCAACCTTTGTTTGAGCAGATTCAACAGACCGAGACACCATCTTGTTCTCAATCGGGACGTCAGCTTCCCAGCGGAACAGGTTCATCGCACCGCGAATTCGATCACCACCGAACCGGCGAACAATGTCATCTTCGGTGGACAGATAAAACTGTGTTTCACCAGGATCGCCCTGTCGTCCGCATCGACCACGCAACTGGTTGTCGATTCTGCGGGACTCGTGACGCTCAGTTCCGAGTACGAACAAACCACCCTTGCCCAAAATTGTGTCGTGGTCGACTTGCCAACCATCTTCCGATGCCTTGGTCACGTCCGGGTTTCCGCCTAGGATGATGTCAGTACCACGACCTGCCATGTTTGTAGCCACAGTTACGGCACCGGCCTTACCTGCCTCGGCAACGATGTTCGCTTCTCGTTCGTGCTGCTTGGCGTTCAGAACGTTGTGCGGAATATTGCGTTGCTTTAACAGGCCTGCAAGCAGTTCTGATTTGTCGATGGTGGTTGTACCGACCAGCACAGGCCGTCCGTCGTGGTGCAGTTCTGAAATCTTTTCAGCAATGGCGTTCCACTTTGCGTCTTCAGTCATAAAGATGAAGTCACCGTGGTCGATCCGCTGAACTTCTTTGTTCGTCGGGATCTCCACCACTTCTAGTTTGTAAATTTTGTCCAGCTCTTCTGCTTCAGTCTGAGCAGTACCGGTCATCCCGGCGAGCTTTTCGTACATTCGGAAGTAGTTCTGAAGCGTGATTGTCGCGTAGGTGTTGGACTCTCTCTGAACCCGGACACCTTCTTTCGCTTCCAACGCCTGGTGCAGTCCGTCCGAAAATCTTCGACCAGTCATCAGTCGTCCGGTGAACTCGTCAACTATCACGACCTCGTTGTTTTGGACTACATACTCACGGTTCTTTTCGTACACGTGCTCCGCACGAATGGCGTTCTCGACGAAGTGAGACAGGACGTTGTTGTCTGGGCTGTAGAGGTTCTCGATCTTGAGTTCTTGCTCGACCCTCTCGATACCTTCTTCATGGAGAACAATCGTCTTGCGCTTCTCTTCGATTTCGAAGTGTTCATCAGGTCGAAGTTTTCGAGCCAGTTGAGCGAACTTCCGGTATTCCTGGCCTTGGTCACGAGCAGGACCAGAAATGATCAGCGGTGTTCGGGCTTCGTCGATGAGAATGTTGTCGACCTCGTCGACAATCGAATAAACCCTGCCGCGTTGAACTCGACGTTCAGCGTCATCGACCATGTTGTCACGTAGGTAATCGAAGCCGAATTCGTTGTTCGTGCCGTAGGTGATGTCACACGCGTAGGCTTCCTGCTTGGTCGCAGGTTGGAAATTATCTTCCGGCAATCGAACAGGTGGCGCAGCGTCGGCGTCCTCTTCGATTCCAGAAGAGTCGTCGTGGGCGATTGGTGCATCAGGGTTGAAAACCCACGATGCCTGGTTTTGGAGACAACCTATTGTCAACCCGAGCGCATGGTGAACATTACCCATCCAACCGGCGTCACGTTTTGCAAGGTAGTCGTTCACAGTGATTACGTGAACGCCACCGCCTGTTATCGCATTTAGATAAGTCGGTAGGGTGGCAACCAGCGTTTTACCTTCACCAGTGCGCATCTCAGCGATCTTTCCCTGGTGAAGGACAACGCCACCGATCATCTGCACGTCAAAGTGGCGCATACCAATAGTTCGGCGCGCAGCTTCCCTTACGGCAGCGAAGGCTTCGGGGAGCAGATCGTCTAAGTCCTCGCCTGCGTTGTAGCGAGATCGCAGGTCGTCCGTGACGGCTCGCAGCGCTTCATCGCTCTTGGCTTCGAACTCTGGTTCGAGATCGTTGATCTCATCAACCAGTGGTCGGATTTTATTGAGGGCTTTCTCGTTGGAATCACCAACGAGCTTGCTGATCAAATTAAACATATTGAGTACTTCTGGATGTAACCCCGGCGGTCACCTGATCAATTGTCAGCGATTGCTCAAACTATTAGTTGAACAATTCTCCAACCGACCGACCTTCGTGAATTCGTCTAATCGCTTCACCCAGCAATGGTGCGACTGAAATTACCTTTATCTTTGAGTTTACTTTGTGCTCAGGCAAAGGCACCGTGTCAGTTATTACGAATTCTTTGATATGTGAGACTTCCGCTAATCGCTGCGCAGCGTCACCAGGAAGCACACCGTGAGTCGCGACGGCATAAATTTCAGTCGCCCCGGCTGCCATGATGGCATCAGCTGCCGCAACCATAGTTCCACCGGTACTTATCTCGTCGTCGAACAAAACAACCGGATGACCTTCAACCTGTCCGATCACGTTCAGGCTTTCGACTCGATCTTCATTTCCGAGGCGGCGCTTCTCAACAATTGCCAATGGTGCGCTAATAGCGTCACCGAAGTAGCGCGCTTTTTTCGAAATACCAATATCTGTCGCAGCGACAACAGGATCGATGAGTTCCTTACGCAGGAAGTAGTCGACGAGTCTTGGCATGGCAGTCAGTTCGTCAACCGGAACGTGGAAGAAACCCTGGACCTGGCCGGCGTGGAGATCGACCATTACCACCCGATCGGCACCGGCAGTTTCCAATAGATCGGCTACAAGTCGACCTGTAATCGGGACACGCGGCTGGTCTTTCTTGTCGGTCCGAGCGTAGCTGTAAAACGGGACCACGGCGGTGATTCGACCGGCTGACGCACGCTTCGCAGCGTCAATCATGATCAGCATCTCCATGATGTGATCGTTTACCGGTTCGTTGGTCGACTGGAGAACAAAAACGTCTTTCTGACGGACGTTTTCAAGAATTCGAACGAACGTATTGTCGTTGCTGAATTTAAAGACTTCGATCTTGCCGACTTCTTGACCAAGGTACGAGCAAATATCCTCAACAAGTTGAGGGTGGGAGTTTCCAGCAAAAATTACGGGTTTTCCGTTGACCCCGATCATTATTTCCCCTTGAACTCTGGTCGTCGTTTTTCTCGAAGTGCGCTCATTCCTTCGACGTGGTCCTTCGAGGATAACGTGATTGCTTCAACCGCGGCAGACATTTCGAGGGAAGTTTCAAGGTCAATCGACGTTCCTCTACGCATCATCATCTTCGCAAGGCGCGTCGCAATTGGCGGGCCTGAGGCAATTTTTGTCGCCATATTCATCGCCGCTTCCAATAGTTCGTCATCTTCGGTGACAGCGTTCAGAAAGCCGAGTTTTTCAGCTTCATCCACGTACATAAAGTCACCGGTGAACATCAGTTCGGCGGCTTTTGCCGAACCTAGCAGGCGAGGATAAAGCCATGTTCCGCCGTATCCGGGGAACAAACCAACATGGGTATATGCGGCCATGAAACGCGCTGACTTTGCGGCGATCCTGATGTCACACGCACAAGCGAGGTCAAAACCAGCGCCAACAGCTGAACCATTGACGGCAGCTATGACAGGCTTTTCCATGTTGTAGGCCGAAAGAATTACGCGGTGTGCGGCTTTAAACCCACGTCTTAGACCTTCGGCACCTTCTGGCCCCGGCTTGTGGGGCCCGTCTGATGACCCACCGATCAATTCATCGGTGTCAGCGCCCGAGCAAAACGCCTTTCCGGCCCCGGTAAGTATTACTGCTCTAACTTCGTCGTCGTTCGCGACCGACTCAAGTGCATCTCCAAGATCTTGGAGCATCTGGGCACCGAGAGAATTCAATCTGTCAGGATTGTTCAGAGTGATGATGGAGACGCCGGTAGAGCGATCGGCGTCAATAGAAACGAGCGAATCTGATTTTTCGCCGTTGTTCGATACCCGTGCAGACATGGCGAAAGCTTACCATCGGTACGATGTGACCCAACCCCGAAAACGATATGAATCAATGCAGGTTCTTCTGCTTGATGCTGCGTTGATCAAGCTGAAGGATGTAGACCAAGTTGTTATGCAGCTTGGCGGTCTTCGTATGACACGTCCGTGTTCACCATTGTTCGGGCGAGCAACTTGGCCGCCATTTCAGGTGAAAGATCCTTGTTGAATCCACACTGCAAGCACTTCAAGTACAAGCCATGTGAGTCACTGTCCCCGTTAACGTCACCTGCACATCTTGGGCAAGATTTCAGATAAAGCATTCCAGTCTCCCCTAAAAAAACGACATTCTTCTGTCGTGTTGGAAGCATATTTCGTACCAAATCCCGCTTACCCAGTCCTGCATCCATAACAATTACGTGCAAACACCTAAATTGATGAACCCGATGGGTATTGCTCTCCGAATAACGGTTACTAGATCAGTTCGTCATACGCACCTTTTTTGAATCCACGAACCACGGTAGAACCGTCTGTGAGTATCGGGCGTCTAATTAGGCGCGGGTTCTCCATCATTAGCTCGATCAATTCGTCGTCGCTTGCGTTGCCCTGGAGGTGTCGATACGGCTTTGAACTTGGACTTTTCCAGGCGAACATATCGTCGACGGATGAAAGCTCCGCGAGATCACGAATCTCCTGTTCGGACAGCTCTTCCTTGAAGAAATCACGGTATTCATATTCAGCACCAGAATCTTCGATAGCCCGACGGGCTTTCTGACATGTGCTTCAACGCGCCCAGCAGTAAAATCGCAACTGACTTGTCAACGTAACCTCCAGCAGGCTCATTAATGATCTTGCAATAGACTACGCTTCACCCGAAACGACAAACACTCCGTTGAGATTCTTTCGTCAAAAAAATCAATCAAGCGCTTCGAAGGTTGGACCTCGCAAACGAGGTTGGGGTTCACCAGTCAAGCGCGCGGCTGCTGACTATCGAATCGGTCCTCGAAGCTTCAACAATTTGAGCCTATATGCCTTTGGATTGTCGGGCGTTTGGACAGGCATAGGAACTGCCATCTTGCCGTTCAAAGTCATCGAGGTCCTCGAGGTAAGCAATGTTGAAATTCTCGGCTATCAACTCGACAAGAACGGCGCATTGGGGCTTCTTTCGCTGGCGGGTTTGAGTATTGCTGCGTTCATTCAGCTGCTGGCAGGAAACCTGAGCGATCGGGAGCCAAGACCAGGCAGAAGATTGCCTTACCTGTTCATAGGCGGAATGGGACTCGCGGTAGTGACGATTTTGTTTGGATACGCTGGCACGTTCGCCACACTTTTTTTGATTGTGGTCGGAATGCAGTTCTTCGGTAATTTCGGGCAGGGCCCAGCAAACGCCCTGATCATCGACCACGTCCACCCAAGTCGGAGAGGTGAAGCCGCAGGCGTCCTGAATCTCTGGCGACTACTAGGGGCTGGAATAATCACGGTTATCGTCTTCCAGTTCATGTCACGCTACGACCACGAAGAGTCACCTGAGTGGATGTGGTACTCGATCATCCTGGCAGTGACCGTTCTGGTCATTAGCACGTTGTGGACTGTCCTGTCTCTCCGACCCAAACGAGGTACAAGGGTATTCCTGCCAAGAGTCGCCAATGGTGCAGCGACTGCAGCAATCAGGTCTGTGGCAGAAATGACAACTCCGAAGGTGCAGATAACCCGAAACTACCTGTTCTTTCTCGTCGCACTGGCCTTCGCGATTGCTGCCATGTCATCGATGCAGATATACGCGCTATTCTTTTTGCAAGATGTTGTCGGTTTGGAAAACCCGGCAAATGGCGCAGACCAATTGGTCGTCATAATTGCCGGTTCCGCCGGAATTACCGTGCTACCGGCGGGACTGATGGCGGATAGGTTCGGTCGAGACAAACTTTTCTTCATAGCAGGAACTCTCGGCGCAATATCGTCCTCTTTGCTTTTATTTGTAGATTCTTTGGGTCCAGTCCTTCTCATCGGTGTCTTGATAGGACTGGCAGTCGGATTATTCCTAACGCTGACTTGGGCTGTCGCCAACGACCTCGTCAGCAAGCAATCAGCCGCCAAGGAACTCGGGTACACAAGTGTTGCGACGCTGACTGGTGCCGCCCTGGCCCGTTTTTCGGGCTTAGGGATTGATGTCCTAAACGACGTGTCAGAAAACCTCGGGTATCAAATCATTCTTGTTTCCGTATCTGTAGCGTTCGTTATTTCCTCTCTGCTTCTGTCCCGTGTCGCGTCCAATCCTTCGAAGGCAATTTCCGGTTCCGACTCCTCTGCATCGCTCACCGCTGCTGATTAATTAACCATCATCGGCGGCTATACTTGGAACTCAGCGAAGTCGGGGGCGAACCGGCATTTTTCAATTTGCAACCTGGATTATTTAATGGACGTTTTCTTAGCGAGTCCTCGCGGTTTTTGCGCTGGCGTCGACCTGGCCGTCGACATCGTTGAACTGGCGATTCAAAAGTACGGCACCCCGGTTTACGTAAAACACCAAATCGTCCACAACCCGAAAGTGGTCGCCGACGTAGAAGCCAAAGGTGCAATTACTGTCGAACAGGTTGATGAGGTCCCCGATAACTCGGTTGTCGTCTTCTCGGCACACGGATCACCGCCGTCCGACTACGAAACCGCTGCGAAGAAAAATCTTACCGTCATGGATGCCACCTGCCCGCTGGTGACTCGTGTCCACAACGAAGCCAAAAAGTATTCAAAAGAGGGTAAGAAAATTGTCCTTGTCGGCCATGTTGGGCACCAGGAAGTAATTGGAACTACCGGGCAAGCCGACATGGAGCTGGTCGATGAGCGACGTGACTGGGTTCTACCTGAATGGGAACAAGACACAGAAGTTGCTGTCTTAACTCAAACAACTTTGTCGGTGCGAGACACGGCAAAAGCTGTCGAGAAAATTCAGGAAAAACATCCGGAAGCCATCGTTAGAAACGATATTTGCTACGCCACGACAAATCGGCAGGCGGCAGCTGAAGAATTGGCTGACATAACCGACCTGGTGCTGGTTATCGGTGCCCATAACAGTTCAAACTGCAACCGCTTAAAAGACGTGGCAATAAACAAGGGTGTTCCGGCTTACTTGATTAACGGTCCTGAAGAACTCGACCGAAGCTGGGTCTCAGGCGTTAAGAAGGTCGGGATTACTTCCGGCGCGTCAACCCCGGAAAAGCAGGTAACAGCCGTTATAGACGAGCTCGCACCTGAGAACATCTACCGTGTCGGTCCGGGCGAAGAGAAAACGATCTTCGCCATCCCGCGCTCACTCAGAGAAATGGTCGGCAATATTGATCGACCGAAAAAGGAAGATTTACTCCCAGATGAAGATAACTAGAGTCGAATGCCTCGTGCTCGACGAGGAGTACCCCTACGTCATTCTTCACACCGATGAAGGATTAACCGGATTCGGTGAGTGTTTTCGACGAGCACCCTATCTTTCAAAAGCCGCAGTCGAGACGATTTTCGCCCCACTGATTCTAGGCAAGAGCCCGTTCGATTCCGAGGAAATCTGGCACAGCATTTTCAAAGCTGGCGCCGTCGCAGGTCCACAGGGTGCTCTACTCACGGCAGCATCTGGTGTTGACCTGGCATTGTGGGACCTCAAAGGGAAAGCTCTCGACACGCCGATCTACAACTTGATCGGTGGCAAACGACGGGACAAGATCAAGGTTTATGCCAGTTCGCTTGCCCGGGACATGGCACCTAAAGATGAGGCAAAACGGGTCGCACGTTTCCGAGACGATGGGTACTCGGCGTACAAAATGCACTCAGCCGTTCCCGGAAAAATAGATGACCCTCGGGATTTGACGATCGAGACCGTGAAAGCTATCCGGGACGAGGTCGGGTACGAAGTCGACATCATGGTCGACGTAAACAGCGCGTATTCAGTTCATCACGCTATCGAAATCGGTAAACAACTCGAAGACCTCGGAGTGTTCCATTTCGAAGAGCCAGTTCACATTCGCAACTACCAGGGAATGGCGGAAGTTGCCGATACACTGGATATCCCAATCGCGTCAGGCGAAAACTCGTTTACTCGTTGGGAGCACCTGACCCTGATACGAGAAGGCCGCCCCGACATCGTCCAGCCTGACGTGGTGAAGGTCGGAGGAATAACCGAATTCTTACGCATCGAGGCTGTACTTACCGCGCACGGTGCGACTATGACCACGCACAACACCCAGCCATATGGATCGACTGCAGCACACGCTCATTTGCTGGCACCGAGCAACAATTTTCCATACGCCCAGGAATACAACATTGAAACCGTTGGCATCCGCGACAACGATTCAATCCTCGACACTCCTTATGAAGTTGAAGACGGATTCATTCGGGTTCCAGATGGACCAGGGCTTGGTCTCGACTACAACCTTGAAAAGATGCGCGGCAGAAGCTCCGACCGTCCCTCCTCACTGAGCGATGTTTGGGGTCACATGCAGTAATTCGGGATTATTCCTCAACGTTGCCCGTCGGTTGGGAATCCTCGGATCAATCTTGGCCAAATGATGGCGGACATCCCTGTTAACCCGAGTCCAACAATTGCGTACCAGGTGATTGCCGAACGAACGCCGATTTGCTCGATCAGCCAACCGCCAATCACCAGTCCCATTGGAAGACCGTAGACGGCCAGCATTCTCACACCCATTACTCGTCCACGCATTTCGGTTCTCGTAAAGGTCATGAGTACCACCGACATCGCGATCATGCAGAAGCTGATAGACGCGCCAATAAGAGCGAGCAGCGGTAAGCCTTGAGCGTTCGAATCGGTACCTGCGAACAGGATTAAAAGCACGTACCACACCACCATCGTGATCATCATGAATCGTTCTGGTCGACCTACACGACTGAAAATCGCCATCAATATTGATCCAATAAATGCTCCGATTGCGAACGTCGCAACCATCACTGCCAGACCATTCTCGTCGTGGTTATAAACATCGCGCGCTACAACTGGCAAAAGTCCATTGGTCAACGGGAACGCTGTCGCGTTAACGAGGAAAGCAAGGAACATGATCGGCTTGATAACCGAGGAGTCGAGCATGTATCGGACACCCTCTTTCATTTCCTCAATCGGGTTTGTTGAAGCGTCGGTCGAACGGGTTTTGATCGAAGATATTCCAAGTCCAACCAGCACGCTTACCGTGTAAAACCCGGTTACTCCAACATATGCCCAACCGATTCCTAGTCGTGACAAAAGTGAAGCACCAAGCAGTGCACCAACGATCCTAGCTGTGTCCTGTGTAGTTCTCGCGAGTCCAGACGCATTCATAAGTAGTTCACGCGGGACCGTGTCGGCAATGAGTGATTGCCGTAGGACGTTGTCGGCGGGTCGAATCAACCCACTAATACTTGCGATCGCAAACACGTGCCACGGCTGTAGCGCATCAAAAGCAGCCAGGATCAATAACGCGAGTGCGGAAAGTCCGGCGCCTGTCCGCAAGCCAATTAACAACAACTTGCGATTCACACGGTCAGCGATTACCCCGACAAAAGGTGACGTCAAAGTTCCGCTAAATCTGAGTGCTCCAAGAAGTCCGACAAGAAACGGGGAGTCGGTAGCGACCAACATGTACCAGCCGAGAATGAGTGTCTCCATCTCGGATGCCCACGTCATCATCGAGTCGGCAGACCACTGGAAACGGAAACTCCTGATCTTGAAAGCGGCGATCGGGGAAGGTTTGTTTGAGCTACGGGGATTGACAGGTCGCCCAGAGGTTTGGATACGGTCTGAACTGCGCGACGAACTCGGCTCGTTGTTCGGTTTGTCGGCTACCATTCGAAGGTGAAATTCATACCTGTGGCGCTGTTATTGCTGATTTTCAGCGCCTGCTCCGCTGAGTCCGAACCCGCTCTTGACGTCAATTTCATAGACAACGTCGACTGTCGGGACGTGTCCCAGGAAATCTTGCCTCTTACTGTTGTCGAGATCAGCATCAACGGAACATTACACGAAATCACGGCCGAGACTGCCATTACACCAGCAGAACGATCACGCGGATTGATGTGTCGAGAGAGTCTCGGACAGTCGGAAGGTATGTTGTTCGTCTACTCCGGGTCACAATTCAATCCGTTCTGGATGTTCAACACCTACTTCCCAATCGATATCGCGTACCTGAACGAAGATGGAAAGCCGATCCAGCTCAAAACGATGACCCCATGTCCGCGTACCGACGGTGAGTCGAGGGCAATATGGCGCGGGCGGTGTGCAACTGAAGCTAACGAATATTCCGTGCCGGCTGGCTATCACTATGCTCTCGAAGTGGAAGGTGGATGGTTCAGCAAAAATGGAGTTGAAACTCTGGTAGGTCACGAAATCGAGGTTTCGTGGGACCTACCAACTAAATAATCTGATTGTTCGAACTACTGAGATTTGCACTGAGGAAGATCATTGCCCGTAAAAGCTGAAACAGCCCTCCTTGCTGTAATAGATGGATTAGGTTTCAACCGCCAGCGCTCCGCTGAAATCATTGAACACGTCTGGTCCGAATTTACCGACCAAGAAAGACAGGAACTCGAAGATATCGCTGAAGTCCAGGGACGCGATCGAAGCTGGGCTAAGAATTTGCTGAATCCAGTTCATTCAGAATCTGTCCCGGTTGGCAGTTCCACCGCCGATGCGACGGCATGGCTTAGAGATCTCGAAGCAGGTGCTGAAAAAATCTCGGAAGAGTTTGTTCAACGTATCCGAAAACTAATCGTCGAGACTGCCGACGCAAAGCGATACGTTCCGTGGGCAGCCGCAGCCTGGAATTTAGCTGATCTAAGAAACTCAAACATTTCGATACCGACTGAAGCCGCCGGAATCTGGGCAGGTTTCGAAGATCTTGACCCTGCGGTTCAGGGCAATTCCGAGACCGGTCACCAGCAAATCGGAAACCTCAGTCTTGCGCCACAACTGCCGTTAGAAATAACCCAATCCATTGAATCTGGCGAGTTTTTCGAGAACGCAGCAATCAACGAAACCATCTCGAACGCAAAAGCTAAAGACTCGAAAATCAACTTCTGTTTTCTATTGTCCGGAGTTGGCGGAGGAGATGGTCGCGTTCACAGCGCATGGAACCATCTTGAAGCATTTTGCGAACTGGTATTCGCAAGACATTCTGTTGCGCCTGCGAATGTTCAAATGCAGGCAATTCTCGACGGACGAGACTCTGCGATCGACGGGTCCACCGAAAAGAAAAATGGCTCAGGTGATTTCATCGGACAGCTGAAATCTCTGCTCGGAAAATACGACGCAGAAGAGTCTCTCGCGTGGGTGGTTGGCCGCTCGACATCAATGGACCGCGATTACAGGGAAGAAGCAGCAAAAGCAGACTTCGACTTGATGGTGACCGCACTCGGCAGGGAAGCCATCAACTTCGACGAAATGCGTTCGTTCGTCGAGCAGGCTCACTCAGACGGTGTGTCAGATCAGGACATCGAACCAATCATCATTCAGCGCGCTGACACTTCACTCCCAATGATCGAACCCGGTGATGCGTTCATCGATCTCAATTTCAGGAGCGATCGACAGCGATCGAAAATTGGATCACTCGTTGGAGCAAAAGATTTCCTGGTCGAGAACGGCAAGAATAGCGGACGGACCTGGGAGGCAAGCTGGCTCGATCATGACCTTAATCTCGAGGTTTGTGCGATTGCCGAGTACCACCCGATCTTCGAAGAACAATTTGGAGTCCGTGTAGCTTTTCCAACCGAACCGCATGTCGACAACTTTCTTGCGCGTTGGTCTGAAGCCTTTGAGGAGTCCGCATACGAGCTCATTGCCGAAAGTGTGAAGTCCTCACACATGGGCTACTTCTTCCGTGGGAGACGCGAAGAACCCACCATGGGGACCGACGAGAAGAGAACTGTCATCCCTTCTCACGGTCAGGATGACGGCATACTCGCCGACACCGACTTCTACAAGCATCCGGGCATGCGCGCTCCTGAAGTAACAGATGCAGTGATCAACTCAATCTCTACGAATGCCAGCAAGCTGGTTTGTTGCAACATTGCCGCACCCGACATGGTCGGGCACCTTCTGCCTACCAGGTACGAAGAAGCCAAACAGGCATACCGGGAAACAGCCGATTCGTTAGTTCGAATGACAACCGCTGCAGCGGCAAATGGCCGTGTAATGGTCATAACCTCTGACCACGGAAACATCGAAGACGACACCTCGGCCCACTCGGTAAATGAAGTTCTCACCACATTTATCGCGCCTGAAAGTCTTCAACTAAGCATTTCGACCGAAGTGTTCTCAGGAAAACTCTTCGACGTAGCGCCATCAGTGGTTTCTCTGCTCGGCGGTTCACTCCCAAGCGGGTCGACGCTGGACGACATATTTGTCGGCAAAGCTCTAGTCGCCGCTGAGTGATTCCGTAGGTCAGGATCTGTAGAAACTTCGGTCAGGAATGGGTGTGGACTCGCAATTTGGGTGTTAACCCCCACCTACTGCGACATTTTGACGTGGTAACTTCCGGTGTATCGGTCTTCCGAAAGACCTACATAACACTGATAGGTAAAACACCACGTCATGGTCTCACGACTCGAACAAAACAGCCCTGCCCTACGGTATGTAACCGTGGCGGACGATTTGCAACAGCAAATCGAATCAGGTGTTGTGAAAGATGGGGACAAGCTCCCAAGCCAACACACGATGGCGCGGACCTACGGTGTTTCTTTGACCACTCTTCGAGCGGCCTTGGAATTGCTGGAACAGCGAGGATACGTTCGGTCCGCTCATGGACTTGGGACTTTCGCTAAAGCACCCACCGCTGGACCAGCAGGAAACGTATTGGTTGTAGATGACGATCCCCAGATCCTCGAGCTTCTAAGCACCGTCCTTGAGGGAGAAGACCTTCAGGTGACGACAGCTGAAACTGCTGCCACTGGAATCGACGCCATGGTACGGGCAGACTTCCAAGCAATCTTCCTCGACCTGATCATGCCAGGTGGCAACGGCATCGAGCTTCTAAAGGAACTCGAAACACGAGATCTTAAAACCCCCGTGGTGGTCGTGACCGGTGTCGGCGACTCAAAACTAATTGATGAAGCTATGGAGTTAGGTCCCGTAACACTTCTCCGTAAGCCAATACAGGTCAAACAAGTGCGGCGCGTACTAAACGTGCTCGGTGTATCGAGTAACTAGGAGCCGTACGACTTGAGTCCCGAAAACCGACAATCTCTACTTTCACCCGCCGCAGCCCATAAATTCGAGCTGATCGGCCGTATTTCATCCGGACTTGCGCACGAACTAAACGGGCCAATCGGGATCGCAATGGGTTTCTCCGAGCTCGCAAAGGAAGCCATCGACAACTCAGGCGGTCATGAACTTTCGTCAGCCGATACAAGCAAAGTACGTGGCTATCTCGACATGATCGAGTCGGCAAGTATTCGGGCTCGAAATCTATCTCGCGGGATCTGGGATTTCGCCAAAGCCGAACCTGGCACTACCGAGAACATTGATCTGATTGAGCTCATGGACAAAGTCCAGTACCTCACCGCTCCCGCAGTCAAGGTCGCTCAAATAGACGTAACACGCCGAGAATCGAATTCTGGCGTATCAGGCGTCAAGTCATACGCAGATTCCGCCCTCACTCAGCAGATCCTTGTCGAACTCATCCTCGCTTCACCACAGTCAATTCCTGGCGGTGGACTGGTTGTGTGGGAAGTCGACAACTCTAGCGATGGTGAAGCAACGATCACCCTTGCCGCTGAACCTTGGAACGAAGATCCGACCAGCGAATGGATCGCACCTGACTACGTTCGCGAGTCATTCACTGAAATGGGTGGATCGGTCTCTGAAGCCGACCCCGTATCGGTCACATCACAGACCGAAGAACAACAAGAACTAACCGGTTGGAAGGTCGTATGTACTTTGCGACCTCCGACAGTCTGATCATTTATTTGTAAACGTTTGTACGCATATTCGTTGGGCCGTGGAGGGCAATCAAAGTGACTACAGAAACCAACAACATAAAGGTGCTGATGGTCGATGACCACGAAATCATGCGCCAGGCATACGGCATGCTGTTGAACACCGACCCTGATATTGAAATCGTGGGTTTCGCCGGTGACGGACAGGAAGCCCTGACGCTTGTGGACACCCTTGGTCCGAACGTAGTGATCATGGACGGTCGAATGCCGCGATTGCATGGTGTCGATGCGGCACGCATCATTCGTGAGAAGCACCCTGACATGGCGATCGTACTGCTCTCCGCGTTCGATGACGACGAATTCGTACGAGAGTTCCTCAAAGGCAACGTCCGAGGAAAGGCATATTTGCTCAAGCAGTCACTACAGAGCCTGTCGGATCTGGTTCAGGCTGTGAAGGATGTAGCTGAAGGTAAGACCTACCTCGCCAGTGAAATCGTTGCCAAGCTTGCTGGAACCCAGAACAACCCTGAAAGTGCGTTCTTATCTGAACTTACCGAGCGAGAGCGAGAAGTACTCGACTGCATGGCACGAGGACTCGCGAACGCAGCAATTGCTGAGGAGCTCTTCATTCAGCCCCGAACTGTTGAGCGACACATTGGTTCGATCTTCTCGAAGATGCGACTCCAGCCTCAGCCAAAAGCCCATGCACGTGTCCTTGCCGTACTTGCTTACCTCCAGGACACAGGGCGTCTGAAGGAAGGCTCACGAGCAGCCGAAAACGCTGATGACTCAATGATCGGCGCGCTCGGAATGATGAGCTAGCGGTACCCCTTTTCCGCACCTTAGTCTGTATTTCTGACGCAAATCGGCTCCCGGCGGACACCGGGAGCCGATTCATTTAACGATCTGTCGATTCGGCGAAACTACCAGGCGATTTCACCACCGTCGATCACTAGCTCGATGCCGGTAACCCACTGAGCTTCATCGGAGGCCAGGTAGAGAATCCCATAAGCGATGTCTTTGGGAAGTCCAAGCCGACCCAACGGAGTCATCGCCAATCGAGCATCCCTGATTTCTTTTTGAGAATGGATATCGAGCGTCATCGGCGTGTCGGTGAATCCAGGATGAACCGAGTTCACTCGAATGTTGTCCTTCGCATACTGAACTGCTGCAGCCTTGCTGAACGTCCTCGCCGCACCTTTTGACGCATGGTAGGCGGCACCTGCAGGTGAACCGACAATCCCGAAAATCGATGAAACGTTCACAACTGAACCGCCGCCGTTCTGCCTCATCGCTGGAATAGCGGTCTTGGTTCCGAGCATGATGGCGGTTGAGTTCACAGCGAAGACCGTATCCCAGTTTTCTACGATCGTGTCTTCGACCGTTGCCCTGCCCTTTGCTCCCGACATCCCGGCGTTGTTCACGACAATGTCGAGCCGCCCCCATTTAGCCATCATTTCGTCGACAACTTCGACCCAACGACTTTCGCTAGTGACGTCAAAATTGCGATAGGTCGCAACCTTTCCGTTCTGGTTCAGTTCGCGTTCAAGAGCATTTCCCTTGGAATCATCGATGTCAGCAATGACCACTCGTGCACCTTCTGCGACAAACAACCGGGTTGTGGCTTCGCCAATACCCGATGCCCCACCGGTAACGATCGCTGTCTTACCTTCAAGTCGGTTTCCAGATGGCATGGACTTCTCCAATCAGGGGTCGAATTACTCGACCACGTTATTCTTCAGCGCGTCGGGATTGATTTCCAGTCCCAATCCTGGCCTGTCGTCAAACGGCTTCCAGTTGCCTCCGTCAAATGGAGGAGTCTCTGTCCACCAAACCCCGTAGCTCTGCTCTTCAGCACCAAGTACTTCGACAACCTTGAGGTTTGGAGTCGCCATTGCACAGTGCAGGTGAACGAGCGAAACAGCGTGTGGCGCAACCGGCAGGTTGAACGCATCAGCCATGGCTGCGACCTTCATCCACTCAGTGATTCCCGTGACGCGGTGAACATCCGGTTGAACAATGTCTGCGCCACCGGCTACGAGCAAGTCGCGGAAGCCGTACTTCGTATATTCGTGCTCGCCGGTTGCGACTGGAATCGTCGTGTTCGAAGCTACCTGAGCTAGTCCTGGAATGTCATCAGCGAGTACGGGTTCTTCAAACCAGCCCACGTCGTATTGCTCAAATATTTGCGACATCTTGATCGCCTGTTTGGCGTAGTAGCCGTTGTTGGCGTCAACGTAAATCTCAACGTCGTCACCCACGGCTCGTCGCACTGCCTCAAGCCGGTCGATATCTTCTGCTTCAGACTGCCCAAAGTCCTTGCCGACCTTCATCTTCACGCGAGGAATACCACGCTCGACGTAACCCATTTGCTCCGCAACGAGTTCATCCTGCGAGTAGTTAGTCCAACCACCCGAGCCGTAAATCGGGACTGTTTCGTGAGCCGGCCCGAGCAAACGGTATATCGGCTGGCCCAGTACTTTCCCTTTCAAGTCCCACAGCGCAATGTCAATCGCAGCGATTGCCTGGAATGCGACACCTTTGCGACCAAAACCGCGAACGCGCCAGAACATGTCCTGCCAGAGCTTCTCGATCATGAACGGGTCTTGACCGATCAATACACCGCTCAAGTTGTCGTGGATCACTGATCTGATGGACCGCTGACCTGGTGCAATTCCCAATCCGACGGTGCCTTCATCGGTATGGATCTGAACGAACAGCTGGCTGCGTCCCTTTGCGTTCGGGTCAATCGGCGGGATCGTGGCGTCCTGAATTACATACCCTTCTGGGTCGTGCAAAATCGTCGAGGTGATCTCAGTTATCTTCATTGTGGTTCCTGTGCATTGAGCAATTGGTAGTTCTTCGGCGACAGGTTACCTCTCTATTTGTACTCAGTGGACATGAATTCGCGAAATTCTGAAATCCAAGTGCTCGGGCATGTACTAACACCTCCCTACGTCGTACTCTCTATGCCACATTCGCCAATCTAGCCAAAGGTTCTGCACTTATTAAATGAGCAAGCAATCGCCTCAAACCCGAAAGGGGAAGGTCGGTGGGATCTTTTACGGCTGGTGGGTCGCCATCGCTGGTGCCGTCAACATGGTCATCAGTTCCGGTCCAACTTTTCAGGCTGCCAGCACGCTGTTCCGGGCAATAGAAGATGAATTCGGCTGGTCTCGCGCCGTTGTCGCCGGTGTTGCAACATTCGGTCGCTTCGGTGGCGCTTTGTTCGGTCCAATCGAAGGTTGGATGACCGACAAATTCGGAACCGGCAAGATGGTCCTTGCAGGATTCACGCTCGGTGGTGTGGGAATGATCTTCTATTCCCAACTCCAAGGTCCTTTCCAGTATTACGCCGCTTATTTCATCATTTCACTGGGATTCTCGATCGGTGGATTCGTCCCTTCAATGGCGGCAGTTAATGCCTGGCTTCCTCACCGTCGCGCCACGGCAATGGCACTCGTCATCGGTGGATCATCCCTTGGAGGAGTTTTCGTTCCGGCGATCGTTTGGGGAATCAACACTCACGGATGGCGGGACACCACACTTGTGATCGGTTTGATCACACTGGCAGCAGGACCACCGTTGTCGTACGTCGCTGGGCGTCGAGCCCCCGAATACACCGAGTCGAGTGCTGAGGACGGCGGATCGGAGACCAAGTCGCCTCGCGCTACGCGACAGCACGACTTCACCCCGGAGCAGGCGTTGCGAACTCGTGCGTTTTGGTCGATATCGATCACCCACACATTCACGAACCTGTCCGTCGGTGCAATCTCTTCACACATTTTCTTCCAGTTGACTGAACCAAACGGTGTCAATCTTTCGGACGCTGCAGCGGCAACAATCATTCCCGTTATGGCCTTCTCGTCGTTCGGGTTCCAGCTTGCCGGCGGATTTATCGGTGATCGCCTGAATAAGCGGGCCGTCTTGCCTTTTCTAATCCTCGGTCAAGGAGCATCGCTAATCCTTCTTGCGGAAGCGACAACGTATGCTGCGGCAGTCGGGTTTGCCCTTCTCTGGGGTGTCGGCTTTGGTGGCAGAACACCGATGCTCCACGCAATGCGCGGGGAATATTTCGGTCGTAAACACTTCGGGACAATCCTTGGGATGTCAGCATTCCCGATGGCAATGGGAATGATGGCAACTCCGTGGATAGTTGGTCGAGTGTTCGACAGTACCGGAACCTACGTTGGCTCTCTGTACGTCCTGGCTGCAGCATGTCTCGTCGCAGCACTGACGGTCACCCTCGCGACCAAGCCTTCGACTCCGATTACCACTCCCGGTATTAGCAAATAGTAATTGCCGGTGCCTCGACAATCCCATCCCTGTGTAGAATCCCCGGCATTGTGGAATCCAACAAACAAACTGCTTCTACAAAACTCCCGAATCCGCTCGACAACTACGCTTCAGGTTTCTTCCGATTTGCGGCCGAGGTGCTGGCTTGGATTTTCGGACCGTGGGCAGCCGCTCACCTGACCAACCAATGGTGGATTGCAATTCCGGCGCTAATCTTGATCGTCGGGTCCCACGCAATTTTTTCGGTGCCAGGTGACAAGAAAAAGGTCGCCGTGCCTGTGTCAGGCAGAACTCGGTTTGTCAACGAAATAGCCATATACGGGATAGCGATAGCTGGTCCAGCCTGGGTCATCGGACCAATCGGTCTAATCATCGGCATCGCCGTAACAATCATCGCCATATTCGCTGGTTGGGAACGCTACAAATGGCTGCTGAGCAACAAGCCTGCCTACTGGGTCTGACGTCATTCTGAGTACAGAGTAAAATCATTACGTTTGCGCTTACGAACTAATCTGATCCGCTCGCAACTCGGAATATGAAAAAACTTAGTGAACTCGCGCTCGAAATGGGCATCGCCCCTAATGCCCTCGAACCCTATGGCAACGACAAAGCGAAAATCCCGCTCGACGCCTTCCCAACCGCTGAGGAAAAGGCAAAACTGGTCGTCATTACGGCAATAACTCCAACTCCCGCCGGCGAAGGAAAATCGACAACAGCCATTGGACTGACACAGGGTCTCGCCAAGATTGGCAAGAAGCCTGTTCTGACCATTCGCCAACCAGCATTAGGGCCAGTATTCGGACACAAAGGTGGGGGTACCGGGGGAGGGAAGTCGACCGTTCAACCGGCGACCGATATCAACTTGCATTTCACCGGTGATTTTCACGCAATCGCCTCGGCACACAACCTGCTCGCAGCGATGGTCGACAATGCTGTCTACCGACATGCCATCGATAATTTCGAGCCTTCCGGGATCACCTGGAGACGCGTAACCGACGCGGAGGACCGGGCACTCAGAACGATCATGACAGGTGGCGGTGGTCGACTGAACGGACCAGTTCGTGAGGCCGGGTTCGAAATAAACGCAGCCTCTGAGCTAATGGCTATTTGCGCACTTGCTGATTCATACGATGATTTGCGAGAACGAATCGGCGACATCGTTGTTGGTTGGAAAAACGACAACGTCACTCCAGTCCGAGCACGAGATATCGGCGGAATCGGTTCGCTGATGGCACTACTACGTGACGCCATAAAACCGAATCTTGCGCAAACGGTCGAAGGTCAACCGGCGATCGTGCACATGGGACCTTTCGGGAACATTGCTCACGGATGTTCGTCAATCCTTGCGGATCAACTCGCAGTCAACTGCGGTGATTACGTTGTAACCGAAGCCGGCTTCGGTGCAGACCTTGGTTTCCAGAAATTCATGGACATCAAGGTGCGGCAAGGCGGTCCCGAACCTGCAGCTGCGGTCATCGTGACGACCGTCCGAGGCCTCAAATGGCATGGCGGAGTTGCCATTAAGGACATCGATAGTCCAAACACCGACGCTGTCAGGAAAGGCGCAGCGAACCTACGTAATGCTCTGCGTATTGTCGGGATGTACGGTCTACCTGCGGTAGTTGCCATCAACAGGTTCCCGACCGACACATCGGACGAATTGGAATTAATAAAGGAAGTCGCCAAAGACGCAGGTGCATATGCGGTCGAAGAAGCGAATGGATTTGCCGAGGGTGGCGCTGGCATGACGACGCTAGCCGAAAGCGTCGTCGCCGCTGCAGATCAACCTTCAGACGTGAAACTTCTCTACAACGACGATGAGTCGTTTTTCGACAAGGTCGAAAAACAGGCTTCTGAGCTTTACCAGGCGAAAGGTGTTTCCTGGGGCCCGATGACTCGAACGACCGCTCGCAGATTCGCCGACAACGGTTGGAACTTTCCGGTCTGCATGGCGAAGACCCATTTGTCACTTTCTTCAGATCCAAAGCTGAAAGGTGCGCCGTCTGGACACACAATTCCGATAAGGGAACTTCGTATCCTCGCTGGTGCCAGGCAGATCGTTGCCCTCGCCGGTGACATAATTACGCTGCCGGGTCTTCCGTCGAACCCTAATGCGTGGGATATTGATCTCACGGATGACGGTGAAATAACCGGGATCATCAGCACTTAGTACTTTTCGATAAACGCTCGCAACTCAAACATGACTACCACTGACCGACCTACTTTCACATGCAAAGTTTGCGCCCGGGTTCTCACGCCCAGATTCTTGCCAACAGCGGCACCAAACTGCCCTAGTTGCGGAGCGGATACTTTTCCGAACGCAGCGGCAATCAATTCTGGTATGCAGGTGTTTTGCCCAACTTGTCATTCGACGGGTAACCCGTACGAATCCGACACCTGTAACAACTGTGCTGCCGACTGGGGCAACTGGTCTGGAAGCGACAAAGTAGAGCAATCACCAGCGTCAATTTCCGAGTCTGGCAGGGTGTTGTACGAAACTTCACGGGGCCCAGAAGGTGGTACGACTCCCCGCTGGAATGTCGTTTAGCCTCACCTCATTTGGCTCTTCGACTGCTTTCTGAAAGCCCTCTAGTTATTGATACCTAGTATCAATAGTTTTACTTTAGACTCACCACTAACACACCAGTTACTGATACTCGGTATCTACGGTTATTGGTGGATATTGCTGAAATACCTTTGATTGCACTTCGTAGGCTTCAGCATCATGAGTGGGAGCCTGAACGTAACTTCCGCTCGGGGATTGATTCGTTGCCGTCTCATCCATGTGCGATGAGGCGGCAACGTTTTCCTTGACCGACTACTGATTTTTCGCCAATTCGATCCTCGACAAGCGCTTCCATATACCGTCTGTTGCGTTTCCGTCTCGTCCGTATGTGTCAAGGAATGGAAACTCGAGTGCCTTCGGTAAAACTATCTGGCGTCCCAACTCGACGGCTCTCTCAACGCCAGGTAGTCTAACAGTATCCACGATGCTGAGATGACACCTGAATGGATCATCAACGTATGCCGATTTACTCAAAGGTTCAATTGCCGCTACGAGTTGGTCGTGAAGGATTTGAATGTCGTCGGTCGGGATGAATCGGAATCCAGCGGATTTTTCCGTTCCGTAAACCTCATTCCCCGCTGACGGCAAAATAATGCGACCAAATGCTGCCGCAACACGATCTACGGATTCGAGCACGTCCGTCAGGCTCACCGGTTCGTAGAAAGTTCCTTTAACCGTTATGTGTGACGGGATTTTGGCACGCGTTTGACCAGCTTCCTTTTCAATCACTGAAAGCTGCTTGGTCAGCTCATCCGAAGCAGGCAGAGCGACCACGTAACACGAATAACCAAACCGGTCATTTTCCAGGTATGTGGACTCGATGACCATGGTCGCGTTATCTAGTGGCTAGCTCGGTAATGAGCAGCCAACAAGTCCTCACCCCAGTCGTGTGCATAGTCACGAAGTACGGAGTGGATGTGGTTCGCGTCGTTCTGAGTGTTGTCGTACTCAATCAAGAATCGCGGATGCTTGATCGAGTAGTAGTGGCCTGCCCCAACATCTCTCGATCCTGCCCATGCAAACGCCATATCATCGAATCCGGTCTTCTCAAGCTCTGTCCAGTAGTTCGAGGCAAGGTCGTCGGCGGCGCGGGTCACGTAGTGTTTCACCAATGCAACAAGCTGCTCTCGCTGTGGGTCACCAAGGTCAACGAAACCGATTCCCTTCGGAGCGGCATCAGGATCAGCCGAGCGCACATTGGTGGTCAATATATCGGCAGGCGCAACCTCGTCTACAACAGCGATTTTCTGTTGATCGGACGATAATGAAGTAACAAGTGACCGGGCCCAATCTTCTTCCTCGATTAGTGTTCGTTCACCTTTGCGTTCGCCGTGTCGAATCTTTGCCGGGTTTGCTCCAAAGAACAGTGGCAGAATCGACACCTGCTCACCGTTGATCACGTTTGCAGACAGCGCAATGTGGTGCCCACCAACTCGGAAACCCCACGGCTCGTCGACACTACCAGGTGTGCCAAAGACACTGAACCAATATCGTTCGGGTGAGCGCTCCCACTGAGAAATATTGTTTGATATTTTCTCCCACTCACCAAGAATCGCTTCCAGCTCAATGATCCGATGAGCCGTTGCTGCACCGCGAGCTGAGTACCCTGTGTCCATCAACATGAACGCTGCTTTGCGCTGTTCGTCGGTCATGTCTCGAACACGCAGACCGTTTCGATCTATCGGCGTGTACGCCCACAGGTAACGCTCGTCACCGGCAAACTCGAACGAAGCTTCAGCCTTCTTCGAATCATCAAGCGTGTTCAAAAATGCGTTGGCTGCGTCAGTCATTCGCTTGACTGCATCAGGTGCGGAAGACGGGATTGGGTGGCTGGTCATTTCTGTTCTCGGGAGCGTTTAGTTAAGTTGGTTCCGTGGAGTGGTGAAACTTTATACGCGTTGATGCGGCAGGGGTAACTGCTCCCACAACAACAACGCAAAAATCAGGACAATTTACCACCAGGTTCCGAAGAGTCTCTCGGCGGTTCCGCCAAGAATGTTGTCTGAAAGACCAGGTCCGATCGCAGGTTCGATTTCATCAGCGATTGTCCACCCGCGGTCATACCCAGCCTGCTCGACAATGAACGGGAAATCAGTACCCCACATTAGTCGTTCAGCGCCGTACGCTTCGATCAATCTGTGAGTCCAACCAAAGAGATCGATGTACGGATACTCCTGGTTCGATGCCCTTGGGAACTCCGACAGTTTCACGTTCAGGTTGGGGTGCACAGCCATTGAAACCAGTCGTTCGAACTCTGGAACATCCGATCCGTCTGTCGATGGCACACAGTGGCCAAAGTGATCGATGATTGCCGGAGTTTCAGGGAATTCCTCTGCGAGATTTTCGATCTCATCGAAATTATGCGGACTCACTAAGAATCCGACAGGTGTACCGAGTTCACCAGCCCTTTTGTAGAGTGCGCGCCCGACCTCTCCATCCATCCGCTCACCTTCTCGCCAGAGCCCAGGATTGAACCTGACACCTCTGTACCCTCGACCAACGAGATCACCAAGCATGGCTACAGGATCGTCGTCTTGCGGGTTCACAAGACACATGCCGATGAAACGGTCTGGCCATTTCTGTAGTGTTTCATCAACGTATGTGTGGTCGAAGCCATGGACTATCGGTTGGACAATCAACGATCCCGCTATGTCCGATCCGTCCATTAGCCCCAGCAAGAACTCGGCGTCACCACGCGCAGTCGGTTCATCCTGTCCTGGACGGTACGGATATTTCTCGGGCTCATGCGCCCAAACATGTAAGTGTGAATCGATTTTTTTCATCTAACGGTTCTGGCCAGCGGCGTTAATAAATATGTTGTCCGAGCAATTTACGAGCGAAAGCTTACAACGTTCCCGTCGAATTGCCCGATTCCCATTCCGTACATTCAACCGACGTGATCAGCCAGAATTCATTCCCCGCCGGCGCACAGCGTGTTACATTCCCGCACAACATCCATCGTGTGATCAATTCAATCACCAACACCTGAATGCCTCGAAAGCAAAATAGATGATCAAGCTCAGTTTGCAATCACTCTCCTACCGAGACACCTTCAACGCCGGAAAGATCGATCTCCTCGGAATAATCGACAAGGCACATGAACTTCAAATGGACGGCGTCGACCTCCATTTCACTCACTTCGCATCAACAGACGATGACTACCTTGAAGAGCTCAAACAGGCTTGTCTCAAACGTGGTTTGCACATGTGCTACATCGGGGTGTCTAACAACTTCGGAAAAGAAGGTGAAGAACTGCGCGAGCAGATCGACCTTATGAAGAAATGGATCGATGTAGCAGCAAAAATGGGAATCCCTATGGTGCGAGCGTTCGGTTCTTGGCTCCCTGAAGGAGAGTCGGAAGAGTCCGCATGGCCACGACTCGTCTCGTCCACTAAAGAAGTCGCCGAATACGCACAATCAAAAGGTGTTGTTGTCGGTCTTCACAACCACAACCACGGTTGCATTCCGGCAACAGGCGACCAGGTCATTCGATTGCTCGATGACGTAGACAACCCTTACTACTCCCACATCCTGGACACGGGTCAATACCGTGGCTCGCCAGGTGCTTCGTTCGGTGTTCGGGGTGAAGAGGATCCCCAGTGGAATTTCTACGGATCGATCGAAACATCTGCTCCACGCGCCGTTCACGTTCGGGCAAAGATTTACAGAATCGCCAGTGGTGAAGAAGCGTGGCTCGACTACGATCGGATCATGCCGATCATCAAGAACGTCGGTTACAACGGCTGGATGTCGATTGTTTTTGAAGGTCAAGACGAACTAGATGAGCCTTCAGCTGTTCCACTCGCAAACACATACTTGCGCTCCCTCTTAGAAAAGTACGAGATGTAGGTGCCGGGGAATCCGATGAATCCAATCTACCTGCAAGCCCTCTCGCTCAAGGAGATCCACGACAACACGGACCGAACCATCCACGCGGCGGCCGATTTAGCTGCCAAACTTGGAATCACCGGAGTCGACATAGAAGACCGCCTTCTCGCAAGCTACGATCCCACCTACCTCCAGGAGCTCGCGCATTCGATCGATAGCCGAGGAGTACAGCTTGGTTACTGCGGGTTGATCGTCAATTTCCAGGATCCTATATCTGTGATTCCAGGTGAGATCGAGGCGGCAAAACAGCTGATCGAAGCGTTACCGCATCTCGGCATTTCAAAAATGCGTGTGGCTGGAAATGGCGTGGTGGACGGTCAATCTTTGGATTTCACGTTTAACGCGGTCAAAGACAAGGTGCAAACCATCTGCGACATGGCCTCAGGCGCGGGGATCGACGTCTACCTGCACAACCACAACCACGGTTCAACTCCATCTACGGGACAGCAGATCCTGCGGATGGTCGATGAGGTGAAAAGTCCTGCTCTCAAAGTTGTGCTAGACACGGGCCAATTCCAGGGTTCTCCAGGATCGGGCGGTTTCGACCATTCATTGCATGCCAATCAAGCGCAACCAGAGTTGTATGAATCTATCGAAACCGTCGCACCAATCGCCGATATGGTCCGAGCAAAGTTTTATTTCGCTGAGCCAGGAGATGAACAATGGCTGGACTACCCCCGCATTGTTCAAACTCTGAAGAACGCCAATTTCGACGGGCCGATCTCTATCGTCTATGAGAACAAGGGCGGTGGAAATCGACCTTCTACGCAGGCATTATCAGATGCCGCCAACTACCTTAAAGAGCTGCTTCATTCTGCCTGAACCTCACGTATGTTCAGGTCACATTGCAAAAAAGTCTTAGCCCAAAGCAACAAACAAAGGAATAACGATGGGAACTTTTTACGACAACTCGATAATCCCGGACCACTTGAAACGGGACTTCGACGTTTACGACAGGATCAACGAGCTCAAAATTGAAATGGGCTCGTTCGAAGAAGATGTCAAAGACCTGAAAGACGCGAACATTTGCGGGATTATCTTCCACGAATCTGGGTTTGTCTACCTGTCTGGCCACGGCTACGGACCTGGTCAGATGTACGACGACCCAGACCGAATCAAGGAAGGCCAGGACGCAGCCGAGTGGGTGGCGAACTCAATGATCCGACGCCTCCACTGGGGATTGACCTGCGGTGGTGAAGGTGGAGACCTGAACGACGTGCTTTACACCGTGAAAGCCCTCGGAATGGTTGTATCGACTGATGTCGCATTCAATGGCGGACCAGCGGTCATGAACGGGTTCTCGCAGCGCTGGCAAACCATCTTCGGTGGTGGTGCAGGTCAGTTTGCTGTGAATGGTGAAGACCAGAACTATTCTGGAGTTCACGCCCGAAGCGCTATTGGTGGATTCACCGGGCGATTCTCTATTGAGCCGGAAATCATTGTCGCTATCCCGCCAGAGCTCGCTCAGGCGATCATCAAGAACCGCGGCTGGGTTTTCCCACTTCCACCGTCTGAGCTAGCACGACTCAAGGGATAACGAGCGATCCTTTGCTCAATTGAAAAACCCCGGAATAATTCCGGGGTTTTATTTTTCTGGAGTTACGCGGCGGTGCGAATTAGCGACCTTCGATCTTCAACAGATCGAGGGCGCTGCCCCATTTCTGACCACTGTCGCTGAACTCCGGGTTCAGTCCATGTCAATCCACGTACCGCACTTTTGACAGTTGCTCGAATATGAGCAGGATTAGCGAGTGAGGCCCTGGTAATGACTGACCACTTTTCCGATCCGTAAACCCAAAGGGCTTTGAACGAACGTGGGTCCATCGCGGGTGTGTAAATCATGATGCCGGTGGCAGGAGAGTTGGCACTGATTGCCCGAGCGACTTCAAGCCCTGCAAGTGGACCACCGTGGTTTAGCTCAACAATAGCCAATTCAGCCTTGGAAATAGCGGTCATTGCGACCATGCCCGACAGGTTCTCCACAGTTCCAGCGATCATCACGCTGTCCATCGAATCCAGGCAGTTGTGGAGGTCGATATCAAACTCGAAGCTGCCGTAGACCGTGATCTTTCCAGGCTCGTCGAGCTCTGGACGTTCACGTGTGCGACGAGTGATTGGCTGTTGCATCACTCTCGTAGGTCGACTTGAACTTGCGAGACGAGGCGATCGTCGTGCGCTCGCGCCACCACGTCGTACGACTCGGCGAACTACTCGCCGTTTTCCCCCGTTTGGAAATCGAAGTACCTGTGACATTACCCCTCCGTTGTCACCGATCTACAAGTAATTATTAGCCGGTAGCCGGTTTGTCGAATCGGTCGATCACGCGAGTCCAATTGGGAGATCGTGGAATTGCTCGTTGCGGATATCCACAGTCAAATTGCGAAACCGAATTCACAACATCTCCGTTTCTGAAATACAAAGTGCCGGAAGGATCAAGGCACTAGAATTACCTCAGTTGTCGCCAGTAATTGGACAGTAAATGCGAATTCTCATTTCCGGCGCGTCCGGCCTAATCGGGCAAGAGTTGGTCCGCACTCTCCTGTACGACGGGCACCAGGTTCTACAACTGGTTCGTCGTCCCGCCAACACGTCCGCAAAAACCACCGAATTCCAATGGGATCCAGATCACGGGGCGTTCGATTCCTCACGTTTGGGGCACATTGATGCGGCAATAAATCTCGGCGGAGTGCCACTTGCTGACAAACGATGGAGCGCCGAGCGCAAACTTTTAATCTCAGAAAGTCGGGTTCGCTCAACACGTTTGCTAGCACAAGCTCTTGCTTCGCTTCCGAGTCCTCCATCGGTATTCATTTCCGCTTCAGCAGTTGGCTACTACGGAAATCGGGGAGAAGAACCGCTAACTGAAGAATCTGGCCCCGGCGATGGATTTCTTGCAGATACAGCAATCCGTTGGGAAGAAGCGAGCGACATAACCAGGAGCGCCGGAATACGGACCGTCAACACTCGCTTCGGTCTTGTGCTATCTCACCGAGGCGGCTACATCGGTAAGGTCCAACTCATCTTCCAATCAGCGCTTGGCGGGAAGATTGGCAATGGTCGCCAATGGTGGTCGTGGATCACTCTTCAAGACGCCATCAACGCAATCTCGTTCTGCATTGGGAATGAAGACATCGAAGGTCCCGTTAACATCACCGCACCCTCACCAGTGCGGAACGAAGAAATGACGCGTGCGATCGGGAAAACCCTCCATCGTCCAACCTTGTTAACCGTACCGAGCCTGATGCTCAAGCTCATGTTCGGCCAAATGGGCGAAGAAACGATGCTCCATAGCCAACGTGTGTACCCGAACAAGTTGCAAGACACCGGCTTCGAATGGATCTACCCCGAGCTTATGCCAGCCTTAAAGCACGAACTTATATCGGCGCGTTCAAACCGCTGGGGATCAAATTCCTGGCGTTAAACAGTTCGGCGGTGCCGGATGCACCGCCGAATAATCTCTTTATGCGTCAGCAATCATTTGCCGTAATACATACGGCAGCAGTCCACCGTTCTTGTAGTACTCGTTTTCGATAGCTGTATCGATTCGTGCCAGTACGTCGAAAGTGGTCACTTTCCCGTCGCTCGACGTAGCAGTCACGGTGATGGTCGATCCCGGCTCAACCGAGTTTCCCACGCCAGGGATGTCGAATACCTCAGTACCATCCAATCCCAGGCTTGCAGCACTTTCACCGTTCGTGAACACGAGCGGGAGAACGCCCATTCCGATCAAGTTGGATCTGTGGATTCGCTCGAAGCTCTCGGCGATAGCAGCGCGAACACCCAGGAGCATCGGACCCTTCGCAGCCCAGTCACGTGAGCTACCGGTTCCGTACTCCTTGCCCGCCAGCACAATAAGCGGAGTACCTTCGGATCGGTATTTCTCCGATGCCTCGTAGATTCGCATTTGCTCACCGGTCGGGTGATGGATTGTCCAGTCACCTTCCATGTCAGGTGTGAGCTTGTTACGAAGCCTGATGTTTCCGAACGTTCCACGAACCATCACATCGTGGTTTCCGCGACGCGAACCGTACGAGTTGAAGTCTCGGCGTGGCACATCATTCCCCACCAGGAATTGCCCCGCCGGAGCGCTCGGTGGAATCGAACCCGCGGGTGATATGTGATCGGTGGTGACAGAGTCGGCCACCGAAACGAGCACACGTGCGTTGACGATTTCAGACCGCTCGACCGGCGTGTCGCCAAAGTCCTCGAAGTATGGAGGCTCCTGGATGTACGTCGACTCTCGGTCCCACTGGAAATTCAGACCTGTTGGTGCAGGAAGTGCCTGCCACTCCTCTGGTCCCTTGAACACTTCTCCATACTGTTGTTTGAACATGTCAGCAGTCAGTGAGTCAGCGATGGTGTTCGCTATATCAGCCTGGGAAGGCCAGATGTCTTTCAGGAAGACATCATTACCGTCATTGTCCTGTCCAAGAGGTTCCCGAACCAGATCGGTATCAACACGACCGGCGAGAGCATATGCGACAACCAGGACTGGCGATGCAAGGTAGTTTGCTTTTACCTGCGGGTGGACTCGACCTTCAAAGTTTCGGTTTCCGCTCAGAACCGCTGCCACCGTGAGATCGTTGTCGGCAACAGCATCCGCTACGGCTTGAGGAAGAGGACCGGAGTTACCGATACAGGTAGTGCAACCGTATCCAACGGTGTTGAATCCGAGTTCGTCCAAATCTTTGTCGAGACCAGCAGCTTCGAGGTAGCTGGTAACTACTGTGGAACCAGGTGCAAGACTCGACTTCACCCACGGTTTACGGTTCAAGCCTTTTGCTCGGGCGTTCCGAGCCAACAGTCCTGCGCCGACCATAACGGAAGGGTTGGAGGTGTTTGTGCAGCTGGTAATCGCAGCGATCACCACAGAACCATCGCCGACCTGTCCGGCTATTCCATCCACGTCAATATCAATTTTGTTTTCAGACGCGTCGCTGAACCACGCTTTGAAGTTCGCACCTACGTCACCAAGTGAGATTCGGTCCTGAGGTCGTTTTGGACCTGCCATCGCAGGGATCGTGTCGCCCAAATCAAAGCTGAGTGAAACCGTATATTCAGGATCAGATGAAGGGTCGTACCAGAACGAATTCGCCTTGGCGTACTTCTCAACCAACTCAACATTGTCATCAGATCGACCGGTGTCGCGCATGTACTTCAACGTCTGATCATCGATTGGGAAAAAGCCACATGTAGCACCGTACTCAGGTGCCATGTTCGCAATGGTTGCCCGGTCAGCCAGGGGCAAAGCGTCAAGTCCAGGTCCGTAGAACTCTACGAACTTCTCAACTACACCTTCAGCTCTCAGCATTTCAACAATTGCCAAGACCAGGTCGGTCGCGGTGGCACCTTCAGGCAAACTGCCATCGAGTCGCACTCCTACTACCTCTGGCACAACCATGTAGTAAGGCTGACCAAGCATCACCGCCTCGGCTTCGATTCCACCAACACCCCAGCCAAGTACTCCAAGTCCGTTGACCATGGTGGTGTGAGAGTCGGTACCGACACATGTGTCCGGGTAAGCAATCCTGCCGTTCTCGGAGTCCTCAGAGAGGATCGCTTCAGCCAGGAACTCGAGGTTCACCTGGTGAACAATTCCTGTTCCTGGTGGAACAATCTTCAAGTTGTCGAACGCACCTTGAGCCCACTTCAACAATTGATATCGCTCGGTGTTTCGCTCGAACTCACGCTCGATGTTCATTGCAAGAGCACCCGTGGTCGAGAAATTGTCGACCTGCACCGAGTGGTCAATGACCATGTCGGACCGCACGATAGGGTTGATGATCGATGCGTCTCCGCCAGCGTTCGTCACAGCGTCTCGCATTGCGGCAATATCCACAACAACCGGAACACCCGTGAAGTCTTGGAGGACCACTCGACCAGGCATGTATGGGAATTCGCTCACCGTTTTGTTGTCGGGTCGCCAGCTGGCAACTAGTCGAACATGATCGTCGGTTGCAGGTCCGCCATCTGCTTTCCGCAACGCGTTCTCCATCAATACTCGAATCGAGTACGGAGTCTTTGCCACGTCAACAAGACCGGCCTGCTCGAGTGAATCGAGCGAGTAGTAGTCGACGGTCCCTGCGGAGGTTTCGAACGATTTCCTAGCGTTAAACGAAGAAGAATTTGTGGTCATTATCGGTTCTAAAGCGAGTTGAGTTGTTGTTATTCGTAAAATGCGGAATCCATCTTACTCCCGCCATACTCCTTCGCAGAAGTTGAACCGGTCATTTGGGCGGAATCTCTAATAAGAGCAATTACCAATTTCTGGTGCTGAAAGTCCCGGTTACGACTGCTAGCATCCACTTCCCATCACCAAAATGACCAATTCGACTCCTTCATCTGACCCGCGAGCCGCACTCGCCAAGCGCACACCGTTCTTCTACGGGTGGCTTGTAGTGTTGGCTGCCGGTTCAACGATGTTCGTGCGTAACGCTGCGGCAACCCTGACTATCGCGGTGTTTGTCTTCCCAATGAGTGAAGACCTCGGTTGGAGCCGAACACTTATCGTTGGAGCTGCTGCCACCTCGGGTGTTGCCTCGATGTTCATTTCTCCTGTCGCTGGATGGATTCTTCAACGATACGGAGCCAGGGCGTTGATGAGCGGATCGGTAATTCTGCTCGGCGCAGTGATCCTTTCTTTAAGGTGGACCAGCAACCCGATCAGCTTTTATTTGCTGTTTGGAATCGGTCGCCTCATGTTTCAGGCACCTCTTCAAATCGGAGCTTCGACAGCGGTTGCTCAATGGTTCGTGCGCATGCGCGGTCGATCCTCTTCAATTCTCGGAGTCATGCACTCGTTCGGCATGGGACTCTTTCCACTCTTTGCCCAGCTATTCATGAACGCGTCCGGCGGTGACTGGCGAATGGCATGGTTCTGGATCGGCATTTCTGCCTGGGTTATAGCTCTGCCACTCACCTTCTTATTCGTTGTCAACAAACCCGAAGATGTGGGCTTGACTCCTGACGGTGACGTATCTGAGTCATCCCCCACATCCGACAAACCTGCAGGCACCAAAACTGCGGCTGAAGAGGAAGTCCAGTGGACTTTGCACGAGGCAATGCGCTCTCCTGCGATGTGGAGCATTGCACTCGTCGGTGGACTGGTGTTCTTCATTCACACTGGTGTAAACATCCACCAGGCTGCGTTCCTGAGAGACCAGGGCATCAGTGCGTCGGTAGCAGCTTCCGCCCTAACAGTGATGGCGGGAGGTTCAGCAATCGGGAGCATTTTCTGGGGCAGTCTCATGGATCGCCTACCAGTACGACTCGTATACATGATGACTGCCGGTTGGCTCGGCGGAACGGCATTGCTGTTCTTACTCGTAGATTCGCCAGGAATGGCGTTCGTTGCAGCGATCGTCTTCGGGATAGGTCTTGGTGGTCTTCTTGTAGTCCCGCCTGTGGCAGTAGCTCACTTCTTTGGAAGAAATTCCCTTGGTGCCATTCGAGGTATCACCGAGCCGTTCGTTTCTGGCGGACAAGCAATAGGAGCTATTGGTGCAGGTCTAATCTTCGATTTCTCAGGTTCGTACTCAGGTACGTTCCCAATGTTCACCGTTGCGGCGGGAATTGGAATAATCTTGCTGCTAATCACCAAGAAGCCGGTAAAACAAACAGCCGGTTAGATATTTGAAACTCGGGATTTTTAGTTGATAAACGGAATACTCCACCCTTCGAAAGTCGTTGAACAACTCGTTCAACACGGAGTCACTCACTACGTGACCTTGCCCGACTCCGAAACATCGAACATGTACAACGCGTTAATAGCGGAAGAGTCCATTACTGTGGTACCAGTCGCCCGTGAGGGAGAGGCTATTCCGATCGCTGTCGGGCTCCACGTTGCTGGCAAGCGCCCTGTGGTTTCGATCCAGAACGCTGGTTTGTACGAAGCGGGCGATGCGCTGCGAGGTCTGGCAATAGGGATTGGGCTCCCGCTCGTAATGTTCATCGGGTACCGAGGCCATAACCGAAAAGGTGACACTCCAGACTCAGCAGCAGTATTCCTCGAGCCCTATCTCCACATGTGGCGCGTCGAATATTTTGTTGTCGAAGAGGATGAAGACCTTGATCGCGTCCCGCTAGCGTTCGAGCGTGCTGAGAAAACAAACATGCCAGTCGCTGTGGCGATAGGAACCGAGTACGCGCCGGAGGAGATTGAGTAATGATCAGCTACGCCGACGCTTGCAGAATAATCAACGAACACCGCGGAGAAGCCGCTGCGGTGACAACCATGACCCAGTCGGGTTACTGGAACAAGGTTTCAGAACACCCTGATCTTGATATGGGGATTTCAAACGGAATGTCCAAGGCATCATCAGTGGCACTTGGTATTGCCCTTGGCGATCCTGATCGCAATGTATTTTGTCTGGATGGCGATGGTTCGCTCTTGATGAACCTGGGTTCTCTTGCGACCGTTGCCGGTATGGGACCAAAGAACTTTCATCATTTCGTGTTCAACAACGGAATCTACGCGATCACGGGCGGGCAACCTTTGCCTGAAACCGGTGTGCGGTATGCCGATGCTGCAAAGGCGTGTGGGTACAAAGCCACCTTCAGGTTCGATGACCTCGAATCGTTCGAAAACTCGATGGGAGAAATCATGGCGACCGATGGGCCAACCCTAATCGAGTTGATCGTCACTCCTGAACCAGCGACCGAGGGCGTCGATCAAACCTGGGAGTCGAACGCGAAAATGCCGCGCCAGCTAAGGGCAATACGTAAACGACTAACAGGTAAGGATGACTGGGGACCGGGCGGTCCGTTTATTTAGTCTTCGTCGTCACGCTGCTTCGGTCGTACCCGAGCGGCGACAAGACTTACCAGCCCTACTGCCATGATGATGTAGTCGGCACCTGGGATTACAGCCTGTACCTCTGGATTGTCGCCAGTCGGTACAGCGCAGCCGAATACGGTCAAAGCAGGTTCAGGTGCAAGTGAGCTACTGGAGAGGTCTTCGCCATCCTGCAGACGAAGCGCCTGGACAGTTGCCTCGATTTCATCATCAGATAGTTCAGCTTCTGCCTGCTCATCTCCAGCACGCAGTGCGGTAACCGTTGCCTGGATATCCTCGTCAGTGAGTTCTTCCTCAGCGTCTCCCGACTCCCCTTCTGGAGTTGGCGCGGCTTCTGGATCTGATGTTTCTCCAGGTGTCGACTCTGGTTCTGCGGATGGTTCAGACTCAGCAACGGGTTCCGGCGTAGGAGCAGATTCCGGAGTCACCTCTACATCAGGTGTCGACTCAGGAGTTGGACTAACCTCTGGAGTAGCTTCCGATGTGACATCGGAAGTCGAAGGCTCTGCTGTTGCGATCGGAGTAGCTGTTGGTGCAGGTACTTGCGTCTCAACCGGCGCTGGTGTGGGCGTTTCGGTCGGCACTGGAGTTGGCGTTGGCAGTGGAGCGTCGACGGTGAATACTCTCACCACCGGTGTGTGCGTGTTACCTGCATCGTCGCGGGCGGCAACCTCAAGAATGTGTTCTCCGTTATCGAGATTCACAGGCCTGAATGTCCACGTGGACGATGACTCAGATGTGAAATTAGCTGTTACATCGACACCGTCAAGAATTGTCCTCGTGATAGTTACTCCTGAGTGCGCATCACCGGCGTATTCACCGATTTCATCGGGATAGCTAATCGTAATTAGTGGGTTGGAAACCTTGGCAACCTCACGATCACCCGGCAGCACCACGGGCAACTTGATGACCGTATCAAGATCAAACTGGACTGCTCCGGTCGGATACCCGGCAGCTTCGACTGCCAGACCACCGCGAGCGATGTTCAGCGCAGCGTCGAATCCAGCAGCTTCGACGTTCTTTACGCCGTCACCAGCAGCTGAGCCGGTAAATGTTGTGCCGTCCACTTCGGTTGACCACTGGTTTGTACCGATCGGCTTTGCCGAGCCAAAGGTAACGCCATTGATCGTCACGGTCGGATCTTCTGTAATCGGCTCTACGGTCGTAACCGTGATGGTCAAAAGACCATTCGTTATAGCCCTGTCAGTCGCAACGGTCAGTCTCGGTCCGAGTTTGTCGACCGGAATTATTTCTTTCAATTCCGAAGGGAACTCGGTCTTGTCGGCAACAGCCCCTGGCAAGATCGTGATTCGTTCCGGGGAAGTAGGAATGTCATCGAACGTAAGCCAAACCGTGTCGTTTATATCTTCGACCATCGTGGCGGTCTTAGCGGTTTGCCCCTTGATGATGAAGCGGGATTTCTCAATCAAGGATTCCTTGATGTCCTCGCCCCACTTCACCTTCACACTGTTCAAAACGTTATCCACTGTTTTTTCGTCTGTAGCATCCCAGGCTTGACCCAGCACTACCTCAACAAGACCAGGCGGTGAGGTGTCTACCGTGTATGTGTGGTTCTGGTCGCCGGTAGTTGCCTCGGAATCGGTCCTACCAATATTCGATGCTCGGTCTGTGGCGGTCACGTACCAGTTCAGTGCGCCATCGGAAGTCGGTGCAGGGAGAAGCGCTACAGCATTCCACCCCTGGTTTATCTGGGAAGACTCGGTCGCCGAAGCAGTCACCATCTCTCCTGGTTCGTCAAACACGCCATCTCTATCAACATCAACGTGGAACTTGATCTGACTCAGTTCAACGCCTGAAGCCGCATCCGTAACAACTGCTCGACCCCACGCCGTCGCGTTGCTGGTCGATCCCTTATGGGTCGGAGATGTAATAGAGACAGATGGTTTTGTGGTATCGATAACCACTGCCTCGCTGATCAGTTTTGCAGGGCTCGCGTCTACGTATTCAATCGTGACCGAGTCGCCATCTACAACTTTCAAAGTCGGTCGAGTTGATGAACTAGGATCCGATGCACCTGTGGAAGCGGTCGCATCACCCGTCTTGAATGTCGCAGCGAAGGTGTGAGATGTTGTAGTGGTTTCTTCAAGCGTCAGTGTGAATCCATCTGCGTCTGAAGGACTTCGCAAAGTGACAGTTGTCGTGTCCTTATGCTCAGATCGGTACGTGACCGTGAAGGCCTCTGTACCTGACACAGTTTCCGTCAACCCTACCTGGAACGTTCCAGCGTCTTTGTTCACCCACTGAACTGTCGCCTTGGTGCTGCTGATCTGAATATCGTTAGCGTTGACGGATCCGTCAGCGTTGAAATCACCAATTGAAGTGTGGGTGACCTTGAAAACCTTGGTCGTCCCAGCGGTCCCATTTGGCAGTTCGTAAGGATTGCTGCTGTTGTCAGTCGACTCGAACTCTCGCAGAACGGTTGCATTCAAATCTGGGTCGAACACTGTGGCAGTGACAGTCGTACCAATACCGGTAAATGCAGGATTCGCGTCCAGCGTGCCGATCTGAGAAGCGAACACCGTGTTGTGATCACTCGCAGGTGCGACAAAAAGCACCGCTGCCATGGCAAATCCAAGCAGCAGTACTCGAAGTTGTAATGCAAGTAGACGCATACTGGTGCTGAGTCCCGAGACTGTTCCCATACTTCCAAGCTAAGTTCATCTCAGAGTGAAATCATGTGTAAACGGCACACATGACCCGCGTACGTATACGCACGTGAGGGTTTGAGTTGGGTTCGCTGGTGTGTTTCTACTTGAGGAGTGGCAGCAAGATGTGGGAAGGTCGCTCCGCATCTTTGTAAACGCGGTTGGTCGCCACAACACCTTCAGATTCAAAGGCATTGTTTTTACCGGTTTGCCAGTTCCTGTCCCATCTGGGGAAGCTACTGCTCGCAACCGCGACCCTGATCCGATGCCCCGGCTTGAACAAGTGACTCGTTGCCCAGAGGTCTACTTCAAACTCGTAAACCTCGCCAGGGGTCAGAAATTCGGGTTGTTCAAACGAGTTTCTGTACCTCGCACGAAGAATTCCGTCGCAAATCAGCATTGAAGTCCCATCAGGATGGACATCCGTGACGCGAACTACCCAATCAGTGTCGACTGCCGAAGAGGAGGCATGAAGCATCGCTTTGACTGGCCCGGTCACCCGAACAGCTTCATCCAAAACATCGGTCGTGTAGGTCAGAACTCGGTCTTCGTATCCACGTTGATCCTGCGGACCAAAATCCTCACCCAAGTGTCCACCACCGAAAGACCGTATCGGATTGTGTGGGTCCGACTCGTACGAGTCTGGGTTGGCGGCATTTTCGGGTTTCGACACACCGAGTCCGCCATCATTTATCGAACTGACTGAGCCAGTCCTCGAATCGTTGAAGTAGAACGGGGTGTACTCAACTTCTAGTGGTGGCCACTGGTCAAATTCGTGCCACTGATTCTCACCCATGGTAAACACTTTCACCGGCTTGTCCGATTCAACCCCATTGTCGATCCCTTTCAGCCAGTGATCGAACCAACGACGCCTCGTTTCCATCCAGCCTAGAGGCGCGCTTTCTCCGAAATCTACTGCGCCAGCTTCACGCATGTCAGCAGGTGTCGGATTGTGCACCCACGGACCAATAGTTAATCGCTGGGCAGCACTGATTTCTGCTGTCGGTGCGTTGTCACGCATACCTTCGTAGTTCGTGATAGTTCCACGGAGAAAACAGTCGTACCAGCTTCCAATGTGATGGACTGGAATTTGGACCTTGTCATATGTGCGCACAATCGAAAATTCATCCCAGTAAGCGCTGTAATCGGGACGTTCCATCCAGTCGTTGAACCAGGTATGTAGTCCGGCCGTTGGTTCAAACGGAGCTATCGGGGATTTCTCTACCCAGTCGAGGTAGTTTTCGAAGGCGTTTTCCATCCGCGCTTGAGCTTCATCTTCGGCACCCGGAGCGGCATATTTTCGAGCGTTCGAAGTGGTGTGCGTAATAGTCCACTTGGTATTAAATCCAGCTTCATACGCCCCACTGCGATATACCCATTCACGGTGATAATCGGATGAACTTTGACGCACAAACTGGGCCTTCAAGTGAGGTGGCTGGGCTCCAATCATTCGATACTGAGTCGCTCCAGAATACGAACCACCAATGGTGCCAATATTTCCATTCGACCACGACTGTTCGGCAGCCCACTCAACCGTGTCGTAACCGTCCTGTCGCTCACCGTCACCATCGTCCCTGAACGGATAAAAATCACCGTCGGAAGCGAAGCGTCCACGAACGTCTTGAACCACGGTCACATAACCGTGGGAGGCGTAATACTCACCAGCACCCTGACCTGACTCTGAAGACGAAGTCTTGTCGTACGGAGTTCGTTCGATCAGGACCGGGTGTTTACCCTCGGTTTTTGGTCGCCAAATGTCAGCTCGCAAAATCGTCCCGTCACGCATTGGTATTTCAACGTTGCGTTCGACGATGAATTCGTAGTCACCTGGCTCTGCAAAAGTCATTGATCGCTCTCTAATCGCAAAAGTGCCATGGCACTTACATTCCAGCTCCACCGTCTACGGTAATCATCGAACCGGTCACCATTGCCGCCTCATCCGAAGCAGCAAATAAAAACGCTCTCGCAATGTCCTCAGGTTCCTGCAACCGGCCCAGCGGGGTGTTGTCCAATCGACGATTGAAGTTGTCGGGATTGTCGATACTCGTCGACCAGTCGTTAGGACTGTGGTCATTGTTGCCACGGATAAACGGTGTATCGACGTGCCCCGGAGAAATAATCACGCTACGGATGTTGTCTCCGGCGAACGAATGTGCGGTAGAACGGTTTAGTCCGACCATCGCCATTTTTTGAGCGGCATACCCTGGGCTTCCACCACCGGGCCGGATTGCGGCGAGTGACCCCATGTTCAAAATCACACCTGAGCCCGCTTTTCGCATTGATGGAACGACCGCTTTGATTCCGAGAAATGATCCGGTCAATCCAATGTCCATAATCATTCGGAACTGTTCTTCCGTCTGATCCTCGAAACTCACTCGGAAATTTGCGCCTGCGTTATTGCACAAAATGTTGATGGGACCTAGTTCCGATTCAGCTTTTGCCACGGAGTCAGCCCATTGGCTAGCATCCCGCACATCCAGCTCGGCAGCGACCGCGCTCCCGCCATGTTTCACGATCTCGGAAGCGACTGCTTCAGCTGCTTCGAGCCGGTTGTCAGCAACCGCTACTGCGGCACCTTCTTCGGCAAACAAACGTGCCTGGGCACCGCCCATTGCGCCACCACCACCGGTGATAAACGCCACTTTGCCTTGGAGTCGATTACCCATGAAATTCTCCGCGTTTGAACTACCCGAGTACTACTGATCCATCAGTACTTCGTGCGGTTTCGCCCGAGCCTGGATTAAACGGATGCTTCAGCATCTCTTCAACATTCAAATCAATGCCGAGACCTGGCTTCTCAGGTGGAATGAAGTATCCGTCTTGAACTTCAAGTACGTTGTCTACAATCGTCTCTTTGAACGTTCCGGTTTCCGGTGCGAACTCGTTGACATCCCAGTTCGGTGTAGCAGTCGCGATGTGGGTGAGGGCCGTGTTAGCAATCGGACC
>Ga0181587_10000043_pt1 | contig 88980 bp, 76 predicted proteins | sample 071ome_27_FD_132463 | JGI IMG/M metagenome (GOLD analysis project Ga0181587, IMG submission 132463) | Coastal salt marsh microbial communities from the Groves Creek Marsh, Skidaway Island, Georgia - 071409AT metaG (megahit assembly) | ecosystem: Environmental > Aquatic > Marine > Intertidal... | reverse complement strand
ATCTCAAGGTAGCGGTGGTTGACTGTGCGCAGTTCCCAGCTGAGACGGCCAAATTCGAACTGACGTTCGATCCGGGCAAAACCTGTCATGCTTCGAATCATTTTGTTACCAGGTGGAGGGCGATGGCACAATGTTAACGGCTCGCCGGTCAGACTCAAACAGGCCGGCCTTCAAAATTTTACCCGGCAAAAGAGGCAACCACATGAGGCCAAGCGGCAGACAACCCGACGAGATGCGGCATATCTCGATCCAGCGGCACTACACCCGACACGCGGAGGGCTCGGTGCTGATTTGCTGTGGTGAGACCAAGGTGCTCTGCAACGCCTCGGTGGAGGACCGTGTTCCCCCGTTTCTCCGGAACAAAGGTGAGGGCTGGGTGACGGCCGAGTACGGCATGCTGCCGCGCTCGACCGGGTCCCGGATGCGCCGGGAAGCCTCTCAGGGCAAGCAGGGCGGACGGACACTGGAGATCCAGCGGTTGATAGGAAGATCGCTGCGCGCCGTGGTGGATCGCGTGGCGCTGGGCGAGCGCACCATTACGGTCGATTGCGATGTGATCCAGGCCGATGGTGGGACGCGCACTGCCTCGATCACGGGCGCTTTCGTTGCGCTGACGGACGCGTGCAACTGGCTTCTGCGCAAAGGACGGATCGAGAAGAATCCGATTCACGGCCGGGTGGCAGCGGTGTCCGTGGGAATTTTCGAGAATCAGCCTGTACTCGATCTGGACTACGCAGAGGACCATGTCGCGGAGACGGACATGAATGTGGTCATGAACGATGGCGGCGCCTTCATAGAGGTGCAGGGCACGGCGGAGGGCCACGCTTTTCGCCGTGACGAGCTGGAACAGCTGTTGGATCTCGCCGGCAAGGGCGTCGGGGAACTGCTGACGGCACAGCAGGCAGCGCTGGAAAGCTGAGGCAGAACGATGGCGGTAGAAGTCGTGCTGGCCAGCGGCAATACCGGCAAGTTGCGCGAGTTGGGCGACATTCTGGGCTCTGTGGGCATGGTCCTGCGCCCGCAGTCGGAATGGGCGTTTGCCGAGGCGATCGAAGATGGTGCAACCTTCGTGGAAAACGCCCTCAAGAAAGCGCGCCACGCGGCAGAGCACACGGGCTTGCCTGCCATGGCGGATGACTCCGGCCTGGTGGTGCCGGCGCTGGACGGCGCGCCGGGCATCTACTCTGCGCGCTATGCCGGCCCGGATGCTTCGGATGAGGAGAACAACGCCAAGCTGCTGCGGCAATTGTCTGATTGCCATGGCTGTGAGCGGCGAGCATACTTTCATTGCGCCATGGTCCTGGTGCGCCACGCCCGTGATCCCGTTCCCCTGATGGCCAGTGCCAGCTGGTGGGGTGAAGTCACGGCCGCCGCCAGCGGCAGCGGCGGCTTTGGATATGATCCGCTGTTCTGGGTTCCGGACCTTGGCTGTACGTCAGCCGAACTGGCCCCGGAAGTCAAAAACCGTGTCAGCCATCGCGGCCAGGCCACCCGCGCGCTGCTGGACTTGCTTCGTGACGCAAGCCTTGCCGGGGATTGACGTCACCACGGACGAACCCCTGGGGCTCTACGTGCATCTCCCGTGGTGTGTGCGCAAATGCCCCTACTGTGATTTCAATTCGCACCCGCTCAAGGGAAGCCTGCCGGCTGAGCCCTATGTCGCCGCCCTCTTGCATGACCTGGAGCAGTGGTCCGGTTCAATCGAGCGGCGGGAGATAAGCACCGTCTTTCTGGGTGGCGGAACGCCCAGCCTTTTTTCCGCTGACCAGGTGGGCGGCTTACTGGAGGGTATTGCGAGCCGGGTCGGCCTGTCGGCAACGGCCGAGATTACCCTCGAAGCCAATCCGGGAACGGTTGAGCGAGATTCCTTTTCCGCTTACCAAGCAGCGGGTGTGAACCGGGTATCGCTGGGGGTCCAGAGTTTCAATGATGCGGCTTTGAAAAGGCTCGGACGCATTCACGGGCGCGAAGATATCGACCGGTCTATCCGGTCACTGGCGCGCGCCGGGCTCGACAACTTCAATATCGACCTGATGTTTGGCCTGCCGGAGCAGACGGTCGAGGCTGCGCTGGAGGATATCCGCCTTGCCCTTCGTGCGGCCCCCGCCCATCTGTCCCATTACCAGCTCACCCTGGAGCCCAACACGGCGTTCGCGCATGACCCGCCGCCTTTGCCCGCGGACGAGGCATGTTGGGACATGCAGGAAACGGCCGCGAGTGAATTGACCGCGGCGGGCTTTCACCAGTACGAGGTTTCTGCCTGGGCCAGGCCCGGACGACAGTGCGCCCACAATCTGAACTATTGGCGCTACGGCGATTTTATTGGGATCGGCGCAGGCGCGCACGGTAAGCTGACCGACGTTACCGGCGATGCGGTCACGCGCTGGTCCATGCCGCGCCAACCGCGCGTTTACCTGGACCAAAGCCAACCGCCCGCGCAGCGAAGCGTGCCCCCCAACGAGCGGGTGTTCGAGTATTTCCTCAATCGGTTGAGACTGCGTGAGCCCATTACCCGGGCCGATTTTTCGTGCCGGACCGGCCTGGCCTGGTCGGTGGTGGAGGACCGGGTCAACGAGGCGCGGGACCGTGGATTGCTCGCGGTGTCAGAGGACGGTTTTCGAACAACGGACCTGGGCTGGCGTTTTCTCAATGACACGCAGCAGGTTTTTCTGCCCTGAAGATGTTCGGAGGGGATGGGTATGCCGTTTGATTTTGCGGCCTCGGGGCCTTGCATTGCCCGGTTTCGACCGTTAAAATTGCGCCCCCTTTGAGATCGGCAAGAATTTAGGATTGATCATGAAAGCTGGCATTCACCCGGAGTACAGAGAAGTCGTTTTCCAGGACATTTCCTCGGATTTTGCGTTTCTGACCCGCTCGACGATTGAGTCCAAGGACACCATCAAGTGGGAAGACGGCAAAGAGTATCCGCTGGTGAAAATTGAAGTCTCCAGCGCGTCCCACCCCTTCTATACCGGACAGCACAAGGTGCTGGACTCGGGTGGGCGGGTCGATCGATTCAAGCGGCGCTACAAGAAGTAGTTTCCGGCGCTCGCGTCATCGCCTGACAGGAAAGCCCGGCGTAACCCGATTCGCCGGGCTTTTTCTTTGACCCGAATCAAGTGCCAGACTGGCACGGGCCGGGGGGGCATGCGATACTTTCAGAGTTGTACTTCAGCTGCCTGAAGGCCCGTTGAGCCCTCGTGGTGGACACCTCGGCAGCAGGCCGGCCAATTCGTGCCGTGCCCTCTTTGCAAAGCGTTTCCAGGGATAACAGGAGGCCCCCGGTGTCAGAAAAACCCATGATACTGACCGATCAAAACAGCGGTGAGAGCGTAGAACTACCCATCAACCGGGGCACGGAAGGCGAGCCGACGTTTGAAATCAAGGCGGTGCCGTCAAAATTAGGGTATTTCACCTACGATCCCGGGTATGCGGCGACGGCCAGCTGCACCAGCAAAATCACTTTCATCGATGGCGGTAAGGGCATACTGCGCTACCGTGGATATCCCATTGAGCAGCTCGCTGAGCAAAGCGACTTCCTAGAGGTGGCTTTTCTGCTCATGAATGGTGAGCTCCCCAACCGCGCGGAATATGACGAGTTCACCGCTGAGATCACCTATCACTCGATGGTGCACGAAAAACTCAACACCTTCATATCCGGCTTCCATTACGACGCCCACCCGATGGCGATGATGGCCGGCGTGGTGGGGTCGCTGGCGGCCTTCTATCACGCCAAGCTGGACATGAGCGACCCGGGTCACCGAAAGCTGGCCGCGATGCGGATGATCTCCAAGATGCCGACCATTGCCGCCGCATGCTATCGCCATCACATGGGATGGCCGACGGCTTACCCGCCGAACGGGTTGAACTATTGCGAACGCTTCCTTCACATGATGTTTTCCGTGCCCGCGGAAACCTATGAAGTCAGCAGCGTGGCGGCGCGCGCCTTCGATCTCCTGTTCATTCTGCATGCTGACCATGAGCAAAACGCCAGCACCTCTACGGTCCGCCTGGTCGGTTCCACGGGCGCCAACCCCTACGCTTGTGTGGCGGCGGGCATTTCCGCTTTGTGGGGGCCCGCCCATGGCGGCGCCAATGAGCAGGTTCTCAAGATGCTCGAGCAGATCGGGGATGTCTCTAACGTGCCAAAATTTGTGGCCAAAGCCAAGGACCGTAACGACCCGTTCCGGATGATGGGCTTCGGCCACCGCGTTTACAAAAATTTCGACCCGCGCGCCACGATCATCCGCGAAGCAGCACACGAGGTGCTCAGCGAATTAGGCCAGTCGGATCCGTTGATGGATCTGGCGCTGGAGCTGGAGCGTATCGCGCTGGAAGACGAATATTTCATCGAGAAAAAACTCTATCCGAACGTGGATTTTTACTCGGGCATCATCTATCGCGCGCTGGGTATACCGGTCAGCATGTTTACCGTGATGTTCGCCATCGCGCGAACCGTGGGCTGGGTATCACAGTGGCTGGAACAGTCCGACAATCCGACGCGCATCGGCCGGCCCCGGCAGGTTTATGCGGGCGAAACCGAGCGCAATTACCTCGATATCGATCAACGCTGAGAAGCGCTGGTCAGCGGCGGGCGCCGCCTGCTCACGCAACCATACCGGCCACCAGGCATTCCACCTCCGTGATGGGCGCCCTCTTTTGAGGATGCCCGCTGACGGGGCAGGGAGGCGCCTGCCTGAGGTCATTGCGGGTAAAGCAGGCCAGTTCCACGCTGGCGCCGTCAGCCTCAGTCACGATCAGGGGAATTCTCCGGTGTGAACCGTCATGCCAACGTATCGTTCGCTCCTCCTGATGGAACACGACGCCTCGATTGCGCAAGTCCAGCGCGACCTCATCGCTGGGGTCGCTGAAGACATGGAGTGAAACCCTGGAATACTGGTCCGCCGTACCTTCCAGTACGGGCCCAACCAGCCGCGGGCAGAACGGCGCCAGCCCCCGCATGACGCGAAGCGCGGTTTCACGCAAAGCCTGCAGTTGACGATCATGCCGCTCGCCGCCGAAAAAACCCTGGTAGGCGCGCAGCGCGTCTTCGACTTCTCGATTACTCGGCAGAGCCAGGCGCGAGTTGACGCCGACGCGAACCGCCGCTTTCTGCTTGGCGGCACGGAAATTTCGCTGTGATTCGGTGGCCATGATGCGGGCTGCCTCGGCGGCGACATCGCGGCGCAGTTGCCGCATTTTTCTTACGCTCCGCGGTAAGTCAGCGACGGGACCAGGGAAATCAGGTGAGGGCTCAATAAATTTCGTACGGGTCTTCTTCCGGCGACGCATCGGGATTGACTCCATTGGCGACCTGCTCCAGAGGCGGCAGGTTTCCTGCTTCGAATAATTCCACGATTGCCTGGTCGTTATCAAGCGTTGCCAGCAAGCCGGTGTCAGGATTGATCCGCGCCTCGGCCAGCCCCTGCGGCCTTTCTGGCGGTTGGTCTGGCACGCCTTCCAGTGCTGTGCCCATGAAATCGATCCAGACGGGCAGAGCGGCGCGGCCGCCAACCTCGAGCCGCCCCAGCGGCTCGTTATTATCCAGTCCGACCCAGACGGTGGTGACCAGTGCGTCGTTGAAGCCCGAGAACCAGGCGTCCCGCTGATCGTTGGTGGTGCCAGTCTTGCCGGCCAGGTCGGAGCGCCCCAGTTGGAGCGCGCGCTTGCCGGTTCCCCGGCGGATCACATCCATGAGCATGGAACGTACAAGGTATGCATTCTGCGGACTGATGACCTGCCCGGCGTACTCGCCTTGTTGCTGGGCCTCGATCGCCGCGGCCACGCGCTCCGGGCCGAGTTCAATACCGGGCTCCGACGCTTGCCCCAGCGCCAGGGGTCGGTATTCGGGCCGATCGGTGTCTGGCATGACAGGGTCGGGCCGCGCGCTCTCCGCGCCTTCTTCTTCGCAGTCACGGCATACGCGCTTGACCGCGGCCTGGTAGACCACCTCACCCGTGACATCAGTGATGCGATCGATGAAATGGGGGTCGACGAGATAGCCGCCGTTGGCGAATGCGGCATACCCACGCGCCATGGCAATGGGCGGCAGATTGACGCTGCCCAGCGCCATTGAGAGGTTGTTTGGCAATTTTTCCATATCGAAACCGAACGCGGCGATGTGCGCCCGGGCAGTGCTCAGTCCCATATCCCGAAGCAGCCGAATGGAAACCAGATTGCGCGAATTGACCATGGCCTCGCGTAAACGGGTCGGGCCGAAAAACTTTTCACTGAAGTTTTCAGGCTTCCAGGTGCGTTCCAGCTCCGGGTCCTCAAAGACGATGGGCGCGTCGTTGATCATGCTGGCGGTGGTGTACCCGTTGGCCAGTGCGGCGGAGTATAGAAAGGGCTTGAACGAAGACCCTGGCTGTCGGCTGGTTTGCATGGCCCGGTTGAACTTGCTTCGGCTGTAGTCGAAACCTCCGACCAGGGCGCGGATGGCGCCGTTCATGGGGTCGATCGATACCAATGCCGATTCAACTTCGGGTATCTGCGCGAGTTGCCAGAGACCCTCGTCATTCATGCGAACCCGAATGATGTCACCGACTTTCAAAACATCCGTCACGGTCTTGGGCGCCGCGCCGACACGGTCCCGGCCCAGAAATGCCCTGGCCCAGGACATGCTCTCCATCGATAGCGCGATGGTTTGTGCGTTTCGCAAGTAGACCAGGGCCAGCGCTTCATCTGCCTCTATCACGATCCCCGGCGCGAGTCCCGCGATGGGCTGGTAAGGCTTCAGGGCAACACCCCACTGCGGGCTGGCGGAATTCTCTCCGAGTTCCACGTGCGCCTCCGGCCCCCGGTAACCATGTCGATAGTCGTATTCCTCCAGCCCGGAGAGCACGGCTTTGTAAGCGGCCCCCTGAAGCCTTGAGTCCACCGTGGTGAATACTTCGTAGCCTCCTGTAGACGCGTCGGACCCGAGCAATGACACGGCCCGGGCGCGTGCCATCTCGGCCAGGTGCGGGGCGGCAAGTTCGACGGTTGGACCGTGGTAAAAGGCATTGTCCTGTTCGGCGAGCGCGTCCTCGTAGGCGGCCTGGTTGATATATCCGAGTTCGAGCATGCGGTTCAGGACATAGTTACGCCGTTCCAGGGCGCGCTCGGGCGAGGTGATGGGATTGATCCGTGACGGTGCTTTTGCCAGCGATGCGATCATCGCGCACTGGGCAAGTGAGAGTTGGTCCAGGGTTTTGCCATAGTAGACCTCGGCCGCGGCGCCGACACCGTAGGCTCTGTGTCCCAGCAGGATCTTGTTGAGAAACAGTTCCAGGATTTCATCTTTATCCATTTGTCGCTCAATGCGTAACGCCAGGAAGATTTCCTTGGTCTTTCGGGTAAAAGTTTTGTCCAGCGTCAGAAAGAAATTTCGGGCCAGCATCTGGGTGATCGTGCTGCCTCCGATGCTTTTTTCGCCCGTGGTCACCAGTGTGATCACGGCCCGGGTCAGCCCCTGGTAGTCGACGCCGGGGTGCTCATAGAAGCGTGCATCCTCGCCCGCGAGGAATGCATTACGAAGGTTTTCCGGGACCTGCTCGATGCGAACCGGTTTCCGCAATTGCTCGCCGAAGACCAGAATGAGTTTGCGGTCCGAGGTGTAAACACGTAATGGAACCTGCAAGCGGACATCGCGCAGCGTTTGCACATCAGGCAGGTCGGGCAGCACCGCGAAATAGGCGACCACAACGGCCAGCAGGGAGGCGACACCGCCTGCCAGGGCCAACCGAAAAAAAAGATGAAAAAACCTTTTCACGTATCGATATCGCTATGCTTCTGCTTGTGAAAACGCTATCCTAGACGAAAATAAAGCCTGTATCAGTGAGCACTGAAACCGACAGAGCAAACCGCGGCAGACATGGAAGCAGCCGGCACACACAGCGATTTGACCACGTAACCGGCCCTTGGTTTCCCTTTTTGGCTGCCCGATATAACGCGCGATGGGCACATCTTACCCATAGCGCGGTCGGCGAAATACTTGTGTCACGGCATTGAGTATTTTGGCTCTTTCTGTTAAAAACGGGTCTTAGAAAGTTTCAATAAGCCTTTGGCGCAGAAAAGGAATAGGGAAGTTGAGTCTGTTCAAGAAAAAGGCGCAGCCTGTAATTGGGCTTGATATCGGCTCTGCCAGCGTGCGCGTACTGCAACTCTCGGACACGCCTTCCGGCTACCGGGTAGAACACTTCGCGACCGAGCCTGTGGGCAAGGGCGTCGTGGTCGAAAAATCGGTTCAGGACATTGAAGCGGTCTCAAGCGCGATTCAGCGCGCCATCATGAATTCCGGGGCCACGTCGAAGTTATGCGCGGTTGCGGTATCTGGATCGGCCGTCTTTACCAAGACCATCAGTCTGCCGTCTACCCTCGCCGAGTCCGATGTCGAAAGTCAGGTCCAGGTGGAAGCCAACCAATATGTGCCCTACCCGCTAGACGAGGTCAGCCTGGACTTTGAGGTTTTGGGACCATCCACCCGCAATCCGGACATGATCGATATCCTGCTGGCGGCCAGTAAAAGTGAAAACGTGGAGAGCCGGCAAGACGCCATTGACGCGGCCGGGCTCCGCGCCAAGGTAGTGGATGTGGAAGTTTTCGCCGTGGCCAACGCCTTCGATCTGATTCGCAAGCGAGACGGCCTGAGCAACAGTGAAGCGGTCGGCATTTTCGACATTGGATTCGATCTGACTACTTTACTGGTGCTGAGGGGCGGTCGCGTCATTTACACTCGCGACCATCCTTTTGGCAGCCAGCTGCTGTTGGAAGAAACCATGCGTCGTTACGAAATGTCAGAAGACGATGCCGGTTTCTATGAGCGGGGCGAGGAGGGTCCGGACGATTTCGAAGACGAGGTATTGGAGCCCTTCCAGCTAAACATCGTTCACCAGATCAGTCGCGCTCTGCAGTTTTTCGCCTCGTCCAATGAATACTCGCCCATCAGCACCATTTACCTATCGGGCGGATCTTCATCATTGAAGGGAATCGCCGAGATGGTGCAACAGGAACTCGGCCTTACCACGCGGGTGGCTGATCCTGTATCCGGACTAGATGTCGCCCCAGCAGTGCCTCACGCTTCTCTGATGCGGCACGCGCCCAACCTGATGGTCGCGATGGGCCTGGCCTTGAGAGGGTTTGACTGATGGCAAGAATTAATCTTCTGCCATGGCGCGAGGAGCTACGCAGAGAGCGCCAGCGGCAATTCATGATTTCTATCCTGATGACCTCAGTGCTGGGTGTCATTCTGGTTTTTGCGGTTGGGCTGGTTTTCAATCAGCGGATAGATCACCAGCAAGCCCGAAATCAGACGATCAGGACTCAGATCGCCGGTCTCGAGACGCGGATCAAGCGTATCGAAAAACTGGAGCAGACGCGTGAGCGGTTGCTATCACGCAAGCGGGTCATCGAGGAGTTGCAGGCCAGCCGCTCGCTGACCGTTGAGCTCATGGACAAGCTGGCCAAGTCCATACCCATTGGTATTACGCTGGGCACCGTCCGTCAGCAGGGTATGAATGTCACCCTCAACGGTTTTTCGCAGTCCAACGCTCGGGTCTCTGCTTATTTGCAAAGCCTGGATGTAAACGACCTCTTCCTCGACCCTCAGCTGAGCGTGGTCGAGGCTTCCAACCGTCCTCTCAACCCGGTGGAGCCCTACGAATTTACCATCGGCGTCAGGCTACGGCCGGTGGTCAAGGATACCGATGACTATGATCTGCTCCTGGATCAACAAGGGGGCGAATAATGCTTAGTGATTTCAGAAACATTGATTACACGGATTTGGGCAGTGCCGCGGCCCCCGTCAGATATACCCTGCTCGTCCTGCTGCTCATCGTTTTGCTGGTCGGTGGTTATTTCCTGTTGATCAGTGACAAATGGGATGAACTCGAGCGCGTTAAGCAGCAGGAATTCGGCTTGCGCAGTGATTTTGAGAACAAGCAGCAGAAGGCCGCCAACCTCGAGGCGTATGAAGCCCAACTGGAAGAGATGCGAGAGCTTCTGAAAACGATGTTCCGCCAGTTGCCGGGCAAGACCGAGATGGACAAGTTGTTGGTGGACATCTCGCAAACCGCGCTGGCCGCGGGTATCGATGTCCAGTTGTTCCAACCTCTGACTGAGGAGCCCCGGGATTTTTACGCCGAGCGCCCCATTGCGATCCGGATGTTGGGAGATTATCACCAGTTCGGGGACTTCGTCAGCGGCGTGGCGGCGTTGCCGCGAGTGGTCATCCTGACCATGCATGATATTTCGCTGCGCAAGGCGACCGGGCAGGGTGCGGCTGGTCGACTGGTGCTGGAAGGACAGGTGAAGACCTATCGTTACATTGATGAGGACGAGTCTGCGGACTTGGCCGCGGGGGCAGGGCCATGAGAATACGACGCCGCACCACCGGCAGGCTGCTCGCCGCAGCGCCCTGCGCGCTCATGTTGCTGGTGGGTTGCAACCAGGATATGAGTGATCTGGATAGTTACATTGCCGAGGTCAAGGCGAGACCGGCACAGCCCATTCCGCCGATACCGGCCGTGAAAACCTACTCACCTTATGTCTACCAGGGTTTGACGGGGCGGGATCCATTCCGGCCCTCGACCTCGGAGGGTATTGATGAGCAAACCGCGTCTGGCGGGGGTGCCGGGCCACGCCCGGATATGGATCGGCCCAAGGAATATCTCGAGCGCTTTGAGCTCGACACCCTGAGCATGGTGGGCACCTTCGAACAGGGTGAGGATTACTGGGGACTGATCAGGGACCCGGATGGTGTGATTCATCGCGTCGAGGTAGATCAGTACCTGGGGAAGAACCATGGTCGCGTGACCCGAATAGACACGGCCGAGGTCATTTTGAGCGAACTCATTACCGATGGCGCCGGAGGCTGGCTTGAGCGTGAGGCCTCGATGGCGCTGGAAGGTACTTAGTAAAGCCGGAGACACCAAGGATCGTGATTCCGCGAGGACAAAGCCATGTTGAGTAAGGACGAAAAAATGAAAAAGGGAGCATTCAGCCAGATGTGGGAACCGCTGAAGCAATTTGGTCTCACCGGACTGTGCGCGGGATTCATTGCATTCCCGGTGTTCGTGCAGCAGGCGTGGGCCGATACCGAGGTCACCGCAGCCGAATACAAGACAGGCCCGGGTGGCGAGGTGATGATTCTCCTCAGCACGGCGGGGGATGTCCCGGCGGTGAGCGTCTTCGAGACAGAGAGCCCAGCACGCATTGTGCTCGACCTGGCGGCAACAAACTCGTCCGTCAGTGCTGACGAGGTCAACGTCGGAGTCGGATCCGTGCGCGGATTCACGACACTCAGCGCGGGCGACCGTACGAGGGTGATGGTGGATTTGATGAAGTCGGTGGCCTACGACTACAGCGCGACCGACGGACAGGTCATGCTGACCATAGCCGGAGGCCCGGTGGCCTCCACAAGCGCGTCATCATCCTATGCGGGGAGGTTCGCGGTTGAGAACGTGGATTTCCGACGCGGGGATGGCGGGCAAAGCCGTGTGATTGTGGGCCTGGACCAGGAAGGCGCCAACTTTTCATCGGATGCGGGCGTGACTTCCCTGACGGTGGATATTTACGATGCCGAATTGCCTGATCGTTTGAATCAACTGCTGGACGTGGTCGATTTCGCGACCCCGGTGCAGATCATCGACGTCGGCACCACTGCCCAGGGTACCCGGCTGGAGCTGTCAGTCACGGGCGAATACGAGCACCTGGCCTACCAGTCCGGCAGTGAACTGATCATTGAAGTGTCTCCGAAGGTCTATGAGGAGGAAGAGGAGAACCCCTATGAACTCACTTTCTTCGAAGACCGGGAGTACACCGGCACCCGGGTAACGTTCAATTTCCAGGACATCCCCGTTCGTTCGGTGCTGCAGCTGATTGCGGATGTTTCCCAACTCAATATCGTGGTGGCCGACAATGTGTCCGGCAACCTCACGCTGCGTCTGACCAACGTGCCGTGGGACCAGGCCCTGGACATCATCCTGGACGCGCGTAACCTGGATCAGAGAACCAACGGCAACGTGATTTGGATTGCCCCGGTGGCTGATATCGCGGCCAGGGAGCAGCAGTTACTGCAGGCACTGCAGGACAGAAAAGAGCTTGAGCCCCTGCAGACCGCGCTGTTCGAGGTGAGTTACGCGACAGCGGAAGATTTGAAGGCCCTGATCGAGGACTCTGGCGATGGTGACCTGTCGGACGATTCGGGCCTGCTGTCGGACCGCGGCTCGGTCACCGTGGACGAACGCACCAATACCCTGCTGGTGACGGACACGCCCGACCGGCTGGCGCAGATCGAAGCATTGATCGGAGAATTGGACAAGCCGGTGGATCAGGTGCAAATCGAATCCAGGATTGTCGTCGCCAATAGCGACTTCAGTCGTGATCTGGGCGTTCGGTTCGGCGTGACCACGCTGCATCAGGGGAGCAATATCCTGGCCATTTCGGGCGATGGGCGAGGTGCCGATTTGCTCAACCCTGCTACCAACCCGCGGGACGACGGGGCTCTGGACATTCCGGGCATCCCCGACCGTTACAACGTCAACCTGCCTTCGGGCGCATCGAACGCGGCCAGCATTGGCCTGTCCTTCCTGAGTGGTGATTACCTGCTCGACCTCGAGCTCTCGGCGCTGGAAGCCGAAGGCGAAGGTGAGGTGGTGTCCACGCCGCGTGTAGTGACAGCGAATCAGACCGAGGCGTTCATTCAGCAGGGTGTGGAAATTCCCTATCAGGAGGGAACCTCATCAGGCGCGACGAGTGTCTCTTTCAAAGAAGCCGTCCTCGAGTTGCGGGTCACGCCCCTGATTACGCCGGACGACCGCATACAGCTCGAGCTGGAAATCAAACAGGACACCGTGGGTGAAGTCGTTCCGACCGGTCTGGGCGGGCAGATTCCGTCCATCGACACCCGTGAATTGCAAACCAGCGTCTTGGTGCGCAACGCGGAAACGGTCGTGCTCGGCGGGATTTTTCAGGACGAGCGCTCTCAATCGGAAGATCGGGTTCCGTATTTGAGCAGCATCCCGGGCATAGGGAACCTGTTCAAGCGCCGCTCAAATGCCACCAAGAAGCGCGAACTGCTGGTGTTCGTTACGCCGACCATCGTGCAGGAACGACCGGCCGTTAACTGAAGCCCGGATCGTCCATTCAGCGTTCCAATGCCCGGACATGGCTCCGGGCATTTTTTTGAGTCATCGCTTGCGCTAACCTGTGTTCATCATCCAGGGGAGACGGGGCTGTGACCGCCAGCTATCACTTGCAACCGGCGAAGGCGCCGCTGTTGGTCAGCGTACCGCATGCGGGCACGGGCGTGCCGCGCAATATCATGCGCAGATTGGCGCCATCGGCGCGTTGTCTGCCCGATACGGACTGGCATGTCGACGAGTTGTGGGCTGGAGCCATTGAGCTTGGGGCCGGCATGCTTGCCGCCCGCCACTCCCGCTATGTCATTGATCTTAATCGCTCACCTGATGACCAACCGCTGTATGAGGGCGCCGGAACGGGGCTGGTGCCGATGGAAACTTTCGATGGACAGCCGGTTTACATCGGGGATGCCGAGCCGACAGCCGCTGAGATTGACCAACGCAAGCAAGCCTACTGGCAGCCCTATCATGACGCGCTGCGCGCGGAGCTGGAGAGAATCAGGTCAAAGCATGGGTATGCGTTGTTGTTGGATGCTCATTCTATCCGGGACCAGGTGCCTCGACTTTTCGATGGCCGTCTGCCCCACCTCAACCTGGGGTCGAATAACGGCGCGAGCGCCTCAGCCGGGCTGATTTCATCGGCCGTGGACCAGCTGCGTGAGTGGGCGGGTTTTACCCACGTGCTCGATGGGAGGTTTCGGGGTGGTTACATCACGCGTCATTACGGGCGCCCTGCGGAAGCCATACACGCATTACAGTTTGAGATGGCCCAATCGGTATACATGAGTGGTTCATTGCCCGAGCGCGATGACGCCAGGCTGAAAAAAGCGAGATCGCTGGTGAATGCATTCCTGGAGCGGTTGATGGCCTGGAGCCCGGGTCATGCATGAACATTCGTTGTTTTGCCGCTACGCCCTGCTGCCCGAGGGGTGGGCGGAGAACGTCAGGATCAGAACCGACGCCGAGGGCGTAACGGTCGATATTGAGAAAGACTCGAAGGCCAGCGGCTCGGATCAGGTACACGGATTCGTGCTGCCGGGTATGCCCAATCTGCACAGCCATGGTTTCCAGCGCCTGATGGCGGGCCTGACCGGGCCTTCAACGGCAGCCAATGATCATTTTTGGAGCTGGCGCAAAACGATGTATCGCCTCGCCGGCCTCCTGAACCCTGAGCAGTACGAAGACTGCCTCGCCTGGGTCTATCTGAACATGTTGCGCGCCGGCTATACCGGCTGTGCCGAATTTCATTATTTGCATCATGCGCCTGATGGCCGACCGTATGCTAACCGGGCAGAGATGAGCCTGCGCGTTTTGGCAGCCGCACGGCGGGTGGGCATGCCGCTGACGCTGCTGCCGGTGCTCTACTGCCGCTCGGGGTTTACCAGCCCGGACTGCGCGCCGGAGCAGCGACGGTTCCGTCATGGCCTCGATGATTACCTGGCGCTGCTAGAGGCTTGCCAGAGCGGGTTGTCGGGCGACAGCACACAGGCCCTCGGTATGGCGCCGCATTCGCTCAGGGCGGTGCCGGATCACGCACTCAAAGCGCTTTTTCGATCTGGGCTTAGGCCCATGCCGGTGCATATTCACATCGCGGAACAGACGGGCGAAGTTGAGCAATGTGTGGAGCACACCGGGGCTCGGCCAGTGGAGTGGCTGCTTGAGCAGATGCCGGTGGACGCGTCATGGTGTCTCGTTCACGCGACGCACCTGAGCAACCAGGAGCGGTCGCTTACGGCAAGCACGGGCGCCACGATCGGTCTCTGCCCGAGCACGGAGGCCGACCTTGGGGACGGCATGTTCGCCATGGAGCCATGGCTGGCCATGGGCGGGCGGTTTGGCCTCGGCTCCGACAGCAATACGCGCGTCAGCGTGGCGGAGGAGATTCGCCTGCTGGAGTACGAGGCCCGACTGGTCAGCCGCAGACGGAATGTGCTCGCACAAGGCCGGCGCTCCTCGGCTGAGACCCTGTATGGCCGCGCGGCCAGTGGCGGCGCGCGCGCGCTGGGCCAGGCAACAGGCAGTATTGAGCCGGGCCGGCGGGCGGACCTCGTCGAGCTCGATATGGCCCACCCCCTTCTGGATGGGCTGAACCCTGAACAGGTGCTCGATGCCTGGGTTTTCGCGGGCAGTGACGACATGATCCGATCTGTGTGGGTCGCCGCTCGGCCGGTCATACAGTCCGGCCGACATCCGGACGAAGCCATCCTGGAGCGCCGATTCCGAGCGGTCGTCAGGGAGGTACGCCAGAGGTGATCGAGCTTCCATTTGCGCCAGCGTGTGAACGAAACAAGGTGTCGATACTGGACCGGCTGGTCGGCCTGTTGCCCGATCAGGGTCGAGTTTTGGAAATCGGGTCCGGCACCGGTCAGCACGCGGTGTTCTTTGCCCGAAGTTTTCCGTCACTCACCTGGCAGACCAGCGAGCGGGAAAGCGAACTCGCGGGCCTGAGTGCCCGAGTCGAGCGCGAAGGCCCTGATGACATGCCGCCGCCCATCGCGCTGGATGTGTCGCATGGCCCGTGGCCGCGTGATTCATTCGACGCGGTGTTTACGGCCAACACGGCCCACATCATGTCCTGGCCAAGTGTTTGCGCCATGATTTCGGGGGTCGGTCGTTTGTTGGCCAGGGGTGGGTGCTTTTGTCTCTACGGGCCGTTCATGCAGGACGGCGAGCATACGGCGCCGTCCAATGCCGTGTTCGATCGCGGACTGCGAGAACGTGATCCGCTGATGGGCGTGCGCGACAGGGTGGAGGTGGATGCGGTGGCGCTGCGAGAAGGGTTGAGACCGGACCAGCGGCTGCTTATGCCCGCCAATAATTTCCTGCTGGTGTACCGGCGATAATGTTCAATAAACCGGAGTTGATTCAGCGGCTCATCGACACCAGACTTGGCTGGGTATGAGCCACAATAAGGGAAAATGATGATGAGCGAGGATCAATGGTGCGAGGTCGATTATCGCCTTTTGCGCGAGCAGGCGCGCGCGCTTTTGTCGGGTCAGACGCACCAGGTTGCCAACGCGGCCAATCTCAGCGCACTGATCTTCCATGAAATCCCCGGTTTGAACTGGGCGGGGTTCTATTTTCTTGAGGGCGAAACCCTGATGCTTGGCCCTTTTCAAGGCAAGCCCGCCTGCGTTTCCATTCCCGTGGGCGGTGGTGTTTGCGGAACGGCCGCGGCACTGGGAAAGAATCAGCGCGTCGAGAATGTGCACGACTTCGATGGACATATCGCCTGTGACGTCGATTCCATGTCGGAGCTCGTGATTCCCTTGTTCAAGGAGGGCAGGGTGTTCGGGGTACTGGATCTGGACAGCCCGGTGCCGGGCAGGTTCAGCGCCCGTGATGAAGAGGGCGTGGCGGCGCTGGCGCGCGTTTTCGAGGCATCGGTGGCTTGAGTCGGACCGTGCAGGAAACGGGTCCGGAGCGCCTATTCGAAATGATATCGTTCCAACCAGTGTTGGAGATGTGCCTCGCCTTCGCCTTCACCCCAACCATTGGGAAACTCGATGACAAGTAGCGCGCCCATGGACATTCTGCGCGGGTCTCCCGCGGTGGCTTCGCCCAGGATCAGGCGCGCGAGGTGTTCCAGCCCCGGATTATGTCCGATGATCATCAGTCGCCGCGTTGAAGCGAAGGCTTTGTCAGCAAGCTGCTGGAGACGCCCGGTCGTGGCCTCATAGATATCCTGGCAGATTTCGATCGTGGCGGCCGGGTCGATCCACTGCTCTCTCAATGGCTCCATGGTCTGTCGCGTTCTCTCCGCCGGCGAGCAGAGAACGGTGTCCGGTGGCGTCAGGTGCTTTTGCACCCAGGTGGTCAGGTGGCCCAGATGTGACTGTCCCCGCTTATCCAGGTTTCGCGCTAAGTCGCACTGACCAGGCGCCCAGGATTCCGCTCTGGCATGACGAAGCAGGTATAGGGTCTGTGAATCAGGCATCAGGTTTGTGGTCGCGGCTTGAGCGAAAGGTTCGCTAAAAGATGAGCGCGGAGTATAGATGACTGGGGCAAACGTTGCTTGGAAAATTGACCCTCATCCGTCCGCGTTGTTCGGATGGCAGAAACAACGCGTTTCGTGATCGTTCACGAGTCCGGCTGCCTGCATGAACGCGTAGCAGGTGGTTGGGCCCACGAACCGAAAGCCGTGCTGTTTGAGTGTTTTGCTCAAGGCGCTGGATACGGGCGTTTGCGCGGGTAACTCCGCGAGGCTCTTCCAGTGATTGACCTTCGGCTTGTGATTGACCGAAGCCCAGACCAGGTCGACAAAGCCGGATTCCTGTTCCCGCAGTCGCAGAATCTGTCGCGCGTTGTTGATCGTTGCCTCGATTTTGCCCCGATGACGAACGATGCGGGGATCCTGCAGCATTCGCTCAACATCACCTTCGCCGTAAGCAGCCACCTTTTCGGGATCGAAGCCGGAGAACAATTCCCGGTACCCATCCCGCTTGCGCAGAATGGTCAACCAGCTCAGACCGGCTTGCGCGCCCTCGAGTGTCAGGGCTTCGAACAGACCTGATTCGGAACGAACCGGACGGCCCCAGTCCTGATCGTGATAGGCCACGTTCAGCGCGTCCTGGCCGGCCCATTGACACCTGTAGCCTTCGGCTTGTAAATCGCTCATCCCAACGACTCGGAACCCTCGTCGATCTCCACGTTGCCGCCGGTGATGATGGCGCCCACTTTGCGGCCGGCGAAACGCTCTGGCTGTTCGAGGATGGCGGCGATGACGGTGGCGGATGAAGGTTCGATCAGCATGTCCAGATGATCCTTGACCTGTTTCATGCCGACCAGCAGGTTGTCCTCCTGAACGGTTAACACTGCGTCCACCAGGTCCAGGATGATGGGGAAAGTCAGCGCGCCAACCAGGGCGCGAAGACCATCGGCCATGGTGTTCGGCTGCCAACGCTCCACTCTTTTGCCCTGCCGCATCGACTCAGCCGTATCCGCCGCACCCTGGGGTTCTGCAGCGATGACCTCCATGTCGGGGCGAAGGTGCCTGGCAACGATGGCGCTGCCGGCCATCAGCCCGCCGCCGCCGACCGGCGCCAACAGGATGTCGATATCGGGCTGCTGCTTGAGCAATTCGAGCGCGGCAGTGCCCTGCCCGCAAATGATGTCTCCGTCGTCATAGGGGTGGACCGGCACCATGCCCCGTTCCACCAGCCTGGCAAGCCCCTCTTCTCGTGCCTGCTGGCTGGCGGCGCAGAAGCGCACCTCGCCGCCGTGCCGGCGAACGTTGTGAACCTTCGCGCTGACGCAGTCATCTGGCATCACCACGACGGCCTGCCTGCCGTCCAGCGTGGCCGCGGCAGCCAGTGCAGCCCCATGGTTACCGGATGAGTGCGTCGCCACGTCCGAGGCGATGCCCCTTTCGCGCAGGCGCAACACGGCATTGGTCGCGCCCCGGATCTTGAACGCACCAATGCCCTGCAGGTTTTCACACTTGCAATACAGCTGGCAGCCCAGAATCCGGTCCAGCTCGGGGCTGTTGACGACCGGTGTCCTGATGATATGGCGCCGAATCCGCTCGTGCGCTGCCTGTATGCGCTGGAAGTCGGGCCTGTCGTCTTGATCTGTGCTTGCCATGCAGGGGCCATGTCTCGATGCGTGAGCCCTCAAGGTATACCCGGCAGGGGCACGCAGGCAAGCGGCGATACCCGGTTACCCGTTTCCGGAGGATGCGCCATGGCGATTTGATGTGCGCACTCTATAATATCCAGCCCTGTCGGGCCCGGCCCGGCCACCCAATTGAGGAACTTCGATGAAGCAAGGCGCAGCGAACACCGTCATCTATCGAGCGGACTACCAACCTTTCCCATGGCACGTGGCGTATCTGAACCTGCACTTCAGAATTGAGAGCGGCACCACCGTGGTGAGTTCGGAAATGCAGCTGGAGCGCAAACCCGGACAGCCTCGAAATGTCCCGCTGCAGCTTTGCGGTCGTGACCTGGATACGCTTTCCATTTGCCTGGATGGCGAGGCCCTGACCGAGGATCGATATGCGATCTCGGGCGAAAACATGCTGATCGAGGACCTGCCGGACCGGTTCGTGCTCTCCACCACCGTGGGTATCGACCCGGAGAGCAACACCGCGTTTGAAGGCCTCTATCAGTCCGGGCAGTTCCTGCTGACCCAATGCGAGGCCGAGGGGTTCCGCAAGATCACGTGGTTCCCAGACCGCCCTGATGTCATGACGCGTTTCGAGGTGACCATCGACGCGGAGCGCGCGCGCTACCCGGTACTGTTGTCCAACGGCAACGCGGTGGACAGTGGCGAGGAGGGCGACCGGCACTGGGTACGCTGGGCAGACCCATTCCCGAAGCCTTCCTACCTGTTCGCCCTGGTCGCGGGTGACCTGGCGCACGTGGAAGATCATTTCACGACTGCCAGCGGCCGCGAGGTCACGCTGAGGGTTTATGTGGAGCAGGAGAACCTGGATCGCTGCGATCACGCCATGGAATCGCTGGTCAAGGCCATGCAATGGGACGAGGAGCGTTTCGGGTTGGAGTATGACCTGGACATCTACAATATCGTCGCGACCAACGATTTCAACATGGGCGCGATGGAAAACAAGTCGCTCAACATCTTCAATTCAAAGTATGTGCTGGCGCGCCCGGACACAGCAACCGACTGGGATTACCAGGCCATTGAAGGAGTCATCGGCCATGAGTATTTTCACAACTGGACCGGCAATCGGGTGACCTGCAGAGACTGGTTTCAACTCACGCTGAAAGAGGGTTTGACGGTTTTCCGCGATGAGGAATTCTCAGCGGACATGCAGTCGCGCGCGGTCAAGCGCATCCAGGACGCCCGGGATTTGCGTTTGCGCCAGTATCCCGAGGATGCCGGCCCCATGGCGCACCCAATCCGTCCGGATCGCTATGTGGAAGTCAATAATTTCTACACCGCCACGGTTTATCAAAAGGGCGCGGCGGTGATCCGGCTTTACCATACGTTGCTGGGCGAAGAAGGTTTCCAGCGAGGCATGCGCCTTTATTTCGACCGACATGATGGTCAGGCGGTCACCTGCGACGACTTTCTCGCCGCAATGGCGGACGCCAACGAAGCGGACCTCGAGCATTTCGGTCTCTGGTACAGCCAGTCAGGGACGCCGGTGGTGTCTGTCCGCGAGTCTTATGAGCCGGAGGCAGGAACCTATTCGCTTGAGCTCAGCCAGGCGACACCGCCGACGCCCGATCAGAAGGACAAGGTTCCGCTGGTCATTCCATTCGCCGTGGGTCTGCTTGACCAGGAGGGCGGTTCCATGCCGCTGCGGCTGGCAGGAGAGGAGCGCGCTGGATCCAGTACCCGGGTTTTGATGCTCACCGAGTCATCGCAGCGTTTTACTTTCGTTGGCCTGACAGACCGGCCGGTACCCTCGCTGCTGCGGGACTTTTCCGCGCCGGTGAAAGTCAATTTTGACTATGCGCCATCACAGCTGGTGATGCTGATCGCCCATGACCCCGATCCTTTCGCCCGCTGGGAGGCGGCACAGCGCCTGTCGCAGGATTCCATCTTGCAAAATGTCAGCCGCCTGGCCCGGGGCGAGGAGATGCAGCTTTCTCCCGAACTGATCATGGCTTTCAGGGGGCTGTTGCAGGACCGTTCCGCGGATCCCGCACTGCTTGCCGAGGCCATGAAGTTGCCCGAGGAGGATTACCTGGCTGAGCAGATGGACCTGGTCGATGTCGACGCCATCCATGCGGCCCGCTGTCATGCGCGCGAGGGTCTGGCCCTCGAGTTGGAGCGGGAGTTCCTGGGCCGTTTCCAGTCAGCGGCATCGAACGGCCCTTATTCGAAGGCGCCCCGGGCGATGGCGGAGCGAAGCCTGCGCAATGTGTGCCTGACATTTCTCGCCGATGCGCCCCAGGGTGGTGCGCTGTGCGTCCAACAGTTGGAGTCCAGCGATAACATGACCGACACGCTCGCGGCCCTGGGCTGCCTGATCCGAACGGGGCACGCGGCGGCCGCGACAGCACTGGCGGATTTCGAGCAGAAGTGGAAATCCGACGCGTTGGTCATGGACAAGTGGTTCGCCTTGCAGGCGACGCGCCCGGGTCATGAGGCGGTGCATCGCGTGACGCAACTGCTGGCGCATCCCTCGTTCAGCATGCGCAATCCCAACAAGGTGCGCGCGCTGGTCGGGGCCTTTGCCATGCTCAACCCCACCGGGTTTCACGCGCCGGATGGTGCCGGTTATCGCTTCCTTGCTGATCGCGTCATGGAGCTGAATGCCAGCAATCCGCAGGTGGCGGCGAGAATGGTTTCGGCCTTTAACCGCTGGCGCCGATTTGATGACCAAAGACAGGCACTCATGCGCGAGCAGTTGGAGAGAATCGCCGGTCAGGCCGGTCTTTCCCCCGATGTCGCGGAAATCGTGAATAACGCGCTTAAGTGAGCCCGCCCCGGCTTCGTATCGTCAGCGGTGGTCAGACCGGCGTCGACCGGGGCGCGCTGGATGCCGCGTTGGCGGCAGGGGTTGCATGCGGTGGCTGGTGTCCGGCCGGCCGCTTGGCCGAGGACGGGGTGATTGACCCGCGTTATCCCCTGCAGGAGACGAACACCGAGGCAACCGAAGCGAGAACCCGGCGCAACGCGGAGGAGGCGGACGGCACACTGATATTGGATTTCGATCCGTCCAGTCCGGGGACGAGACTCACGCGCGAGTACGCCATTGAGCTCGGCAAACCGCTGCTTGTCGTCGAGCGCTCGAAGATGGGCAGCGATGAACTGGTTGACAAGATCGTTGAATTTGTCGAATGTTGCGATGTGCGAACGCTCAATGTTGCCGGTCCGCGCGCCTCGGAGTCGTCCGGAGCCTATCTCAGAGCGCGCCGGTTGATCGAACAGGTGCTGCGGACGCTTGACGTCCCGAAAGGGTAAGCCATGGATACACATTTCCTGGACTCATTTTCTCTGGTTCAGCTGTTTTTTTGCAGCATGCTGCTGATGTTCCTGGAAGCAGGCTATCGCAGCGCTGGCCATGCTGATAACCGGTTTCCAGGCGGGCCTGACCACGCGAAGAAGTCCAGTGGCCACCGTCGCGCTGGCGCTGGCATTTTCTCTGGTGCTGGTCCTGATCATCGATCTGGATCGACCGCTCATGACGCTGTTCCATATGGACAATCACGTGATGGTGGATCTTCTGGAGCAAATGAGGGTCAGCACATCTGTAATGGCCGGGAGCTGACCCTCTGAGACGGGCGGCGACACTTTTTCTGGCCGCCTGGCTGTCGGGCTGCGCGGCCCCGGGCGGTGGTGCGCCGGATAACGTCCCCGAAATCGTGGTCAGTGGCGTGGTGATGTTTAACCAGGGCCGGGCCTGGGTCTCGGCTGCCAGGGTCCTGGTGCCCGCGACCGGTCAGTTCGTGTCCTGTGGGAATATCGCCCCCGGGGCTCGTTGTGCCACGGGCTTTCCAGATCAGCAATATCGCGGCCATCCAGTGGAATTCACCTGGAGCCAGGGGGGCGCCATCCATTCAACCGGTGAGTTGAACATCGATGTTCCTGCCGAAGCCATCGAATCGGGTCGGGCCAGCCTCCGAGTGTGGATCATGGGGCCGGGTTCGGCGGCCGTGGAAGTGGTCGCCTTATCGGAGGCGCCGTGATCAGACCGTTCAGCCTGTATTCAGCATCGAGATGCTAGTCTTCATGCCATGAATCGAAAATCCATGCTGAAAGTGTTCACGTCCACCGTGCCGAGGCTTGTTGTCGCGGTGCTGTTGCTGCCGCTGCTGGCATCCTGCGTCACCTACTACTACCCGGCGACTGAGCAGGCTGACGGCGTTTACTACGCTGCGGACGACCCCGGCTATTCCGGCGGCACCGTGGATTACGTGGCCGTGTCCTATTACCCCTGGTGGTCGGTCGATTACTTTTACCTGGGCTACGGTTACAGCAGCGCGCGATGGTCGGTTGGCATCGGGTACGGTTACCCAACATGGCCCCGGTATCCATCGGCATGGTACCCCTACGGTTATGCTTCCTGGTGGTACTACAATCCGTGGCCGGCGGCCTGGTGGAATCATCCGCCGTATTACTGGAGCGGCTGGCACGGATACCCGGGGCATCACCACTACTGGCATGTGCACAACCGGCATCACCGTGATCGACACGACTACCATCATGGCGGTCGCGGGGGGCGGAATGCTGCTCCGGGCCGTTACGCCAGTTACGATGATCAGCAAAATGGTCCGGGGCGTTACGCTTACGGCGAACCATCGGATGGTGAATATGGGCGTTACCGTTCCGGTGACAATGAACGTGGGCGCCGGGGCGGATCATCCGGCCCTGACGGCACCGGTGGCCATTCCCCGCGAGGCCGTAATGAGGGCGGATCCTGGGACGGGACGGGCGCCACGCAGCGTCGTGTGACCGTTTCGCCGGACAGCGGCGCGACCGACCGGGGCATGATGGTCGCCAGTCGTGATGGCGGTAAATGGTCGCGCAGCCGGCTTGAGCCGGTAGGCCCACGAGACCGTTTCCGTGCCACGGGATCCACGACCCCATCAGAGGCGACCGGCCCGTCCCGAAGCACGCCTTCAGCCAGCGTCAGCGGTCGTTCCGCCGCCGGTGACCGCCCCCCTGGCTACAAGACCGTTCGTTCAACAACAACGCCAGTGACGGAGCCGGTAGGGGTCGCTGACCGCCGCGGCCGGTCAGGCTGGTCTTATTCACCCGGGGTCTCTTCACATCAGTCACCGGTGACCAAATCGCGCCCATCGCGCACCATGCCCATCACCGAGCCCTCGCGCGCAGCCGGACCTGACCGGAGGGGCTCAGGGAGCAGAGCTGCAGATCATCGCTCGACCAGCGCGCGAACCCCCAGGTCACGTACCCTGCCGAGCACAGCGCCGGTCGTGGTCGGTGCCGCCCCTGCCGCTGGCGGCCACGCGGGCAGACCCTCGGGCGGTATGCAGCCCGCGAGGCCAACGGCGCGCCACAGTGCAGGCGCGATGCGCAGTTCTGCCAAGCCTTCCATGAGCCGTCCCGCCCCGCGAGCCAGTGCCTCCCGACCCGCTGCGAGATCGTCCGCGCAGTCACAGCCGGTTTCCAGGCCCTCCAAAGGCAAGTCCAAGCGCGATCGCTGATATTGTTTACCCCATCTTTTAGCACTGACCATTCGAGTGGGGTATTGCTAGAGTCTGGGTTGGTAAGCCACTAGAATGCTGCACCCATGGCGAACTTCATCGACGAAATCAGGGACCGGAGGGTTCTGCCTGCCGTTGGCGTGTACGCGGCAGGTTGCTGGGTCCTCATCGAGATTCTCGACCGTCTGGTAGAGCGTTACCTGCTCTCCCCTTACATTACCGATGCGGCGTTCTGGGGGCTTTACTCCCTGATCCCGGCTGTCGTGCTGGTGGCCTGGTCACACGGAAAGCCGGGCAGGGACGAGACCACACGCGTGGAGAAGCTGGGGGTTCCCATCAACTTGATCGCGACCCTGGGCCTGTTGCTCACTCTGTTCGGCAACAAGGACATGGGCTCAACCGCCAATGCGGTGACCATTGCCAACGAAGAAGGCCTGATCGAGACGCATTACGTGCCAAACGAGTCCTACCGCCGGAGGATGGCGGTGTTTTTTTTCGACAATGTATCCGGCGATCAGGAGAACGACTGGCTGCAGTATGGGGTGACGGAGCTGATCGTTCAGGATTTGCACCAAAGCCCGTTCATATCGGCGAATTCACCCTGGGTTAACTACGCCAACGGATTTTACGCGCGTATGCGGGTGGCGGGTTTCGATGATGGGCTGGGTATCCCTCGCAGCCTGATGCGAGAGATCGCGGATGACGCCAATCGGCAGTATTTTGTCGAAGGCAGCATCGATCGCCAAGACGACGAATACAGGGTTGTCGCGAGCGTATGGGAAACCGACACGCTGCTACAGGTGGCCGAGTTGAGTGAATCGGGGCTGGATCTCTACAGCCTGGTGGATCGACTGACGGTCCGAATTCGCGATGCCCTGGAAGTGCCTGCGGGCGACACGCGTATCGCGGAGGACTTGCCTCTGGCGGAGACTTATGGAGAGTCGGAGGAGGCTTTTCGGAGCTACATAGCCGCACTGAACGAACGGCTGTTCTCCAATGATATCCGGGCATCCAACGATCTGTTGGATCAGGCCATCGAGGCCGACCCGGGATTCGTGCGTGCCTGGTTTGTCAAAACGTTCAGCATGCTGGATTCCGGTGATCTGTCAGCGGCCCGAGCCGCCGTGGCAAAGGCCCAGGCGCTTGACTACCGCCTGTCAGCCAAGGATCAGGCGACCCTGAAACAGATGGACTATCGACTGTCTGGTCAACAGGACAAGCTGATCACTTTCCTGCGGCTGCAAACCCAGCTCAGGGGTGACGCCTACTGGCACCACCAGTTGGCGGGTATGCTCAAAGCGACCGGTCAGCTGGACGAAGCCAAGGTAGAGTACGAAGCGGCTCTGGAAAAAGATGCACTGAACCTGGAGATCTACCTGCAGCTGTCCATTCTCGAGCGTGCTACGGGCGACCGGCAGGCCGCCATCGACTACGCTCGAAAATACCTGGAAGAAAAGCCGGAGGAGGAGGCGCCGCAAATCGTACTGGGCGATCTTCTGCGGGATTCGGGTGATCTGGAGGCGGCCGAGACGCATTACCTTCAGGCCTCTCTGCTGAATGATGAGCCCGTAGATAGTTTGTTGCGCATGGCCGATATGGCCGCTCGTCGCGGTGATATCGCCGAGGCTCGGGGCTTGATCGAGCAGGCGGATCAGGCGGCGCGAACGCCTTTGAATATGGGCAAGGCCCGCCTGGGGGCGATGGCCCTGGACGCGCGCCTTGGCAGGATGCGGGCCGCGATCGATCAAAGTTATGGGGCCGAGGAACTCCTCGCGCAGAGCCTGCCGCCATTTCAGGTGGCCCTGTATATCTACATGCCGATCGCCGGTTACCATGCTGAACTGGGTGAGACCAGCGAGGCCAAGGCGGCCATCGAGCAAGCGCAGTTGAAGATCCAGCCGCCGCTTAATCAGTTCCTGGCTTTTCCCGTTACCTACATCCTGGCTCTGGAGGGTGATTTCGAGGGGGCGGATCTGGAACTGGCCAAGGCCATTGATCTGATCGAACAGTTCAAGCTGGAGGATCTTTGGGCGCAGATCGATATGACCCGGGGTCGAGTCCTTCAGCTGCAAGCGCGGCATGCAGACGCAGCGGCCGCTTTTACCTCGGCTTTGGAGCGGGTTAATCGATCCGTTGTGGCGGGTAATGACGCATTTATCGAGTTTCCTGTGCTGAACGCAAGGGCTGGTATTGCACTGGTGCATGCAGGGCGGTTGGATGAAGCAGCATCTGTGATCAGTCATGGGTTCAACCTGGACCCTGCCAACCCGATGCTCTGGCTGGCCAGGGCACGCCTGCAGCAGGCATCCGATCAGCCCGAACTGGCGCTGGCCTCGATCCAATACGCCCTGGCGATCTGGAAAGACGCTGACCCCGAGTACCGGTACTTCAAACTGGCCAGGCAGCTGGCAGCGGAGATCGAACAAACCAGCTGAAGCGAACGAACCGGCCTGGTCTGCCGGGGAGGTTCTGGCTGGATGTGGTTTTGCACCTGGCCGCGGCCCTCCGTCCATCCCGCATGAGCCTGCGCATCATCCGATGCCACCGCGTCAGCCAATACCGCTTTTCCTTCATTTTCAGTACAATACGCGACCCTGACGGAGAAAGAAGCAATAGGATGCTGGAATCCGGGCGATATGATGTGATTGTGATTGGTGGCGGCCATGCCGGTACCGAAGCAGCGCTCGCCTCGGCGCGGGCGGGCGCCAGCACGCTCCTGCTCACCCACAACATAGAAACCATCGGTCAGATGAGCTGCAACCCGGCCATTGGTGGCATAGGTAAAGGTCACCTGGTCAAGGAAATCGATGCGCTGGGCGGCGTCATGGCCCGTGCGGCCGATGCCGCCGGTATCCAGTTGCGTACGCTGAACGCGCGTAAGGGGCCCGCAGTGAGAGCCACCCGAGCTCAGTGTGACCGGAATCTCTACAGGGCATTCATTCGACGGACGGTTGAGAACCAGGAAAACCTCAGTGTTTTCCAGCAAGCCGTTGAAGATCTCGTCATTGAAGGTGGCCGTATTGAAGGCTGCCTGACGCGGCTGGGACAAATTTACCGCGCGCCCAACGTGGTGCTGACCACAGGCACGTTCCTCGGCGGCAAGATCCACGTGGGCGACACGCGCTATGCCGGCGGGCGCGCCGGCGACCCCCCGAGTATCGCTCTGGCGGACCGGTTGCGGGAGATGCCGTTGGAAGTGGGCCGATTGAAAACCGGCACGCCGCCGCGGGTGGATGGCAAGACGGTGGATTTCAGCCAGATGGAAGCTCAACCGGGTGACGAGCCCTTACCTGTGTTTTCCTTCCTGGGAAAAGTTGAGGACCATCCCGCCCAGGTGCCTTGCTGGATCACACACACCAACGCGCATACCCACGAACTCATCCGATCCGCATTGCATCGCTCGCCGATGTTTTCCGGCGTCATTGAAGGAACCGGCCCGCGCTACTGCCCCTCAATCGAAGACAAGGTCGTGCGCTTTGCTGATCGGGACCGGCATCAGATTTTTGTAGAGCCGGAGGGATTGGAGACTCAGGAGTTTTATCCCAACGGCATATCCACCAGTCTGCCGTTTGACGTGCAGGTGGAGGTGGTTCGCTCCATCAGGGGTTTTGAAAATGCCCATATCACCCGACCCGGCTATGCCATCGAGTACGACTACTTCGATCCCCGCGGATTACATTCGAGCCTGGAAACCAAGCCGGTGCCGGGCCTGTTCTTTGCCGGGCAGATCAACGGCACAACCGGCTACGAGGAGGCAGCGGCACAGGGCCTGCTCGCTGGGCTGAATGCCGCTCGCATGTCCCGTGGGCAGGACCCATGGTGCCCAAGGCGTGACGAGGCCTATATCGGGGTCATGATCGATGACCTGATAACGCAGGGCACGACTGAGCCCTACCGCATGTTCACCAGTCGGGCCGAATACCGCCTGCATCTGCGCGAGGACAATGCCGATTTACGTCTGACCGAACAGGGGAAATCCCTGGGGTTGGTGGGCGAGCGCCGATGGCAGCGCTTTTGCGAAAAGCGTGAAGCGATCGATAGGGAGCAAAAGCGCCTGGGCGCGCTACGGGTCCTGCCGGACAATGCCTTGGGGCGGGCGCTCAGGGATGTCCATGACATCACGCTCTCGAAGGATGCCTCGGCGCTGGACCTTCTGCGGCGGCCGGAGTTGGACTATGCCGATCTCATGCGGGTCCCTGGCCTCGGTCCGGGGCATGCCGACGGGGCGGTCGCCGCGCAGGTCGAAGTGCAGGCAAAGTATGCCGGATACCTTGGACGGCAGGCCGAGGAGATTGAGCGCTCCCGGCGAAACGAGTCGAAGGTAATCCCCGACGGCTTCGATTATGGCCGGATTAAAGGCCTCTCGGCGGAGGTCAGGGAAAAATTCGAGCGCGTCAGGCCTGAGACCATTGGCCAGGCGTCCAGAATACCCGGGGTGACCCCGGCGGCGGTGTCATTGTTGCTGGTATTCCTCAAAAAGGGTGAGGGCGGGCGTCAGGTGGCTTGATAGGCGCCTCGCGGTCTCACAAAATCTCAACGCCAGTTTCACAGGTTTTTAACGGCGTTTGGGTATCATTTGTCTGCAAGTTGACTGTGCCTGGTGCATCGATCGTTATTGCAGGCAGTCCCCACACTTCTATTGCCTTTGGCGATGCACCCTTGGAACCCCGGCCTTAACGCCGGGGTTTTTTTTGCCCATATTCCGTGCTGGCGAGACGGCTTGATCCAAAGGGTTAGTCAGGCGCGGCCCATCTCTGACTGATCGGTCGCTTTGAAATGGCTTCAGTCCCCCAAGGCTGCCTCGAAATCGAGGCGATCAAAGATACGGGGAACCCGGGCAATCAGTTAGAATGCACGCCTGCATTTGGCCTGGCCGAGAGATAACGAGAGGGTATTCCAGTGAGTGACGACGCGCCTACCGTGGCCACGAATTTTATCCGCAATATCGTGATTGCCGATCTCGAATCCGGCAAGCACGCATCCATAGTCACCCGTTTTCCGCCAGAACCCAACGGGCATTTGCACATTGGCCACGCCAAGTCGATCTGCCTCAACTTTGGGTTGGCGAAGGAGTTCGGCGGGAAGACGAACCTGCGTTTTGATGACACCAATCCACTGAAGGAAAGCGAAGATCACGTCCAGGCCATCATGGAGGATGTCCGCTGGCTTGGGTTTGAGTGGGATGAGTTGTGCAATGCCTCGGACTATTTCGACTCGCTTTACGAATGGGCTCTTTACCTGGTCGAGCAGGGCAAGGCTTACGTCGACAGCCAGGACGCTGACACCATTCGCCGGCAGCGCGGTACCCTGACTGAGGCGGGCGTTGAAAGCCCATACCGGGAACGAAGCATCGAAGAAAATCGGGACCTGTTTGTGCGCATGAAAAACGGCGAGTTCGAAGACGGCGCGCACGTCCTGCGTGCCCGCATCGACATGGCTTCGCCCAACATGAACATGCGTGATCCGGTCATGTACCGAATTCTCAATGTGCCCCACCACAGGACCGGGGACCGCTGGCACATCTACCCCATGTATGACTGGGCCCATGGCCAGTCGGACGCCCTCGAAGGTATCACCCATTCACTGTGCACGCTGGAGTTTGAGGACCACAGGCCCCTCTACAACTGGTTTGTCGAGAACATCCCTGCCCCGAGCCGGCCGCGTCAAATTGAATTTGCCCGCGGCAACCTGGACTACACGGTCATGAGCAAGCGCCGGCTGTTGCAGTTGGTGGAGGAGGGGCATGTGTCCGGCTGGGATGATCCCCGTATGCCCACCATCTCGGGTATCCGCAGGCGCGGATACACACCAGAGGCTGTCCGGGCTTTCTGGACCGAGATGGGCATTTCCAAGCAGGAGAGCATCATCGAGATGGGCGTGCTGGAAAACGCTGTTCGCAATGATCTGAATGAACGCGCCCCGAGGACCATGGCGGTGATCGACCCGGTCAAGGTCGTGTTGCTGAATTTTCCAGAGGGCGAGACAGAATGGCTCGAGGCCCCGGTACACCCGCAGAAGCCGGAGATGGGTCAGAGAAAAGTCGCCCTGACGCGGGAAGTCTGGATCGAGCGCGCGGATTTCATGGAAGAGCCGCCGAAAAAGTTTTTCCGGATGCGTCCGGGTGGCGAGGTGCGGCTGCGCAATGCCTTCATCGTGCGTTGCGTTGAGGTCGTCAAAGACGAGGCCGGCGAGGTGCTTGAATTGCATTGCGAGTTCGATCCGGATTCGCGCAGCGGCATGCCCGGCGCCAATCGCAAGGTCAAAGGGACCATTCACTGGGTATCCGCGGAGCATGGCGTTCCGGCGGAAGTGCGTTTGTACGACCGGCTTTTCTCTGTGCCCAACCCGTTGGCCGAAAAGGAGCGGGACTTTCTCGAGTTCCTGAACCCTGAGTCCCTCAGCATCGTGGAGCGCGCTTTTGTAGAGCCCGCCGTCGCGCAGGGCGGTGCGGGCGATTTCTACCAGTTCGAGCGGCTGGGGTACTTCTCCCATGATCCGGAGGATTCCGCGCCAGGGCGGCCGGTGCTCAACCGCACGGTCACGCTGAGGGATTCCTGGCGAAAAAAATGAACCGACGCGTCTCGGAAGGTTTCGGCCTGCCGATGACTACAGGCACGGTCGCGGGGGTTCCGTATTTGCTAGAATCGGGGCTTCCACGGACACTCTGATGGGAGGCTGCACATGGGCTGGTTTCTTTTGGCGCTGATAGTTGGTGTCGCGCTCTTCGCCATTTCGATCTACAACCGCCTGGTTGCGGGCCGCAACCGTTTCAAGAACGCGTTTGCGCAGATTGATGTCCAGCTGACCCGGCGGCATGACCTGATCCCCAACCTGGTGGAGACGGCCAAGGGTTACATGAAGCATGAACGCGAAACGCTTGAAGCCGTGATCAACGCGCGCAACATGGCGGTCGCGGGGCTTAAAAACGCGGCTCGAGACCCCTCCGACCCCAACGCCATGAAGGCATTGGCGGAGGCTGAACAGGGTCTCTCAGGCGCGCTGGGGAGGCTGTTTGCCTTGTCCGAATCCTATCCGGACCTCAAGGCCAATGAAAACATGATGCAGCTTTCGGAGGAACTGACCACCACCGAAAACAAAGTCGCGTTTGCCCGCCAGGCCTATAACGACACCGTAATGCAGTACAACACGCTGCGCGAGTCGTTCCCCAACAATTTCTTCGCTGGATGGTTCAACTTCGGACCTGCCGAGTTGCTGGATATCGAGGACGAGGCCAAGCGCGCCGCACCCGAGGTATCTTTCTGAGCCGGTCAGCAAGGCGTCGGCTTCCAGACAGGGCCTGAGCAGCATCGGGCGGGCGTCTGGTGAACTTTTTTGAACAACAGGACCAGGCCAGGCGCCAGACACGCTGGCTCCTGGTGCTGTTCGGTCTGGCGGTCATTGCCATTGTGGTGGCCATCGACCTGGCCGTTCTGGTCGGCTTTGGCCTGGGTTCGGTGCAGTATGGCGAAGTGCAGTCCCTGCCGCAGATGGTCGCTGCCAATCAGTCTTTACTGATCGGCGCTACCGTGGCGACACTGTTGGTCATCGCCGGCGCCAGCCTGTTCCGTATATGGCGGTTGAAATCGGGCGGCGGCCGTGTCGCTGTCGAGTTGGGTGGCGTGCCCATACCGCCCGAGTCCAGCGATCCGCTGCACCGCCGGCTGCGCAATGTGGTGGAAGAAATTGCCCTGGCCTCCGGCGTGCCCGTCCCGGAAATCTACGTGCTTGAGAGCGAGCCGGGCATCAACGCCTTCGCGGCCGGATTCACGCCGGCGGACGCCGCGGTTGCCGTGACACGCGGAGCACTCGAGACGCTGAGCCGTAACGAATTGCAGGGCGTCATCGCGCATGAGTTCAGTCACATTTTCAACGGTGATATGCGCCTCAATATCCGGCTGATGGGCACTTTGTTCGGCATCCTCGTGCTGGCCGTCGTCGGCCGGCGGGCCTTGTGGCACGGACGCTTCATGGGCGGCTCACGCAACAAGAACGGGGGCGCCATACTGCTGATCGCGTTCGTCCTGTGGGCGGTGGGTTACATCGGCCTGTTTTTCGGGCGCTGGATCAAGGCGGCCGTCTCCCGTCAGCGTGAGTACCTGGCCGATGCCTCGGCTGTTCAGTTTACGCGCGATCCGGACAGCATCGGTGGCGCGCTCAAAAAGATTGCGGTTCACGCCGATACCTCCTACCTGATGGTGGATTCGGAGGAAGTGGGGCATATGCTGTTCGGTTCCGGCCAGGAAATGCGCATGTTTGCGACCCACCCGCCGATCATGCGCCGCATTCAGCGCATCGAGCCCTCTTTCACGCGGTCCCAGTTGCTCGAATTCGGCACTCAAATGCGTAAGGAGGCCGAGCGTAGAGACCGGGCCGAGCAGGCGAGGGCGGAAAAGGAAGCGGCGAGGAAAGCGCGCGAGGGCGGTTTTGACGCGGCGGGTATCGTCCAGGAAATCGGCCACCCGGGATGGGACCGCGTGCTGTTGGCCGCGGGTATCGTTGCCTCATTGCCCGAGGCGGCGGGCAGGGCTGCGCGGTCGCCGCAATGGGCGGTGGAATTGCTGCTGGCGGGGCTGCTCCATAAGGAGCCGGAGTCGCGTGAACAGCAGCTGTTGATGATCGCCTCTGAGCTGGGCGCCGAGTGCGAGGGTCGGGTTCGCAAGCTGATAGATGTCACCCGCTCGGTGCAGCCCGAACAAAGACTGCCATTGCTGGAGATGGCCCTGCCGATGATCAAGCAGCGTGACGCCGACGAGCAGGCCCGTTTGCTCAGCGTCATCAACAAGGTCATCAGGAGCGATGGCAAGATCGATGTGTTCGAATACCTGGTAGCGCGCCTCATTACCCAGTACCTGTGGGAAGCTGCCAACCCCCGGCGCGCCGCGCGCCCGGGCCGCCGCAGCCTGAAATCCCTCACGGATGAGGCGAAGGCCGTGCTTGCCGTGCTGGTCTTGCATGGCAGCGCGGACGAAAGCCAGCGTGAACGCGCCTGGCGCCGGGGGCTGGAGCGCCTTGGCGAAGAGGTCGTGGCGATAGAAAGCTGGCCGGAGGACTGGATCGGTGTGTTGGACCCGGCTCTGAAAAAGCTGGACGGTCTCGAGCCCAAAAGCCGTCAGATCCTGGTAGAGGCCATGATTGAGGTGGCCACCAGCGACCAGGTCGTCAACGCGGCGGAAATAGAACTGATGCGCGCTGTGTGCGCCGCTTTGCACGTGCCGGTGCCGGTGTTGAATCCGGCGGCCGGATAACTCAGGCCGAATAACTCAGGCCAGATACGGGCCGGACCCGGCCGTGACCTTGCTCATGACGCTGCCTGCCCCTGGATGTCGGCCGCGCATTTTTCGGCAATCATGATGGTTGGCGCATTGGTGTTGCCGGAGACGAGGCTGGGCATGATCGATGCGTCCACGACCCGCAGCCCCTTTACCCCCCTTACGCGAAGTCGCTCGTCCACAACAGCGCCCTCGTCTGCTCCCATTCGGCAGGTGCCCACCGGGTGATAAATCGATTCTGCCTTTTGTCGCACAAAGGCCAACAGTTCGGCATCGCTCTGCGCGTTTTCCCCGGGAAAGATCTCTTCGCCGACATAGGGTGAAAAAGCCGGCTGGCTGAAGATTTTCCGAGACAACCGGGCGCACTCAATCATCATTCGGCGATCATAGTCTGTAGACAGGTAGTTGGCGTGGATTTTAGGTGCTGCTGAGGGATCGGCTGAAGCCAGGCTGAGCCGCCCTCGGCTTGTGGGTCTCAGCGCGCAGGCATGGATGGTCATGCCGTGGCCTTCCATCTGGTTGCGGCCATGGTCGTCCAGCAGGGCGGGAACAAAGTGCATCTGGATGTCCGGCCGGTCATCTTCGGCGTGGCGGCTGACGATGAACCCTCCCGCCTCGGCGATGTTCGAGCTTCCGGGTCCGTTTCGAGTGAGCAGGTATCGCAGTCCTGTGAGCACCTCGCTAATTTGATCATAGGTGATCTTTTCCTGGCATCGAACCAGGGTACAGACATCGAGGTGGTCCTGGAGGTTATCACCAACTCCAGGTTGGTCGAGCAGAACATCGATGCTCTGCGCGTGCAGTTCGTCTGCCGGGCCGATGCCGGACAGCATCAGCAGTTGAGGGCTGTTGATGGCGCCACCGCAGAGAATAACCTCGCCGCCCCTGAATTCCCGGGCCTTGCCCGCGACACGGGCACGAACACCCACAGCCGTGTGGCCTTCGAACAGGACGCTCTCGGCCATGGCGTGGGTTTGTACGGTCAGGTTTTCCCGCGCGCGCGCCGGTTTCAGATAGCCCACTGACGTGCTGCAGCGCCGGCCTTCATTCTGGGTCACCTGGTAAAAGCCGAAGCCGCGCTGGTGCGGGCCGTTGAAATCATGGGTCAGCCCAAAGCCCGCCTGTTCGGCGGCGGTGATGAACACATCGCTGAGCGGGTTGTGGTAGCGCAGATCCTGGACTTTCAGCGGCCCACCGGTGCCGTGGAATTCGGAGGGCCCGCGCTGCTGATCCTGGGCTTTGATGAAAAAGGGCAGAACGCTGTCGAAATCCCAGCCGGGGCAGTCCCCGGCCGCCCAATCGTCGTAATCTTTACGATGGCCCCGGCAGTAGCACATGGCATTGATCGAACTGGACCCGCCCAGGACCTTGCCGCGGGGCCAATACAGTTCCCGGTTGTTCAGCTCGGGTTCCGGCTGCGTATGGTAATTCCAGTTGATACGGTCCAGCGAGACCAGCTTGGCAAGGCCCGCTGGCATGTGTATGAACGGGTGCCAGTCCGTGCCGCCGGCTTCCAGCAGGAGCACGCGCTGGGAAGGGTTTTCGCTCAGGCGAGCCGCCATGACGCTGCCCGCAGAGCCGCCACCCACAACGATATAGTTGTATTCCATTCCGGTTCCGCTCAATTTGAATAGGCATGATAGTCAATGAGGCGCGGTATACAAGGACCTGGGTCAGCTCCGGGGCCGCAAATGCGCCAGCCCGTGCCCGGAACGCCTTGAGTCCTGACTGAGAGCCGCTATAGTGAGGCGCATGAGGGCGTTTCAGGAGTCTTTGGCGTGATTCTGACCCGGGTTTCACTGGGCAATCCGGTGGCGGTTATCGTCGCCGGAATTCTCGTGGTTATTTTCGGCATCATCAGTCTTACGAGGCTGCCGGTCGAAATGACGCCGGAGATCACTCGGCCCACCATGTTGATTACAACCAGTTGGCGGGCGGCGGCGCCCAACGAAGTCGAATCCGACATCATAGAGCTGCAGGAAACCGTGTTGCGCAGCACGCCCAGCCTGCTGCGCATGACCTCGACCGCGAGCTACGGGAACGCCTCCATTTCGCTGGAATTTGCCATCGGGACGGACATGACCCGGGCCCTGATCGAAGTGATCAACCGGTTGAACCAGGTGCCGAGGTATCCCGTGGACGCCGACGAGCCCGCGATACGGGTGGGCGGCAATGAATTCGACAGGGCCATAGGCTGGTTCGCCATTTCTCCGGCGCCAGGCAACGAGACACCCATCGAGGCCTACCAGGATTACATCGACGATAACATCGTCACCCGGCTGGAGCGGGTGCCGGGCGTGTCATGGGTGGGCACCTTCGGCGGTCAGCCGCATGAGGTGCGAATCACCTTCGATCCCTTCAAGGCGGCAGGCATCGGACTGGACCTGACCGGGGTCAGCGGCGAGTTGGGCGCTAATGCGGATGTCTCCGGCGGCAGCACCGAAGTTGGTCGGCGCCAGTACACGCTGAGGTTCAGCGGCAAATACGAAGTCCAGTCGCTGGGCGACCTGGTGCTGGAGTGGCGGGAAGGGCGGCCCATCCGCCTGCGTGATATCGCCCGCATCGAAATGGTGATGACGGACCCGGTCACCAAGCTGCACCTCAACGGCGGGCCAGCGATCGGTATGGCCATCGCGCCCGAGTCCGGGGTCAATGTGTTGGACGTGATGACTGGAATTCAGCAAACGGTGGCCGAGTTACAGGAAACCGACCTGGTGCGAGCCGGTTTGTTGATGGAGCAGAATTACGACCAGTCCGATTACATCAACTCATCGATCGGAATGGTTCGAAACAATCTATTGCTGGGCATGACCCTGGCGGTCATTGTGCTGTGGTGGTTCCTGCGCAAGTTCCGAGCCACGCTGGTGGTTGCCGTATCCATTCCGCTGTGCCTTTTTGTCGCTTTTATCGTGATGAATGTCACCGGAAGAACGCTGAACATCATTTCCATGGCCGGCCTGGCGTTCGCCACCGGTATGGTTCTGGACGCGGCGATCGTGGTGCTGGAAAACATCTTTCGTCAGCGGGAGGCCGGACTGGAGGGGGACCAGGCCTCCGAGCGCGGGACTAAGCAGGTCTGGGGCGCGCTGCTGGCGTCCACTGCGACCACGGTGGCGATTTTCATGCCCGTGATTTTTCTGGAGGATGAAGCCGGCCAGTTGTTTGCCGATCTGGCGCTGACCATTTCCGCCGCGGTGGTCGCTTCCCTGCTGATTGCGACCACCCTGCTGCCAACCGCAGCGGCCAACCTGGTCAGGGGCAGGGGTATCGAAGACCGGCACCGGAACTGGTGGCGCTGGATAACGGCTCACATCATGGCCTGGACCGACACGCCCCGCCGCAGGATCTCTGTTGTGGCCGCCCTGACCAGCATGCCAGTGCTCCTGGTCTTGCTGTTGATGCCGGCTGCGGATTACCTCCCCGAGGGCCGGCAAAACTGGATATCGGGCTTCCTGGTCGCGCCGCCCGGGCTGGGCGTGGAGACCGCCGAGCGGGAGATCATGGATGTGATCGATCAGCGTCTCGAGCCGCATATCAACGGGGAGCACCCATTACAGCTGTCCGCTTACTACCTGGGGATGTCACCCTCTTTCGGCGCGTTTGTCGGCGGCCAGGCTGAAGACGCCGACGATGTGGATGGTCTGTTGCAGATTTTCAACACCCAGGTGCTGACCGGATTTCCCGATACCTTTGGCTTTGCACAGCGCGCTTCGATTTTCGAGGGCGAACGGGGCGGCCGCCAGATCAACCTGGATATGCAGGCGGAGTCATTCGAATCGCTGCTGGCGGCCGGTCAGGCCGGTTTTTTCGCCGTGATGCAGGCATTGCCTAATGCCAACGTGAGGCCCATACCCGGCCTTGAACTGGCGGAACCGGAACTGCGCCTGGTACCCGATGACCGCCGCATCGCCGAGGTGGGCTGGAACCGGTCAAGAATGGCCACCGCGGTACGCGCCATGGGCGACGGCGCGTTCATGGGTGAGTATTTTGACGGCAACCGCCGCTACAACGTGATCCTTCGCGCCGAGCAATGGTATACACCCGAGGAACTGATGGCGATCCCTGTTGCAACGCCCAGCGGCGAGGTTCAGGCGTTGGGTGAATTGGCGCAACTGGTGCGGACTGCGGGCCCCAGCCAGATCCAACGGGTGGATCGACGGCGAACCCTGACGCTCCAGATTACGCCACCCAGCGGCATGGCCATCGAGGAAGCGCTGGCCGTCGTCGAGCAGCAGGTGCTGCCGGTGATCCGGCCGCTTTTGCCCGCCGAGGGCACCATCAGGTTTCGGGGGACGGCAGAGGCTTTGAGCGAGGCCCTGAGCGCCATGTCGGGCAGTTTCGCCCTGGCCGTGGTCATTCTGTACCTACTGATATCGGCGTTGTTCCGGTCGTTCCGGGATTCCCTGCTGGTTGTGCTCACCATACCCATGGCGACCGTCGGAGGGATTATCTCGCTGCGACTCATGGACCTGATGCTGGCAGGCAGCGGCGGTCAGCAGATGGACCTGCTGACGATGATTGGGTTTGTAATTCTGCTGGGCCTCGTGGTCAACAATGCCATTTTGCTGGTCTATCGGGCGCGTGACGCCGAGCGCGAAGGCATGGGCCGGCGCGAGTCAGTGGAAAACGCGGTTCGGCTTCGCCTGAGGCCGATCCTGATGAGCACGACAACGAGCATTTTCGGTATGCTGCCCCTGATGCTGGTGCCAGGGTCGGGCACGGAACTGTACCGGGGCATGGCCGCGGTGATTGTCGGAGGCATGCTGGTCAGCACCCTCTTCACACTGATACTGCTGCCCAGCCTGCTGAGGATGAACGAGCAACGCGTTGACGACCCGTCCGGCGCGGCGGCGCAGCCGGAATGAGATGCCAAGTATGCGGATATCCCTGATACAACCTGTGATTCTAATCCTTGCGGTGATCGCGCCCATGGCCATTGCGCAGGGCCCGCCCGCGCCGTCGGTCAGAGTGGATGTGGCGGAGATCCGGTCTCTGGCCTCGACCACGCTGGTACCCGGGACCGTGGTCAGCCGCAACGACGCGAAGCTGGCGGCTGAGGTGCCCGGCAGGCTGATATCGGTACTGGACGTTGGCAGCATCGTGACCTCAGGCGAGCCCGTGGCCCGGATCGAGGACACCATGTTGCGTCTTCGGCATGATGAATTGATCGCCGAAGTGGCGCGGGTTGAGGCGCGGCTGGACTTTCTGCGCAAGGAAGAGTTCCGGTTCGAGAAACTGGCGGAGAACAACCTGGCTGCCGCCACGCAGTTGGAGCAGACCCGCTCGGATCGCGGCGTGGCGGCCGGTGATCTTGCCGTGGCGCAAGCGCGGCTGGCTCAGAATGAAGACCAGCTGTCGCGAACCTCGCTCCGGGCTCCGTTTTCCGGTGTCGTGGTCGAGCGCCTGATGATGCCCGGTGAACGGGTGACCGAAGGCGGTGAGGTGGTGCGTCTGGTGGATCAGCAGATGCTCGAGGTCATTGCCCGCGCACCCCTGGAGTATTACCGCTTTGTCAGGGCCGGCATGGCGCTGGACCTGGGGGCGATGGGATTGCACGCCGAAGGCCGGGTCAGAACGGTCGTGGCTGTGGGCGACGAGAACACACATCAGTTTGAACTTCGCATCGACATTGACGCGGGTGTATTTCCGGTGGGGCAAACCCTGAGGGTCGCCGTGCCGACATCCGAGTTGAAGGAGGTGCTGGTGGTCCATCGCGATGCGCTGGTGCTGCGGCCGGAGGGCATCACCGTGTTTGTGTTGAATGAAGATGACAGTGTCCGTCAGGCCGCGGTAACGGTCGGCATCGGGGCGGGCGACCTGATCGAGATTCGGGGTGATGTCCGTGCCGGTGAGCGGGTGGTTACCCGCGGTAACGAGCGCCTGCAGCCGGGGCAGACGGTCTCCGTCACTGGCGCATAATGGGCGCAGGTCGACCGCGGCGGAGCGCGCCGTGAACCCCTCTGCCGCGATGAGCCCGTTCATCGAGCGCCTGCTGAAAATACGCCATGGTGAGTGGCCCGTATTCGCCATGGCGTTCATTTATTTCTTCTTCCTGTTGGGCGGTTATTTCATGCTGCGGCCGATTCGAGGTGCCGTGGCCGCCAACAACAGCGATATTCTGCACTGGCTCTACACGGCCACGTTTGTCTCCATGCTCCTGTTGGTGCCGGTGTTCGGTTTTCTCGTGGCGCGCTTCCGACGTAACCGCTTTATTCCAGGCATCTACTTTTTCTTCATCGCCAACCTGGCCCTGTTCATCCTGGCATTCGACGGCGATAGCACGGGGGTCTGGGTTCAGCGAATCTTTTATGTCTGGCTGAGCGTGTTCAACTTGTTTGTCGTGTCCATTTTCTGGAGTTTCATGGCGGACATTTTTCGACCCGGGCAGGCCCAAAGGCTGTTTGGCAGCATCATGGCCGGCGGCAGCCTGGGGGCTATCCTGGGGCCACTGATCACGGCCCAGTGGGTCTCTGAGATCGGCACCCGCGGGGTCATGCTGATGGCAGGCGGCTGTCTGCTGGTGGCCACCCTGATGGCGATAGGGCTGGGCAGGCATGTTCGGCGCGGCCGGGATCAGGCGCGCGAGGCGGTGATTGGCGGCCGTATTCTCGAGGGCGCGATCCATGTTTTCAAGTCACGCTACCTCTTGCTGATCTGCCTGCTCATGCTGACACACAATCTCACGGCAACCTTTCTCTACAACGGCCTCGCGGTGCTTGTAGACCGAAATATCGTCGGATTTGATGCGCGTACCGGATTTTTCAGCTACGTGGATCTCGTGGTGCAGATCCTGGCTTTTACGTTCCAGTTTTTTGTCACTTCCCGGCTGGTGATCTTCCTGGGTATGCCAAAAACGGCGATTCTACCCCCACTGCTGTTGGCGGGCGGATTTGTCCTATTGGGCAGCTCGCTCAGTCTGGTGCTGTTTGCCGCCGTGCAGGTGGCGCAAAGATCACTCAACTACGGGGTGCTTGGGCCCGTCAAGGAGATGCTGTTCACGGTGGTTGACCGGGAAAGCAAGTACAAGAGCAAGAATTTTATCGACACCGTGGTCTATCGCGGCAGTGATGTTACCGCCTCATGGTTGTTCAAGGGGCTGATGACGCTGGGCCTGTCCGTGGGCGCGATCGCCTGGGTGTATTTGCCCGTACTGGCCATATGGGGCCTGGGCGCCTGGCGCCTGGGCCGCCACTACGAGGCGTTGCGGGATCAGGCCGAAGCCCTGTCGAAGGCAGGGTGAAAGCGGCGCCCTGCGGGTGTATCCACAGACTCCACCGGGCATCGATACATGCGCTGCAGTCGTTCTACCGACAGCATGTCCAGAGCCGTTCCCGCTTCCCACTCGCCCTGGCCGAACAGCATGAGGACATGGCTGCAATAAGTGGCTGCCAGGTTGACGTCGTGCATCGCGGCGACTGCCAGCCGGTCATTGCCGTACACCTCGTCACCGATGCGGCTCATGATCGACACCTGGTGCCTCAGGTCGAGATGGTTGGACGGTTCGTCGAGTAGCATGATTTCCGGTTCCTGAACCAGCAGGGCGGCGAAAGCCAGTCGTCTGGCCTCTCCGCCCGACAGGTCGGTCACGCTGCGGGCTTCGAGGCGGTCGAGGCCCACCGAGGCGATGGCATCGCGGGCCTTGTCGATGTCCGGCGTCGACTCGCGCTGCCAGGGGCCGAGGTGCGGATGGCGGCCCGTCAGCGCCGTCTGCAAAACGCTCGCATCAAAAACGTAGGCCGTGTGCTGTTGCAGCATGCCGAGACGCTGGGCGACCTCGCGCCGAGGCAGTCCGCGGATGGGCTGACCATCGAGGCAAACATGACCCTGCTTTCCGGGCGCAAGGCCGGCCAGGCAGCGCATCAGCGTGGTTTTGCCGATGCCGTTGGCGCCCATCAGGCCCCAGAATTGGCCGGGCCGGACTTCGAGTTCCAGTCTCTGCACGACCAGATGGCCCGCGATATCCACTTCCAGTCCCTGGCAGCTGAGCATGGTCATGATCCGTGAGACCTCAATCTGGCACGGTTGAGGAGCAGCAGAAACAGGGGTACGCCCAACAGGGCGGTGATGACACCGACCGGCAGTTGGCGTGGCGCCAGCACGGTTCTGGCCAGCGTGTCCGACAGCACGAGGAAGACACCACCGAACAAGGCAGCGGCAGGCAGCAACACACGGTGATCGGACCCCAGCAACAGGCGCATCAGGTGCGGCACGATCAGGCCGACGAATCCGATACTGCCCGCGATGGATACGGCGGTGGCGGTCAACAGTGATGCCAGCAGATAGATCAGCCAGAGCAGGCGGTTGACCGGCACCCCCAGCAGCATCGCCGTGCTCTCTCCCATGCTCAGCACGTTCAGGCTGCGCGAGAGGCCCATAGAAACGCCGAGCACCGCCAATAGCACGGCTCCCGACCAGGGCGGCAGCTGAACATAGCTGAGGTCACCCATCAGCCAGAACAGCATGCCACGAATGCTTCCATCTGAGCCCAGCGCCAAAAGCAGGCTGATCAGTGCCGCCCACCCTGCCGCAGTGACAATGCCCGTCAGCAGCAATCGGGTGCCGCTCCAGGGCCCGCTGCCTCGCGCCAGGCCGAAAACCAACACGATGGAAAACAAGGCGCCGGTCATGGCCAGTGCCGGCAAAAACCCGGTGGCCAGACCCAGGGTCATACCCAGCAGGACAAAAAATGCTGCCCCGCCTGAAACGCCGAGAATGTATGGGTCTGCCAGGGGGTTTCTCAGCAGCACCTGCATCAGGCAACCCGACAGGGACAGCATCGCACCCACCGACCACGCGGCCGCGGCACGGGGCAGGCGCAGTCGCCAGAGCAGTTGCCCGTTGGCGCTGTCAGGTTGGGTCAGGGCCGCCAGCCAGTCGCCCGGCCCCAGCTCTACCGACCCGGCAGCGCTGGCAAAGATGATGCTGGCCAGAGACGCAAGCGCCAGCAGGCCAACCACCATTTGCTTCGGTGTAGACGGTAATTTTCGCTTGGTTGGCATCGGTAGGGTGAATTGATTACCATGCTGGGCTCCAATGGCAAAAAGTATCACACGCCTCTCCAGGTACCAAGGTAACTGTCACCGATGATCGACTCCGACGGATTCAGACCCAACGTCGCCATCGTTATCATGAAAGACGATGGGCGCGTGCTGTGGGCCAAGCGAGCCAGTCAGGATGGTTGGCAGTTCCCGCAGGGTGGCATGCGCAGCGACGAGACACCACTGGAGGCGATGTACCGCGAGCTGTGGGAAGAAACCGGGCTGCTGGAGGAGCACGTCGAGGTGCTGGGCAGTACGCCGGGCTGGTTGCGCTACCGGTTGCCCAGGCGTTATTTGCGTCACAACAGCAAGCCGCTGTGTATTGGCCAGAAACAGGTATGGTATCTGCTTCGATTGCAAACCAGTGAATCCGCGGTGGTGCTCGATGTCACCCCGACGCCGGAGTTCAGCAAGTTCCGTTGGGTGGATTTCTGGTATCCCGTCGAAAATGTGATTGCCTTCAAGCGCGATGTTTATCGCAAGGCGCTGACCCTGTTGGAACCCTTTGCCTCCGAACCCTCTGCGCCCGTCGCGCAGCCTTGACGCATGTCGATGGGGGGCACAGGCGCAGGCATGCCCATGATGCGCCGGCTGGCCCTGATCTTCCTTTTCTGCCTGTCGGCGTTCGGTGCCGGCGCCAGTGAGTGGGCGAACACCGACGCTGAGCGGGTGCGCCAGTTGCAGAGCCGGGCGCTGAGTGACGATACAGCCTGGATGCTCCTTGAATCGCTCACCACGGAAGTTGGCGCCAGGATGCCCGGCACCCCGGGCGATGCATTGGGCGTGGCCTGGGCCAAATCCCGCTTGAACGCATTGGGCTTTGACCGGGTCTGGACCGAGCCGGTTACGTTTCCCTACTGGGAAAGAAACGCGGAGTCGGCCCGCCTCGTTCAGCCGCGGATGCAAGAGCTGGCCGTGACGGCTCTGGGGGGCAGCCCGGGCACGGGCGGGGCGCTGACGGCTGAGGTCGTCCATTTTGAAGATCTCGCCGCACTGGAGGCAGCGGCCCCGGCTGAACTGGCGGGAAAAATCGCCTACATCGGCAAGCGCATGGCACGCTCCCGGAATGGCTCCGGGTATGGTGAGACAGTGCCAGGGCGCTCCAGAGGGCCGTTCGTCGCGGCCTCGAAAGGCGCGCTGGCCCTGGTGATCCGGTCGGTCGGCACCGACGACGACCGCCTGCCCCACACCGGCACGATGTCCACTTCAGAGCCGGGCGAGCGCGTCCCGTCTGCGGCCATCTCGAATCCGGACGCGGATATCCTCGAAGGCTTGCTGCGTCGTGGTCCGGTGAGCCTGGAATTGAACCTCGATTGCGGGTTCAACGGCGAGGCGACCTCTTACAACGTGATCGGAGAGTTTGCCGGACGCGAGGGTAACGGCGAGTTCGTAGCCGTTGGTGGGCACCTGGATTCGTGGGACCTGGGCACAGGCGCGGTGGATGACGGCGCCGGCGTGGCGGTGACCATGGCGGCGGCCCGCCTGGTCCAGCAGCTGCCCGAGAGACCGCTTCGGGGCGTCCGGGTTGTTCTGTTTGCCAACGAAGAACAGGGTATTTACGGCGCAAAAGCCTATGCCGAGAAGCATGCTGCGGAGCTGGCCCGACATGTCCTCGGTGCTGAGGCCGATCTAGGCTCCGGCAGGATCTTTCGGTTTCGCAGTCGCGTGGCGGCGGAGGCAGAGGTCCGCGTGGCGCTGTTGGAGCAGTGGCTCGCCCCCTTGCGTATCCCCTGGCAGAGAGACCAGCCCGCTTGGGGTGGGGCGGATTTCGGCCAGATGAGAAGGCTGGGGATGCCGGTGATCGACCTCAACCACGATGCCAGCCAGTATTTTGATCTGCACCACAGCGCCAACGACACGCTGGACAAGGTCGATCCGTCAGACCTGCAATTCAATGTCGCGGCCTATGCCACTCTGATCTACTGGGCGGCTGAAACGCAGGTCGCGTTTGGGCCCGTAGAGCCCTCGCCCTGATCCCGCCATGCAGGCAGGTTGCCCGTCACGGCCGGGCTGACCGTTCGATTGATCCAGGTCATGCGCCGTAGGAAATTCCCGCTGCGCATGCAATGGGCGGCCTAAATGTAATTGACAATCATTCTCATTTAGACTTATGATCTGTTTGAGGGCACAGACTCTGCCTTGCCCACCGGAGCCATATGTACGTTTGCATTTGTAATTCAGTGACCGATTCCGATATCCGTCAGGCGGTGCAAGACGGCGTGCGCGATCAGCGGGAGCTGGCACGCAAGACCGGCTGTAGCTCGGACTGCGGATGTTGCTCTGAATTCGCGCTCGAAGTCATGAACCAGGCCCTGCGCGAACAGAACTCGGCACTGCCCATTCTGCAAACGGCCTGAGCCGTTTTCCGCCTGCCTTCACGGCGGGCCTTATCCTTAATCATTCTCATTTAATCATTGAATTGATGCATTCGCTAGAATGCTTTTTTTCGTGAACATATGCCCTGGCCAGGGCCACTATCAGGAGCGTTAAATGAAAGGAGATGCCAAGGTCATCGAGTACCTGAACAAGGCTTTGCGGAACGAGTTGACCGCAATCAATCAGTATTTTTTGCACTCACGCATGTTCAAGGACATGGGCCTCAAGGAACTCGCTGACCATGAGTACGAGGAATCCATCGATGAGATGAAGCACGCGGATCAAATCGTGGAGCGGATACTCTTCCTGGAGGGGCTGCCGAACATGCAGGACATGGGCAAAATCATGATTGGAGAGCACCCTCGCGAGATGCTGGAGTGTGATCTTCGGCTCGAGGAAATTGCGATCCCCCTCCTGCGGGAAGCCATCGAGCACAGCGAAGCCAGCGGCGATTATGTCAGTCGGGACCTGTTCAGCCACATCCTCGATTCGGAAGAGGAGCACGTCGACTGGCTGGAGACCCAGCTGCAGCTGATGGATCGTGTTGGCATGGAGAATTACCTGCAGTCGAAGATGGGCTGACCGCCGCGCCATTTAGCCAAGAAAAAAGCCACTACCCGAAAGTCCCTTGCGGGTAGTGGCTCTCTAAACGTGTGGCCATTCCATGATCCGGAACCCAGCGCCAGGGTGTGCGTCAAACCCAATGCTCAGTCCGGCCAGTCCCTTGGCCTCGAACCACTTGATTTGGTTTCATCGCCACCCGAGTCCACCAAAACCTTTGGCCCGTTATAGCGGTTTCCTTATGGGTAAGGAGTTTTGGCGTCGGGGGGGTTAAGCGCCCAAAACTCACTACAGAAACCTAGCTTCAAGGTTAGGGGAAACCCCTGAAGATAGCTTTAAGGAAAAATGAAAATCAGGTAAACAGGCGATGAACGCGATAACGCGTTTTACCAGCGAATTTTACTCCGCATTCAACCGGTAACCCATGCCTCTGACCGTCTCGATCAGCGAGTCGTCACCCGGCGAATTCAGTTTCTTGCGCAATTTGCCAATATAGACATCGACAATGTTGGTGAGCGGGTCCATGTTCATGCCCCAGACGTTGCTCAGTATTCTTTCCCTGCTAAACAGCGTGCCCGGTTTGGTCATCAACAGTTCCAGGATGGCCATTTCCTTGGCCGTCAGGTGCAGCTCGCGCCCGTCTATGGACATCTGCAGTGAGTCGCGGTTGAATTCCAGCGGCCCTGCGCGCAGGCAGGGGTCTTCCTCGGCGGGCGTGGTGTTGCGCTTGGTGACCGTGTCGATCCGCGCCAGCAATTCTTCGAACGCGAAAGGCTTGGTCATATAGTCGTCAGCGCCGAGCCGCAGGCCCTTTACGACATTTTCAACTGAATCCATCGCGGTCAGGATAATCAAAGGCGTGGTGATATTTCCTAGCCTGAGTTGCTGGCAGACTTCGTGACCGTGCATGCCGGGCAGCATCAGGTCCAGGAGAATCAGGTCAAAGTCTCCTTCAAGTGCAAGCGTAAGGCCTTCACGACCGTTGTCGGCCGCCACGCAGAAATGTCCCTCGGCGCGCAGACCTCTTTGCAGAAAGTCTGCGATCCTGCTTTCGTCTTCGACGATTAGAATTCTCATGCCAGGATCCTCGGATCGACTTCGACCGGTAGTAAGCGTCTTCCTTGACTGTTTTGGACAGTCGCCCCGGCACTAGCGTATCGTGTTGTCCATCCGGTTGGCAAATGCCTCGCGCGGCAATCCGCTCACCGAACGCTGCTATCGTTGGGTTTAACCCTGCGCAGCGCGCGCCATCGGGTATCGATTGGCGAATTGTTGGCGTCATAGATGCCGAATTGATGCGGTCTTGATATATGTTTCGCCGAGCCGCATTTAGGCCTCAGGAGAGCGTGGAAGCACATGTTTAGCCAGACAAGCCAACCCTGCCAATTCGAACGCGATTGCGCCGTGGTCATGATTCCTGCAGGGAACGAGGTCACCATCCCAGCGGGCACCGTCGGCTACATTACCCAGGCGCTCGGGGGCAGTTTCACCGTTTTCGTGGACGGCAACCTGTTCCGGGTCGCGGGCGTCGATGCTGACGCGATCGGCAAAGAGCCTGTTGCCCCTCCTTCATTGCCCGAAAATGCCACCGAGGATGATGTGGAGCGACTGATCTGGGAGCAGATCAAAACCTGTTACGACCCCGAGATTCCGGTCAATATCGTCGATCTCGGGTTGGTCTACTCATGTGACCTGGCAAAGGGCGCAAAGGGCGAACGCCTGGTTTCGGTCGTGATGACCCTCACCGCCCCGGGGTGCGGCATGGGCGACATCCTCGTTGAGGATGTTCGCTCCAAGATTAGCCTGGTACCCACCATCGAGCGCGTGAGTGTCGAACTGACGTTTGATCCGCCCTGGAACCACCAGATGATGTCCGACGCCGCGCGCCTGCAAACAGGGATGATGTAGGGCCAGGTTCAGCGGCGCCAGTCCAGGCTGATGAATACCGAGCGCCCGGCGCTGTTGAATCCTGCGGCTGGCTCGTAGGCTTTATCCAGCACATTCTCCCATCGGGCTTCCAGTGTCAGCGAAGGGTTGAAAACCCAGCCTCCGCGCATGCTCAAAATGCCATAGCCGGGCAGCTGTGTGCCCCCGACATCGAGCCGGGAGCCCGACAGGAACCAGTCCAGGCCGAGCCAGCTGCCGCCGCCGAAACGACGGTCTATGACCAGCGAGCCTTTTTCATCCGGCCGCCGTAACAGTGACTGTCCGGTCGATTTGTCCTTCGTGTTCTGCAGGGTCGCGTTGGCCCGAATGTTCCATTCTGCGGTGCTGAGTGCCCACTCCGCCTCGATGCCGCTGACCTTAGCGCGGGCGATATTGATGGCCTGGAAATTCTGCCCGGTGAAAGCAATCAGGTCTTCGAACTCGGTGCTGAAGGCAGCCAGTGACCCTGCTGCCCGGTCGCCGAAATTTTTCTTCCAGTTCAGTTCGAGACTGGAGGAGCTTTCCGGTTGCAGGTCCGGGTTGCCAGCGAAGAAGCCGCCGAATCCGGGCGAGAATTGCTCACCCAGGTCGGGCGCTCTGAAAGCTGTGCCCAGCAGCACGGAAAATCGTCCCGCGGCGCCCCATTCTGCTCCCGCGCCTGCCTGCCAGGTTGCCTCGCTGCCGAACTCGCTGTTGTCGTCCAGCCGTCCGCCCAGCTGCAGATCCACGTGATCGAACCTGGCTTCCCAGGAAGCGTAACCGGCGCGATTGTCACGATCCGCCCGGTAGCTGCCGTCAGCAACCCCGCTTTCGTTGATGAAATCCAGTCCGAATGCGAGGTGTCCGACAGCGAGTTCATACTGGTTCTGCCACCCCAGGTCCCATCGTTCGGATTCAAATCGTGTGTTGAAGAACCCGTAATCTGTCTCGAGACGATCATCGAAATAACCCGCCAGCAACTGGTAGTCCCAGTGTTCGCTCAGGCTGCCGTGCCAGGAAAGTGACGCCAGCCCTTGTCGGGCCTCGGATGTGCCCTGGTCAAACTCGGTCTCGGTTCGGCTGCCCATCAGCTGGTATTGCAGCGATCCGCCACGGGTTCCGATCATTCCGTTTGCGCCCGCGGAGCGTGACTCGAGTCCGTCATCGTCGGGGTCATAGCTGAATCCATCCGGGTTCTGCGCAGAAAAACCATCGACATCCCGCCACGCGGCAAACAGCGAATGCCGGCTGTCACCATGAGAGAAGCCGACGCCGGCCTCGACCTCGCCGGTGCCGAAGCTGCCCGCGGTGGCCCGGACGACAGGGCCATCCAGCTGCCGGGTAAAGACCTGGATGACGCCGCTCATGGCGTCGGAGCCATACAGGGTGGAGCGGGGCCCGCGGACGATCTCGACGCGCTCGATCATAGCCAGCGGCAGCAGTTCCCAGGCATAGGCACCGGTATGGGCGGAGGCCACCCGAACGCCGTCGATCATCACCAGCAGATGGTCGGAATTCCCGCCTCGCACAAAGACGCTGGTTTGAGCGCCGGCGGGGCCGGTCCGCACCACATCCACGCCGGCTTCAAGGCGCAGCAGCTCCAGTAAATCCTCGGCCGCCGAGACCCTGATGTCCTCTCGCGAAATGATGCTGACCGATGCCATGGTGCGCGCGATGTCCTGCTCCGCGCGAGCGGCAGTAACCACCGTGATCTGCGGCAGTTCAACAGGCTCTTCGGTATCCGCCATCGCATCACTGCCGATGCCTGCGCAGATCATCAGAAATATGGAGTGCAGGCCACGCCTGCCTTTGGGATTCGTCATCCGTTCCCTCATTCGCACACCCGCGATTGCGTCATGGAGTGGGTTCAGGATGGTGCTGTTACCTGTTCCCGGTTGCCCTCCGCAACGCGCTTCCGGCCGGACACGCTCGAAGGTGTCGATCCGGTCATTGACCCTGGCCGGTCTCCGGGCTTACGAGCTGGTTTCCTGCAAAGCGCCTTCCCGGGCGACAGGCCCAGTGACTTATGCTTGAGGTAGGAGACTCTCTGGCTGACCAGGAGTGCTCCGCTCGCTTACCGTTGCGGGGGCAGCGCCGGCTTCTCACCGGCTTCCCGTTTCACGCTGTTTTGACCCGACGGGCCATGTCAGCGCACCAAGGCTCGCCCCGGTCGTGTGACCGGGGCGGCGGGATTATAACAAGTGTGGGGTGGCGGGGTAGGCCTTGGTTACGCCGCCTCGGGGGTTTGAATGGGTGCCTGACGCGCCGGCTTGCCCAACTGCAGTACTTCGGATTCGAATTCATCAACGGCAATGATTTCAAGCACCTGTTCGCGAACCTCGCGCAGGGACTCGGCTTCATCGGCCGTGACGATCGACTGATTCACCGCCTGATCCAGTTGCTCGTCCCAGGTGATGGCATCCAGGCGGCCCGCGCGTTGTGCTTTGAGCAGTTTGCGCTCCAGCGGCTCAGCGGCGATCACCTTGGGCAGCGCGGATTCCATCAGGCCGATCGGGTGACCAGAGGCGTCCGAAACGTAGATCCCGTTCGTCAGCCGGTCACGTGTGGCCGAGGGTGAAAGCAAAAGTTGCGTCACCCGGTGGCTCAGGCGATCACCCGGCTCACGCTCCCTGCGGCCGGTCGGGAAGACGACCAGGTTGAGCAGGATGCGCATGTACTTGTTGGGGAAATTGTCCACGGCCCCGCCGAGCGCCGTCTGGATTTTGAAGATGGCGTCATGAAAAGCCCAGGCGAGAATGGGCTGGTCGGAGGCCGGACGGTCCTGTGCCTCGAAGCGCCGCAGCATCGCGGAGCAGATGTACAACTGGCTCAGTACGTCTCCCAGGCGCGCGGACAGCCGTTCCTTTTGCTTGAGCTTTCCGCCCAGGGTCAGCATGGAGACATCCGCGCTGAACGCCAACGCGGCGGAATAGCGGGTCAGCTTGCGATAGTAGCTGGCCAGTCGGCGGTCTTTGGGCACCGGAACCCGGGCAAGATGGCCGCGGGTGAAACCGAGCAGAAAGCTGCGCACCGCGTTGCTGATGCTGTAACCCACGTGGCTGAAAAGCAGCTTGTCGAATTCGCGCAGTGCATCGGCTGGGTCCGGCAAGCGCGCGGCCTGCATTTCCTTGAGGACATAAGGGTGACAACGGATCGCGCCCTGGCCGAAAATCATCAGGCAGCGCGTCATGATGTTTGCGCCCTCCACGGTCTTCCAGATAGGCGCGCCTTGCCAGGCGCGGCCGAGGTAGTTGCGAGGCCCAAGAATGATGCCCTTGCCGCCATGAACATCCATGACGTCATTGATGATCTCGGCCGCCATTTCCGTCGCGTGATACTTGGCTATGGCCGAGGGAATAGCCGGTTTTTCGCCAAGGTCTACCGCGGTCGCCGTCATTCGGGACAGGGCCGAAATCTGGTAGGTCTTGCCCGCGATGCGGGACATGGCCTCTTCAATGCCCTGGAAATGCCCGATCGGCAGGTTGAACTGCTTGCGGATGCGGGCGTAGGCGCCGGTGGCGAGCGAGCCCATTTTGGCGCCGCCGGTGGATGAGGACGGCAACGTCACTCCGCGCCCAATCGACAGCAGTTCGACCAGCATTCGCCAGCCCTTACCGATGAATTCCGACCCGCCAATCAGCGCGTCCAGCGGGAGGAAAACGTCTGTGCCGCGGACCGGCCCGTTCTGGAACGGGACGTTCAGGGGCATGTGGCGTGCGCCCACTTCGACACCCTCGGTATCCCGTGGCAGCAGCGCCAGGGAGATTCCCAGCTCTTTTTGCGTTCCGAGCAGGCCGTCGGGATCATAGAGTTTGACGGCGAGCCCGATCACGGTGGCCACAGGCGCCAGCGTGATATAGCGCTTGTCGAAATTCAGCTTCATACCCAGGACTTTCTCGCCCTGATACTCGCCTTCGCAGATCACGCCATAGTCAGGGATCGAGGTCGCGTCGGACCCCGCGGTGGGTCCGGTCAGACCAAAGCAGGGGATTTCCCGGCCGACAGCCAGCCTTGGCAGAAAATGGTTCTTCTGATCATCGGTGCCGTAGTGAAGAATGAGCTCAGCCGGTCCGAGCGAGTTGGGAACAGCAATGTTGCTGCCGGCAACGGCGCTGACGGAGGATATCTTTTGCAGTACGGCGCGGTGTGCCATCGCTGAGAAGCCCAGGCCGCCATATTCCTTGGGAATGATCATGCCGAAGAACTTGTTGGTCTTGCAGAAGTCCCAGACCTCGGGTGGCATGTCGGCCAGTTCATGGGTGATTTCCCACTGGCGGAGCATCCCGCAGAGTTCTTCCGCCGGCCCATCGATGAACGCCTGCTCTTCAGGCGTCAGTTCGAGATAAGGGATGTCCAGCAGCTTCTTCCAGTCCGGATTGCCGGAAAACAATTCGCCCTCCCATCCGACCGTGCCGGCTTCCATGGCGTCTTTTTCCGTGTCGGACAGCTTGGGCAGCATTTTCCGGTACTGCTCCAGGAATGGGCCGCTGATGTATTTCTGGCGGATCATCGGCAGATTGAGGGGGATCAGCACGGCTGCCAGCACCAACGCCGTGAGCACGAGCGCCACGACCCCGGGGCCGCCGCCGGCCGCGAATCCCAGAAAAACCAGGCCAAGTGCCGCAGACCAAACCAGCAACCTGGCGCCCAGGAATGCGCAGGCGAGCGACACAACAAGAAGAGCGATCAACATTAAAGCGGTCATGGGCCGAATCCTCCGGTACGTATGCCGATGACGTTTTACCGGCCTGTCACGGGCTGCAGGGCATCGAGGATGTCGTGCTTTCAGCCGGTTTCAGGCAACCATACGGTTGAGTATGGTGATCAATCCATGGCAAGTCAAATGCGCTGAGTCCGCTGGTCGAGCCACAGCGGCAGTTGGTCGTTAAATAGTGGCCGACTGGAATACCGGCGCCGGATTGCTCACAATAACCGGACTACCCAAGCAGGTGACCCGCATGATGTCCCAGGCCGTTCCGACGAAGAGAAGCCGTGCTCGGCTGAGTGCCGCTGATTGGGAGCAGCAGGCGCTGCAGATGATTGCCGAACAGGGGGTTCATGCACTCGCGGTAGAGCCGCTGGCGCGGCGCATGAGCATCACCAAGGGCAGCTTTTACTGGCATTTCTCCAATCGCGAGGCGCTGCTGGATCAAGCGCTTGCCGGATGGGAAAAACATGACGCCCGTAACCTGAACACTTCACTGGGCGCCATCAAGGACCCCAGGGAACGGCTGATCTCATTTTTTCGCCGGGTGGGTCGCGAACGACTGACCCATGAGGTGTTCAGCGCGTTGTGCATGGCCACCGACCATCCGCAAGTCGAGCCGGTGCTGGAGCGGGTTGCCAACCGCCGCATGAAGCATATTGCGCGGGCTTTTGAAGAATTGGGCCTGCCCAGGGTCGAGGCAGAGCACCGTGCTCGCCTGACCTACAGCGTCTACCTGGGGTTTTTGCAGCTGCAGCGCCAGCACCAGACACCCAGCCTCAGCAGCCAGGCGTTCGAGGCCTATATCGAGCACGTGATCTCAACGCTGATTCCCGTTGCGTGAATATTTCGCCCTGCACTGATTTGGTGCATTGAAAAACACCGGCTGAACAGATATTCTCGCCGCCATCCGAGGGCCGTGGGCCCACACTCCAATTCAGGCCTTTCAAGCGAGGTAACCGCCGTGACCAGCCTTCCGGAACTCCAGCACTGGGTAGACCTTGTTTCTGACCTGACCCAGCCAGACCGCATCCATTGGTGCACGGGCGAGGAAGAGGAGTTTGACGCACTGGTGGCGGAGATGCTCGATTCCGGTCTGTTCCTGCCCCTCAACGATGAAACGCACCCGGGCTGCTACCTGCATCGGTCGGACCCGGGAGACGTCGCTCGGGTCGAGCATCTGACCTTTGTATGCACCTCAGAGCAGGCTGATGCCGGGCCGAACAACAACTGGATGGACCCGGTTGAAGCCAAGGAGCAGATGCGGGGATTGTTCTCGGGTTGTATGAGAGGCCGCACCCTGTACGTGATTCCCTATTGCATGGGTCCGATCGATTCGCCGCTTTCTCGCTGCGGCGTAGAGATCACGGACAGCCCGTACGTGGTGGTCAACATGCGGCTGATGACCCGGATGGGCACGCCCGCCCTGCGCCGGATAGAGCAGGAAGGCACGTTTGTTCGTGGGCTGCACTCCATCGGAGAACTCGACCCTGAGCGCCGCTTCATCATGCATTTTCCGGATGAATTGATGATTCAGTCGTTCGGGTCCGGCTACGGCGGTAACGCGCTGCTTGGGAAGAAATGTCACGCCTTGCGAATTGCCAGCTACCAGGCCCGCACCGAGGGGTGGCTGGCCGAGCACATGTTGATTTTGGGGCTGGAGAGCCCGGAAGGGGAAACACATTATATCGCCGCCGCTTTTCCTTCCGCCTGCGGCAAGACCAACCTGGCCATGCTGATACCGCCGGAGCAATACCAGGGCTGGAAAGTCTGGACCGTGGGTGACGATATTTGCTGGATGCGCCCGGGTGAGGATGGGCGTCTCTGGGCGATTAACCCGGAGGCCGGGTTTTTCGGTGTGGCGCCGGGTACCAGTGAGACCACGAACCCCAACGCGCTGGCCATGCTCGATCACAACGCCATTTTCACCAATGTCGCGGAGACTGCCGACCATCAGCCGTGGTGGGAAGGCCTGCCGGACGGTGAGCCTGCCCTGGACTGGCAGGGGCGGCCCTTTGATGAAGCCAACGGGCCGGCGGCTCATCCCAATTCGCGGTTCACCGTTTCCATGCGCCAGTGCCCCAGTTACACCGATGCGGCCGAAGACCCCAGAGGCGTTCCCATATCGGCCATCGTATTTGGCGGCAGGCGGGCAAGCCTGGTGCCGCTGGTGATGGAGAGCGACTCGTGGGCCCACGGAGTCCTGATGGGCGCGGCCATGGCTTCCGAGACCACCGCCGCGGCCACGCACGCTGTCGGCGTCGTCAGGCGCGACCCCATGGCGATGAAGCCTTTCTGCGGCTACAACTTTGCCGATTACTTCAGCCATTGGCTCGACATGGGTGAAAAAGTGACGCGCCCACCCGGCATCTATAACGTGAACTGGTTCCGCAAAGATGAGGATGGGAAATTCCTGTGGCCTGGCTTCGGCGAAAACCTGCGCGTGCTCGAATGGATCATCGGGCGTTGCAAGGGCCACGCCGACGCGCTCGAAACGCCCGTTGGAAAAGTTCCCACGGCCGGCGCCATCGATACCTCGGGCCTTGAGCTCGATACCGGTGTGATGGACACCCTGCTGGAAATCGAACCGGCGGCCTGGGTGCCTGAAATGGCCGAGGTGCGCGAATACCTGCAGAGTTATGGTGACCGCCTGCCCGAGGCGCTGGCCAGTGAGCTGGAGCGCGTTGCCTCCCAACTGCCGGACGCCTGATCCTTACACGCTGTTTCCGTTCTAGCCGCGCCTCGGTCAGATTCTGCCGGGGCGCCTTCTTTATCGCATACTTTAAGTCGGGCGGCTGGCGCGTTTAATACCGCGTTTAAACCTGACAGCCATTTTGACCGTCAAAGGTCACATGAGAGGGATGCAGGCTTTGCAGATCGAGAATACCGAGCGCACCGATGCCGCCAGCCAGGAGGCTGTGTGGGTCAGCGAGGCCCAGGCGGGCAATCGCCGGGCGTTTGAGCGCCTGTATCGGACGCACTGCGACCGCATCCATGCCCTGTGCTGGCGACTGTGCGGTGGCGATTCGGCGCTGGCTGAGGACCTGGTGCAGGAAGCCTTTATCCGGGCCTGGCACAAACTCGACCTGTTTCGCGGCGAGAGCAGTTTTGGCACCTGGATGCATCGGCTGGCGGCCAACGTGGCCTTGAGCGACCGGCGGATTCGATTGCGCAGGATCGGCCGGGAACAGCCGCTGGATGAGGCGGCCGAGAGGACGGCAGCGGGCGTCAGGGATGTGACCCAGGGATTGCGCAGCGATCTGGAACAGGCCATATCCGCGCTGCCCGAGCGGGCGCGAACCGTGCTGGTATTGTTCGATGTGGAAGGATACAAGCACGAGGAAATTGCAGAATTGACCGGCATGGCAGCCGGGTCATCGAAAGCCCAGCTGCACCGGGCGAGAAAGTTGGTGCGGGAGGCATTGGAAAAATGACGACAGAACACAGAGACGAGGCAGAAGTGGCGAGGGCGATCGGTGAATTGCCCCGTGCGCTGCCACCCAAACGAGATCTTTGGCCCGGTATTGAACGTAAGCTGTCAGCGCGTTCGGGGTCGACTTCCGTCCATGGCGGCGGGATGGGATGGCGCAGCCCAGCGATCGCCGCGGCCGTGGCGGTTGCCTTTGCCGCTGGCGTTTTATTGGGCCGTCAGGTCGATACCGAAGCGCCAGGCCAGCAACACGATCAGACATCGGCCAATCGAGCGCTGCTGGCGGCCACGCATGCCACTGAGCAGGAATATCGCGCGGCATTCAAGCAGTTCATATCGGTAGGCGCCACGCCGGCGATGCTCGGTCAGCAGGCCGTGCAGAACATCGAGGGTAGCTGGTTCGAGCTGCAGCAGGCCGAGACGGCGCTGCTCACGGCACTGGAGGAGCACCCTGAAAACAGTTATCTCAATCAGAAGCTGCTGGACTTGCGGGCCCAACAACTCGAATTCATGAAGCAATTAGCGATGCTGGACCAGTTCAGCCGGAGGAAGACATGAAACTTGCCATTTATATGACCGTATTGAGCGCTTTTGCGCTCGTGGGAAGCACCGCCTGGGCGGCAGAACTGGATGTGACTCGCAGCGTGGCGCCGGATGGCAGTGTTGAAGTCTCCAACGTCGCAGGCCGTATCGTCATCGCCGTGTGGGACAGGCAAGAGGTGCGCGTGCGCGGATCGCTGGGTAACGAGCAGGAGCTGGAGGTGCAGGAATCTTCCAGCGGGATTCGCTTCGAGGTGGTCAACATCAATAATGACGACGATTACGATGAGGCCAGCCTGGAATTGACTGTGCCCGCTTCCGCCAGCCTGGTGGCCGAAGGGATCAGCGCCGACATTGAAATTGCCGGCAGTCGTGGCGAGAGCGTTGTCGCCGAGTCCGTCAGTGGTGACGTGCGGGTAGAAGTGGAAGTGGACAGAGTCGAGTTATCTTCGGTCAGTGGTGACATCGAGTTCAGTGGCGTTGCGGGACGTGGTGATTTCGAATCCGTCTCAGGTGATATCCAGGTGGATGGCGTTTCAGGTGAAGTCAGCATCAGTTCGGTATCGGGAGATGTCGTGCTGGCCGCCGGCCTGCTCGAACGGGCTCAGTTCGAGACGGTCTCCGGGACACTCGAGCTGTCGCTCGAGGTGGCGGCGGGCGGTCGCCTGTCGGCGGAATCCATGAGTGGTGATGTCATGTTGACGTTGCCCGGGGGTCAGGAGGGCGAATTCCAGGTCCAGACGTTCAGCGGCGACATTCGCAGCGTGTTCGGCTCGGTCAAGGATGAATCGTTTGGCCCCGGAAGCCGGTTGAAGCATGTCCAGGGTTCCAGCGGCGCTCATTTTCGCATCGAGAACTTCAGTGGCGATGTGCGCATTGGCCATTAGTCACAGACAGGTTAAAACAGCACATAGGCCATTGGTCACGACTTAATCGGACATGCATTTTGGCCCTTGACACGGGCGAATCATCCGGAGCGCTTCCGGGGGGTTCGCCCGATTTTTTTGCTTAACGAAACCTCTTATTTGACGCTTTTTTAGTGCTTTTATTTCCAAAAAGCCAGTTATTTCAGTGGCTTGGTTAAAGCTGGCTGCTCGGCAGCCCGGCAGGGCATTTAACGTTTTTTTTCGTTTTGGTGTTTTATTTGCAGGGCAATGTTGCTAGTATCGCTGCCTTAAATGACGGTAAAACCGCTCGTTTGATGGGATATTGCCCATTCGCGTTTCGATAATACGGACGATTCCTGGCGCTAAAAAAGGATCGCCGCTCTCGAAGCTATGGCAGTAAAACTGTGGAAACTTGCACTGTTCTTTTGGTGATGTGTGGAGAACCAAGATTATGAATTTCAATCGTAAGAAGCTCTATTCTGTGATTCAGGGCTCTTTGTCCCTTGGCCTGGCCGCTGGCCTGGTCTCGACGGGCTGGGCCCAGGAAGAGGCAGAAGAGGATTCAGCGGAACTGGATAAAATCCTTGTTACAGGGTCGCGAATCAAGCGTGTTGATGTGGAGACCGCCAACCCGGTAACCATCATCAGCCGCGAAGACATCGACATGTCGGGTGATGCCAGCGTGGCGGAAGTGCTGCGTAACATGTCGACCAACACCTTCGGCTCCTGGCGGGGTGTGTCAGGCTACGGCTCCGGTGCCCCCGGCGCGGTAGAAATCGACCTGCGCGGCGTTGGCGCCACACTCGTACTGATCGACGGCCGGCGCATGCCGGGTGCCGGTTACGACGGCGGTGCCACCCAAAACCTGAACAACATTCCTCTGGCGATTGTTGAGAGAATCGAAGTGCTGCGTGGCGGCGCTTCCGCTATTTACGGTTCTGACGCCATCGGCGGCGTGGTTAACGTCATCACGTTGAAAGAGCTCGACGGCGCTTCCGTTTCTTACCGCTACGACAAGCGCGGTATCGATGACGGTGAGAACAACCAGTGGGAATTCTCAGCCGGCGTTACGGGCGAAAGAGGCAACATGCTGGTCACGTTCCAGCACACCGAATATGACGAGTTGGAAGACAACGCGGTTTCCGGCTTCTTCAACGGTGTGTCCTGGTGGGGTCCGGTGACCAACTACGACATCTACACGACTGACGGCTACTTCGATACCCGTTGGCCGACTGACATCTGTGAGCAGATCCCCAACACGATCGATCAAGGATTCCGTTGTGGTTACGCCTATTCAAACGTGACCTGGCTGTACCCGCGCCAGCAGCGTGATTCGATCATGAGCAAGTTCAACTATGAGCTGACGCCTAACGTCACGTTCAATGCGCGCTTGAGCTTCATCGGCAACGAGACCCAGTCACGCTACGCGCCGACGCCGGTTTCGACCAACACGATCTTCATGGACGCTGACAACCCCAATGCCCCCGCTGGCCTGCCGGCCAACGCATTGTTCCTGACGCTGTACCACCGCACGGCGCTGCTGGGCACACGTGATGCGTTCTTCACCGATAACACCTTCGACACCGTGTTCGGGCTGGAAGGCTACATGGACGCGTTCAATGGTTTGGACTGGGAAGTTAACTACCAGTACACGATCAAGGACGAGGACGTGCACAACACCAACCTGGTGAACGATGTCCTGTTCCAGAACGGTATCGATGACGGCTCGTTCGATATCTTCAACACGGCTGGCCGCACCACGGCAGACTGGTCTGAGCATGCCTTCCAGTTCTACAAGACGGTTGCCCACACAGGTATCTATGAAGTGCGCAACGAGCGTCATATCGTAGACGGTAATATCGGTGGTGAGCTGCTCTACACAGATGCGTTTTCGCTCTCTGCCGTTGTGGGTGGCGAATTCGAAAGCACCGATTTCACCCAGGTTTCCGATCCGGCTTCGGCTTCGGGCATCATCTCGGGTGGTTCCGGCGGTGACGACGTGTTCGCTGATCGGGAGCGTACTTCCCTGTACGCGGAAGTCGGCTTCGACCTGCCCGGAATCGGCATCGAGCTGACCGGTGCTGTTCGCTACGACGAATACGACCAGAACGGTATCACCACGGTCGGCATCGTCAACCAGTCGGACAACAAGACGTTTGATGACACCACCTGGCAGTTCACGGCAGCTTGGCGTCCAACCGACAACCTGCTGCTTCGCGGCGCCGTCGGTACGGCATTCCGCGCGCCGGCTATGAATGAGCTGTTTGCAAGCCGCTCCTTCGGTTTCCCCTCTGCGTATGACTACTACTACTGCGATACGCTGGGTAACCCGGATGGCGACCTCGCATACTGCAACTTCTCCAGCCAGCCCCAGATCCTGACTTTCTCGGGTGGTAACCCGACGCTGGATCCGGAAAACGCTGACACCATGACCTTTGGTGGTGTGTGGCAGATCACCGACGATTTGTCGATGGAAGTCCAGTACTACGACATCGAATACACCGATCGAATCGAGTCGCTGTCGTTGAACGACATCCTGCTGCTCAACAACGCTGCGGGCGGCAACACGCCGGCCGTTACGCGTCAGGCGAACGGCAAAATCGAGTCGATTCAGGCGGGTCTGCAGAACTCAGCCGAGTTGAACACCAGCGGTGTGGACATCATGGCCCGTTACGGCCTGGGTACCGATCGTGCGGGCAACTTCACGTTCGACTTCCAGTGGACCCACGTGCTTGACTACGAGCGTGTTACCACGGATGCCCTGACCGGCGACCCGATATCGAGCGATCTGCTTGGCGATTGGGGCTTCCCGAAAGATCGCGCAACCTTCCAGTTGGGCTGGTCTCTGGGTGACTTCTTTGGTGCATGGCGCACCAACTACATCGCTGGTCAGAAACGCCCGGGTTCCTCCGGTGTTGATCTGGACGCCGTGATGTACAACAACGCCCAGCTCGGGTTTTACCTGCCCTGGGACGGCGAGATCACCGTGGGTGTGAATAACATCTTCGAAGAGGAAATCCAGTTCTACTCCGGTGGGCAGGCCTGGCGTGGGTTTGACTACTTCCTCTACAACCCGGATGGTCGTAGCTGGTGGGTCAAGTACGAGCAGAATTTCTAAAATCTGCTTACACCCTTAGGAAAACGGCGGACGCAAGTCCGCCGTTTTTTTTGTACCCTGTACCTATCATGAACGCAGTAAACCCAGACCAATTATTGCAGCAAGCGGCCGGAATGCTTCGCGGCCAGCAGTTCGACCCGGCGGTGGCCTTGCTGGGTAACCTGATCCGTACCTGGCCCAAAAACGAGCAGGCTCATCTGCTTTTGGGCATCGCTCACTACTATCGGGGCGATGCCCAAGCCAGCTGCCTGGCTTTTGAGCGCACGCTCTCCATTAACCCCGGCAACGCGGACGCGTGGCACAACCTGGGCAACGCGCTGGTGCGACAAGGCCGGGATTCCGAGGCGGTCAATGCGTTTGACAAGGCCCTGGAGATCACGCCCAAACGCGATGACGCTTCGTATAACCTCGCGTTGTGCCTGCGGCGCCTGGGAGAACTCGACGCGGCTCGCGCCGAGCTGGAAAAGTTGTTGGCAAGAAAACCACGTCACCCGGCGGCCTGGTCGGCATTGGGCCTGGTGCAGCAGGACCAGGAAGATTTCGCGGCCGCCATGGCCAGTTACGACACGTGTCTTGAGTTGGAGCCCAATTCACTGATCGCGTTACAGAACAAGTCAGTTATTCTCAGGCAGCGTAAAGCGTATGCAGAGGCGGTGCGCTATTCTGAGCAGGCGGTCGCCATCAACCCTGACCTGGCGAATGTTCATCAAAACCTGGGGAGCGCCTACGCGGCCCTTGGCCAGGCGGACAAAGCCATCGATGCATTTCAGCGGGCGGTTGACCTCGAGCCGCTGAACGCGACCCACCACCATTGGCTGAATCTCCTGATATGGTCAGAGGGACGGGAAGAATTTCTGGATTCCTATCGCCAGACTTTGGAGCAGAACCCGGACGCCCATGAACTCCGGGGTGAACTGATCCACAAATTGAACCTGGCCGAGCGCGTCGAACCGGCACTCGAGCAGGCGGAAATCCTGGTGCAGCGAGATCCGTCCAACCCCTACAGCCATAAACTGATGGGCAGCATATTACGCAGGTCTCGCAGGTTCGAGGAGGCCTTGGCGGCCCATCGAGCCGCATTGAATCTGGACCCGAAAATTGATGTCAATCGCGAGGAATTGGCGACCAGTCTGCTGGCCATGGGTGAAGCCCGGGAGGCCATCCATCAGGTGGATCAGCTGATCGCCAAGAATCCGCTGCACCAGGGTTACCTGGCACTGAGGGCCACTGCATGGCGAATTTTGGGCGATGAGCGATACCATGAACTTTGCGATTACGACCGCCTGGTGCTGCGCTCGCTGATCGAGACGCCGCCCGGTTATGGCTCGCTATCGGAATTCAACGAGGCACTAAAGGCGCAATTGCTCAAACTGCATATCAGCAAGGAGCATCCGCTGGACCAGTCGCTGGTCAACGGCACGCAGACCATCGATGACCTTTTTGCCGATGCGCACGGCGCCATTGCGGATCTGCAGAAGTGCTTCGACGACCAGATGCATCAGTTCCTGGCCGGATTGGCCCATGATGGCTCACATCCGACCCTGGCTCGCCATATTGGCTCTTTCCGTTGCAGCGGGGCATGGTCCGTGCTGCTTCGACCGTCTGGGTATCACCGAAACCATTACCATAGCGCGGGCTGGTACAGCGGCCCCTACTACGTCGATCTTCCCCAAGCGGTGGAAGACGAGCAGAACAAGCAGGGCTGGATCAAGTTTGGCGAGCCCGGTTTTGAAATGGCTGAGCCGCTGGGGCCTGATCTGCTGGTCAAACCGGAGCCGGGGTTGATGGTTCGTTTTCCTTCGTACATGTGGCACGGTACCGTGCCGTTTACCACGGATGAAACGCGTCTGGTGGTCTCAGTCGACCTCGATCCGGGAACAGCGGAGGCGGCAGAGGCGGCGCCGGTTTCCGCGCCTTCAGCCGGCGGGCCTTCGGACCCGGGAATCGCGGCCTTTTAGCCGGCTCTCAAGGCGGCCAGTTCCTGTTCGGTCAGGTAGGGGCGGTAATGCTCACCGCGCCCCACCGAGCGGCTGTGGAAGCCCTCTCTGACCTGGGCCAGGCTGGCGGTGCGGACAAAATGGCCCCGGGCCGCGAAGTCCAGACAAGCAGGATCCCATTCCAGTTCCAGGAACTCCATCAGCGCCCGGGACGTTGGCTCGGGCGATACCACCATGGCTTCATAGTCGACCGCATGAATGCAGTCACCGAAACACGCCTGCCAGTGGGTCATCATTTTCTGGCAGGCACGGTCGTAGGCGGCGAAGCCCGCCATCGTGGTTGCCCACTGGGACAGGTCATTGAGTTGCTGCATGTAGACTGAAATTGCATTGTCCAGCCGTTGTCGACGGGTGTGGATGAACCGGGCCCGTGGGAACAGCTTTCGAATCAGCCCCATGAACAACAGATTTTCGGGGCGCTTGTCGATACACCTGAGCCCGTCTGCGCCCATGGATTCGGCCAGCGACTGGTAAGCCTCGGCGAGGGTCTGCAGTTCAGAGACATCCTCGCTGCCATGCCAGCCTTCAAACCGTTGATGATTCTCAAACCACCTCCGCAGGAAGAAATCCAACTCGCCCAGCGAGCAGGTCGAATGGTGCGCGGACAGGATCTGTTCAACCAGGGTAGATCCGGAGCGAAAATGGCCCACGATAAAAATGGGCGCAAAATCGGACGCGCAAATGGCGGCATCGAGCCACTCTAGGCTCACGCCCTTGATCAACGCATCGGTGCGCGATTCGAAGGCCTCCGGATCAAACGCCCCGATTCTGCGCGCTTGCAGATCATTGGCGACCCGCGCCTTGCTCATGGCGGCGGCAAAATCACCCAGGTCGTCTTGCGCCTTGGCCAGGGCAAAGTGCAGCCCTTCCCGGTCCATCGGGTTGGACAGCATGCTTCGGCTCCGTCTTTCTGCCTTGCGGAGCAGGCCCGTGTCCTCAGCGGTCATGCGACGGCCGTAGATCAGGCGGACCAGGGCCTCTGTGAATGTGGGGTCACGCTCCAGCACCCGCTGGAAACCGCGCTCGGCCGCCTCCCTGTTCCCACGCGCCTGCTCCAGGCTGGCCAGGTTGAACAAGGCAAGAAGATGACCGGGCTCTTTGTCCAAAACAGCCTGGAGGAGTTCGATGGCTGATTCCTCATCCCTCAGGTCCGCATGCGCCAGGGCCAACTGCAGCCATACCTCCGTTGCGGGTTCAAATCCGGCTTGCCGGGCCTGCTCGAGTGGTTTCAGGGCCTGCTGGGCCTGACCGGTCTCTCGCAGCAGCCGACCGTATTGAAACTGGCTCGCCGGATCGCCCGTCTCAGCGAAACGTTCCGAAAGGGCCAGGGCCGAGTCCATGTCTCCGGCTTTCAGCAGCGCCTCAGTACAGGCGGCGCGAATCTGTGGGTCATTCGCATGTATCTCACTCAGCTGAGCGGCGTGCTTGCGCACGTCTGTCCATCGGCCCTGTGTCATCAGGCGCTGCAGCTGCTGAATTTTTTCTTCGGAAGACACTCGGTAGGCTCGGCGGCTTGACCTGGGGGCATTATAGGCTGACTCACGGGGGCGCTGGTTAGGCGCTCCTTCGATTCAGCAGCATTGAGATCTCCTCGCGGGCCGATACCAGGATGGAATCTCTGTCGAGCGAATCCATGATGCGCCGGACAGTTTCTCGCGGGCCGCCATCGTCCCAGGCCTTACCGCGGGCAAACCAGGACTCGGCAATGGAGCCGGTCAGGTAGGTGGCGTACCAGGCCAGCGCACCCTGTGCGGACACCGTCAGGGCGGTGGAGAGCCCGGCGCTCACGGTCTTCAGTGCCGTGGAAACCAGGTTGATGCCCCAATAGGCCCCCATCAGGGCAGCCAACTGTGTGGCAATGGTCAGGAGCAGCCTGGAAGCTTCGCGCCGGCTGATCTTGAAGCCATAAACCTCGCCAAGGTGCAGCACCAGGGCGATATCGATGCTGGCGGCGGCCAGCAGGTCGGCAACGGGTATTGGGTTGGCCGCGACCGCGACACCTTTGGTCAGGCAGTAATTGCGAATGATTCGTTCAGCGACGTCGCGGCGGGCTTCAACGATGCGCTGGGCGACCGTGCCATCGAGTTCTGCCGCAAACAGGGCCGCGTTCAGGGCCGCCAGGGTCTTGCCTTCTCGCTCAAGAATCGACCAAAGCAACGCTCGCAACGCACTGACATCAGCTGGTGTGGCTCTGCTCTCTTCAACCTCACGTCCCGATGGCTCGACCCTTACCAGGGTCTGGGGGCGTGGGTCGGCCGCGGCAGCAATAACGTGTTGGGCGGGGAGCAGGTCCGCGCATCGCTCCCTGAGCCGCTCCAGCAGCAGCTGCAATTCGTTTTGGGTATAACGGTCAGCCTTGTTGAGGACCAGCAACAGGGGCCGGCCCCGGCGGGCAAGGGTTTCCAGCGCATTGAATTCAACCCGGGTCATGTCGCCTTCGCAAACCATCAGCAGAATATCGGCACGCCGGGCGACCCGCTCGGCCAACCGCGCGCGCGTCTCACCATCGAGTTCATCGATGCCGGGTGTGTCAATGAGCTCGACTCGCCCGTGCTCCACCGCCTGCCAATGGGCCTGATGGGCGGAGGACGTTTCTCCATGCAACGGGCTGGCGGAAAACAGGATTTCTCCGATCAGCGCGTTGAGCAGCGAGGACTTTCCGGTGCCGACCCGCCCGAAAACGGCAACATGGATTTCCTCCCGCCTCAGTTTTTCCGCCAGCCGTTCGATTTCATCGAATTCGGCCTGCAGCTCCGCCCGCACAGATGCGGGTATCTGAGTGTCCTCCAGCAGGTCGCGGAGGTTGCGGTTGGCTTCCAGCAGGTGCTGTTCAGGAAGGTGGGGCGTCTTTGTCGCGGGAGAGCGCCAGCCGCGCAAAGCGTTCCGCACCTGATTCCAGATTTTCACTCAACAGTTCCTCGAATGCGGCCGCCGCTGGGTAAGGCCGCAGCTCACCACGACTGGCGAGCGTCTGGGCGGCGGCCCGTCCCAGGCTATCGAAAATCATGCCATAGGCAACGGCGTGCAGCATCCCCCCGGTCAGCGTTCCGATGCCGGGAAAAGCCTTGAGCGCGTTGCCGGCAATGGCCAGGGTCAGCGCGCTCATCTTGCGAATCTTCCCGCCGGCTAGCTTAAGAAATGACTCGATTTGCACTTCTTTGACCGAAACCTCGTACAGCGCGCACAGCTCCTGGATCAGGCGCGTGGCCAATACGCCCTGAATCACCAGGTCTGAGCCGGGCGCCACGGCAGCCAGAGCGCCGATCACGGCGCGCCGGGAATATCTGCCCACGAGCTCATCGGCCTGCTGCTCGCGGTGCCGGTCGCGTGCCGCGGCCAGTTTCTCCGAGGCCAGTTGGAGTACCGCCGTGTCGCGCAGCGACTCCATCAGTGTTCGATCGTTGTCCAGGTGACGCTGAACAGCGTGTTTCAACGCACTGATGTCCACCGGGCGGGCGCGTGATTCACGCTGCTCCGAGCCATCGGTGAGTTGGCGGATGATGTCTTCCCGCCCGCCCGTCTGAACCCCCAAGATATCTTCGGACGAGAGCCCGGATCGCTCGATGATGCGGTTGCGAATGGAGCGCGTTTCGGCGTCCGAGTACCGGTCCATCTTGTTGAGCGCGAGCAAAAGCGGCTTGTTCAGTGCCTTGAGCGCAGAAAGCTGGGCTTCCTGGCTGGCCGTCAGGTCTGCATCACACAGGAATACCACAAGGTGTGCTCGCCTGGCTTCTTCCATCACCTCGGCAGACTCATCGAGGTTGAATCCCGGCAGGTCGGCGATCACCACCTCGTCGCCTGAAGCGGCGCGCCAGCGATAGTGACGTACCCGGGTGGTGGAACCGGCCCGCGCGTCATCAGGCGCGTCCGCGTCCGGCAAAAGGGCTTTGACCAGGCTGCTCTTGCCGGTGCTGACTTCGCCGAACAAGGCCAGGTGGATTTCCCCGGAAGCTTTGCGTCGGCGTTGCTCCTGCAACTCACAGAGGACGTCCTCGACGTCGGCGCCGGCGCTGGCGGAGGCTACCAGCCCGGCCTGCAGGTCACTTTCTGTCAAGGTGGGGGCGGGCGGCGGATCCTCGCGGCGTTGGGGGCGTAACCAGCGCCATGAAAGCAACAGCGCTGCCAGGACGAAAGCGGTCAGTGCCGCCGCATAGGTGAGTTGCAGCCACAGTGGCGCGCCGGCGAGCCGTTGCCACACGGACAGTACGGTCTCCGTGAGCACCAGCGCCACGAACAGGGCGACCAAGGCGACCAGCAGGAGCATCAGAGCGATGAGCAAACGGACGGACATCGCGGATCAGGGGCCTTCGTGAACCCGGCCCTTCAGCACAGGCTCACGCCTGGTGATATTCAACGCTCATTTCCTGAACGGCCCCAACCAGCGCGCCGAGATGTTCAGGATCAACATCCGGTGTGATGCCATGCCCCAGATTGAAAACATGACCGGTGCCGTGACCGAAGGACTCCAGCACTTTTGCCGCTTCTTGTCTAACGACATCCCTTGGCGCCAACAAGATCGCCGGGTCCATGTTGCCCTGCAGCGCAACCTGGTCGCCGACGCGGCCGCGCGCCTCGGTCAATGAGATGGTCCAGTCCACGCCAAGCGCCTGGCATCCTGTCCTGGCCAGCGCTTCGAGGTGCCCGTTGCAGCCCTTGCTGAAAAGAATGATGGGGACGGGCTCGCCGTCGGGCCCTGGCCGGATGCCTTCAACGATGCGCTGCATGTATTGCAGTGAGAAATCGCGGAACGTCTCGGGGCTGAGCACACCGCCCCAGGAATCGAAAACTTGCACGGCCTGCGCCCCGCGCGCTATCTGGGCATTGAGATAATCGGTGACTGCGTCTGCCAGTTTCCCCAGCAGTTCATGGGCGGTGGCGGGATCGCCATACAGCAGCCCTTTGGTCCGGCCATAGTTTTTGCTGGAGCCGCCCTCCACCATGTAGGTCGCCAGGGTCCACGGACTGCCGCTGAATCCGATCAGGGGGACTTCGCCTTCGAGACGCTGCCGAATCAGGCCCACCGCGTCCATCACGTAGGCGAGTGAATCTTCCGGATCGGGGACCGGCAGGGATTTAACCTCTGCCGCGCTGCGCACCGGCCGGTGAAATTTTGGCCCTTCCCCTTCCACGAAATGAAGCCCAAGGCCCATGGCGTCCGGGATGGTAAGAATGTCTGAGAATAAGATTGCCGCGTCCAGGGGAAACCGCCGCAAGGGCTGCAAGGTCACCTCGCAGGCCAGTTCCGGGTTGGTGCACAAATTCATGAAGCTGCCCGCCTGCTTGCGAACTTCGCGGTACTCGGGCAGGTAGCGGCCCGCCTGTCGCATGATCCAGACGGGTGTCCGGTCGACAGGCTGGCGCCAAAGCGCCTTTAAAAAACGGTCATTTTTCGGTGGTTGCATCGTTCAGATCCAGCAAATCCAGGTTATTCAGGGGCTTTACAAAAGCTTCCTTGTGCCGCGTTTTCTCGCGCAGCCGACGCATGGCGTCGACTGCGGAATTCTCGTCGGGAAAGGATCCGTAAATGGCGGACCATAGTATACGCTCATCGCGGGGAATTCGGGCCAGCATGAACAGCCCGCCCACCTGTTTTTCCGCATCATGAGCAATCTTTTCGGCGGTTTCCCGGCTGGAAAATACCCCCAGCTGGACTCCGAACCTCTTGCCGGCAGGCAGGGGCAGTTCAGCGGCGCTGTTCGGTATGGGCTTTAAACGGGGATTTGGCTTTTCGCCCACGTGTCCCGGCATCATGCTTTTGACCCGAAAAGGCGTGGCGCGTCGCGCGCCGGGTTTGAGTTGAGCGGCCTCTGGCGGACGCCGGGCGCAATAGTCGCCCATGTCGATTTCATCGGGGCCGCAGCGGTCGGATTCAGCCGATTCCTGGCCGGAGACGGGTTGGCAGAGGCCGGCCAGCAGGACGCAGACGGCCCATCTTGAGAGGGTGCCGCTCACGCCCTGCAGCCCTCGATGGCCTCCAGGATCTCTGATGGTGCGCTGTTGGCATCCACGACAGCGGACCCGAGCGCTTCGAGCAGGATCAACCGGAGCCGGCCGCCCATCACTTTCTTGTCCAGGGCCAGAGTTTCGAGGATAGACGCTCCGGCAAGATCATCCGGTACAGCGGTGGGCAGCCCCAGTTGGTCGAGCAGACCGGCCACCCGCTCAGTCGAGCCCTGCTGGAGCAGGCCGCGGTTTTCCGACAGCCGGGCCGCGACCACCATCCCGATGGCTACCGCCTCGCCATGCAGCCATCGCTGATATCCCGTCAGTGTCTCTATGGCGTGGCCGAAGCTGTGACCGAGGTTCAGCAGCGCCCTCGAGCCGGCTTCCCGTTCATCGGCGGCAACCACTTCAGCCTTGTTTCTGACCGATGCCTCCACCATGTGCATGATCGTCTCTGGCGCTCGCAGATTGATGGATTCGGTATGGTCTTCCAGCCATTGCAAGAACCGGGGATCGCGGATCAGGCCGTATTTGACGACTTCGGCGACACCCGCCCGATATTCACGGTCCGGCAGGGTGGCCATCGTGGCAACATCGACGATGACCGCGCGAGGCTGATGGAATGCGCCTATCAGGTTCTTTCCCTGCGCGTGGTTAACGCCCGTCTTGCCGCCCACCGAGGCATCGACCTGGGCCAGTAGTGTTGTTGGCAGCTGTACGAAGGCGATGCCGCGCATGTAGCTGGCCGCGGCAAAACCCGCCAAATCGCCGATCACGCCGCCGCCGAGGCCGACGATACACGCGTCCCGGCTGACTTTGTGCCGGATCAACTCATCCAGTATCAACCCCCAGCTTTTCACGGTTTTGTGGATTTCGCCGTCCGGCAGCTGATACGTGAGGGTGCGATCCGCGGGCAGTTGTTCCAGTACGGACGCGAGATACAGTGGCCCCACGGTGTCATTGGTCACCACCAGGATGCTGCCGTCGCCCACCGCTGAGGAGAGCAAATCGCCGTGACGCAGCAGGCCTTCACCGATATGCACCGGGTAGCTGCGTGGGCCGAGTTCGACGGTTACTGTCTGCATTGGTTTACGTTTTTTGAGGTGGCTGCCAGTGATCCTGGATGTCTTCGCACAGCCTGGCCGCGACTTGCTTGATGTTGCGATGGCTGGTATCGAAAACCAGGTCAGCCACTTCAGTGTAAAGCGGGTTGCGCTCCCGCGCCATTCGCTCCAGCATCTGATCGCGATTGGGGGTCTGGAGCAATGGCCGGGAACGGTCCCGGCCCAGGCGATGCAATTGGTGCGCCACTGACGTCCTGAGCCAGACAACAAAACCGGAGCGTTGCAGGAGCCTTCGGTTTTCCTCTTTCAGTACCGCGCCGCCGCCGGTGGCTACCAGCATCCCGGTTCGTTGGGAAAGTTCCTCGATCAAAGCGGTTTCCCGTGTCCTGAAGCCTTCCTCACCCTCGATGTCAAAGATCAGGTTGACGCTGGCGCCGGTTCGGCGCTCGATTTCCTGATCACAGTCGATGAACTCCAGCCCGAGAATGTCGGCCATGTGCTTGCCCAGAGTGGTCTTGCCCGAACCCATTGGGCCAACCAGGTAGAGGTTGCCGACAGGCTCCGGCTGAGATGCCTTATTCATGACGCGGCTAAGCCGGGTGGGCGCTTGATGCATGCCAACACGGCATTGGGTAACATGGACGGCTGATCATCAACGTGCACCGACAGGAACTCCATGATCCGGTTTTTCGTCATTTTTTCGGTTTTGCTGGTGGGACTTTTCACGCTGGAGATTCTACAGCCGGTGGAAAAACACTTCATCCTGCCGTTCACCTCGCTGATTGCCGATATCAGCGTTTGGCTGGTGAGCGCCTTCGATGAAAATGTGATCGCCACGGGCAATATCATCCGGGACGCGGCCAGCGGTTTTGGCGTGCGGATCGAACGCGGCTGCAACGGGCTCGAGGCGGTCATCATCCTCTTCGCGGCCATGTTCGCGTTCCCGGCGCCGCTGAAGAGCAAGCTCCTGGGGTTCGTGATCGGTTTCTTCGCCATCCAGTTGCTCAACCTGGTACGCATCATCAGTCTGTTCTATCTCGGCCAATGGAATTATGTGGCGTTTGAGTGGTTCCATCTGTATCTCTGGCAGGCGCTGATCATCCTCGACGCGCTGGTGGTCTGGCTCATATGGCTCCGGCGCTTGGCCCGGACCAAGGGTGGTGTGGCAGAACAGCCGGAGGCGGCCAGCGCATGATTCTGCCTGAGGAGGCGGTTGAACGCTTCGATGACTGCCTGAAGGCGGCGGAGGAGGCCCAGGAAATTGAGCCCACGGCGATGACGCTGGCGACACTGGATGAGCAAGGGGGCGTATCCGCCCGGATGGTGCTTCTGAAGGGCTGGAACGCGGAAGGTTTCGTTTTCTACACCAACACGCTGAGCATCAAGGGACGGCAGCTGGCCCGGGCACCCACGGCCGCGCTCGTGTTCTTCTGGAAACAGACCGAGTGCCAGGTGCGCATCGAAGGCCCGGTCTCACCGGTCAGTGAGCAGGAAGCCGATGAATACTTCTCTACCCGGGCAAGGGGCTCGCAGCTCGGTGCCTGGGCCTCTGAACAGTCGCAGCCGCTGAGCAGCCGATCGAAGCTCATGAAAAAGGTTGTCGAACTGGAGATGCGGCATGTCGGACGCAGTATCCCGCGCCCGCCGCACTGGTCAGGCTATCGGGTGGAGCCTGAGATGATCGAATTCTGGTACGGCCGCAGCAGTCGGTTGCATGATCGGTTCAGGTTCACCTTTGAGGGCGGCCAGTGGCTTCGTCAGCGACTTTACCCTTGAGCCAGTGAGACAGTGGACAGGCACACTCGAGGTGCAAACCCGGGGCAGGGGATTCCATCCGCTGACTGAAGCGTTGCAGGTGCCCGTGCGGGACAGTGACATCACCAACGGCTCGCTCCACTTGTTTTTGCGCCACACCAGCGCATCCCTGACCGTGACTGAAAACGCCGACCCCGATGTCCTGAAAGACCTGGAAACGGTCATCTCGCGCCTTGGGCCGGACGGCGACCCGGAGTATCTGCATCGGCTGGAAGGCCCGGACGACATGGCGGCCCATGTTAGATCAGTCCTGACGCAAACCGAGGTCACCCTGCCTGTCAGAAACGGCCGGCTGGCGCTTGGCACCTGGCAGGGCGTCTTTCTCTGGGAGCATCGGCATCGGGCGCACGCACGACAGCTGGAGATCACCCTCCTCGGAGATTAAGTGCGTTTGGGCTCAGGCGAAGTATCCCGCAAAGAACTGCCAGAGCAATATCAGCGCCAGCAACAGCAACAGCCCCCTCAACAGACTTTGATAGCTTTCCGCGGGAAGGCCGGCCTGCGCCCGCTGTCCCAGTTGCAGCGCCAGCACGGCGCCGAGGGCCAACGGCGCCGTTTCCAGCAACAGCCCGAGCGAGACCAGGCCGGCCAGGGCCAGGACCAGAATCTGGGCGGCCTTTCCGACCAGGAAGCAGGCATTCATGGCGGGAACCATGACGTCTCGCGCGGTGCCCAGCGCGAGAAAGTAAATGATCAGGATGGCCACCATCACGTTGGTGATGCCGGCCGCCATGCCGGCTGCCAGCCCGGTGATGGCCATGACGGCCAACGGGCGGTTGCTGATGGTTGTGGCCCGAATCCTGACTTTACCCCACAGGAACAACAGGATCAGCGCGGCCAGCAGCAGTCTGAACGGCTCAGGATCGGCAATGGCCAGGATGCTGGTTCCCAGGAGCGAGCCCAACAGGATGAACAGGATCAGGGGGCCGTATTGCCTGGTCTCCTCCAGCCGGCCGCGATGGTTGGCAATGCTGGCGATATTGACGGCCATGGTTGGCAGCAGGGTGACCAGGATGGCGCTCCGCACATCCATGATGGTGGCAAGCGCCGGTGTGGCCAACAAGGGAAATCCGAGCCCAAGCGCGCCGTGAACCCAGCCAGAGACCAGGATGACTGCCAGCACCACCAGCCAGGTGCCGCCATGCAGCGTCAGGAAGTCGGTCAATTCGGGTCAGGCTGGGCCCTGCTCACCAGCCCAGCAGCAGCAGTAAAAAACGAATCATGATGAGCGCGAACAGGGGTGACAGGTCAATACCGGCAATGGGCGGGACGAAACGCCTGAATGGCCTCAAAACCGGTTCTGTCAATTGGTAAAGCAACGGAATCAGCGGATGACGCGCCCGGGCGCCAATCCAGCTGAGAATGACAATGGCGATAACGAGGATGAAGTACGTCATCAGCAGCGTGACGCCCAGTTTGATCAGGGCGTAAGTCAGGATTTGCGCCGGCGCCATGTCCATCTGGCTGATTTGGGCGATGATCCACGTCGCCAGCGCCTGCAGCGCCAGCATCAGAATGACCGAGGCGGTGTCCAGCCGGCCGATGGAGGGAATGACTCGCCTGATCGGAATCAGCAGCGGATTGGTCACCTTGACCAGAAACTGGCAGACGGGGTTGTAAAAATCCGCGCGGACCCACTGCAGCAACAGGCGCAGCATGACCGCGGTGGTATACAGGTCAATCAGCGTACCGATCAGGAAACTCGTGGCCTGGGCGAAATTCATGGTTCAGCGCTCATTTCCGGACAGCGCCTTGCCCCGGTCGGTGGCGGCATGCACCGCGCGTTGCACCATTTCCCTGAAGCCACTGGCCATGAACTCATTCAAAGCCGCCTCGGTGGTTCCTCCTGGGGTGGTCACCGCCCGGCGCAGGCTGCCAATGTCGAGCTGCGATTGCAGAGCCATCTCGCCCGCGCCCCTGGCGGTGTGCAAGGCCAGGTCGGCCGCAACGCCAGCGGGCAATCCAAGTGCCTGGCCAGCGGCGGTCAATGATTCTACCAGGTAAAAGAAGTAGGCCGGACCACTGCCGGACACCGCTGTGACCACGTCCATCAGCGCCTCGTCCTCGACCCATACGGTGGCGCCCGCGGCGGCGAGAACCCGCTGCGCAAATTGCCGGTGGTGGTCCGAGCAGGCCGGCCCGGCACACAGCCCCGTGATCCCTCGCCCAATAAGCGCGGGCGTGTTGGGCATGCAGCGGACGATGGGCTGGCCGGCACCCAGGGCGTCGCTCATCAGGCCCAGGGTGATGCCGGCGGCGACGGAGATGATCAGCTGATCGGGCTCCAGGTTGCCCCGGATCTCTTCCAGCACGACGGGCATCACTTGCGGTTTTACGGCCAGGACGATGGCATGCGCGCTATCGATGGCGGCCGTGGTGGAGTCGAAACCGGTGACGGGAAAACGTTCTTCAAGGCGCCTGCGGGCCGATTCATCGGGATCACTGACGTGGATGAATTCGGGCGGCAGTGGAGACTGGCTGATACCACTGATCAGCGCGGTCGCGACATTTCCACCTCCCACGAAAGCCAGCTTCATATCAAATTACCTTGTTGTTTCTCGGATTCAGACCGCGCGCGGTCCCAGCAGATCCGTTCCCACGCGGACCATGGTGCTGCCTTCGGCGATCGCCAGTTCGAGATCGCCGGACATCCCCATGGACAGGGTGTCGAGTTCATGACCGGCCTCGCGCAGGGCCTCATACAGCATACGCAATCTGGCGAAACTGTCACGGGTCACTTCCGGATCATGGCTGAACCTGGGCAAGGCCATCAGGCCGCGCAGACGGATTCCGGGCGCCTCCGCGGCCTGCTCCGCCAGGGTGGCCAACGCTTCAGGCGCGAGGCCCGACTTCTGCGGCTCGCGATCGATATTGATCTGCAGGCAGATATTCAGAGGCGGCAGACTGGAGGGTCTGTGCCGCGATAACGCCTGCAGTATTTTCGCCCGGTCAACACTGTGCACCCAGTCGAATTTTTCGGCCAGTTCGCGCGCCTTATTCGACTGCACGGGCCCAATAAAGTGCCAGTCTATGGCCAGGTCGGCCAGTTCCTGCTGCTTGGCGAGAGCCTCCTGGGCCCGATTCTCCCCGAAAGCGGTTTGACCCAGCATGAAAAATCGCCGCACCAGGCTGGCGGCCTGTTTCTTGCTCACGGCCAGCAATGTGACCCCGGATGGGTCACGCCCGGACATTTCGCAGGCCAGCACCATTCTCTGGCGAACCGAGTCCAGCCTTTGTTGTTCGCCGCTCATGTTGCAGGCCAGCTATTCAATGTTCTATCGTTAGGGAGATTGCCGAGCAATCAGGAAAAGGAATTCGGGTGTTTTGATCTCAGACCGGTACAATGTCGTATTGTAACCCGGTCTGCCGGAGAGCCAGGAACGTTTATGGATATTGCGGAACTACTCGCCTATTCAGTCAAGAATAAGGCCTCTGACCTCCACTTGTCGTCCGGTCTGCCCCCCATGATACGGGTGGATGGTGACGTGCGGAGGCTGAACGTGCCGCCGCTTGAGAACAAACAGCTGATCGAGTTGCTCTACAGCACCATGAACGACCACCAGCGCCGCGATTACGAGGCCGAGCTCGAGGTGGACTTCTCCTATGAAGTGCCCGGAATGGCGCGGTTCCGAGTCAATTGTTTTCATAAAGATGGTGGCGTCGCGGCCGTTTTCAGGACGATTCCCATCACCATCCTGACACTGGATGACCTGGGTGCGCCGCCATCATTCAGAGACATCATCAACGTGCCCCGGGGCATGGTGCTGGTGACAGGCCCGACCGGTTCCGGCAAGTCCACCACCCTGGCGGCGATGATCGACCACCTGAACGGCTCCATGCCTGGCCATATTCTGACCATCGAGGACCCGATTGAGTTTGTCCATAAATCCCGCAAGTGCCTGATCAACCAGCGCGAGGTCCATCGTGACACGCATGGCTTCAACCAGGCGCTGAGATCCGCCCTGCGAGAAGACCCGGACATCATCCTGGTCGGCGAATTGCGAGACATCGAGACGATCAGGCTGGCCTTGACCGCTGCGGAAACCGGCCACCTGGTCTTCGGCACCCTGCACACCAGTTCCGCGCCGAAAACCATTGACCGTATCATTGATGTATTCCCTGCCGGGGAGAAGTCCATGGTGCGGTCGATGCTGTCGGAATCGCTTCGTGCCGTCATTGCGCAAACGCTGCTCAAGCGCGTCTCGGGCGGCCGCACGGCGGCGCATGAAATCATGATCGCAAACCCCGCGATCAGAAACCTGATCCGTGAGGACAAGGTGGCGCAGATGTATTCCGCCATCCAGACCGGTAACAATGCCGGTATGCACACGCTGGACCAGAACCTGGAAGAATTGGTCAAGCGCGGCATCGTTACCCGCCAGGAGGCGGCCAAGAAGGCGGTAGATAAGCGTTTGTTCCAGTAGGAGGCCCAACATAATGAGTGCAATCAAAGACTGGCTGACCCAATTGAACGATGAGAGGGGTTCAGATCTCTTCATCACGGCGGGCGCTCCCCCCTGCATCAAGGTGCACGGCAAGATCAAGCCGGTCACGACGGAACCTTTGTTGCCGCAGGAGGCCGATGAGATCGTGCGCGGTATCATGACCGCCCGGCAGGAGCGCGAATTCGAAGAAACCTCGGAATGCCAGTTTGCCATCGCCCTGGAGAACGAGGCCCGATTCAGGGTCAGCGCGTTTGTTCAGCAAAGCAGCACCGGCATGGTCTGCCGTCGCATCGAAACGCGAATTCCCACCTTCGAGGAACTCGACCTGCCCGAGGTGCTGGCTGAACTTTCCATGCTCAAGCGCGGCATCGTCATGTTTGTGGGCGCGACCGGCAGCGGTAAATCGACTTCGTTGGCCGCGATGTTGGGTTATCGCAATAAACGCATGAGCGGGCATATCATCACCATCGAAGACCCGATTGAATACGTTCACTTCCACAACAAGAGCCTGATCACGCAGCGCGAGGTCGGCATGGATACCGAGTCTTTCGAGGTCGCGCTGCGCAACACCCTGCGTCAGGCCCCTGACGTGATCATGATCGGTGAGGTCCGTACCCGCGAAACGATGGAACACGCGATTACCTTTGCCGAGACCGGCCACCTGGTGATGGCGACATTACACGCCAATAACGCCAACCAGGCCATGGATCGAATCCTCCACTTCTTCCCGGAGGACTCCAAGGACCAGGTGCTGCTGGACTTGTCCTTCAACCTCCAGGCCATGATCGCGCAGCAGTTGCTGCCTTCTGCGGATGGAACCCGTCGATGGGCCGCGGTTGAGATCCTGATGACCACGCCACTGGTGAAGGAAAAAATCCGCAAAGGCGAGATCAGCGAACTCAAGAACATCATGAAGGATTCCAATCACCATGGCATGGTCACCTTCGATCAGTGCCTGTTCCGGCTGTATCAGGAGGGCAAGATCACTTACGACGATGCCCTGCGCCACGCTGATTCCTCCAATGAGGTCCGCCTGGCTGTGAAGCTGTCCGAGGGTGGGGATGCGGAAAGCCTGTCTGCCGGTTTGAAGGATGTCGAACTGCTCGAGAGCTGAGCTGGCACGCTGACCGCCGGTCTGTGTCACGACAGGTGATACACTGCCTGCCAGTGCATTCGGCACTGCCTGAATCGTCGCGGCCTGTTAACACCAAGAGCACGGGATCATGCGAGTCCTGATCATCGAAGACAATCCTGATATTGCTGCCAACCTGGGCGACTACCTGGAAGACCGGGGTCATGTTGTCGATTTTGCCGGCGATGGGGTCACCGGCCTGCACCTGGCGGTGGTGGAAGACTTCGACGCGATCGTGCTCGACCTGGCGCTGCCCGGCATGGATGGCCTCGAAGTTTGTCGCAAGCTCCGGCATGAAGCCGCCAAAACGACACCGGTACTGATGCTGACAGCGAGGGATCGCCTCGAAGACAAGATTGCCGGCTTTGAACGCGGTGCGGACGATTACCTGGTCAAGCCGTTTGCCCTGCAGGAGGTGGAGGTCAGGCTGCTTGCGTTGACGCGCCGTGGCCGCCGCGCGGACAGCCGCGTGCTGAAAGTTGGCGATCTGCATTACGATCTGGACAGTCTCGAAGTCCATCGCGCCGATGAGGGTATAGAGCTCAATCCGATCGGCTTGAAATTGCTGGCCTGCCTGATGGAGGCGTCCCCCAACGTCGTCACCCGGGCCGAGCTCGAGAAGGAGGTCTGGGGAGAAGAACTGCCCGACAGCGACAGTCTGCGGGTTCACATTCACTCACTCAGGGCCCTGATCGACAAGCCTTTTGGCAGCAAAATGATTCAAACCCGCCACGGAATCGGTTACCGCCTGGTCGAACCGGATGCTGTATCGCCACAGGCTTCGTAGCCGGATCATATTCTCCTTTTTGCTGCTTGGCACGCTCCTGAGCGCGCTGTTTGCTGTCAGCACCCTGTTTCTGCAGCAATACCTCGAAGATCAGTTGATCGGGGCCACGCTCAAACAGGAGTTGGATGACTACATCGCGCAGCTGCGGGAGGACCCCAGCGTGGTGGAACCTTTTTACACCCGCATCCAGGGCTACGTCACCCGGCCCGGGGACCCCAACAAAAGCGTACTGGCGCAGATTCGGGCGCTCGAGCCGGGCGTGCACGAGGTCGAGACGGGTGAAGGATTGTTCAAGGCGGCCGTGCGTAAAGATGAAGACCTGTGGGCTTTTCTGATTTATGACGTCAGCGAAAATCAGCGCCTGACCCGGCAGCTGGTTTGGGCATTGATCGGGGTAACGCTGGTGTTTTCCCTGCTGTCACTGGGCATCGGAATCTGGTCGTCTCAGCGGGTGATGCGACCGGTTTCTGATCTGGCCATGCGCCTGAAGTCCATCAGCGAGGAAACACCGCACCCCCGTCTGGCCCAGCGTTTTGCCGATGACGAAGTGGGACAGTTGGCGGCCGCGCTGGACAGCTATGCCGAGCGCCTGCACCACCTGGTGGAGCGTGATCGCGAGTTCAATGCGGATGTGAGCCATGAGCTGCGGACACCGCTGGCTGTGATCACGGGCGCGACCGAACTGCTCCTGGCGCAGCCGGACTTGCCCGAAAAAAGCCGTGAGCGCGTTCTTAGAATCGCCCGCGCGGCGCGGCAGTCCACGGACATAACTACGGCGCTGTTGCACCTTGTGCGGGCAGAGCGTGGCACCACCGGGGAAAGCCAGGCGCACAATGTCCGTGGGATTGCCGATGCCCTGGTCCAATTGCAGGAGCCTCTCATCGGCAACAAGCCGTTGAACCTTCGTGTGATAGAAACCGACCGGGTGAGCGTGATCGCACCTGAGTCCGTCATTGCCGTGACGCTGGGAAATCTGCTGAGCAACGCGATCAAGTACACGCCTGAAGGGGAGGTGATCATCCGCATTGGAAATGGTGAGGTCCGTGTCGAAGACACCGGTCCGGGCATACCCGAAGCGGAACTGTCCCAGGTCTTTGATCGTCACTATCGAGGCATGGGCGCCGGCGGCAAGGGTGCCGGCCTCGGTCTCGCCATCGTCAAGCGCCTGTGCGAACTCTATGGTTGGACGATCGAATTCAGCAACCGCAAGCGCGGAGGTTTACGAGCCAGCTTGAAGTTTTTCGAACGCTGATAGTAGTATCGGCCGCAGGCAAAACCGGCATTCAATGACTCATGGCCCTGATCGACTGTCCCGGCTGCGGCAAGCGCGTTTCGGATGTGACCCGCATATGTCCGCATTGCGGACTTCACCGTGGTGAAGTCAGCGATGAACAGATGCATGAGTTCCAACGCAGGAGGCTGAGAGACCGGGTCTACCATCTCAAGATGGCGAGCTACGCCATCATGACCTTGTTCCTGGCAGCGTTTGGCTGGTACTGGTGGGAGTCCGGGGATTTTCAGCAGGCGCCGTCAGCCGGGCCGCTGGGGCTGATCGTGCTTGCCGCGATCGCGTACCTGGTGAATCGATTCCTGCTGTTTCGCGCGCGCCGGCAGATGCGGCGCTTGATGTCCTGAGGGCTATTTGAGCCGCTTGACCGCGACGGTCTTGCTGTACCCCTCGACGTTTAGTCGCCATCCGCCAAAAATAGTCTGGTCGATCTCGGCCACCCTGCCTTCCTGCGCGGGAAGATAGAAACTGCTGCTCTCCGAGGTCTTCCAGACCATGCCGTTCTCAAGCTCGATGACGGTACCGTCCTCCGACCAGCCGCCGAACTCGCCGACGATGCCTGAGACGATGGCGCCTGAGGGGCCGCCGCCGGCACCGGGGCGATCCTCAAAGCCGCGCAGGTCGCCCGTGGCGGCTGCTGTCATGGCCGCACCCGGCGCATAGCGCGCGTCTTCCAGGGTAGCCACGGAATGGCTTCTCAGCCACTGGTTGAGCGCCGCCAGTTCCTCCGGCGTGAGCTTGCTCAATCCTGTCTCACTGAATTCTTTACCCGTCATGCGTTCCTCGACGGTGGAAAATCTTTCCTGCCCGAGGACCGGTGTGCTGGCGAACAGGATCAGGAGTGTGAACAAGCATCGTTTCATGGCAGTACCTTCATCTGCGAGCGCCGCATATTAGCATGATAGGCACAGCCGCTCACGGACGCTTGCCGGCCTTAAACGTGCTCATGGGGGGTAGATGGTCAGAGATCCTGTTCGTACCGGACGTAAGGGATGCGGCCATAGACGGATTCGAAAGGATCGTTGAGGCCCGTGTCGCTGACGGGGTCGTTATCTGCGCCGGAATTCAGGAGGTTGCTTGCGCCGATGCTGAGATTCGCGTTCCACGGGGTGCGCCAGGTGAAATGCACGTCGAATGTCGTCATGCTTTCCAGCCCGCCCCGATTCATGAACTCGACCGGCGCGCGATAGTAGCTCTCAACCCCACCGCTGAAGGCCCCTTTTTGCCAGTCGAAGCTCACTCGCGCCGAGTCCGCCGAGCCGTCGAGGTTCCACTCCTCTGCCCCGGACCCGATGCGATAGCCCTGCCGGATATCGGCATCCAGGATTCTGGTCAACTGCAGGCCGAGGCTGATGTCGCCTGCCCGGTTAGTAGACACGCCCAGCTGGAATTCCAGGTCGACGCCGGTGATTTCGGAATCGACGCCATTCAGCGCCCGCCCCGAAAACTGTTGCAGCCATGGGCTGGTGATCGCGCTCGGGAACTGCCCCGGCATGAGGCCGGACGACGTCAATCGGGCACCTGGCCCGCTGCCGTCGAGGCGGTCTTTGAAGAGGCTGAAAGATGCCTTTGACTGGTCGGTCGGCGTGTACCCGGCACCCAGTGAAATCCGGGTGGCCGAGGGCGCCTCGCCCTGGTCCACAAAGAAACAATTCGATGCGGTGAAGGAATCCTTGGCAAGAATGCCGCCCTGGCAGTGAATGCTGCCCAGTGCCTGGTAGTTGTTGCCAGCGGCAGACTGGCTCGCGCTCAGCGAGAGCCCCAGGTTGTCACCGGCCAGCCACCCCAGTGTGCTGCCGAACCGGGTTTCGACATTGCCAAGCGCGTCCTGGCGCCGGGCCAGGGCAGTGCCGATCGCCAGGGGTTCGGACAAGCGCAATTGAAGCTTTTGCTCCTCGCTACCGGCCAGATCGAAGCTCAGACCCTTGCTGGCGCCCAGGTTGACCACGGGAAACGGCAGTGCGCCGGCGGGCTGCAGAACGGAATGCTCGGGATCCAGAAGTTCGGCGGCGGTCCACGGTTCGCTGGCGAACAATGCCGGGCTGGACAGGCTCAACAGCATGCCGGCCGCCGTGACAGCGGTCGCGCTGAGCCTGATTTTGAGCCGTTTTCCGAACACGTTATCTACCTGGTTAACAGATGCTGAACACGCTTAGAACGCAAACTACCCGATAAGTTTAGATTTTCTGACTAAATCATAGCAAAAACCGGGGGCGATGGGCGCGCTTTCACGAGCGCGCGGGTTGTTATAATCGCGCCTGTCTTCCGAGATGGAGAAGTGCCAATGGTCCTGTTGCATACCCCCGTGTGTGAATTCGGGGAACGGGCGCATGATTTTAGCCTGCCCGATCCCGAGGGACGGTTCTGGAATCTGGACGAGGTGCGCGGTCCGGCAGGCTTGCTGGTGATGTTTATCTGCAACCACTGTCCCTACGTAAAAGCCATTCGTGAGAAACTTGCGCGCGACACGCGGGAGCTGAAAGCGTTGGGTATCGGTTCGGTCGGCATCATGTCAAATAACGTAGAAGATTATCCGGAGGATGCGCCGGATCAAATGCTGAGCGTGGCCCGTCGGTTCGGCTTTCCGTTTCCCTATTTGATCGATGAGTCACAGCAGGTCGCCAGGGCATACGGGGCTGTGTGCACGCCGGACTTTTTTGGCTACAACGCGGACCTGGCGCTTCAGTACCGCGGCCGGCTGGATGCCGCGGGGGCAAAGCCGGACGCGTCGGACGAGCCGCGCGAGTTGTTCGAGGCCATGAGCCTTGTCGCCAAAACCGGCCTGGGGCCGGAGCACCAAACCCCCTCGATGGGCTGCTCGATCAAGTGGAAGCACGAATAACGCACAACCAAAAACACGTTGGCGTGTGTTGCGCTAGACTATGGCGCTGGTTGCGAGAGGAGAGTCGCTAATGAGCCTGGTATTTCTGGTGGGTGTTGATGGCAGCGATTGCGGTTCCAGGGCCCTGGAATATGCCGCCGAGCGGACAAGCCTGAAGGGCGCGAAGCTGCTGGTGGCGCATGTGATCGAGTGGTCGCAGTTCCGATTCAGCACAGTCGAGGAGAACGCGGAGCGTCACAAGCGACGGGAAGAAGAACTCCAGCGGGCGCATGAGGAAATCGTCGACCCCATCGTCCAGTCCATGCGTGAGCGCGGGATCGACGCGGAGGGGATCGTCAGGCACGGCCATGTTGCAAGGACACTGCACACGCTGGCGCAGGAGTTCAATGCGACCAATGTCGTGCTGGGTCGTATCGGTGGGTCCGGTATCAAGGCGCATCTGTTCGGCACGGTCGCCAGCACGCTGGTCCAGATCGCCGATGTGCCGGTCACGGTCGTTCCCTGAATACCCGGCGAACTACGGAGTTTGAAAATATGAAGAACATCATGCGGGGGGCGCTCGCCCTGTCCTGGCTTGCCACTGTTAACCCAGCCTGGGCGCAGAATGGTATCGACGAACAGATCAACAGCGCGATCAAGCCGGCAGCCGATGCCGTCGCAGGATTCATTTTCTCCTCATTCCCCGTTGGAGGTGTCCCTATTCCGTTTGTGCTGGTGTGGCTGATCGTCGCCGCGTCCATATTCACGTTCTATTTCAAGTTCATCAACTTTCGCGCGTTCAAGCATGGCTTCCATCTGGTGCGGGGTGATTACAACGATCCAAACGCCGCGGGCGAGGTCACGCATTTCCAGGCCCTGGCCACGGCGCTGTCCGGGACAGTCGGCCTGGGCAACATCGCGGGGGTAGCGGTTGCCGTCTCGCTCGGGGGGCCGGGCGCCACGTTCTGGATGATACTGGCGGGGCTGCTGGGCATGTCGTCCAAATTCACCGAGTGCACGCTGGGTGTCAAATACCGGAATGAGTACACCGACGGCACGGTTTCCGGCGGTCCCATGTACTACCTGGCCAAGGGCCTGGCCGAGCGCGGCCCCGGGTTTGCCAAGCTGGGCAAGGTGCTGGCCGTTCTGTTCGCCATCTTCTGCATTGGCGGGTCTTTCGGCGGTGGAAACATGTTCCAGGCGAACCAGAGTTTCTCGCAACTGGTCAACGTGACCGGCGGGGAAGCGAGCTGGATGGCTGACAAGGGGTGGCTGTTCGGGCTGGTGGTGGCGGCCTGCGTGGGTCTGGTCATCATCGGGGGCATTAAGGGCATTGCCCGTGTCACCTCGAGAATCGTGCCGTTCATGGCAGTGGTCTACGTCACTGCGGGGATGGTGATCATCCTGGCCAATATTACGGCGGTGCCGGCGGCGTTCGGTGCGATCATCGGCGGCGCGTTCAGCCCTGAGGGTGTCGCGGGCGGCGTCATCGGTGTCTTGTTCCAGGGCTTCAAGCGGGCCGCATTTTCGAACGAGGCGGGCATCGGTTCCGCAGCCATCGCCCACTCGGCGGTGCAGACCAATCGTCCCGTGACCGAGGGCATCGTTGCCCTGTATGAACCGTTTGTGGACACTGTGGTGGTCTGCACCATCACGGCGCTGGTCATTATTATCACCGGCACCTGGGATCCGAGCGTTGATCCTGCCGCCGGCGTGCAGTTGACGTCTGATGCCTTTGAATCCGCCATCGGCTGGTTCCCCTGGGTGCTGACCATTGCAGTGGTGCTGTTCGCGTTCTCCACCATGATTTCCTGGTCGTACTACGGTCTGAAATGCTGGACATTCCTGTTTGGCGAATCCAGGGCTGCGGACTTCACCTACAAAATCCTGTTTCTGTTCTTCGTTATTGTCGGGTCTTCGATGCAGCTCGGATCGGTCATCGATTTCTCCGACGCCATGATTTTCGCCATGGCGTTCCCGAACGTCCTGGGACTGTACTTCCTGTTGCCAGTGGTCAAGCGGGAACTGAACGAATACTGGGCGGATTACAAAGCGGGTCGTCTGCAGAGGACCCGCTAGGTATCCCCGTTCGGGCGAACGACGCCGGCCGGGCTTGCCCGGCCCAGGCCCGATCAGGGAAAATTGATGCTCTTTCATTGGCGTGATCGCATCGTAAAAGTGCGAGGTCGCCGCTGTTCATTGCAACCTTCGTAGGGGGATCTGATGCCCACGCGACGCGAACTGTCCAACGCGCTACGTGCTCTTTCCATGGATGCCGTTCAACAGGCAAATTCCGGCCATCCCGGCATGCCCATGGGCATGGCGGATATTGCTGAGGTCCTTTGGAATGACTTCCTGAAACACAACCCGGCCAATCCCGACTGGTGGGATCGCGACCGATTCGTGCTGTCCAACGGCCATGGCTCGATGTTGCTGTACTCCCTGCTTCATCTGTCCGGTTACGAATTGCCCATGTCGGAAATTCGGAACTTCCGTCAACTCCACTCCATGACGCCGGGGCATCCCGAGCGGGGCGAGGCGCCCGGAGTAGAGACGACCACCGGGCCGCTTGGGCAGGGCATTGCCAACGCGGTGGGTATGGCCCTGGCGGAGGAAGTCCTGGCGCGTCGATTCAATCGTGACGGGCATGAGATCATCGACCATCACACCTGGGTGTTCATGGGAGACGGCTGCCTGATGGAGGGCGTTTCACATGAGGCTTGCTCGCTGGCGGGCACCCTGGGCCTGAGCAAGCTCATCGCGTTCTGGGATGAGAATGGCATTTCCATCGACGGGGACATCGGTGGCTGGTTTACCGAGAATACGCCTGCCCGCTTCGAGTCCTACGGCTGGCTGGTGATCCGGGACGTTGACGGTCACGACCCCGATGAGATTCGACAGGCGATCAGAACGGCGCTGGCGGAGAACGATCGCCCCACGCTGATCTGCTGCCGCACGGTCATCGGCTACGGTTCGCCCAACAAGGCGGGCACGGCGTCGGTGCATGGCGCGCCTTTAGGTGAGGAGGAAATCGCAGCGGCACGCGAGCAATTGGGCTGGTCGCATCCGCCGTTCGAGATACCCTCTGAGGTTTACTCTGGCTGGGACGGCCGCGAGCGGGGCGCCGAGGCCGAGGCGTCATGGGCAGAGCGAATGAATGCCTACCGCGCCGGGTTCCCGGACCCGGCCGGGGAATTTGAGCGGCGCATGCGTGGTGATATGCCCCATGGTTGGGGCGATTTTGCCCGTGAGGCCATTTCGAAACTGCAATCGGAAGGCGGCGATGTGGCAACGCGCAAGGCATCCCAGATCGCGCTCAACACCTTTGGCCCATGGCTGCCCGAGTTGATTGGCGGCTCTGCCGATCTGGCCGGTTCCAACAACACGATCTGGGCCGGCAGCATCGATGTTCGCGACAACACCGCTGATGGCAATTACGTATATTTCGGTGTGCGGGAATTTGGCATGACCGCCATTTGCAACGGCATCTCGCTGCACGGCGGCTTTATTCCCTACAACGCCACCTTTCTCGTCTTTTCCGACTACGCGCGCAACGCCGTACGGATGTCGGCCCTGATGGGCGTGCACAATGTCCACGTCTACACGCACGACTCTATTGGTCTGGGTGAGGACGGACCAACACATCAGCCGGTGGAGCATGTTTCCAGCTTGAGGCTGATTCCCGAATTGAACGTCTGGCGCCCCTGCGACACGGTGGAGTCAGCGGTGGCCTGGAAGTGCGCGCTGGAGGAACGTCAACAGCCGCACGCGCTGGTGTTTACGCGTCAGGGCTTGCCGCATCAGGAGCGCTCGCCAGAGTCATTGGCGCTGATCGAGCGCGGTGGTTATGTGCTGCACGATACCGGCCCCAACCCCCAGGTGGCGCTGATCGCCACGGGCTCAGAGGTTGCCCTGGCCATGGATGCCGCTGAGGAACTGGCCCCTGAGGTGGATGTTCGCGTGATTTCCATGCCCAATCCGGACCGTTTTATGGCCCAGGACGATGCCTATTGTACTTCCGTGCTACCGCCCTCATTACAGGCAAGGGTGGCCGTGGAGGCGGGCGTGACGAACTACTGGCGCGGCCTGGCGGGAGACGGGGGCGATGTGATTGGTATTAATAGTTTTGGTGCTTCTGCGCCAGCCAGCGTGTTGTTCGATCACTTCGGCATTACGGTGTCGAACATCGTTTCGGCAGCGCGCTCGGTTTTGAATACAGATTGAAATCAGGAGATATGAAATGGCAGTTAAAGTAGCAATCAACGGCTATGGCCGGATTGGGCGCAACATCATGCGTGCGGTGTATGAATATAACCGCAGGGACGAGATCGAAATCGTGGCCATTAACGACCTGGGCGACGCCGACACCAACGCGCATTTGACCCAGTTCGACACGGCGCACGGTCGGTTCGCAGGTGATGTGTCCGTAGACGGCGGTGACCTCGTGGTCAATGGCGATCGCGTGCGGGTTTTCGCGGAGCGCGATCCCGCGAAATTGCCCTGGTCCGACCTGGGTGTCGATGTCGTGTACGAGTGCACCGGCTTGTTCCGCAGCCGGGAAACGGCCGGCGCACACATCGCTGCCGGCGCGAGCAAGGTCATCATTTCGGCGCCAGGTCAGGATGTGGACAATACGATCGTCTACGGTGTCAACCATGACACCCTCAAAGCCAGCGATCGGGTCATCTCCAATGCGTCATGCACCACCAACTGCCTTGCGCCGCTGGCGAAGGCGTTGCACGAGGGTGTCGGGATACAGAGCGGTCTGATGACCACCATTCATGCCTACACCAATGATCAGGTGCTGACCGATGTTTTTCACAAGGATCTTCGCCGGGCTCGCTCAGCGACGATGAGCCAGATTCCGACCAAGACGGGAGCGGCGGCAGCGGTCGGCCTGGTGTTGCCGGAATTGAACGGCAAGCTGGATGGTTTTTCCATGCGCGTGCCCACGATCAACGTCTCGGTGGTGGATTTGAGCTTCGTTGCCGGGCGCTCCACGTCTGTGGAGGAGGTCAACGCCATTGTGAAGTCAGCTTCTGAGGGCGCCATGGCCGGCGTGCTGGCCTACAACGATCTGCCGCTGGTTTCGATTGACTTCAACCACAACCCGGCGTCATCGATTTTCGATGCGGGTCTGACGCGCGTCATGGAAGGCAACCTGGTTAAAGTTCTAAGCTGGTATGACAACGAGTGGGGATTCAGCAACCGCATGCTGGACACCACGCTCGCCATGATGAACGCCTGACGCTTCAGGCCTGCCAGGAGAAATGCCCATGTCGTTTCTGCGCATGGAGGAACTGAACCTCGCGGACAACCGGGTGTTGATCCGCGAGGACTTCAACGTGCCTGTCGAGGCGGGCGAGGTCACTTCGGACAAAAGAATTGTCGCCGCGCTGCCAACCATTCGCATGGCGCTGGAGCGTGGTGCCGCGGTGATGCTGATGTCTCACCTCGGCCGACCCACCGAGGGCCAGTTCGAGGAGCGGTTTTCGCTGGCCCCCGTGGCGCGATGCTTGTCGGATCATTTAGGGCAGGAAGTCGAGTTGGTTCGTGACTGGCTCGATGGCGTTGAGGTTCATCCGGGAGACGTCGTTTTGTGCGAAAACGTCCGTTTCAATGCCGGTGAAAAGAGCAACGACGAGGAACTCGCCGGAAAAATGGCCGCCCTGTGCGATATTTTTGTCATGGACGCGTTCGGCACCGCGCACCGGGCGCAGGCATCGACCGAAGGCGTCGCGCGATTCGCGCCGGTTGCCTGCGCGGGGCCGCTCCTGGCCGGCGAACTGGAAGCGCTGGGCAAGGCGCTGCATGACCCCGCACGGCCGCTGTTGGCCATTGTGGGTGGCTCCAAAGTCAGCACCAAGCTGACCGTGTTGGAGACCCTGCTCGATAAGACCGACCAACTCATTGTCGGTGGCGGTATCGCCAATACTTTTATCGCGGCTTCCGGTTACGAGGTGGGTCATTCACTGTACGAGCCGGATCTGCTGGATGAAGCCCAGGCGCTGATTCGCCTGGCGCATCAGCGCGGTGGCGAGATCCCCATTCCAAAGGACGTGCTGGTGGCGAAGTCTTTCGACCCGGAAGCCGAGGCATCGACGCGCCATATCGACGAGATTGCACCCGATGAGATGATTCTGGACATCGGTCCGCTGACCGCGGCCAGCTATGCCGACATCATCTGGGATGCGGGTACGGTACTGTGGAATGGCCCTGTGGGCGTTTTCGAATTCAGAAACTTCGCGGCCGGAACCCGCGCCGTGGGTGAAGCGATTGAAAAGTCGGATGCGTTCAGTATTGCCGGCGGCGGAGATACCCTGGCCGCGATCGACGCGTTCGGTTTGGCAGACGGGGTCAGCTACATCTCCACGGGTGGGGGTGCGTTTCTCGAGTATGTCGAGGGTAAGACGCTGCCCGCGGTCAGTGTGCTGGAATTGCGCGCCGCTGAGTATCGGTCCTGACGGTGTTGCGTGGTGGGGGTCGCCCCGACATCATGGCAGTGCCGATCATAATCCGGTTAGCCGGCGTCATGCGCTGTTCTAGCGCCGACCGATGGACTCCGAGCCCAGGATAGCGCCCAGGCGCAAAAACAGCAGCCCGCTGGAGGCTTCGCTCCAGCCGTAACCCAGATACAGCGGGCCCAGTGGGGAGTTGTACCCCAAGTACACGCTGCCATTCAACACGCCTTCCCGGTACACATCACTGGCCCGCTCGCCTGCATTGCCGAACTCCAGGGTTGTGCCCACGTAGGCGGGCAGCAAGCCGCCTTGACCCCATCGGTAGCGATAGCCCAGCATGCTCAGGCCAAAGTGCTGCCCAATGAGCTCGTCCTTGTCAAAACCCGACATGTTGAGAAAGCCGCCGCCCGTGAACAAGGCATATGCCGGCACCTGGTCGTCCAGCGTCGTATTGAAGCGCGAGCTCAGCCAGAGCGTATGCTGGTTCCAGCTCTGGGCCGCAAACATGCTGAACTTGATTTGTTCGAATTCCGCGTCGGCGCCCAATTCGTCCATCGAGCGGACGTATTCCAGGTGCATGTACCCACCCTGCGAGGGCATGTAGCGGTCATCGAGCCGGTCGAAGATACCCCTCAGGACAAACTCTCCACCATCAAAGCGATAGCTTTGCAAGGACGGGTCTCCGATATTGATGCTGACCTCGCCTGCATAGCGATTGACCCCGGCGAACAGCCCCAGGTGATGACCGAATTCACGGCCAATGCTCAACTCGCCTCCATACTCGGCGACGTCCAGCTCGATCAGTGGATGACCGTTGTCGTCGTAGTAAAGAAGACTCCGCCTGGAGGCGAATATTCCCGGGTTGATGGACCAGCGCAAGCGCTTGTCCAATGGCAAGTAGCTGTCCAGCGACAGGCCGAATTCAGAGCCCAGCTGTATGGCTGCCCGAAATTCTCCGCCTTTGTCATTGAGGTCGGTTTTTAGATAAGCGGCTCTGAGGTCGAGGCTGGTGCCATGTCCATCGCCTGACAGCCCCAGCCCCGATTCTATGAAGTCGGTACCGCGCTGATCCTGGTCAACCTCGATGACGAGCCCCGTGGCGCCCGCTTCTTCCACGACACGGTACTGGGCCTGCCGTATGAAACCCAGACCATAGATCGAGGCGATGTCCTGCTCCAGCCGGGCATAGT